>TARA_B110000459_G_scaffold70676_1_pt1 | contig 18021 bp, 19 predicted proteins | sample TARA_B110000459 | Tara Oceans TARA_B110000459 (sample SAMEA4398296) | marine metagenome | biome: Polar Biome; feature: [SRF] surface water layer (ENVO:00010504); material: water (ENVO:00002006), including particulate matter (ENVO:01000060) such as... | depth 5 m | reverse complement strand
AAACGCCGACGTCACGACAAAAAAGGTGGCGGCCGACAAAAGCAAGAGAAAAAACTGAACCGTCAAAAGTACTTGGAGTACAAGTATGCTGCAAAAGATATCTTGGACAACCCCAACATCCCTGAAGAGCACCGTTCTAATATCCTAGGGCAAGTTTGGGCGAAGGGCGAGCGAATGGGTGTGGCAGATTCAATGGAATTCATCGACCAGAAGGTCCTTGAAGAAATTCTTCCCGAAGACGTGGCTCAACGAATTCGTGATCTGGTCAACAAAATGACAACAAGAAGGTGAAGATATGGCAGAATTAACAGTCAATGAAAACATGATAGCAAGCGTACATTATACCGGAACTCTCCCCGAGAACGGTGAAGTCTTTGACAGCAGCGAAGGACGAGACCCCTTGTCATTCCTCGTTGGACATAAGCAAATGATCCCTGGTTTTGAAGAAGAAATCATGGGAGCAAAAGTTGGAGAGCGAAGGGAATTCACCCTGACCTCAGACCGCGCTTATGGAGACCGAGACAACGAGGCAGTGATGGAGATTCCACGGGAACAATTCAAGCAACTCGAAGAAGAAGCAACCCTCGAAGTTGGCATGCAGCTCGTCGCTCAAATGCCACACGGGCCATCCCCGTTTACAATTACCAGCCTTACTGATGAGACGGTTACGGCAGATTTCAACCATGCTTTGGCTGGACAGTCGCTGACATTCTCTGTTGAGGTTGTGGAACTCCGTGAAGCATCAGAAGAGGAATTGTCTCATGGCCATGCACATGGTCCAGACGGTCACCACGACCATTGAACCAAGCGAGTCTTGATGAAGCCCGCCCTCTTGGGCAAGGCATGGTCACTGAACGCAAGGAGCAGTGGAACACCCTAAGCGGGCTCGATTTACCGCTTCAAAGCACATCCGAAACGGTTCGTCAAGCAAGTTCAGAACAAACCGAATTAGGATCAGCAGGAAGCCCGCCGTACACGCGTGGCATCCACTCCACAATGTATCGGTCTCGTTTGTGGACCATGCGACAATATGCGGGATTCTCGAGTGCATCGGCCACAAACGAACGGTTCAAACTCTTGCTTGAACGTGGGCAAAAAGGACTCTCTGTGGCGTTTGACTTACCGACACAACTTGGCTTAGATGCTGATGACGAAATGTCATATGGGGAAGTTGGGAAAGTTGGTGTTTCGATTTCACAACTTGACGACATGAGGGAATTGCTCCAAGGCATTCCGCTGGACAAAGTGAGTACTTCGATGACAATCAACGCTCCAGCAATGGTTCTGCTTGCCATGTACATCGCGGTGGCGGAGGAACAAGGGGTTGCTTCAAGTGAAGTTCTTGGAACCATTCAAAATGATATTCTCAAGGAATACATCGCACGAGGCACATACGTATTCCCTCCGAAACAAAGCATGCGTTTGATCACGGATATCTTCGAATACTGCGCTGCAGAAGTTCCACGTTGGAATACAATCTCAATTTCCGGATACCATATTCGTGAAGCCGGATCCACAGCCGTCCAGGAAGTAGCCTTTACCTTGGCCAATGCCTTGGAATATGTGGATGCCGCTATTGAGTCAGGTCTGGACATCGATACTTTTGGGCCAAGACTTTCGTTCTTTTTCAATTGCCATAATGACTTTTTTGAAGAAGCATCCAAGTTTAGAGCAGCCCGTACGCTGTGGTATGAATTGATCAGCGAACGGTACCAGCCGAAAAATCCTAAATCCGCTATGTTGAGGTTCCACACACAGGTCGCGGGGGTGAGCCTCACGGCCCAACAGCCCCTCAACAACGTGGCAAGGGTAACGATTCAAGCCTTGGCGGCAGTCTGTGGTGGAACCCAAAGCCTCCACACGAATTCATACGACGAGGCGCTCGGATTGCCTACGGAAAAATCCGCAACTGTGGCCTTGCGAACCCAACAAATTATCGCTGAAGAAAGTGGGGCTGCTGATGTTGTGGACCCACTCGGTGGCTCGTACCACGTCGAGCAATTGACAAAGCGCATTCATGATGAAGCATTGGCCCAAATAAAGACCATTGAGTCCCTTGGAGGTGCCATGAAAGCAATTGAGCAAGGTTGGCAGCAACGTGAAATCCACAACGCAGCCTATGCGCACCTCAATGATGTCGAAGCTGGCTCTCGCCTCATTGTAGGCGTCAATCATGGTGTCATGGAAGAAACATCAACGCCAGAAGTGTTGAAACTCGATCCCACGGTTGGCGAAGCCCAGTGTAAAAAACTGAATGCGTTGCGAAGCAATCGAGACGAACAAGATTGTGAAGGCCACCTTGGCAAGATTCGCGCTGCTGCCGCAGGTGAGAAAAACCTCTTCCCGCTCGTCATTGAAGCCGTGAAGGCAGGGTGCACGCTTGGAGAAATTATGCAAGCAATGAAAGATGTGTTTGGCACGTGGATGGCACCGAGTGGATTCTGAGGTGACGCTATGAAATTTGGACCGATTTATATTGATCATATTGGAATAGCCACAGCGGAATTGGATGGTGCATCTGATTTTTGGAATCTGCTTGGTCTTGCCCAAGCAGCTGAGGACGAAACGGTCGAAGATCAAGGGGTCACCACCCGTTTTTTTTCAACCTCGCATGAACCTACGAAATCCAGTGCCCATCCACCAATGGTTGAACTGCTAGAACCAACATCAGAGGACACCCCAATTGGGCGATTCCTCGCAAAGAGGGGGCCCGGTGTGCAGCAAATTTGCTTCCGAGTTGGTGATTTACTTGGACTCATTCAGCACCTAAAGGAAAACGGTATCGTCATGATCGATGAGAAACCGAGAATGGGTGCCGGTGGAAAACGAATTGCCTTTGTACATCCAAAATCGACGGGTGGCGTTCTGGTCGAATTGACAGAATCGCCCCGTTGAAGGATATTCCATCACCTCAAAGGGTAACCATCATAATCGTGCGCATCAAAGATGCCATCATGCGCACATGTGTTGACACATTCATCGCCTTAGCCCACGTTGATGGGCCTCGGGTACGCAAGGAGGCTCAGTACATCGCAGACCGCCTTGATGTTCTTCGCCAATCAGGTGCTATTTCGAACGATGCATACCTGGACGCAGGTGCGATACAAGGGGCGTTCAACATGATCGGAAACCTCGTAGAAATGGGCGTCCCCCAACAAGAAATATTTGAACAACTGAAGCAGCAACTGATTCGAGCGTGCCATCTTGAGGAGAAACATCCTGGCCTCGATTCAGCAGTTGAATCTGGTAGAGCATCGTGAGGTGAAAAACATGCAACCGCTGTTAACGCTGACCAGTGTGTCGAAATCCTTCGGTGATTTGCAAGCTCTTGACAGGGTTGACCTCGATATCAACGCGGGTGAAGTTGTAGGCCTTGTAGGCAGCAATGGTGCTGGAAAAACAACCCTTCTCCGGCTTATGGCGGGTGTGTATACGCCAACTTCTGGAACAGTGTTGCTCGCAGACGGCAATCCAGTTACAAAAATGCGACAAGCCCTCGGCGTGGTGCCAGAGTCCACTGGCCTTTACTCTAGACTCACTGCATGGGAAAATATACGTTACCACTCAAGAATGCACGGCATTTCTGACAAGGATGCTTGGGCCCGTACAGCCAAGTTCGCACAACACCTCGACATGGTGGACAGTCTGGGCCGTCACACCAAGGGATTTAGCCGTGGTATGCGCCAGAAGACTGCTTTACTGAGAGCCTTGGCCCACGGTCCGTCCATTCTTCTCCTTGACGAACCCACTGCAGGGTTAGACATCACGAGCGCAAGAACCGTGAGAAGGTTGGTCCACCAGTTGAAAAACGAGGGCGGAACGGTGATTTATTCCACACACCAACTTGCAGAAGCCGAACAAGTTTGCGACCGCATCGTCATCGTCCACAACGGTGAAGTTCGTGCTGATGGATCCCCCGAAGAACTTCTCAAGTCAACCAATTCAACTTCCTTAGAGGATGCATACGTCGCCCTCACTAAAGACACCGCGAGGCAACGGCAAGAAGATGACGAGAAGGAAGGACGATTCACAGGCATGTGGCGATCTTTTTTCACACCAAAACCACCAGCAACACCCGCTTTGGAGGTGAATGAAGATGAGTGAATTGACAACCTATCGCATCAAGGCAATTGCGAAGAAGGAGCTGGTGGAATTTGTTCGCGATTGGCGGACCATCATGGCCATCATCGTCATTCCTTTGCTGATGTTCCCATTGCTGTTCATTCTCTTTCCTGTGCTTTTGGAATCTGAAGCTGCGGAATTAGACGCTCTTGAGTTAACGGTCATTGTCCAAACCGATTTGATGGAACCAAGCCTTGAACAAGCGATCCACAATGTAAGCATACAGATTGTCTACGAAGAATTACCAAACCTGACCGTGCTCTCAGAACCAGGTGAAGATTTAGACCGCGTTCGAAACTTGTCTGTTGACGCAGTGCTAAGGTTTGAACAAGATAATTCAACATGGAACTATGCCATTTTGCATCTTTCGACGTCAGAGCGTTCCAACGAAGCTTGGAACAGGTTGCTCGATGCCCTAAGCACTTGGGAATCCGAAGAAGTCGAACGAAGGATTGTCGATTCAGGCCTTGATGTCAACACAACCCTTGATCCATTGCGTTGGGATGGTGACGTAAGCCAAAGCGATGTGGCAACCAGTGGAGAACAAGCAGGCATGCTTTTGTCCCTGTTCATTCCGTTGGTTCTTGCCATTTGGACCTATTCCAGTGCACTGCAACCATCCATTGACATGACCGCTGGTGAGCGGGAGAGAGGTACGCTGGAAGCCCTCCTGTGCCTGCCTTGCACAAGGATGGAATTGCTGCTCGGAAAATGGGTCGCGGTCGCCACAATTACCGGTGTAGGCGTGGTCTTGCAAATCTGTGGGCTCTTGTTTGCCATTGGCTATCTTGCGTCGTCCAGCGTGATTGGCTTGCCCGAACTCTCTGTTTTGACCGTTGCATTAATTGTGGCAGCGATTTTGTTGTTTGCAATCATGGTGGTAGCCATAGAACTGGCCTTAGCCATGCGCTCTCACAGCGTCAAAGAGGCAGGATCAATATTGGCACCAATGCTGTTGCTGATTGTCTTCCCAGCGTTGTTCACACAGGTCATTAACCTCGACGGCATTGAATCGTTTTGGTTCGCTATACCAGTCGTTAACATCCTGTTGGCACTTCGCGAACTGCTGATGAACAGAGTCATCGCAGAACACATCCTCATTTGGGCAGGCACAAGCATCGTCTATGCAGCATTAGCAGCCTACTATGCAAGCAGGCAGTTCAACCGAGAAGACATTGTGACAAGTCTTTCTTAATCAAGCAGAGAACGCTACAAAGGAATCCCTTACCACATCGATGATGAGGTCGATTTCTTCTGAAGTGATGGAAAAGTGCGGGGTGAACCTTAGCGCATTGCTTCCACCATGAATGACGCCTAATCCGTGACGACGGCACCATGGTTCAACGGCGTCAAATCCAACGACTGGAAATTGTTCCGGCACGAGTTCAGCACTGAGGAGAAGCCCTGTTCCTTGCACTTTCGTAATGATGCCTGGCATTTCTTCGCCCAGTGCAATGAGTTTCTCGACAAATTCGTCACCACGATCTTTGATGTTGGCTCGCAGTTCGGGAGTCATGCTATCAAGCACAGCGCAAGCCGTTTCGAGCGCTCTTGGATTTGTTGTCATCGTGTTGCCATAGATTCCGACCACGTAGTTGTCAGCAGCCCGTTCATTCATTCCAAGAACGGAGAGTGGATACTGTCCTGCGTTCAGTGCCTTGGACCATGTTTCGAGGTCAGGGACCTCTGCATCTTGGAACCCGTCATAATCAATAATGGACAAGCATCCTTGGCCACGGATCCCTGCTTGGATGGAATCGACCAACAGCATTGAACCGTGTTCAAGGGTGAGACGACGAGCAGCATCGTAAAATTCACGGTCAACGCATGCTCCGGGATTGCCTTCGCCCTGAACCGGCTCAATGGCCATCAATTCAATGAACCAATTTTCATCATCTGCGCGCTGAAACATTGCCTCGAGAGATGCAATATCATTTGCGGGAACAAGAAGCAAATTATCGCGGTCCCTGAAAGTTGCTAGGTTTTTGTCGTATGAACCCTTACACGAATGGGATATTTGGGCAGGTCGGTCTGTGCGACCGTGGAAGGCTTTTTCGATGGCAAGAAGTTTGATTTCTTTTCCTTCGTGCTTCCCACCAGGCCCTGTGTGGGTGCGTGCATTGACATCTGCAATTCGAAGGCTGACCGTTACGGATTCTGAACCGCTGTTCATGCAAATAAATTTGGTAAAGGGGCAAAAACCACGCGTGTGGCCAAGTTCTCGCTCGAGACGTTCAGCAAGGCGCTTTTGACTGAAGGAAGGCGTCATGACATTGGCCATGACCCAATTTCCAGACATGGCTTCGATGACGGCTTCAGGGCCATGCCCTGCGCCAAGCATGCCGTAGCCGCCGTTGTCGTGCAGTACAGCACCGTAAGCGGTGACAATCCACGGTCCTCGTCCTGCAAGGGCAATGTATGGATTCACAGTAGCAGGCGCGTAGAAATTTACGTAATCATGTTGGAGAACCTTGACAAGTTCTGCCTCTGTGTGTTGAAGGGTTTCGAGGCCAAACTCAGATACAACCTCGTCAAACCGTGTTGTCGCTTCGGCGATGGCTTGAGTGAGCTTTGGATCAAGTTCACAAAAGCGTGCAATGACCTCATCAGACAGCCCTTTTGTGTCCATTTCCCCCGTATTCAAACGGAGGTTTTGCAGGTGCTCAAGTGCTTCATGAGGTTGCAACTTTGCTGTCATCAAGGTGATGTCCCATACGGGATGCCTTGAACATTCGCTTGTCCGGAGATGGGAAGGGGCTATCTTCAAATCAAGAATGACTCTTCCATTCAAGCAGGAATAATACTCAGGTAATACTAGGGTAATACTTAAACAGTGGTCATTCAACCCTAGAGCATGCCCAAAATATCTCTGGACATGCCAGCCGAGTTGGTTGAAGATTTGCGAAAGCATGTTGGCGATGATCACAAGTTCGTGAGCCTAGCTGATGCCGTTCGCACAGCTTGCCGGAAACTCCTCGACCAGTTGGATGAGATTGATGCACGACACGGGCGTCAGGTGGAATGAAACATGGTAACACGAACAGAAGCAGAACAAGCCGTATTGACTCTCTTGGGTTACTTGGAAGACGATCCACAACGCGAAGGGTTGGCTAAGACCCCCCAGCGTGTAATCGATTCATGGGACGAATTGTTTGCAGGATACAATCTAAAGGCTGCTGATCTTCTTGATTCAACATTTAACGGCGAGGGGTATGACGGAATTGTGCTGTTGCGCGACATAGAATTCCATTCAACCTGCGAGCATCATCTTCAACCGTTTAATGGGCGCGCCCATATTGCATACATTCCGGTCGAACGGATTGTTGGCATCAGCAAATTAGCCCGCATCATTGATTTGCACGCTCGCCGCCTTCAAAACCAGGAACGAATCACAAAAGGCATTGCTGATGATCTGGAGAAGCATTTGGCCCCGCTTGGTGCCGCCGTCATCATCGAAGCATCTCATGGCTGCATGCGCTGCCGCGGTGTGAAAAAGCAAAATTCAGTGATGACAACCTCCGCCATGCGAGGCGTGTTCTTCGAACGACCAGAAGCACGTCAAGAGCTCATGCAATTGATTCAAGCCCGCCCCTTGTGAAGTGAGTCAATGAGCGATGAAGAGTCCTGCCACATCGCTGGGGATGCGCCAGTGGACAATCCAACAGACCTGGCAATGGTCTATCCGATTGTCGAGATTTTTCATTCGGTACAAGGAGAAGGGTTTCACGCCGGTATACCGCACGTATTCGTTCGATTGGGAACATGCAATTTGCGTTGCGAGTGGTGCGATACGGACTTTATGACCTTCAAAAACATGAATGCAATTGACATTCTTGCCGAAATTATGGCGTTTGATTGCAAGCGAATCATCTTCACCGGAGGGGAGCCGATGCTTCACGATCTGTGGCCCCTTCACCGGCTGTTGAAAGCACGCGGTTACGTTTTATCAGTGGAAACGAACGGAACCATTGAAATCCCTGAGGGATTGATTGATTGGATTTGCGTTTCCCCAAAAGACCAGATGTACCCAGATGTCAAAATACGCCAGCGAACGGGGGACGAACTCAAATGCGTCTATGTCGGCCAAGACCTAGAAATATACAGCGGTCTGCAACAAGGGTTCAAACATCATTTCCTTCAACCGTGCTACATGGACACCGAGAGTGTGGAATGGAACGGTAAGAACTTCGCCGAAACCGAAGCGGTCGTCAAAACGAACGCTCCGTGGCGTTTAAGTCTACAAACACACAAATGGATGGGTGTGGATTAATGTCAAAGCGCTCTGTCATGGCCCTTTCTGGAGGCATGGATTCTACGGCGTTGCTGGTTCGCCTTTTGGCTGATGGCTCAAAGGTCAGTTGTATCTCATACAGATACGGTCAAAAGCACAGCGTCGAGCTCCAAAGGGCTCAACAAAACATCGAATATCTACGTTCTAAAGGCGCCAGCGTAGATCATACTGTAGTGGATTTAACCGGTGCAATGAGCCTGTTTGATTCCGCTTTGCTTGATGGAGGAGCGGAAATCCCTGAAGGCCACTATGAAGAAGAGCAAATGAAGGCCACGGTTGTACCAAATCGAAACGCTATTTTTGCATCAATTCTCTATGGTCACGCCCTTTCGATTTCCTCAAGGGAATCCACTGACGTTTCGATTGCACTGGGTGTTCATTCGGGTGACCATGAAATATACCCCGATTGTCGTCCGGAATTTTACACTGCATTGGAACACGCCTTTGCAATTGGTAACTGGGACAGCGAACGGGTGAGGTTTGAACTTCCTTATTTGAACGGAAATAAGGTGACCATCTTGAAAGATGCACTAAGGGCTTGCGATCTGCTTGAACTGAATTTTGACAAGGTGTTTGAGAACACAATCACCTCCTACAATCCAGATGAAAACGGCCGGAGTTCGGGGCGAAGCGGCTCAGATGTTGAACGCATATTAGCCTTCAATGCGCTGGATTTAGTTGATCCTATCGAATATGTTGAACCTTGGGGGGTCGTTCTGAAAGCAGCCCTAGAAACTGAGCGGAAGCACAAAGATGCTTACTACAAGGAAAAATTATCAGAGTTGCAATACCATGTCACGCGCAACAGCGGGACTGAGCAAGCCTTCACGGGAATCTATTGGGACGAGAAACGCAAGGGCACATACACATGCGTCTGCTGTGGCCATGTTCTCTTCACATCGGCGATGAAGTTTGATTCAGGCTGTGGCTGGCCCTCATTCCACAGCGAGCACGGAAGAGCTGGTATCGTTCAAATTGAGGATCGTACTTTTGGCATGCTCCGGGTTGAAGTCCGCTGCACCAAATGTGATGCTCACCTCGGGCACATCTTTGAAGATGGGCCACGAAAGCATGGAGGCAACAGATATTGCATCAATTCAGCATCATTGAACTTCGAGGAGATGGAAGAATGACAACAAGAATCCGCAGATACGTCGAAACTGATACCGGCCATCGAGTCCCAAACCACAAGAGCAAGTGCCGACACATGCATGGCCATCGATACAGATTTGAAGCCGAAATTGAAGGTGACGTGGTTCAAGAAAGCGGTGCTTCAGATGAAGGCATGGTAATGGATTTCTCTGATGTAAGTGAAATCTTGATGGTTCATGTCCACGACGTCATCGATCACGCTTTCGTTGTCTATGAACACGATGAGCAGGCACTTGCAGCACTTGCATGCATGGAAGATGGACACCGAACCCTGGTTGTTTCGTTCATACCAACAGCAGAGAATCTTGCCAAGTGGGCTTTTGACCAGGTGCATCCTCACATTGTTTCTGCGTATGGCAACCGATTGAAATTGGTCGCTATGCACGTGAGAGAAACACCGAAGAGCATTGCTACCTGGTATGCGTGAGTGGTCTCATTCCTCTTCGGGACTGATTTTCCGACGGCGTTGGCTCCGCCAAGTTTCGTTGCCTTCTACGAATTGAATGGCAGTTGTAGCATCAAGTAAGCCGCCAATCATTCGAGTGGCCTCCCCTTGAGTTGGCATTGAACGCATGATTGAACGCATCAGCGATTGTTGGAAACTTTGCCTTCGTTCATCGTTTCCCGGTAACGCTCCTGCGAGTTCCTTTACGGTTTGCAACAACACCTGTTTCAGTTCCGGGTGAAGCGCACGTTCGAGGGGAACAACATCTGGCATTCCCGCTTCCTTTCCTTGTGCATTGATCACACGGTAGCGATGCAGTTCGTATACGCAGGCATTTACGGCGTGTGAAAGGTTAGCAATCGGGTAACCTTCCCATGTCGGTAGGGTCACTAAATAATCGCATTTGGCCAAGTCTTCAGTTGACATTCCCTTTCCTTCTTCACCAAAAACGAGGCAGACATGCCCGTTGAATTCATTGACGCGCTCTGCCAACTCCCAAGGGTAAACGAAGTGACGAAAATTAGTTTTGGCTCCAATTTCTCTTTTTCCAGAGGTCCCAATCACCATCGAAGCATCTGCAGTCGCCTCTCCTAGGGTGGCGTAAGTTGTGCATTGGTCGAGCACTCTACCGGCATGTTTGGCCCGATTCCTTGCTTCAATGTCATCTGCCTGACAGTTTGGAGCCACAAGGCGCAAGTTGACAAAACCATAGTTGAGCATCGAACGGCACACGGCCCCGAGGTTGCCCGGATGGGAAACGCCAATCAGCACGATCGATAGGCTGTAGGGCGAGGTTGGCAAGGGGAGTGTTGCTCTGTCACCCATTCATTCTCACTCCTCTTCGAGGACGGACCCGATATCGAAGGCAGCAATCCATCTTGGATCGCATGCTTGGTAGAGAAAGAAGAGGAACCCAGGTCCCTCTTCCCTGTCTTCCATGACAATTGAACGGCGACGGACACCATGCTTGTTGCGAAGATGAAGGATGAGTCCTTCGAGGACAGCCTTGCGGTCGTGGTGTATCGAAACGGGAGTGCGGTCCCAGTTGACCCGCAATGCCACGTCAAAGCACCTGCTCAGTCGACTCGGCGTTGTCGGTATGTGGTCACGTAGCCAGCGATCCAGTTGCGGAGTTTCTTAGACTCAACATCTGTGAGTTGTTGGACCATTTTCTTGTTGTGGTCGAAGTCGTCGGTGAATTTCTCCCCATGATCTTCAACAAGATGGATGGCTCGAATTTTGATAAAACTTGGTCGAATATTTCCCATAATTAATCACTCCGTGGATAGTTTGACTTCGATTGGAATATCAGGTTCATCGTGACGGGTCACGTGAAGCTTGATTTTGCGAGGTGGGTTTTCAATTCCACGAGCCCAGATGTGCTCGTTGACCGATGGGTCAATCCAGACTTCTTCGTCTTCTCGCACTTTGAGGTGCTGGATGACGTGTTCTCGGATGATTTGAATTGCACGTGGAGCGCGCTTGTATCGGGTGATGGCCCATGCCTTTCGGAGTGGGACAATTAGCTCTGATTCATTTGGTCGTACCATACATATTCACCTCAGCGTTGGAGCTTACTACGGCGCCAGTGGTGTCGCTTTGGGTGCGACACAGTGTTTCGGTCGGTCTTTAGCATGACCCAAACTGGGACACGCCGATTCTGCTTGCCCACCTTCATCAGGCGGATTTTTTTTGCGGCTGGTTTATTTCTAGACATATTCGAGCACCCTTTCAGATTCTTCGGATGGACGCACTACGGCGGCTCTTCGAGTGGGAAGCGAGCAACTGCTTGAGTTGCTCATCGGACATGGGGGCGGTGAATTTGCCCTGTTGGTGGAGTTGGAGGATGGATTGTTTGATCGATGCTGCCCGTGCAGGGGTCGCAAGTGCAACGGTTGCAATGCGTGCACGTGCATCGTTGGTAAGCAGCGTTCGCATAACACCATCAATTTGCGCCGCTTCCACCTGTGCTTGTTGAGCTTTAACTTCTGCATCAGCCTGTTGGGAGGCTTGTGCTTCGAACTGTTGTTGGAGGGCTGCGCGACGTTGTTCGCGAATCATGTTGAGTTCGTCATCTTGAGATGTCGACATGCTGGCCACCCTCTTCACTTCCTCTTCAGTACTTTGCAAGTCCTGGGTAATGTTCGTCTGCGTCAGCCCGGCAAGAGTGAGCGACAGCGTCAATCATTTTGTGGCCGGCTGCTGTGATGCGGCGACCTGCGTAGAGTTGTTGTTGGCCTTCTTCGGTCTCGACGGTTCGTGTTGGAACTTTTTCGACGAGTCCGGAGGCTTCGAGTTGTTGGAGTGCGGTTCGGATGATGTGGCGTGATGCGACACCTGGGGTGTTTGGTGCTGCTCCGTTGTCCTTGCGTCCACCGTAGGCTTGGGACAAGTGGGTTACGCCCATTGGTCCTTCACGTGCGAGCTTGCGCATGAGTGCAGCGGATCGAAGGAACCACCAGTTATCTTGGCTTGGTGGGCGCTCTCGTGAAACACCAGTTTTGACAAATTCAGCCCATTCTGGGGTTTCCACGGCCTTTTCTTCAGCCAATCGCGCAGCAAGTGCGGGGTTCAACATTTCTGCGGGAATATCATAGAGAGTCGTCAAGACAAAACACCAAGCAATTTGCCGACCTTACGCCCCTATATGAAGAGAGCGGGTCACCAGCACCTCGTGAACTCTCGCTGTGCCCTCTTTTCACAGGGGTTCTATCCCCCAGACAAGGGTTGATGAAGGGCCCTGTCTTGCAGGGGTTGATGAGGAAGGCATTAGCCCAAAACCCCAACCTGTTGCGGACGCTATTAGGTCTTTCTTTCACCCTCATATTCATGCTTTCATACGCTGTTTATGGCGCCACAGTCTCGCCATCTTACTACCTCTATGATACAGAATCGACCCTCACCACTCATGAAAATATTGATCCAGTTCGCATCTACCAGGAAGACACAAACACAACCACTTGGACATGGTCCGTGCCCGCCGACGGTGCAAATTTGACTTGGGTCAACCTCACTGCGGTTGAACTTTCCAACGGAGCGGAAGTGCGGCTGATCAACGGGGCCGGTCTATTCAGCCATCAAAAACTAGGCGTGGACGGAGCTGATGGATTCAGTTGTCGAGACTCCTGTCAGAAAAACACCACGCATTCCGTCATCGCTGAAGACGGTGGAGAAATATCAATTATCGCTCTGACGAGTACCGATCCCGCTCGCCGCTCAAACGGAACGGTTTACGCCCAAACTGAAGCAGGAGCCAAAGAGAAGGCCTTGGATGCAATCGAATACGAACATTCACCCTCTCTCATCAGGGTGGAAATCATAGAAAAAGGCAACAGGTCAACAGCCCCTGCCATGACCATCACCACAGTGAACGAAGAATTTGCATCGATTGGACCGTTCTCAGTCGACGCAGCAACAGAGTTTTTGTGGGCTTTAGCCGCAGTGGTTGGATGCTTCTCCATGGTCCTCATTCCCTCGTTCACCGTTTACTTTGCAGCCAATGCAAAAGAAAAGCGAGATGCTGTGAAGTTGAAAGCATCCGAACAGGACATCAATGAGGCCTTAGGGCACCAAAAAGAAGACGAGTGAAGTCGCCACTTCCCTCATATACATTGAAGCAGTGTAGCAACACGAGCGCCATGAATCGTACGCCTGCAATTCTGTTGGTTGTTCTTTTTCTCCTCAGTGCATGCGCGCCAATGTCCCACCTTGATGCCTCACAGGAGACATCTCAAACCTCCTCCGCAAAAGCAACAGGTGTCGACCTTACTGTGACCAATGTATCGTTTTCGTACACCACCAGTGCCGACGAGGGCCGTTACAGAATGTTTTCTTCAAACCACCCCATTCCAAACTTCAATCGTCCTGCGGAACTCTATGTTGTGGATGCTGTCATCGACGTGCCCATTTATTCCTTGATCACTGTGGATAATTTAGGAACAGCCTCATCCGGAACCATCGATGTGGTGTTGAAAACACTTCATAATGAATATCAACAATTTGAGATGACCAACACCACTCAGCAAATGTCATCCCTCAGTGGCGGCAGTTCCAACACCATTGGAATCACATTCACTCCGACATACTCAGGCAACCATACACTGGAGGTAACAGCAACATCCAGTGTTGCCGATGATCAACCATCAAACGATGCGCTGTATCGCCATTTCACCGTTGCCTCTCATTACTTCAATTGCGACGATCTCACGCAGTGGACGGCAACAAACGAGTGGGGCATCAACAGCGATACTTCCCTTTCAGAAGCATCAGCATGCCATGCTGGAAATGGCGTGGATATGGCCTACAGTTCTTCGACAACAAGCGTTCTTGAAACCCCTGTTTTTGACATGTCTGATGCTGTGGAAAACCCCCTAAGAACGAATGGTTTGAGTTTCTTTTACACCGGTAGTTCTCAAACAGGGGATGAATTGAAAGTTTACGTTCAAAACAGCGCCGGCGCCAACACACAACTCGGCAACATTGCGGGTACAGTGGACCAAGTGTTCATCGACGGAGCCTCATGGCAGACATTTTCTGTCAACAGCCAAGGTGCCACTTCACCGCTGATTCCTGCACCGCAAAGTGGGTTTTCACCAGCAACAAAGTTCCGATTTGTTTTCACAGCGGACGCCAGTGGCAATGATGTAGGTTTTTGGTTGGATGACATTGTCATCATGTATGATCAAAAGGTCAAACCAATCGAATACGCCATTTCCTCAGCAGGGGTCTCCACCATTGGGTCCCTCCCTGATGAATGGGGTGGCGTTCAAGTAAGTTTGACGAATGAAGGGAACATTTCCGATTATGTTCTGCCGTCCATTGATGGGTTACCATCTGGCTGGGAAGTGTATTTTGCACACCTTACTGGTGTTTCGATCAACGAACAAACAGGGGTGTTATTATCGCCCGGAGAATCGAAGACCATCGAAGTGAAAATCAGGCCAGATGTGAACGCAACAACTGGATTTGAACAAATGACGTTCATCGGAACTTCAAGCCAGTATGAATCGATTAACACCACACTTCCTGTTCAATTTCAAGTTCTTCCTGACCGAGAACCTTTCATCGTTCAACCAGATATACGACCAACCTGCCCCCCTGGCTACAGTTGCCCGTTCACTGTTGAAGTGCGAAACATAGGGGACGCAACAGACGTTTTTGATTTGACCATCGAACAGGATTCTTTGCCAGAGGGATGGACCGTCCAATTGGCATGGACTCAATCGACCTCAATTATGGTACGACCTGACACTCCTGTGCAGGTCGCACTGACAATGACGGTACCAACCAGTGCTGCACCGGATACAGTCGCACCCTTCACCCTCATAGCCCAATCACAAAACAACACCGCTAAGCAACACCAAGCGGACATCAGTGTGTCAGCATCGATGATCAGTGAGGCGTACATTGGGATGACGACAACCCAAATGATGCGCGATTGGTTGGTTGATGCGGGTGAAACAAAAACTGTAGAATTCACCATTTGGAACAATGCGACGCGCCAAGATATCTTTTCGATGCAAGTGACTCATGGATCAGTCGGTTTGTGGACCATCGAACAACCAACTCGTCCCGACGCCGTCATAAATCCGGGCGCAAGCACCACGTTCACCGTGAAGGTGACTGCTCCTGAAACTGGGCAAGCAGGTGACAAAGCACCTTCACTTACGCCAACCATCACCTCGAAGCGCAGTGGCATGTCCATCAGCGGTGATTCGTTTGACAGCATCGTCGTTCGAACCATTAGCGATCTTTCAATCACCCTCTTAGAAACACCTGACAAATTGAGACCAGGCACCGCCAATAAGGTGCTCCTCGAAATCGTCAACAAAGGCAATGGACCAATCGATGCTATCGTAGCAGCCGATGGACTGCCATCTGCTTGGAACACTTGGATTAAAGTCAATGGGGACAATGTGACTGATTCCATCGCCCTCTCAGCACCCTACGATTTGAACAACAACGCAACGGTCGAAATGTGGATTTTTGTACCGAGTGAAGAGGCGGCAAGTGAAATTCACACCATTTCCATCATGGTTTCAAACGCTATCGGATTTGAAGACATCCACATTGAAGACAACAGCGTCACCTTCGATACCATCACAGCTTCAGTACGAATTCCAGACCTTGTCGGTTCAGCTCAATCTCAATCGGCAATGGTTGGCGACACAGTGAGCGTAAACGCGACCTTACGAAACATCGGAAACGCTGCCGATGATGGAATCATTGTTCTCGCAACCTTTTCCAGTTCACCGCCTGAGGAAAACATAATCGCGTTCTTCACGACAAGCAAAGGAGGGGCTTCAAAATCTGTAGGTGAGGCGGTGACGATGATGCTCTTGCCCAACCAATCCACAACATTGACAGTGGATCTCATTCTGCCGGACACTATGATTCTCAACACAAGGATTGTCGTTTCGTTTGAAGTCATTGCAGGATTGAACGCCGAGATGCAGCCGTATGAATTAAGGCATGAAGCGTTGATTATCGTGGACCAACAACGCCAAATTGGAGCATCGCTCAGCATGGGAACCGATGACGTATATCCGACTGGAACTGGTGTTCCGTTGTTTGTCAACATCACCAGCACCTCAAGTCAGCGAGAGGAACTTACCTTACGGACAACATTGCCCGAATCATGGCAAATGGTGTGCAATGGCATCCTTGTTGATCGGGAAGGTCAAAATCTAACTTTCGAACCTGGCCATGTGGCGCCTCAATTGTCAGATGTTCCATGCACCCTTCACCGCCTAGGCGGCCCGTTAGGAGGCATTGTAACGTTCCAGCTCGAGACACAAGATGGGGCCCGTACGTGGCAAAGCAGCCAAGCGTATTCCTTTTCTGAACGCACCACAGACCAAACTTCGATGAATGTAGGTGCCGTTGCCGGCGGAGGTGGTGTCCTCATGGCATTTATTTTCCTAATGAGCGTCTTGCTTCGACGGCGAAGCAAGGAAGAATTTGTGGACGAACCAAAAATAGAGCCGCATGAGTTCCAGACCAGTGGACCACCTGCCTCAACTGGGCCACCAATATCAGCACAACAAGCCCCCACCCCTGAAGCGCAAGCAGCAGAGGCACCTGCACCTGCAGCCAATGGTCCTGACGTCCCCCTCACCGGTCTGCCAACCGGTTGGACAATGGAACAGTGGACTCACTACGGTCAACAATACCTTGACCGCCTTGAAGGACAAGCATGATACATCAGCGCCAAGACCGAAAGCCATGGCCACATACCCTGCCCCGTGGTATGGCCTATGGGTCATGGTTATGTTTTTTGGCGTAGCAACATGGTTTTTGAGAAACTTCACCGAACGGGTTGAAGCAACTCGCCTTTCTGCATTGTTAGGTGTCGTTTCCATGACAACCCTTCTTTTGTGGACTCTTTTGGAATTTTGAGGTGAGATGATGGATATAGTGGATGTGAGCAAACACGCCTATGCTGGCAGTTATCCTTGCCGAGTCCCAGTCTGGTGGGGCCGCTACGGTGAGGCTGGAGCACATCCCGACCTCGATGGCGTAAGTGGTCGACGAATTGTATTGAGGATTGAAAAACGATTCAATCGCTTTGAGCGAATCCTGGCGCGCTTGTTTCGAGCACCGAGGGAAGTGCGTAGGCCTCTTGATCCAAAAAACAGCATGCTTTGGGAATTAGCCAATGGAAGGCGTACATTCGAAGAAATATGCTACCAAATGAACGAGGTATTTCAAGAAGAAATGGCGCCTGTTGTCGATCGCACAGCATCAGGAATTGACGCACTCAAGAGAAGAAATTTAATGACGGTACTTTCTACAGAATTCACGAGTAAATGGTCCATAGGGCCAGGTGCAGTTCCGGAACATCAAACATTAGCAGCGCTCGCAGAAGGCATGAAAATCGACGCAGAACCACTTGATGGAGAACCAACGGTCAAAGAAACGGGAGAAGCAACTCTACCGGCCGACCAACACAACTGATCGATTCTGTATCCAAAAGGGGACGCTCCATGAGATGGCCATGTTTGCTCAAAAA
>TARA_B110000459_G_scaffold190138_1_pt1 | contig 18133 bp, 13 predicted proteins | sample TARA_B110000459 | Tara Oceans TARA_B110000459 (sample SAMEA4398296) | marine metagenome | biome: Polar Biome; feature: [SRF] surface water layer (ENVO:00010504); material: water (ENVO:00002006), including particulate matter (ENVO:01000060) such as... | depth 5 m | reverse complement strand
TCAGATTAATGTTTTAATAAGCGTGCAAATATAGAATTTACATTACTCATATTCAAATAAAAACCCATATAAGATTGGAAATCATTTAATGTTAGAAATCCTTTCAACGCTTAGAATTGTTCAATGAAATAAAATCCAATAACTCATCAGCAAAATCGGACCACTCATCTTGCTTAACCGGCTGATAAAGGTGTAAATTTTCTTTTACAATTTGTAATTTACCTCCAGAAAAGACCTCTAGTATTTTTGATGCAATAGCCTTTGGCTCAATTGAATCCAAAACGAAGCCATTTTGACTATCCACAACACTCTCATGCAAACCCCCATTGGTTGAAACCAAAACAGGTACTTGAAAAGAATTAGCGATAGCTTGTATACCGCTTTGAGTACCGCTTTTATAAGGTAGAACGCAGCAATCAGCCGCACTAAAATAATTCACAACCTCCTCATCAGGAATAAATGTATCATGAAAAATGACTTTTTTATCTTTTAGCTCCTCAATCTGTTGACCATACTTTTTCTTATCTCCATAGACTTCGCCTGCAATCAAAAGAACATAGGAATCATCCAAAAAATTCAAGGAATCGATCAAGAGATCTAAGCCTTTATAATCTCTGATCAATCCGAAAAACAGCAACACTTTTTCAGACGTATCGATCCCCAAGTTAGCTCTGTGTGTATGCCTGTCTTTCTTTACTCCAAATTGCTCGTACTTTGGATGGCCTATAACCTTGCATAAGGCATTTGGATTATAACTCAAAACATCTTGTCTTACTTTTTCAGAAAGAACAACAAACAAATCAAAGTTATTGACAAACCAATGGTTTAGTTTTTTATCAAAAAATCGTTTTTCATGCGGCGTCAAATTATGAATGAGCGCAACCTTACAAACGGATTTTGAAAATTGTTTTGCCATTAAAACATACATAGGCGAAAAAAAAGGCATCCAATAATTTGCGATAAAAACGTTGGGCTGATCAGCCTTGAGCCTTCGTGATGCGCGAAAATAAGTAAAGGGATTGTAGCTTGTGACTACTCTAGGAAAAGTCTCCTTTTGATTGGTTTCAAACTGAGTTCCTCCCGGGAATAAAAAATCAGGATATTGCTTTTTAAAGGTAAAGGCATGTATCTCTACTTTCGACTTCAAGGCATTTACTAAAAATTTACTAAAACTAGATATACCCCCTCTAAAAGGCGGTAGCGCCGAAAAAAAAACAATCTTTAGCGGGGCTTTATTATTCGGTTCCAAATCCTAAGCATTTATAGTTCAATTCACTTCCCGACTGGATGTTTAAGGTGTCAAAATTAAAAATATTCAAATCCTTGTAATATTTATTTACGAGCCCGACGTGGTTTGCATATTGCTCGTATTTTCGCCGAAAGGAAACAAGATTCAATACATCTTCTTGCTCTACGGTAAGTACACTATCGAAAGTTAAGTTATCAATTGTCAATGGGAAATGAATCGATTCATAAGTGCATTCAACGGAACTTTGCACGTTATAGGCGTTCTTATCCCAGGTAGTGAATGATTTAGGCGGGAAGCACAACCAAACTTTTCTCAAGTTTTCTTCTGTAACTTCAAGCTTGTTTTCACTAACGATCGCAGTCCAAACGTCTGAAATAACCCAAGGTTCACTGAGGGCATTCCTTTTCTTTCTTAAAAACTTATTCGCAATTCTCCCTTCGTTATCGGTAATCGTATCACCTATAGAAGTTCTAAGGAAATAGAAGAGCGTATCATGTTGGATCTCCGCATTAATGTCATGGTTAATTTCCATGACTTCATAATCAACGTAGCTACCGATCTCCATAGGAAAGTAAGACTCATAGGTATTGAGGTCAAAGGATGGCTGGTCCTTACCACACGAAATCAATAAGAGCAACAAGGAAATGACGTATACAGATTTAACCATAGAAAATAAAGTTACAAAATCTAATCGTTAGGGTCGATGCCCATTTTTTCACAACGCTTTATAAAGCGAATTATCTCATCTTTATTCAAAAGCTTATCATTTTGATATAGTACACGGTCCACAAGTAAACCATCAGCGTTAAAAAACTCAAACCAACCATGCTTCAAACCAGCCTTAAATACCATGGTATGATCTAGATACCCATCCGCATTAAATATTTTCCAAACCCCTTTCTTTTCATCTAAATGATACTGCCCTCTTTCCTTTAGCTTACCGGATGAAAACAAAGCAATATAAGCTCCCTCTTTCAAGCCTTCTCTATAAGCTGTCTCTGACAAAACATTGAGTGACCCAAATTCAATTTGATCCCTTAAGTAAAAGACAACTCTTTTTCCATTAAGTTTTCCTTTTTTATAATGCTCGGCGAATAAGGTTGCCCCATCGCGGTCGTAAGTCAGCCACAATGAGTCACGTCGCTCATTTTTGTAAAAGCCATCCGACATAACCTCAGCGTTTGTAAAGTAAAAGGTTACATATGCGTCATCACGATTGATGTGCTCAATGATACACCTCACCTGTCCAGTAGGATAATAATACCTGAATTGACCTACAGGAACTCCGTCTCTAAAGCTACCTCTATACTCAATCTGCTTTGAACCCTCTTGGGTCTTGACCCAAAGACCTTGCTTCCGATCTAAGGAATCTACTTGATTCAGCTGAGCCGCTAAATCAGCAATTGAAAATACGACAGCTAAACAGATTAAAAATCTCATTTCAATAAGGAATTGAATTCTTTTAATGAAGTCACTTTTAAATCAGGTGACGAATGACATACTTCTTTCGAGACAATAAGAACAGTTTTCATGCCAAGGTTTTTACCAAACTCAATATCTGAGTCCGTATCTCCAACCATGATCGATTTTGAAAAATCTATCTCTGGATAAAGCGCTTTAGCCAAAAGACCCATTTTAGGACGCGGCTTTCTTTGCATGGAACGCTCATTATTGAGTTCTGGAGCAATAAAAACTTCGTCAATATGCGCCCCGTTAGCATCTAATTTACGCCCCATAAATGCATGTAACTCTTGAATTTCAGAATGGGTTACCATACCCTTCCCAATACACTGCTGGTTGGTAACAACACAAACTCTTTTGAAATGCACAAACAACTTTGAAGCAGTCTCGAGAACACCTTCTTTAAAAACAAAATCAGCTTTGTTTAAAATATAACCACCAAAAACACGCTCATTAATGACGCCATCACGATCTAAAAAGAGAGACCATGAAGCATCAAGATTCCAATCCTTTATCATTTCCTATTTCTTCTTCAATTAAATAAACATTTCTAGTGGAAGAATTCCTTCCTATTAATTCGGAAATAAATCCTGTCATAAAAAACTGAATTCCTGTAACCATGGAGATTAGTGCGATATAAAACTCACTTCGATCCGCTAATAACCTTGCACTTTTATGAATAAACAACTTGTCAACTCCTAAATACAAAATCAATGAAAACCCGATCAAAAACATGAGTGAACCGAGAGCACCAAAAAAATGCATTGGCTTTTTACCAAACTTGCCCATAAAAGCCACAGTAATTAAATCAAGAGGCCCATTTAAAAATCGATTCAATCCAAATTTGGTTACCCCAAACTTACGGGCTTGATGTTGAACTACTTTTTCACCAATATTGGTGAAGCCCGCATATTTAGCTAAGGCAGGAACATAACGATGCATATCGCCGTATAACTCAATACTTTTAATGACTGAGCGTTTATAAGCTTTTAAACCACAGTTGAAATCGTGTAAATAAATCCCGGTAATTCTTCTTGCGGCCCAATTGTATAGTTTGGTCGGGATCGTCTTAGATAATGGATCATGTCTCTTTTTCTTCCAACCCGAAACCAAGTCAAAATCCTGGTTGATAATCATTTCGTATAGCTCAGGTATTTCTTCTGGGGAATCTTGAAGATCAGAATCCATCGTCACAACAACATCTCCAACACAAGCTTCAAAGCCTTTTTGCAGGGCTGCAGACTTCCCATAATTTCTTTGGAATTTAATCCCACGAACAAAATGATGCGTGCGTACCAATTGCTCAATGACCTCCCATGATTTATCCTTACTACCATCATCAACGAGAAGTACCTCGAAGGAAAACTTATCGGCCAATACTTTTTTGATCCAATCTATAAGGTGCGGGAGGGATTCCTCTTCATTATATAAAGGAACAACAACAGAAATTTGCTTTGACATATAAGGCCAAATTTAAGGATTATCTTTAAAGTTAACGCAAAATAATAGTATGCTTAAAGCTTTACGATCTTCTTTTGAATTCCATCAATTGAAATAAAATAAACTCCTGATGCATAAGCATTCAAATCAATAGCCAGTTCTCCATTCTGAACGGTTCCATTTTTAACAACTGTACCATTAAAAGACTGGATCTCGAATCGAGAACCAACTTCAGCTCCCAAAATCAAAAATTCACCAGTCGTAGGATTGGGCTGAACAGAAAATCCTTTAAGACCATCAGTTTCTTCAACCCCCCAGACTTCTTCAATTCTGAAGTAATCAATAGCGGCTTCAGTGACATTCGGATTTTGACCATAGTCAGATACCCGAAATGAAACTGTAATATTGGAAAGATCCCATTGCGTGTCAATGACGATCATTTGAAAATCCCAAACCATCTCATCTCCCTGGGGACCAAAGAAATAAACTTCTTGAGAAGTACCATCATTAACCATCACTCTTAAGGTGTCATTAATAGCGCCTGGGCCATGATTACAATAAAAATCTCCGTTATATAATATCTTTGGGTTCACATAATTAACAGTTAGGTCCATACTAGGTGAGGTGAGAATAGTAATACCATTATCCACATCATCATAATCTGGGTCGAAACTGCTAGAATTACCAGTAACATAAGCCATGGAACCGCAATCCGAGTCAACATCTCCATTCATTACCGTATTATCTGTTGGGTTAGGCACTCCTCTTTCCCACATTCCGGTAACTGCATTTCCAGAAACTGTCCATCCAAAGTCAAAGGTAAAGTCATCGTAATAACCTGCACTAAGGACAAATGTCAAGGTATTTGTATTGGTATCAATCAGTAGATTACTACAAGTCGTGATATATCCCCACTTCCCTACTTGAATTTCATGCGAACCTTCATAAAACAAGGAGAAAGCTTCTGAGCCAATACCATTGGTTACTCCCTCATAAGTAATGAAAGGATGTACCAACTTTACTTGAGCATTCTGAACAGGGTTACCTGCTATATCTTCAACGTTAATATTTAATGAAAAAGGCGTAATCGGGATTAATTCGACGTCTTGTATAGTAATTTGCCCCTGAGAAATTTCAGTAGAAATCATTTGTGATTCGTAACCCAATTTTGAATAAGTCACATTATAAAAGCCCGCATTCGGCATACCTGAGGCGTAAAACCCAACACTATTAGAAAGATCCTCTTGAGGATTACCCTGTATATCAATATCGACATTGGAAAGGGGCGCACTTGTCACTTGATTCGTAACAGTTCCTTCAAGATAGGATGCGCGCTCGTAGGTTGGCTGTAAGACAAACAATCCTTCTGTTCTATCTGATGCTAAAACAATCCCAGAGGGCAAGTATGGATACACACCCCAACTACCGTCAGAGGTCGGTGTCTGGCCTGGATAGGTGTCATATGCCGCAACCTCAATAAGGTTATGAGGATATTTTGCATCATGAATCGTAATCCCATCTGTATAATAACTCGTTACCAAATAACCATCTATAACAAAAGTGTTGTGAGGGATCACATCAGCCCCAGGAGAGCTTTGAACACGATCCAATTCAACGATGTTTAAAAGGTCAGTAATATCATATGCTGCTATAAAAGAATCGGGAAGCTCATCAGTTGTAAAGACGACCTCTCTATTGTCTGATGGCCATATATTGTGTGTGAAAGAATCTGGAGTAGTATTGGTTCCCAATAACTGAGGATTAGAACGGTCAGAAATATCAACAACACTCAAAAAACCATCATTTATATGAGCGAGATATAAGGTATCTCCAAAGGCCACACCGTCGTGAACATACCAGTTATTGAATGCACCTACAAAAGAGGGATCCATTGGATTCGTATTTACATCATAAATCAGCACTCCTCCTACCGAAAAATTGGCTCCAAAAACATAAAGGTACCCCTCTTCATCAACATGACAATTGTGAGCAGACTCCCATGAAACCTCTGTGTCTCCTGTAAAAATGGTTGTTGTTAATACATTGCTTTCAGGTAATGGAGATAGATCAATAATTGTTAAACCTTCCTCAGCCTCAGTACTTATATAGGCATAATCTCCAAAAACGGATGGGTCTCTCCAAACACTATTGGCCCCGGGAAGCCAAAAAACCTCTACGGGATTAGCTGGATCACCTAGGTTCACAATGGATGTCCCATCTTCAGTTCCGACAATTGCATACTCATTACCTTGCTCGTCGACATATCCCCAAACATCATTAAGACCTGTATCATGAAGTAACCCTATATCCAATTGAGAAATCAGTGTAAGATCCGACTGCCCAATACACAGATACGGAGAAGCGATAAAAAAAAGAAAAGAAGCAAATAGATTAATGAAATGTGAGGAGAAATAAGACATGAAGTAAAGAGTTTGTTACGGTTAAAGGTAGAATACCAAAGCTAGAATAAACATGATAATAATGACTAAATATTGCCATATGTCTGGAAAATACTTCCAAATTGTTTTTTTCCAGCTCATTCTTCAAGTAAAAATACGGAATTAAATGAAACTGCTTATTTTTATAACAATATCAATCCTATATATGAATTTCAAAATCAATACACCTCAAGAATATAAAGCTGCCTGCAAGGCATCTATTGATGAACCCGATATTTTCTGGAGTAAAATCGCAAAACAGTTTGAATGGTCGAGTCCTTGGGAATCCGTTTGTGAATTTGACATGGAACGTGCAGATTTCAAATGGTTTAGGGGTGCCAAAACAAATATCACAATCAACTGTATCGACCGTCACCTAAAGGATAAATCCGCACATACAGCACTGATTTTCGAACCCAATTCACCGAAAGAAGAAGCGCAGCACATCAGCTATAAGTCGCTTCATGAAAAGGTTTGTCAAATGTCAAATGTCCTACTCAACATGGGGGTTCAAAAAGGAGATCGGGTAGCCATATACCTACCGATGATTCCTGAGCTCGCTATTAGCGTACTTGCATGTGCTAGAATTGGTGCAATTCACTCTGTTATATTTGCGGGATTTTCTGCTTCGGCATTAGCTGCAAGAATAAATGATTCGCAATGCAAGATGGTCATCACCTCAGACGGTGGCTTTAGAGGGAATAAAACAATAGATCTTAAAAGTATTGTAGATGAGGCATTAAAACAATGCCCATCCGTACAAAAAGTATTGGTCGCCGAAAGAACAAACACGGTCATTCGTCTTCAAAAAAATAGAGACTTTTATTTGGCACCTCTTTTAATTGAAGCTTCAATAGTACATGAAGCAGAGACTATGGATGCCGAAGACCCACTCTTTATCTTATACACCTCAGGGTCCACTGGCAAACCCAAAGGCATGGTCCATACTACAGGAGGATATATGGTTTACACAGCATATACCTTTAAAAATGTATTTGCCTATGAGCACAAGGATATCTATTGGTGTACGGCTGATATTGGCTGGATCACGGGACATTCTTATATTTTATATGGCCCACTTTTAAATGGGGCAACCTCCATTCTTTTTGAAGGCGTTCCTACCTACCCTAATCCTGGTCGTTTTTGGGATGTGATTGATAAGTTTGGCGTGAATCAATTTTATACAGCTCCTACAGCAATTAGAGCACTCGCAAAAGAATCTCTAGACCATGTTCAAAAACACAAACTTGACTCCTTAAAAGTAATTGGGTCGGTTGGAGAACCTATTAATGAAGAGGCTTGGCAATGGTATCACAAAAATATAGGCAAAGGAAATTGTCCAATTGTAGATACCTGGTGGCAGACAGAAACTGGAGGTATTTTAATATCACCACTACCACATATTTCCCCTCAAATACCAACATATGCAACTGCACCTTTACCAGGAATCCAACCCGTATTGATCGATGATAATGGAAAGGAGATTACGACCACCTCAGGTTCAGGAAAACTATGTATTAAACACCCATGGCCATCTATTGCAAGAACGATTTGGGGAGACCATAATCGTTATAAAGAAACCTACTTCACAGCCTTCCCCGGCTATTACTTTACCGGTGATGGTGCTTTAAGAAATAAAGAGGGCATGTATAGAATTACTGGGCGGGTAGACGACGTCATTATTGTCTCAGGCCATAACCTTGGGACGGCACCAATCGAGGATGCAATTAATGAACATCCAGATATTGCCGAATCAGCTATCGTTGGTTTTCCACATGACATCAAAGGGAATGCTTTGTACGGCTTTGTAACCACGAAGCATGAGCTTGCAGATATTGAAGAAATGAAGCTTGCTATAAACACTATTATTTCGAAAAAGATTGGCCCCATAGCGAAACTTGATAAAATTCAATTTACGGAGGGCTTACCAAAAACAAGGTCCGGTAAAATAATGCGAAGAATATTACGCAAAATTGCAGAGGGAGACTTCTCTAATTTCGGAGATATTAGTACGCTGCTTAATCCTGAAGTTGTAGAAAACATTAAAAATGGAAGACAGAAATAATATAGACCCAAATGATTGGCTCGAGATTAACAAAAAGTCTTGGGACATTCGAAGCGATATGCATATCGGCTCAAAATTTTATAATGTTGATGCCTTTAAGAAAAAGAAGAACTCCCTTCACAGCATAGAACTTGATTTATTAGGTGATGTACAAGGAAAAAGCATCCTGCATCTCCAATGTCATTTTGGATTAGACTCCTTAAGTCTAGAAGTATTAGGCGCGCATGTAACAGCTTTAGATTTTAGTGCGCATGCAATAAACTACGCAGAAAAACTAAAAAAAGAGCTCCAACTCAAAACAACATTCCTTTGCAAAAACGTTTACGATCTAAAACCTGCAGATAAAAACCCTTACAATATTGCTTTTAGCAGCTATGGGATTGTCGGATGGTTGCCTGATTTGAAAAAATGGGCAAAAAGTAATCCACGCGCAACTTGAAACAAATGGGAGGTTCATTTTGGTAGATTTTCATCCTACGCTATGGATGTTCGATGATGACTTTCAGGCTATAGAATATTCCTACTTTAGTGACCGACCTTATATAGAAATTGATAAGGGGAGCTATGCAGATGTGACGAATAAAAAAGAAGTAGCGTCAATTTGGTGGAACCATTCGCTCTCAGAAATTATGAGCGCTTTTTTAGAAGAAGGGTTCCAACTTAATGCATTCAAAGAATGTGATTACTCTCCTTTTGATTGCTTCAAACAAAGTATGGAAATAGAGAAAGATAAATATAGAATCAAACACCTCGATCAAAAACTCCCAATGGTATATGGCATGGTATTTCAAAAAAAATAGATTATGTCGCGCATTCTGCCTTTTCGTTCTGCTAATGAACATCGTATCATGCGGTGATCAGAATGAATCAAATGAAATTAAATCCGGAATTGAGCTTGTCGTTCTAGGAACCATTCAAGACGCTGGGTCTCCACAAATTGGATGTAAAAAAAAATGTTGTAAACCTTTATTCAAGAAGGGGAAGTCTGATAGAATGGTTGTGTCATTAGGAATTATTGATTATGATTTAAAAACGCAGTATTTATTTGAAGCGACACCGAACCTACCCATGCAGCTCAGTCAATTACAAAGGCTTTCAGAGAATAAAAAAATGCTAGATGGAATCTTTATTACGCATGCACACATTGGACATTACACGGGGCTCATGTATTTGGGAAAAGAAGCTATGAACAGTAAAAACGTCAAGGTCTATGCTATGGACGGAATGCAGCAGTTCCTAGAGAATAATGGCCCTTGGAATCAATTGGTTTCTAATGCCAATATTAGGATTGAAAATATTTCTACAACAAAAGAAATTACGCTAAATGAGCACTTAAAAGTAAGCCCCTTTCTTGTACCCCATAGAGACGAATATTCAGAGACCGTTGGCTACAAGATTAAAGGTCAAAATAAAACAGCTTTATTCATACCAGATATTGACAAGTGGTCAAAATGGGAAAAAGATATCATTAAGGAAATCGAAAAAGTAGACTACGCTTTTATTGATGGAACTTTTTATAGCGGTGCTGAAATTAACAATCGAGACATTTCTGAAATCCCCCACCCTTTTATACAAGAATCGATGGATGCCTTTAAGGACTTAGAACCTCATCAAAAGAATAAAATTTATTTCATTCATTTCAACCATACCAATCCCGTTTTAGACCCCAACAGTAAAGCATTAAAAAAGATTGTAAAGAAAGGGTTTCACATCGCTCGAAAACACGACCGTTTTTCACTCTAGATTCAGGAGCACATCGAGTACTTTTCATGAGACTGATTTACAGTTAGAAAAGGAGAGAACTTCTTCACGTCATGCGTTCAAACCACCCCAAGAAGATCCAAAGGGTATCTCTTTATGACTTCACAAATTTAGAGGTTGAAACTCCGTTCGCTGTAAATACTTTAATCACATACGTTCCCTTTCTGAAATCGGATACATGAGTAATATACTCTGCAAAAGTACCCGTAGCGTTCATCTGACCATTGATCAAAACCCTACCTGAAAGATCGGTGATTTCAATTCTTGCATTCCCATCAATTTTGCCCTCAATTTCAATAGTAAGCTCATCAATAACAGGATTGGGATAAACACTTATTTCATTTGAGAAGCTAGGCTCTTCAATACCTAACGTAAAACCAACAGAGAAATCAAATCTGTGGTGGCTACCAAAGTCACCTGGGAAAATTTCAATATAGCTACCCCCTACTTTACGAAGCCTAAAGGCACCTGCCGTTTCCCCTTCTACCTGAGATGAATACCAAAAAGAGAGGCCATCATCATCCGTATCCGTTAAGACGATAGAATAACAACCTGGAGCCAAATCAAAGGTGTCTTTATACTGCGTATTGTTTGTCAGCCCTCCACGCTCAAAAATAAGTTCGCCTGCACCATCAAACAATTCATAATAATTTTCACTTGCCTTGTTATTGGTCGTAAACCAAACGAAAAACGGTCCATCAATCATTTCAGGTGCGTCAAACTTAGAGGTATTGACACTATTCTGTACATAGTCATCATTTCCAAACGAACCATTTACATTCCGAACATAGGCGGTAAATTTCATGTTTTGATCTAAATCTGTCCACCAAGAATTTGAAGTAACTGGGATTTCGACAATTTCTTCTTCCATAAAGCCTAAGTTTCCAGTCCATTCATAATTAATATTATCTCCATAGGTAATCCAGCATTGAATCGTACAGGAAGTTAAGGGTTCAGCTCCTGTATTTCTCAAAACAACACGAGGATTAGAACAGGTTGGATTCCATTTTCTGTAATATTCATAATTACTTGGATTAAGTATTTCTGAAATTGCAGCATCATTTTGAAAATTCGGTGCAGAATAGGAAATCAAATCAAAAGCCGCCCTGTAGTTCCCACCACCCTGAGCTTGATCAAAAGAAGGTACTTGATTGATCACATAATCTAATGCAACGGAATCTCCAGGTGTGACAAACGGCGTTAATTCAAATTCATACTCTTTTACCTTATCACCAGGACACCATCCTTCACGAGCATAAGGCCATGTTCCTCCTTGACCAATCAATGGATTGTTCCCGCAATCTTCTTCTTCAAAAATATCCCATTCAAACCGTGTAACACCATCAACCATCATTGCATGGTCGTTTGATACCCATTCGCAACATGCCGCATTCCCTACCTGCGCATGACCAGACATTCTCGTTTTAATTTTAAAACCACCTGAGGTATCTGATAGAAGTAATTTTTTCTCAGCCAAGACTTGATCTTCTGCCATCGCAGCAAAATTATAAGACCTGAAGTCAGACCAAATAGGCTCTCTTTTATGAACCTCTCTAGGTGGTGTCCCCTCAATAAATGCAAAACTTAAATCTAAAAGTTCTTGTGTATTATGGGCCGCCAAATCAACAACACCATTTAAATAGTCTTGGTAGTCAGTTACGTCGTAAATCCAGGCAAATCCATTCGGTCCAAGGTCAAATTGAATCCCATATGGAGTAATGTATCTTGCAATTTCAACATCATGAATAATCTCAAAAGGCAATTGATAGTAGGTGATTTGTTCATTATTAAGAAGTTCAGTGGTCGCATAATCAATAGAAGAAATTATAACTCCCGAAATATCAGTTTTAAGCTCAGCACCTCTTGGAGCTCCAATAAAGGCATTGGTTATCTCAAAATGTCTGTCTATGTTTTGAAACTCATAAATAATCTCAGGCTCAACACGACTGTCTTTCCAACGGAGTTCTTCAGTAAGAGAAGAAGTAACGTCTCCGGTTCCAAAAGCTATTTTCATGCGACCCACTTCTGAGTCAATCCCCGATAAAGGAGTTTCTGAAAAATCAAACATCCCCATCGAAGAGGGCATCAATAAATAATTATTCGGACTCAAGTCTTTGGCCATGGGAATATTATCGAAGGTATAAGCCAATTTCAAATCACTCCAATTAGGATGGGAACTATTCATGGACTTATTATACCAATCAGCTATTGTTGCAGCATCCAAAGCCGCTGTGAAAATTTGAAATTCATCTATTTTCCCTTTCCAAGAGTTTCCTAAGTTTTTATTTGCCCCGATAACCAATCTGTGCAAATATCCAACAGACTTCGTTAAACCCGTTCCACTATGCCACAGGGAACCATCTCGATAGATAAACATCTCCCCTGTACCTTGAGACTTTACAAAAGTCCAATGGTGCCATTCATCGTCTATACCCGCTGAAGACATATCTGCATCAATACGATCATAAGCTGAACCCGCTCCACAATCCCAATACAACCTACTGTTACTCCACGGCATGTGTATATTTATAACCCTTTGATTCAAAGTGTCATAGGCTTCTAACAGAGAGGTATTAGCCCCTGTATTGCCGCCGCCTTTAACCCAAAGAGAAATCGTAAGATCATCCCCCATATCTAAATCAGACATTTCAAGAAGCGCATGATTGGAACCATCGAATTCTAGAACCCCATTTTTAGCGCTGTAATTCAAAGCCGCTCCATCAGCTATATCTTCTATTTCAAATTCCAATTGATTTGACGCAGGGACAGATTGATCAAATGAAAACTCGACAAGCAAATTGTCAGTACCATTCCAGTTAAAGGGTTGGTAAAAGAAAAATTCATTTTCTCCTACCTCCAGCGCATTTCCTTCAATCACATTTCTATTAAAATCATATACTGCTATAAATCCATCACTGTGAAAATTAGATAAAACGGATTCGTTGGTTTCCTTAATTCGAATTAAGGGCTGTAATAACTCACCATCATTCACAATATTCGAAACAAACAAAGACAAAGACTGAAGATCTCCAGCACCTATTCCAGCTGCAGTTAATTCTGATTGAGTAATAATCATTTGGTACTTACCTCCAAATGAATTCAAGTCAAAAGGATACATCGCAGAACTCGTAGAGGTTTGATTTAAATTATGATTCACCAATACTTCAGAAGCTCTGTTATGCTGCAATACTTCTGTAGAATTCTTATAGCTGTAGCCCCAAGGCTGGTAATCATACGGACTAACTGAAGAATAATTATGAAGGTACCTGACACTGTCTACACGGACAGAATCAAAAATACCAGTATGGTCAAAAACTCTTGTATAGGTTAGGTAATCCCACTCACCACAATTGTATCCATCCCAAGTCGTTAATGGACTACATTTCAGTTTGTAATACATGAGTACTTTCTCAAACTTCTTGTCATTCAGTTCTTCTGGAAAAGTAAAATCGGCTCTCCGTGATGTGATGGAGTCAAAGGTGAAGGTTTGCACCCAAGTAGTATCTTGGGCATTCACATTCAATGACCAAAATAAAGGAATAGCAAAAATTAGGGATAATATTCTATTGGTTGACATAGTGTAGTTTTCACCAAAAATAATGAAAAAGACTATGATTTAATATCCCTAGCTAGAGAATATAAAATTAAAAAGTAATGTTTCTATAGAACCCTAGTAAATAAACTACTTCGCAAACAATTCTAAAGACAAGGACAAGCGTTCTCTGATTTCAGTTCTTTCCAGAATAAAATCTAAGAAACCATGGTCTAATAAGAACTCCGAAGTTTGAAAACCTTCAGGAAGGTCTCTACCAATTGTTTCTTTAACAATTCTAGGACCTGCAAAAGCAATCAAAGCACCAGGCTCTGCGATATTAATATCTCCCAACATTGCAAAAGAAGCGGTTACACCTCCAGTCGTTGGGTCTGTCAGGTAAGAAATATAAGGCAATCCTTTGTCTGCAAGCTGACCTAGCTTTCCCGAGATCTTTGCCATCTGCATTAGGGAGAATCCTGCCTCCATCATTCTAGCACCTCCAGATTTAGAAATAATAATAATTGGGCATTTTAATTTGATCGCTTCATCTATAGCACGAGCAACTTTCTCACCCATAACAGACCCCATGGACCCTCCGATAAAACGGAAATCCATTGCTGCGATCACTAAATCTTTTTTAAAAAGTTTTCCCTTTGCTGTTCGGATTGCATCAGTAAGCCCCGTGTTTTTCTGAGTAGTCTTGATTCTGTCAATATATTTCTTTGTGTCTTCAAAACTCAAGGGGTCACCTGAAGTAACTTCTTTATTGAACTCCGTATATTTTCCACTGTCAAAAATAATGGAGAAATATTCTTCTGAACCTATACGTTCGTGATGAGAACAACGGTTGCAAACGTAATTGTTTTTCTCAAGGTCTCCCTTTGTGAAAAGCGTTTTGCAATTTGAACATCTAGACCACAAACCTTCAGGAACTTCCTTCTTTTCGCTCGTTGTGGTTGTAATACCTTCTTTATTTCTTTTAAACCAACTCATTTTAATCGTTTGGTCAAAATTAGTAAAGTTTTATAACGTGTGAATATTATTTAGGTCAGAAAAGCATTGTTCTAATCTAGAAACAAAAGTCAACTCGCCATCTCGCATCCATTTTCGAGGATCATAATACTTTTTATTTGGTATATCTGCTCCGTCAGGATTTCCAATTTGGGTATGCAAATAATCCTGATTTTTTAAAATATAATCTCTGGATCCTTCTGTAAATGCAAATTGTAGATCGGTGTCAATGTTCATTTTAATGACGCCGTATGAAATACCTTCTCTAATTTCATCAAGACTTGAACCCGATCCACCATGAAATACAAAATCAATAGGGTTTGCAATCGTATTGAACTTATCCTGAACAAAAGCTTGAGAGTTTTTCAATATTTTCGGCGTGAGCTTTACATTTCCTGGCTTATAAACACCATGAACATTTCCAAAAGCCGCCGCAATTGTGAATCTATGAGAGATCTTCAATAACTCTTCATAAGCATAGGCCACTTCGTCAGGTTGAGTATATAACCTAGAACTATCCACATCAGTATTGTCCACTCCATCTTCCTCTCCACCAGTAATTCCCAATTCTATTTCAAGGGTCATGCCAATCGCACTCATTCTTTTAAGGTATTGCTTACATAACTCAATATTCTCTTCTATCGGCTCTTCTGATAAATCAATCATATGAGAACTATACAAAGGGACACCATGCTCCTTAAAGAACTGCTCACCCTCGGTTAACAATCCATCAATCCATGGCAGCTTTGCCTTATGGCAATGGTCAGTATGCAGGATAACAGTCGCGCCATATGCTTTTGCTAGGCGATGAACATGTCGCGCACCTGAAGTTGCACCCAAAATTGTTGCTTGTTCATTTTCATTGCTCAAGGACTTTCCCGCATAAAATTGAGAACCTCCAAGAGAAAATTGAATGATTACAGGTGCTTCAAGTTTTGCAGCTGTTTCCATAACTGCGTTTACTGTGCTTGTACTTGAAACATTTACAGCAGGTAAAGCAAAAGATTTTTCTTTGGCGTACGCGAAGATTTTCTGTACTTCATCTCCCGTTGCAACACCCGTTTTAATGGTATGACTCATTGTTTATTAATTTAATGTCGCAAAGGTACAGAATTTAAAAAAACCTACGCATAAAATAATTTTCACAAAACGTCGTTATAAAAAAAACGTTGCCTATAATGCATAAATACACTACAGAAAGTAAACCGTTTAAAAAACAATCTTTACCAAACCTTTCGACTGTTCAATTTATATTAAATTACAGCAAGGCCTTTGAAGTAAAAAAGATAAAGAATAAAAAAATACTGGTTTGCAAAAATTAATAGAAACGCCTCCGGACGTTTTTTTTATGTCCAAGATGATTCCCTATTTTTGTAGGCAATGGAATTTATCCTAAAATCCGATTTTAAACCTACAGGAGATCAACCCAAAGCAATTGAGGAACTTGTTTCTGGCATTGAACAAGAGGTGCAATACCAAACCCTACTTGGGGTTACAGGTAGCGGGAAAACATTCACCATTGCCAATGTCATTCAAGAGGTTCAAAAACCAACACTGATTCTTTCACATAATAAAACTTTGGCAGCCCAATTATATGGCGAATTCAAACAGTTCTTTCCAAATAACAAAGTAGAATACTTCGTTTCTTATTACGATTATTACCAACCCGAAGCCTATCTACCTGTAACGGGAACGTATATCGAAAAAGATCTGCAAATTAATGATGAAATAGAAAAACTCAGGCTTTCGGCAACCTCAGCCTTACTCTCAGGTAGAAGAGATGTAATCGTAGTTGCATCCGTATCTTGCATCTATGGTATTGGGAATCCAACAGAATTTAAAAAAAGCATTCTAGAGGTAAAAAAAGGAGAAAGTATACCTCGCAATAAATTACTCATGAAGTTTGTTGCCAATCTATATTCCCGCTCTGAAGAATATTTTGAACGTGGAACATTCCGAGTAAAAGGAGATACGGTTGATTTATATTTAGCATATACTGATTATGCCATTCGATTCGAATTTTGGGGTGATGAAATTGAAAACATTTGTTCTATCGATCCAGAAAGCGGCGATGAGATAGAGCAATTTGAAGATATTCTTATATACCCAGCCAATTTATTCGTGTCCAGCCCAGAAAACACCCAAACAGCAATACATGAAATCCAAGATGATCTGATAGCGCAAGTTGAAGCCTTTCGAGAATCGGGAAAAATTGAAGAAGGACAAAGACTAAAGGACAGGGTAGAATATGACCTAGAAATGATTCGAGAACTTGGCTATTGCTCTGGGATAGAAAACTATTCGAGATATTTTGATAGACGAACTCCAGGACAAAGACCATTCTGCCTCTTGGATTACTTCCCTGAAGATTATCTAATGGTCGTAGATGAAAGCCACGTTACCCTACCTCAGGTAAAAGGAATGTATGGCGGAGACCGCGCTCGGAAAACCAACCTTGTGGATTATGGTTTTAGGCTCCAGGCTGCTATCGATAACAGACCGCTCAAGTTTGAGGAATTCGAAAATATGTATGCGCAATGTATTTACGTTTCGGCAACACCTGCAGATTACGAAATTGAATTATCAAAAGGAGTTATTGTAGAACAATTGATCCGACCAACTGGCCTTCTAGACCCCGTAATTCAGGTCAAACCAAGTGAAAATCAAATTGATACATTGATCACCCATATTCAAGAACGTATTGCAAAAAAAGAAAGATCACTTGTTACGACACTGACCAAAAGGATGGCTGAAGAGCTCCAAAAATACCTTACGAAAATGGGTATCCTGTGCCGATATATTCACAGTGAAATAGATACCATTGAACGTGTTGAAATTTTACGTCAATTGCGCCTCGGCACTTTTGATGTCCTGATTGGGGTGAACCTACTTAGAGAGGGATTAGACCTCCCCGAAGTCTCCTTCGTTGCGATTCTTGATGCCGATAAAGAAGGGTTTTTGAGAAACGAAAGATCCTTGGTTCAAACTGTTGGGCGAGCAGCCCGTAACGTAAATGGCTTCGTACTTATGTTCGCAGATCGCATGACTAATTCCATGCAAAGAACTATTGATAAAACTGAAAACCGAAGACAGCTTCAAATGGCCTATAACAAAACCCATGGTATAACCCCCACAGGTCTTAACAAGTCCAAGGAAATTATTTTAGAATCAAC
>TARA_B110000459_G_scaffold7250_1_pt1 | contig 18192 bp, 8 predicted proteins | sample TARA_B110000459 | Tara Oceans TARA_B110000459 (sample SAMEA4398296) | marine metagenome | biome: Polar Biome; feature: [SRF] surface water layer (ENVO:00010504); material: water (ENVO:00002006), including particulate matter (ENVO:01000060) such as... | depth 5 m | reverse complement strand
TGCACAGCTATTTACTTTCGCATATTCTGCGTAAAGTTGTTGATGTATTGATTGAAAATACCATCGCCAGTTTTCGATTGAAAACTCTCCCCAGCCCCGAACAAATTTGCTGTTGTTAGAAACATCTCCGGTATCTTCTTTTGTCCATCTGGTACCGTGGATTGAGCCGCACTCTTCGCGGACAAATCTTCCGCTTGCGCTTGAAGGAGTTTTTCCATGGTTTGCAGGGCGGCAAAGACGTGTCGGTCCTTTCTTCCTAAAGCCGTTATAGCCGATGGGAGTAATCGCGGCACGGTATCCGTGGTGAGCGCACCTATCGCAGCGTCGTCACTCACTCCTTCCTTCACGGGACTCACCACGAGTTGACCTTTCGCATCTGGAGACTTTGGAGTAGTGCCGAACCACTCGTGTTCCTTTCCAGTCGCGATCAGTTTTCTTATCGTATCCTCAGCGCGCATCCATCTGAAAGCTGGCTTTCTGCTGTCCATGAGATGAATCTTTGATAGTAAGCGCAAACTCGATAAGATATTCGCTATGTCATATAATCTTCGGATTTTCTTCTTCAACTCGTTATCGTTGAAGTCTTTCGTCGCTTTTGGACCAGTGCTGCCTTCACTCATCAACATCGCGGCGGCGGCGTCCTCCAGTCCCAAGACGCCATCTTCCGCTTCCATGAACAGCGTAATGAACTTTTGCGTCATCAAACTGAGCGATTTTTCTCTTCTCTCGGACGTTTCCTTCTTTCCAGCGGCGGTAGCTTTAGCTTTGTTCGCAGGAAGAGTAGGATCTTCTTCACCGTTTGCTACGGACTTGACACCATTAATTGCATCTTTACCGCCCGATTGAAACGGAAGTGAGTTTTCAAACACTTGCAACGAGAGCTTCTCCGGTAACTTGATGTCGAAAGATTCAGCGCCAAACTTTTCAATCTTCTCAATGGCGCTAGGGAGCCTGGAAACGCCAAACCACGCGTATTGGTTTTTGCCTTTTTTAACTACGACTTCAACAGCTTCTAAAACGTTTACGATGTCGTAAATTCTACGTCTTTCGACGCCTAATGTCGAGCACACTTCGTCTAACGAAATCAAATTCTCGTACCCAGAGCTGTACAAGCTGAGAAACCTTTCGCACAACAACGAGAGCGACTTCGATTGACGCGTCTTTTTATTGCTATTGCTCGTAGTATTCCCGTCGATATTGTAGTCAACAACCTCCGCTGCAAATTTCTCCGTTGTCGGTGTCGGCGTCGTCATCGGATCTTTCACATCCTTTTGAATGCTTTCATTCAACTCGTCTCTTTTCGTTGGCGCCTCCATTCGCGTCGCGGCAGTTTCAACTTGAGATAATGGCGGTGCTTCTTCCGCGGTAAGAGCACCGCTTTTCTTCTTCGTTGCCTTTGTTGTAGGAGTAGACGCAGGAACATTGCCAGCAGTATTAGTATCTGAGGTCTCACCAGCACCTCCACCGACAACCTTTCTCGCCCACGCTTTCAACAACGCCTTCTTCTCCTCTTTCGATTCCTCTTCCATCCCTTCACCTCTTTGCAACTTATCGAAAAACTTTTGCGCGTGCGATCGAATTTGCACCACTGTTTTCGTTCTCACGCGTTCTTCTAGCTTTTTCCACGCTCGGCCGTACATTTTCAAACCATCCGTGAACAGCGCGTGCTCGGCGTCCGTCCACCGCTCGCGCGGTTGTTTCACCGTTGCCGAAGTCGTTTTCTTCGATGATGCTAACAATAATAACGGCGGCGGTGACGACGACGACGAGAGTGGTGCGTCTTCTGCTCTAGTATGTTCAATATCTACGCAATCAATCGTCATAGGATCTCTCGGTTGCCGTTCGTCTTCTTCTTCTTCTTCTTCTTTTTCTTCTTCTACTATTTGTTCCCGCGTCGTCGTCGTCGTCTGAATCGTCGTCGTCTCGGCGGTTGCGACTGTGGTATTCACACCGAAGCCTTCCCTCAACCCTTTCATCACCACTTCTCCTTCTTCCTTTCTCTTTCTCTTCGCGGCGACTCTTTCCTCCTCCGCCCCGCGAACGAATTGATCATCGTCTCCCTGTTCTGCATCTCTCATCGTCGTCGTCCCATCAACATCGCGCTTCTTCTTCTTCTTCTTCTTCTTTAACTTCTTCTCCTGCGTGGTGGTGTTCTTTTCGTCTTCTCCTTCGTGATTTTGAATTTTAAAATTTTCCCGGGAAACTTCTTCTGCTGCTGCTGCGTTTTTGATATCATCATCATCATCACGCGTTGTCGTCGTCGCCTTCCTCTCCAACAGCATCATCATCGTAATAATGAGTATTTTGATATCGTCAAAATCCTCTCTTATATAATAAAACCGTCGTGCTCTTCTGGCTTTTTGCGTGTACACGTTTCTTCAAATAATGTGTTGATGTGTGTTTTTGTGTCGTTTTTTTGTGTGCATTCTATTTTTTGGTGGAATTTTTTGGCGGCCTTTTACTCGTAAACGCATTCACGGATCATTCTCAGAGGAAAAAAGTCGACAACACAAATCTCGCTCTCACTCTCTCTCTCTCTCTCTCTCTCTCTCTCTGTTCTCTCTCTCTGTTCTCTCTGAAGTAATAAAAGCAAGAAAAATGAACAACGGATTACGCGTGGCTGGAGGCGTGGCCAAGAAAAATGGTGGCTCCAAGGCAGCGAAAGACATGTCAACGAGAGCGGCGTATCAAGGCATTCAATTCTTGAAGTCCTACGGCCAACACATTCTAAAAAACCCGGCGATTGTGGATTCGATAATTCAGAAATCAGGAGCGAAAAGCACCGACGTCGCGTTAGAGATTGGACCAGGGACCGGGAACTTGACCATGAAATTACTAGAGACGTGTAAGAAAGTCGTCGCGATCGAGTACGACGCGAGAATGGTCTTGGAGTTGCAACGGAGAGTGCAAGGGTCGCCGTACCAGTCGAAATTGGAAATCATACAAGGGGATTTCATGAAGGTTGAGTTACCGTATTTCGACGTGTGCGTGGCAAACGTGCCGTATCAGATTTCTTCACCGCTGACGTTTAAGTTGCTCTCGCATCGACCACAGTTTCGAAGCGCGACTCTGATGTTTCAGAGAGAGTTTGCCATGCGAATGGTCGCGAAGGCTGGCGACGCGCAGTATTGTCGCTTGGCGGTGAACACGCAGCTGTTGGCGAAGACGCAACACATTTTAAAAGTAGGGAAGAACAATTTCCGACCGCCGCCGAAAGTCGATTCGTCCGTGGTGAGAATCGAGCCGAGGAAACCTCCAGTGCAGGTGAACTTTCGAGAGTGGGATGGTTTAATTCGCTTGTGCTTTGGGAGGAAAAATAAGACGTTAGGGGGGATTTTTCGAACGAAAACGGTGTTGGAGTTGTTAACGAAGAACTATTTGACGTTTAAAGCAGTAAAGGTGAATTTATTAGATGATGACGCCATGGAATTAGCCGAGGAAGAGGCGAATAACAAGGAGAAACGACAGGAAGTCAAGGATCACGTGAAAGAGTTAATCGAAAAGGTATTAAACACGAACGGATACGTGGAGATGCGCTCGAGTAAAATGACGCAGGATGATTTCTTACAACTGTTGGCAGTGTTCAACGAACACGGCATACACTTTGTCGGTTAAGAGTGCGCGATAATGACAGCTTTTGTTCACGCATGCGTTAGGTGCCCGCGCGTTTAGTTTATATAGATACACATTTTAAATATAATAATATAGCAATTATACCTCCGGGTACCGGTACGTTCGAAATATAATAGTGTAGTTAGTTAAAAACAATTCGCATAGTAATTTAATCGATCAATTTAATCCAACCTTTGCAATAAATATTCAACTTGCACGTCTTTCGTCATCGGCATGATCCACTTAAAGTACAAATCCGCGATGATTTCCGGCGCGACTTTATACTTTTGGTTTTCTGGATTCGTCAAAACTTTGCTCGCATCTGGAACTTCCTCGTTGATGTCTTGCCCGTAAAACGCCGCCTTGTTCGTGACTCTCGCAACCACTCTGTCTTCCACCGCTTGATTCGTCAACAACTGCATCAATCCGTTCCCGTCTTGTTTGCGAATCAAATCAGAATATTCATCCGGTTGCGCTCTAAACTTTGCCTCCGCGACAAATTTTCCGTAATGAATCCGTCTCGATATTAATTGCAAACAGTTCACGTCGCACAAGCCGGCGGACCCGTAGTTGTTATCATCGCCGCTCTCGCACATTCCCGGAACAATATTCTCCACGTACATCTCTTTAATTCTATCGTTGATATTAATTTTCAACGCGCATTCGTGCAAAACCTCCCCAAAGTTCATCGGTGGTATGACCAACGGTGGTAAACTTTCCGGGTAAAACGCGTGTTCGTCCGGCGAAGTGTACCTTCGAATTTTCCCATCCATCTGTTCTCGTTCTCTCAACATAAACTCAATCATCGAGCTTCTCACGCCAGTTTTCGCGTCGTAACACGGCACATCGATAGAGTTCGTCTTATAAATCTTATCGTTCACTTTATACTGCGAGCGTTCGATTAACGCGAAGATTATTGAGTCTTCTTGACGAATGAGCGACTGACGAACGTTATCGAGTTTCAATCGGTCGGACAAGTCCGCAAAGTTCGGGTCATCGATCGAACTCATCGCCGCGCATACTTTTAATTTCGACGACGACGATGATGATCTTCTTCTACCGCTGCTGCTGCTGCTGCTAGTGTTGTTGTTGTTGTTGTTAATGTTGTTGTTGTTCTTGTTCTTGTTGAGATAAACCGAGGGCGGCGAGAATCCACGACGGGAAGAAGGGAAAGAGGACGAAGAAGAAGAAGACGTCAACGACGAAGACGACGACGCTCTGCGACGACGATGCGTGGACGTGACGCTGCTTCCGCTGCTCAAACAAGAACAAAGCGCAGAAGAGGACGACATGATGATGAGAGAGAAGGAACTAAAAGTGAAGATGCTTGTTGTTCGTTTTATTAGGTGTTTTTTTCCAAAACAAAACTGACTGACTTCCTTATTAGCACTCTTTCCTTGTCATAGTATCGCACGCGCTTGCGCGCCTTCGCGACGCTTTTATAAAAATGTATATTTATAAAGTTATTTGTACAAGGTCTCGTGTAAATGATATTAAAAATGATATATAAGATACGCAGTTGTTGTTGTTGCTAGTAGTTCTGTAACACACTATTATGATTTTATATTCGAGACGAAAGAGCGCTTCCTCCTCTCTCTCTCGTCCTTCTTTCGTTTATTTTATTATTCCCAACGCCGACCGCCTCGAGTTCGTCGAGGTGTCTTCGAAGGCCCTCCTCCATACGAAGTCGTATTCTCTTCTGCGGCAGAGCGACCTCTCTTTTGTCCCGTTTGTTGTCCACCGTACGATCCTAATCTACCACTACTTTGTCTTCGCGCCGCAGTCGACGGCGGCGGTAGATTTCTGCTGCTCAGTCTTCGTTGCTGACTGGTAGAGGGCGGTTCCTTGCTCAATTGCGAGTTACCAAACGATGGCCACATGGAAGTGACGTTTCGTTTTGCCCGTTTACCGTGGCCTAATTCTACAGCATTTACCGTGGATGCGAATCGAAGAGACGCCACGGTTTCTTCCGCGGATTCCTCCTCCGGAGCTACGTTTACAAACATGAGCGTCTTACCGTCGCCTCCCAAACATGGTGCTAAAAGATACGTCAACTTCGAATTTCTATACGGCACGTGCTTATCACCTCTCGCGATGGACGCAAAGACGTCCCCTAAACAAGAGAGTGACTTATTTATCGCGCACGCTTCTGACATTCGCGTGCCTTGGGCGCCCGAACGCTTCGTACGCTCTGACCCGGCCAAGTCGACGAGATTCAAACATCCAGAAAGTTGCGTTCCTGTAGCAATGTGAACGCCAGTAATGTATACTAAGAACAACGTGTGCGATCGCGAAGAGTGCGTGTTCATCTCTGTCGCTTCAACGGCGCGCGCAGCAGTTGCCTTTCGGACGAGAGCTGCCGCGGCTGAAACGGAATCGATGTATTCTCTCACGACGCCCGCGACGGTTGGACATCCACCTTCCGGAGCAGTGACGATGTTATGTCGCTCGGAGTGCTTTGCGTTCGGCCCAGCTAATAAATCTCGAATTTGGTCGTTGTAGATTTCTACGTATGATGCTTCGATTTCGTACTCGTATCCTTTCTCGAGCAACTTTTCCTTGCGCTCGAGAATGGCACTCACCGCTCGTGGAATTATACCACGATCTTCGCCGTCTCCGGAACCTAACATAGTGTGCGTTTTCCCACTTCCGGTTTGGCCGTAAGAGAACAAGCACACTTTGTAACCATCCATCGCCGACGTAATCATAGACTCGACTTCCTCGAAAACTTCCGTTTGCGAGGCGGCGGCGTCAAACACGCGATCGAAATTAAATACTCTCGGTTCAAGTTCTGGAACCGTAACGGCGATTGAATCTTTGTCCAAAGCATCGACCGAGCAGTAATCTTCTTCACCAACGAACGGGGGACGCATGCGCGCGAATACCCGGACGTTTCCACGTAATTCTTGAATCTGGTTGTGCATCGCGCGTCGAATTTCTTCAGCCTCGAGTAACTGTTGCTCCATCTCTTGCAACCTGTCTGCGTTTCTCATGGCTTCTTCTTCAATCTTCTGCGCGCGTTTCAACGTCGCGTTTGCTTCCGCTTTCGCTCTTTCGGCTTGGTTCGTGAGATCCAACAACGTTTGGCTCTTTTGATCTGACTGAGATGTTCTAGACTTCAAGGACTCCACCGTCGCCTTGGATTCCTCGAGCTGTCTTGCGACTTCCTTCTCCTTTCTCAATGCGGCGTTCTTTTCCTCTTGGACTCGCAACAACTCTTCGCGCAAATTCAGCTCTGCTTGTGAGTTCACAGATGGATCAATCGCGTTCTTTGAGTGAAGGCGTTCGCGCTCTTCATCCACCGCGCGCTTAATCTTCATCTCGTATTCAACCGTCAACTTGGTAATCGCATCAGCTTTCTCACGAATAAACATCTCTTCCTTAGAGTGCATGGCAGACTGAACGGATTGTGCGATCGTATTTTCGAGTAAATTTGCTTTGGCTTCGTACTTTTTCCAGTTGGCCTTTGCAGTTTCCAACTCCTCGGAAGTCGCGGCGGGAACCGCACTCGCCATGCTCCCGGCGGCGGCGGCGGCCGCTTCCAGAGCAACAATCTTGAGGCGCTCGTTTTCGAGTGCTTCTTTCAACTCGTTGATTTGCGCTGAGTTTTGAGCAACCGCACCCGCTTGGATCTTTGCCTTTTCAGACGCCAACTGGGCTTGAGACTTTGCGGACATTTCAGCCAACGTCGCCTCGATAATGGCTTGCTTCTCATCCTCCATCTCTGCGCGCAAGTTCTCGACCGCTTCGCTGACAGCTGTCTCTCTCGCTTCCCCGGCTTTTCTCTCCAATTCGGCGGCGAGCTTTTCCATTTCGGCACGGTGCGTACGCAAAGTTTGTTGTTTCGATCTCTCCATGAAAGTCTGCGCCTCCGCTCGAAGTTGCGCTTCCAAGGCGTCGCGCTCTGCTTCAGCCTCACTGAGTAACTGCTGCCTCAAATTTTCCAAAGCGATCGAAGACTCCTTCGTTAACACGGCTCGTTGCGACTCTAACTCAGCCTCGAATGCTTCCATCTTAGATTCGAGCTGCTTGTCGAAGCGTGCCTTTGCCTCTCTCTCCGCGGCGAGCATCGCGTCTTTGCTTCGCCCTTTCGAACTCTCCAGAGCCTCTCGCACTCTTTTCCCAGCTTCGGCGTCGAATTCGGCGCGTAACTTCGCAATGTCTTCTTTGTGTTTCAATTCAGTTTCTTGAAGAGTGACCATTTTGTCTTCGGCGGATAACTCTCTAAGCGTCGCGGCTTGTTCCTCCAACCTGAAGTCTAACACCTGCGCCGCCTTCAACTCCAATTGAGACCTCAAATTCTCCTTCGCGGATTCCATCTCCTTCGCAAAATTCGCCTGTGCCACTTCCATCGAAGCTTTGTGTTCTCGTTGCAACTCTCGCTCTTTTTCCACCAGCGCTTCCTTCTTTTCGCGAGCATATTTCTCGCTCAGCTTGTCCGCGTGTTCCGACAACATCGAGGCAATATCCTTCACCGAGGATCTCTCCGATTGATCCATCGACAAAGCGTCGCGAGCTCTGTTGACTTCGTTCTGGAGCTGCTCGTTGTTCTTCTCGGCGTGTGCGAGCGCCGTTTTTGTCGCTGCAATTTCCAACTCAGCCTCGTGCGTGGCTTGCTTCAACGCCGCCTGGTGCTCGGCGGTCAATTGCGCTCTCGTCGCTTCAGCCTCTTTGAGCATAGATTTGCAAATAAGATCGTGCTTCTCCTTTTGCTCGGCTAAGCGTTGATTCAAATCTTCAAATCGCTGATTAAAACCATCCTTGGATTCACCAATCTGCTCCTTGAGCTTCTCCTCCATTTGCAACTGCCACGCCGCCTTCTCGTTTTCCAACGTCTCCCTCGCTTCTGCCGTAAGCTGTTGTTCCAAATTTTCCACGGCCAGCTCTTTCTCTTTCGCCGCTTCAGCCATGATCTTGTCAATCTCGCTTTGTAAACTCTGCTCCAACGCTTCCTTCTCCGCCAACAAAGCGTTCTTCTCTTTCTCCATCATATCAGTCGTCGAGTTCATATCGTTCACCATCATTTGCAATTTCTCCCTCGACGCGTCCATCTCCCGCTTTTCTTGCGCCCACGAGTCTCGTTCTGCCGCGTACTTTTCGTTCAAACTTTCGTATCTACCTTTCAAGTTTGCATGCTCTTCTTTCAACTCGAACAGATTGTGCTTCGCTTCTTGCGTCTCCGCTCTCGCTTGACTCGCTTCATCCAAAGCCTTCTTCACATTCTGCGAAGCTTCGGCGACGCCTAAATCCTCCATAGACTTCAACTGCTCGTACTTGTGCGTCTCTTCTTGCAACTTCTGCTCTGCTCTCATGGCTTCATCGACTTTCGATTCCGCGATGGCAATCTTTTTGTTCAAGGCTGCCATCACCGCGCTGTGCTCTTCTTCGCGAATTCGCGCGCGCTCTTGTTCCAAGTCTTCCGTAGCTTTCGACAGCTTCTCTTCCGCCTCTTGCACTTTGAGCAGATGCTCTTGCGACTCTCTCTGCATTTTCGTCAACTTTTCTCGCTCGGCGTGGATTTCAGCCAACTCTTGTTGCGTGTGTGGGATCGAGCCGGTGTTGTTCTCCGCGTTGCGCGCGGCTCTGAGCAAGTCTCGCTCGATCCTTCCAGCGCCAACGACGAATTGTTCTCTCAACTTTACCAAAGCCTTCAAAGTTTTCTTCTGCGATTGAACGTGCCCTAACAACTCTTTCATGTACTCTGGGGAACCTTTGTCAGACGTCGGTCTCCACGTGAGTAACTTCTCGATGAGCGCCGAGTAATTCTCGCCGTTGCCATCCTCCGGTTCGTACAACGACTTGCTCAAAGCTGCAATCTTCGATCGCTCTTTTGCCGCGGTGTTGAACACGAAAGTCCCGGTGTTATCGCCGTTGTTATAGTTTTGATCGTTCAACGCTCGCAAATTCGGTTTGACCGCAGATGAGACTCGCGATGCGGTTTTACTGCCCTGTTTGTCAGTTTTCGCTCGAAACGCAGACATTCTGTCGAATTTTAAATTTTTGTAGGGGAATGGTGTTGGTTAGTTTTGTCAAATTGGGTGCAAGGAGGCACGACGTGTTGATGATGATGACGACGATACCATCCCCCCAGCTAATGCGCACAGACACCAAACGCGCAAAAAACAAAGAAAGATCCGAACGCATATCGTCTTCTGTGTTCAATCGCACACAGACGACGACGATTAACATTTGCGCAAAAAGGAGGAAAAAAACGTCCGTTGGAAAGAGGGGTACAAACAAAAAAACTATCAAACTGGATTGAATTTCACGTACCTCGATTGTATCTTGTCCATCGTCTGCGCCGAACTCGGCGGCTTATTACCAGTCGCGGTGTTATTTGCATTCGCGTCCATCTCTTGCATCACTCGCGCCTTCGAGCGGGTGCGTGCGGCGGCAGAGCCACCACCACCTTCGTCGCTCATCTTCTTTTTTGACGACAACTCTCCCCCTTTTTGGGCTTTTTCTCTTTCTTTCTTTCAAAATTGAGGAGGAGACAATCTCTCTCTTCTCTTTTAAAACTCTGTGGTCGTGGCAACAAACAACAACCTTTATTCGTGGTAGTATAGTTCTTTCTCTTCGATGATGGTATTTTTAAACTCTTTCAGAGAGATGTGATAGTAGCGCGCGCGCGATGTGTGTGCGTGAGACAACTTTTGAGGACGAATCGTACAAAAAGACGACAAACAAACAACAAACGTCTGTCTCCAAGAAAAAAATCAAGAGCGTCATTTTCATACCCTAAATAGTACATTCGTGGTTTTGGTCTCTCATCACTCTTTCTGTTGTCATACCTAATTTTAAGAGAAAGAGAAAGAGAAAGCGCGTTCAACCCGAAAGAAGAGAGCACCACGCATTAACACGCATCATTAACACAAAAGGACGCGTCGACCGCGATTCTTTATATATATGTAATAATTGTACCTGATAATAATAATAATACTATCAATACTATCGATACTACAACGAAGATTATGATTATGATGATGTTGAGAGTTTGAGAGACCCGAGAGAGAGAGAGAGAAAGAGAGAACAAACAAACAAAAAATGTTTCGTCGTTTAGTGCACAGGAACCCGCCGAAAGAGGAAGAGGTACAGCAGAGAAAAGAGATTTTGAGAAGAGAACCGACGACGGGGGAACGGTTTGCCGCTGGCGCGTGCGCGGGCGCCTTATCGAGATTCTCCACGGCGCCTATCGATAGAGTAAAACTGTTGTTTCAAATCCAATCGGATGGAGGGAATTTCACGTTCCAAAAAGGCATGCAGACGACAAAAAATATCGTGAAAAATGAAGGCGTGACGGCGTTATGGCGAGGCGCAACGCCAGCAATTGCACGAATCTTGCCGTATTCCGCGACAACGTTTGGGACCTATAACATATACAACAAGTTTTTGATCAAAGCGATGTATGACGAAGACGATTTGGATTTCACGGAACAGCAAAGCGGGACGGTGTTTACGCGTTTCACCGCGGGCGCATTAGCCGGAACGACAGCGACGGCGTTGACCTACCCTCTTGATTTGTTACACGCCAGAAGTGCTGCGTTTGTGGACGGTGCTGAGTCGAGCAAACACTTAAAGCGGTTTAGCGGGTCTCTAACAGAAAGTTCGAGGGTGTTGTTCAGAGCCGTGACCACAGGGGGCGGCGTGAGAGCGCTGTACACGGGGATAACGCCGACGCTCATGGGGATTGTTCCTTACGGAGGGATCTCGTTTGCAGCGTACGAGACGTTAAAGAGTAGATTTGAACTGAGCATTAGAAGGCATCCGCAAGCGTTTGAGGACCACCCGAGAATGTTGATCGCCGGGAAATTAGCCGCCGGCGCAACCGCCGGTATGATTGCGCAAACCGTCACGTATCCTTTACACATCGTTCGACGACGATTACAAGTCGGCGGCGTTTCGAAAAACCCCGCCTCGCCGGCAGGGACGCCTGGGTGTAAACCGATGTATTCTTCGGTGTCGCAAGGCTTATTACGCATTTATCAAACGGAAGGTTTACGAAACGGTTTGTTCAAAGGTGTTACGCTGACGTGGTTGAAAGGCCCGTTGGCGAGCGCGTTGGGATTCACCACGAACGATATATTTCAGAACATAATTCACGATGCTCGCGCGGAATTATCAAACTCGCCCCCCACGCCAACACCGGCGACGTACGACGAGAGAAAACAAATATCGAGTTTAGAAGCGCTCATCGCCGGCGCCACGGCTGGAGCGTGCGCGAAAACGACCATAGCGCCTTTAGATCGCGTAAAAATCATGTACCAAGTAGATCCAAACAGAAAGTTTACAGTAAACAGTGCGTTTGAGTTGGGGAAAAAAATAGTCAGAGAGGATGGGGTTATTGCATTATGGCGTGGGAATGGCGTGCAGATGCTTCGAGTCATTCCGTACGCGGCGACGAGTTTTTTCGCCTTCCCAAAGTATTTAGAAAAAACGACGCACTATCTGAGCGATGGAAACGAAAGTTCGGGAACGCCGACCTTTGCGCGATTCGTTGCCGGTGCGATGTCGGGCGCGACGGCGACGACGTTGACGTATCCACTCGACTTATTGCGCGCGAGATTTGCGGCAGGTGCGGAAACGCACAAGAAAGCAGCCATTGAAGATTTAGTCGATATCATCAAGAAAAGAGGGGTTCGCGGATTGGCGTCTGGATTAACGCCTACGCTTTTAGGAATAATGCCTTACGCTGGAATTTCGTTCGCCACGTTTGAAACCTTGAAAGCGGCGTCGATAAAAATGAAACAGCATGAACAAAAAGATGGCGACGACGTGAAAATGGACGAGTCCTCCTCGCGCGAGGACCTTCCGGTGACGAGCCGTTTACTATTCGGCGGTTTTGCCGGTTTATTGGCGCAGACATGCACGTATCCGTTAGATATTGTCCGACGACGAGTACAAGTACACGGACAAGTGAATGGGACATCTTCCGTCGTAAGTGCACTCGTGCACATAGGCAAAACGGAGGGATTATCGGGACTGTACAAAGGATTGACGATGAATTGGATGAAGGGGCCTCTGGCGGTGGCCATATCTTTCACGACAAACGACATGGTGAAAGCTCGAATAAAGCAGTGGCACGAAGAGAACGACGAATAGTAGAAGTAGCAGATCAGCGTTGAATTGTAAACTAGTAGGCGCATTAATATAGCAAAATATTATAAGACTTGAAAACTAAATAACGAAGTTTACCGCTTTCCCTGGAGCAATAATTCCTTTCTCGCAAACGATCTCGCCGATATCCTCCACGAGATCGTACGATAAGCACAGTTTACGCAAATTCGAAATCATTCCTGGTTCGATGACGAAATCTTGGATATCGTTGTGTAGCACGGAATCAATACCGACCCGTTCGTGAAACTTGATCGTTTCAGCAGCGACGAGCACCTTCACTCCCCTACTTTTCGCCGCGTTACAAAAGCTCGCAGATCCGGCTCGAGACATGATTTTCCCGTTCGCGAGGACGGCGCTCGCGCCAATGCAACAAACCATGGATTGGTCTGCTCCGTCTCTACTATTACTGAAGCGTTGAAAGACCACATCCATGCCGTGCATGAGCGTATATTCGCACGAAATGTCCGCATCGAGGAGATGATTTAACGTTTTTCGTCCCTCAAACGACGGCGCGGCGTCGACTATGGTGACGCACATGTTTTCGTATCCGCTCTCTTTTGCACGTATTAATGATTTCACAACCGATTCAGAATGTCCAAACGTCACCACGTGTTGAACTTGCTTCTCCGCGTAATAGGTCGAAAGTGTTTTGACGATCGTCTCGACCGCTCTTTCGACGTATTCTTTCAAAGTATCCTCGAGATGTTCGAGCGTTTTCTTCTTTTGAGCTTCAACTGTCATCATCTCCGCGTCGTCTCTGGCTTCTTTCAATTTCTCACCTTGAGAAAGCACTGCTAAGTGCGTTTTTAACGATTTCACGGCGTTCCCCATGCTCGTAGAAATCGGTCGAGCCTCTTGAATTCTCGAAATGACGTGGTTAATCAAAACTAACAACGCTTGCGAATAGCTCCCAGATTTGTGCGAGTACGATTGCACGACTTCCTTTAAACACAACAACAGTTGACGAACTCTGTTCGTACTTCCCACGCACTTTCTCGTTTGATATGCTTCTGCTAATCTTTCCACGCACGGATACTGAAACTCGATCAAATCGTGGTCGATTTTATTTGATGTGGACGTTTGATGCAAATTGAGGTGCGAGAAATGCCGCTCGCAAAAGTGCGAATCTTTGCGCGTCTTTGTCCGAACGTCCGCGAACGATCGATGCGTCTCGTCCGTGGAACCACCTCCTACTGTCGAGGCACTCTTATCGCCGCTACCACTCGGCGCGCTACCCCCTTTACTAGTAGTAGTAGTAGTAGTAGTAGTGCTACCACCCTTCTCTTGCTTCTTCTTCGTCGCGGCGCCGCCGCTACTCTTCTCTTGTTCCTTCGCCGCTCTTTGCGCCTCTTGCTGCGCCCTTCGTTCTGCTTTCGACGCCGCTTTTTGTAATTTCGGTTCCGGTTTCCCTTCTGAAGCCATTCTCGCCAGATGTTCTTGTCGTCTGCGTTCTTTTTCCTCAGCTTTTCGTTTCTTTTCTTCGTCTTTATCGCTCTCTGGAAGAGGAGGAGGAGGAGCAGGAGCACCATCAGCTTCTTTTTCTTGCACCGGCTTTTCTTCTTTCGTCTTCTTCCTCTCTGGACTTTGTTGATGCAAAGAAGACACGTTTAAGACGCTTCCAAACCCGGCCGTGATGGATGCCACCGCGGCGTCGTCGTTCTCTTCTTTACTCGTCGCGACGACATCGTTCGTACTGCTCCCAATCACCGCAGAGGACGACGACGGCGTTGTTTTTTTACTGCCTAAACCGGTGTTTGTATTCGTCGTCGCGTTCCCGTCTTCTTCGCCGATGGTAAACCCAACTTGTCGAACAATCGGTTGCGGTTTAGACGACGACGATTGGGACGACGACGGCATCTCGTATATCTTCTTCTGTGCGTGAACACAATAAAAAAGTACGACGAGAGCAGACCTTTGGAGGTTTTTTCTGACGAAGAAGAGAGAAGTCTTCTTCAGTCCAAAAGTTTACCTCGTAACACTTCACAGAAGGAGGAACCACACACTCTAGAGACACTTAAAAGACTTCAAAAGAAAGAAGAATGATCTCGACGACGACGACAAAAACGAGAGCATCGAGACCGAGAACCTTTTCCTCGTTTCCTTTCCTCTTCTTCTCTTCCTTCTTCTTCTTCTTCTTCTTCTTCATCTTCTCTCTCGTAAAAGTGGGAGCGTTTAAAGCGCAAGATTTCAAGACGTGCGAAACGTCGTCGTTTTGTAATCGACACCGGGACGCCGCGCCGAAAGCGTATTCTATCGGGAAGTTGATCGTACCATCATCGTCATCATCATCATCAGCGTCGTCGTCGTCGTCGTCGTCGCAAGAGCGCAGTAATAGAAAGGAAGAAGACGAAGATGAAGCGTCGTTCGATGTGCTCTTAGATGATATGAAAACATCGGTGGAGATGAAACTGAATGCGTACGCGAACGGTGCCGTGCGACTCCGGTTCGACGATATCTTACACCCGAGGTACGTGCCGCAAGATGTCTTGGTACCAGAGGAAACCGTGAAGGCGTTGCAGACGAAATGGGTGGTAGAGAGGAACATGGAAAAGAACGCGGAGAGCGGGAAGACAGAAACGGTGTTGAAAATGGTTGCCAGCGGGATGAACGTTCGCGTTCGCGTAGAGCACGAAACGCCGCTGGCTGTGGTCGTGGAACGAGACGGTGTTGAAGTTATGGCGTTCAATCGAGAAGAGACGTTCGCGTTTGAGACGGTAGATGATGTGAGTGGTCTCGCTCGAGAAGGAGACAACACGGTAGAAACGTTCAACTCGCACACGGATTCGAGACCGTACGGAAACACGGCGATTTCGTTCGACGTGTCGTTCCCGAACGCGACGGACATGTACGGTTTACCGGAACGCGCGACGAGTTTGAGCTTGAAATCTACGATTAAACGACCGTCGTCGCAAGAAGAGGTGGATCAGAAACTACATCACGAATCAGAACCGTACAGATTATACAATTTAGACGTTTTCGAATACGAATCGGAATCCCCTTTTGGATTGTACGGATCCATCCCGATGTTGCTCGCGCACGGGAGTAAAAATGTAAATGGAGCCGGGAATGACGACGGTAAGGCGAGGGAGACGATATCGTCTGGCATGTATTTCCACAATCCGACAGAAACGTACGTGGATATCGTGAAAGAGGAAAGTTCGTTAGACGAGCGCACGTCGCATTGGATGGCAGAATCCGGTGCGCTCGATTTGTTTTTGTTTCCAGGAATGGATTTTGCGAGCATTCATAAAATGTACGGCGATTTTCTAGGCACGACTGCGTTGCCGCCGCTATTTTCTCTCGGATACCACCAGTGTCGCTGGAACTATCGCGACGAGCAAGATGTGGAGGAAGTGGACGCTGGATTTGATGAGCACGACATTCCATACGACGTCATTTGGCTCGACATTGAACACACGGACGGGAAAAGGTACATGACGTGGGACAGCACAAAATTCCCAACGCCGGAACGCATGATTAACGATATCGCAGAAAAGGGGCGCAAAATGGTTGTCATCATAGATCCTCACGTAAAGAAAGATGACAAGTATCCAATATTCAAAGAGGCCGAGTCGAAACAGTATTACGTGAAAAAGAACGACAAAACGACAGATTTCGACGGCTGGTGTTGGCCAGGCTCTTCCATGTATTTAGACGTCACAAACCCGGACGTTCGTTCGTGGTGGGCGTCTAAATTTGCCTTGGACTCGTATAAAGGCTCGACGCCTGATTTATACGTGTGGAACGATATGAACGAACCGTCCGTGTTCAACGGGCCAGAAATTACAATGCAAAAAGATTTGATCCATCACGGCGAGGTCGAACACAGAGAAGTGCACAATGTTTTCGGCATGTATTATCATATGGCAACGGCAGAAGGTATCGAAAAGAGGCAAAATGAACGACCATTTGTTTTATCGCGCGCTTTTTTCGCGGGGACGCAAAGAATAGGTCCGATTTGGACTGGCGACAACGCCGCAGATTGGGAACATCTCAGAGTCTCCGTTCCGATGGTCTTGACGCTTGGACTTACCGGGTTACCATTCTCGGGCGCAGACATTGGTGGTTTTTTCGGCAATCCTGATTCTGAATTGCTCGTTAGATGGTATCAACTCGGTGCTTTCTATCCTTTCATGCGTGGACACGCGCACATTGACACGAAACGTCGCGAGCCGTGGCTTTTTGGTGACGAAAATACAAACTTAATTCGCGAGGCCATTCGAAACCGGTACCGATTGTTGCCTACGTTTTACGCGCTCTTCGATGAAAACAGTCGATTAGGCACTCCAATCGTGCGGCCGTTGTTTTATGCATTCCCAGATGACCCGAGAGTCCTTCGCAAAGATGATTGCTTCATGCTCGGCGACGCGCTGCTCGTATACCCAGTCATGGAAGCCGGCGCTTCCCAAATTGAAATATATTTACCAAAAGGCGTTTGGTACGACGTCGATACGAACGAAAAGCACTTTGGTCCAAAAGAGTTCATGAAGAAAGTCACCATGCGCGACATTCCGCAGTTTCAAAGAGGTGGTAGTATTCTAATCACAAAGGAACGCGCGCGTCGTTCTACGAAGGCTCAACGAAACGATCCAATCACTATTTCCATCGCCCCGGACGAGAAAGGCGAAGCGCGAGGTGCGTATTACAACGACGACGGCATATCGTTCGCGCACGCGTCACCGAGTGGACGCAACAGGAAGAAACTGTGGTGGTCTCGTTACGCCCTCGCGACGAGCACATATGACCCGGTTTCATCAAAGGTACCATTTTTTATCGACGAAACCGAAGTAGAGCGCGTGCGCGTATTAGGAGATGACGAATTAAACGCGTCATGGAAACAAGCAAACTTAAATCCGCCTAGATCGCCACAAAAGAATACCAGCGACGTGGCTTTTGAAAGCAACGGCGTGCTGAACATTAACGCGCCGTTTTCGTCCATGCACGGCGTCTTTGTCATAGGATTAGTCAAGTAATTTATTAGAATAATACAATAATACTTCAATTGTATTTTGTGTATGCCGATACTCCTCAAACGCACACACGAGAGAGTCCGTGCATCACTCTCTTTCTCTCCTCAAAAAAACAAAAGATGGATACGCGAATTGTACAAACACAATAAAACAAAACAAAAGAGAAGAAGGAAGATATACGAACGCCGATGATTGCGGTTGCTTCCACCTCATCACGAGGAGGAGTGACAGTTTCATCATCGGCGTCATCCTTCGATCGTGCTTCGCTCGTCTCGCATCACGCTGCTGCTCATAAACATCAACTCCGTCGAGGAAGAACGCAAAGATTAAACGTCGTCGTTCACGAGCAACACGACAAAAGCGACAACGCTGGACAACAGTCACCTTCCTCGTCGTCGTCAAATCTAGGGTCGTCTAAGGACGACCGCGGCGAGGATGATATCAGCACACGTTTTCGCGAATCGAAGATGAAATCGAAATCGTCAATGTCCGACGA
>TARA_B110000459_G_C16625841_1_pt1 | contig 18255 bp, 34 predicted proteins | sample TARA_B110000459 | Tara Oceans TARA_B110000459 (sample SAMEA4398296) | marine metagenome | biome: Polar Biome; feature: [SRF] surface water layer (ENVO:00010504); material: water (ENVO:00002006), including particulate matter (ENVO:01000060) such as... | depth 5 m | reverse complement strand
GCGTTAACTGCAGCTAACGTATCACGTAATTTAGCCGAACCTGTTTTATGATGCATGTTAATACCATGAGCTTTAAGCTCTTCATGGATATCTTCATCTGTCATTTCTGTTCCAGTATCTTCGGGCATAGTGTTTTCGTTTTCCATTAAATATAAACCTTATGATTTTATTAAAAAAAGGGGTGCCCCCCAGCAATCCGAAGACTACTGAGGGGCGGGGCGAAAGAGTCTTTAGACTGCTACTAGAGCTGTCCAAATGATGCCAAGACGTTCAGGGCGTAATGCCATGAAGCCATAATACCATTTAATAGAATAGAACCCTACTTCACCGTATGGATCATCTAAAGAAGCAATTTCTTTACCAGGCTTCTTATGATTAACCGTAAACTTCACGCTCTTACCATCGGTTTGGAAACCAATTGTAGTAAACGCTCCGTCGCCAACAACCAACATCGGGTAGATGTCTGCGCCGTTATCGCCAGTACCTGCAGTATCAGCAGAAGCAGCTCCACCATTTTCAGTGAACTGCATTTCAGGAACAACAACAATACGGAACTGATCGATAGAACCAATTTCACCATTCATGATGCTTGATCCTGCGTCAGCGTACTTTTCAACAGAAACAAAAGCAGGAAGACTGTGTAGATCAGTCATTGCTTTTAGAACTGGGATAAGCTCAGAACCAACATACATAACCCGGCCGCCGTTAATGGTCTTTGTATCGATCATACGTGAGCCAGCAATGACCTTAGTTTGCTTAGGAGTCTTGTTATTATCCAAAGCAATAGAAAGATTCATCAAGTCAGTGTACGTAACAACTTCGTCAACGGTTAGCTTATTCGTGCCACCCATGTAGTAAGCTGTACCGTTAGCAGTTGCGTTAGTGATCAAATCAGCCTGAAGCTCAGCTTCAGTCATTTCATTAGCACCAACAAGAGCTTCTTCAGTGATGTGTGACATCAACTCAGAATCTGTGTCAAAGTCCATAGACTCTTGAGTGTACTCCGTGAAGAATCCACGCTTGTACAAATCACCTTCGATTTGCGTACGTGTAAAGCCAACACGGTTAACACGACCACCATTCTCAGTTAGAGCTGGAATCTTAGAAGTGATAGTACCAGTGTCTTTAGAAGAGCCGTATAAGAACTGACCGTTTGGTGCAATTTCACCACCAGCACCAGCAGCAGTTACAGCAGCTGCTCTATTTGCAGCAGTAGAACTTTGTAGAACTCCAGCAGCATTCCAAGCAGAATACGTACCAGAAGCTATAACAGTACCGGCAGCGTCAAGACCTTGATCGCCAACGTTTAGATCATCAAGCAATGGAACATAGACGTCCTGCTTGATTTTTTTGCCCATATGCTTAGGCATAGCGCGTACATCTGCCAAAGGCGTGAAGTACATCTGATCCCGTACGGCAATGAGGGCTTTTTTGTAGTAGTAATCAGTACGCGCTTGCGCACCAATTCCAGAAGCAGTACCAGCAGCAGTGCTGGTGGGGGCATTATATGCATTAGCCATGATAATTTCCTATATCAAAGATTCAAAATGATTATTGGCTAGCATGCTTCTTCATAAACTCATCATCAGATAGGCCCAAAAACTCACCTGACTCAGGTGGTTTTACTGAAGTAGTCTGCTTAACCGGTGCTACTGCTTTCCGTCGTTTAGTACGGTCAGCCTTAGCCGCTGCGTTAGTCTCACTTGATACTTCGGAACTAGAAGGCTGATCATCAACCACTTCGCCAAGCATTCCTTCTTTATGCATGTACTCTGCTATTTGCTTGTATGACTCAACATCAGTAAACCCATCGAGCTTACCTAATGCCTTTTGTTGCTGCATAGCTGCATTAACTTTATCATACACGCCAGTAGACATATGATCATTAATAACGCTGATAATCTCAGGATTATCAGAGACAGTTGCTTTACTGCCTTCATCCCATTGTTTAGTTAAAACATCGATAGTTTTACTAAAAGTAGGCGAGTCTTTAATGCTCTCAAGTACCGTATCTAGATTGAATTCCTTGTCACTAACAGAATAGTCTGTCGGTTGGTAATCAGTCTTGTTATCCGTATCAATATCTAAAGGGTCAATTCCACTTTCTTCAATAAGCTTAGCAACGGCTTTCGGATCTTTTTTAGATATATCAATTAGATTATTAAGTTTACTTTCATCAAGTAAACCGGCATTTTCTAACATCTTAACTATCTTTAGATTAGGCTTCATAGTTGCCATCTTCTTCTGATAATTAGCACCCATCTGCATTAGTTGGATAATATCTTTTGGATCCGTAACCTTCATTTCAATGCCATTGGCTTTGAAAGGTTCAGTCACCTTTTTATACGCACTTTCGTAATCAAACTCTGTTGTATCCTGAGTATCCTCATTCGTGTCAGGCGAGTCTTTTTTACTAGTATCAAGAGATTCTTCGCTATCAGCTTCATCAGAATTTTCAAGCTCCGTTAGGGTATCCCCGTCAGGTTCGCCTACTTCTTCGTCATCATCATCAGCTCCGGATTGCTCCTGTGCTTCACTATCCTCTTCCGAGGTCTCATCTTCAAAGGGGTTAACCTCTGATTCTTCGTATTCTTGATCTAGCGTATCAACCAGTTCAACAGATTCATCTGTTAAATAGGGAGCTGGATCTTGATTTATAAATTCTTCATCTGATAGTCCTAGAGCATCAGCTTGTTCAGCCATCAGTAGAAACCTCCTCAGCTAAGATTTCTTCACGAGTTTCTTCGTGTTCTCCAACAGCAACGTCCATCTCAGCTCCACGGCGCATAACCATGTTAAAGTAATTAGCTAAAGATCCGACACCAATAATCATACCATCAATGTTCTTATTCTGCTCTTCGTTAAGTCCAGCGCTCTTAGCCATTACAAGCCGAGCTGCTTCTTCTTTAAAATAACCTTCTTCAACAACATCCTTAAAGTCTTTATTAGCCATTAGCTTAACGCAGCTATCTCGAAGTGCTCGCATCTTTTGAGCCATTTCGATTTGAATATCTACTTCCTCTAAATCGTTCATTGTTATGCCTTATGTTTAAGTGGGTTAATAAAAGTTAATTAGATTTATTTAACGTATCAAAAGCCTTGCTGTCAAGGTTAGCTAATCGGTCATGTTCTTTAGCTTGCATAGCTTGTTCGTGTCTACGATCTGAAGATTCCTGATCACGAGCGTTAGATACACCTGATTCCTTTTCAACAAAGTCTAAGTCAGCATTATCAGAATTACTGTGCATCTGACGAGCTTTAGCTTGTTCAGTCTCTGTTTTAGCTGTCTTAAGACCGATATCAACTTCGTTCTCTGCACCTTTAGCAGACTCATTACGGACTTGAGCTTGTAACAACTGCATGCGCAATTGCTGCTCTTGTTGTGCCATTGGGTCAGGCTGTGGCTGATACTCAGCAACCATTTTAGCTAAATCAGGCATTTTACGTAGTTTAGCTATCTCAGATAAAAGCATCTGAGTCATCTCTAATGGCATACTATTTCCAACTGTCTGAAGCATAAACGACAACTCGCTAGCTTTTTGCTCATCAGCTTCTGCGGTAGAAATATTTAACTTAATATCGTATTTACCGCCTAAATCATTGCGGTTAATAGAAACAAGATCTTCATTAGTAATACGAATAATTTCTTCATCTTCTAAGAACTCTGCGTTCATAGAGATAATTTTACGCCCAATTTGATTTAATCCATTAGATAGACGTCTAAGAATACCAAGCTCACGCTTAGATGTAGCATCCAAGGCTGACCTAATGCCTGTAGCAGTAGTTCCTAACGCTGAGCCTGAAATGCCTTGCGTAAATGCCTTAACCCCCGTGAGGGCTTCCGCATCGTTGTTTTGCATGTTGAGGACTTCGAGTGCTGATCTAGGAATTTCCGGGTAGACTTCCATGTGGAATGCTTGCCTGGGGTCAACGTTCGCATTGAATTTATAATCATCTCCTCGCTCAAATTTACGAGCATTAGTTACATCTAAAGCATCTTTACGAATACCTTGTTGGCCATTAGCACTACGCCCAATAATATCAATGATACCGCGGGTTACAGCGCCAACTATCTTTTGATTGTCTTCAATAAGAGCCGCATCAGGTTCACCGTATATAGTCTTACGGCGTGGTAAATACTGAACTAAAACAAATGGTAATTTTTTATCTGGATAAGGATTCTTTTCTAATCTAATTAGAGTGCTGCCTACCCAAGTAGCTACAATAGGTTCAACAATACCAGTATCGTTAATGTCCCAAAATCCCCAGTATTCCCGCGCAATTACTCGCTTTCGGGCTTCATCTTTAAAGGTGAATGCAGGGTCGTCACTATTAATGTTATGATCAGGTTCTGCTAATACAGAAGCACTTTCAAAGTTAATATCATCTAAGTTTTGATATCTACCGTCTTTCTTAAGTTCCGTCATAGATGTTTCAAAACTGAAGATAGCAAAAGCAGCCTTATCTATGTCACCTTCACAAGTTGGATCAATAATTAAATTATTATAATCACACACTGTAAGTACTGGCTGGTTTTTAGTAGTTACTGTTTTAATTACTTCATTTTCGCCAACCTTAATAGGCTGTATAGCCGGTTGACCTGTTTGTGGATCTATTTGTGGCTGACCATCTGGGCCCAGTATCATTTGAGGTTCTATAATATCTTCGTAGACTTTACGTTCGTCTTCTTCAAATTCCCAACCAACCCGAACAACTACAGTGCCTTCATCTACCGCTGTACGTACATAACTATCAATAAATGTTACTTTATCAATACGGCAATTAAGTTGATAGTTAAGAACTTGGCCATTCTGCTCTGCAGAAGCTCTATCTTCAAAAGTAGCAGGAGATGTATTAAACAAGTCGTCAGTAGATAAAAAAGGTTCAGATAAAGCTGCGTAACGCCATTCTGCTTGTTTACGAACTAATTTAGGTACTAACTTAGAACGGCCTTTTTTAGAATTAATAGTTTGCTCGCCATTAAGAACCGCTAACCAAAGATCAACTTCATCAGTATGCGCAATATGTGAAGTTTGAGCAGATTCGTTATCTTGTTTAAGATCGGCTAATGTAGGCGGATTCTTCCAATCAACTAAATCAGAAGAATCAGTTTCTACAATATCAATATTGTCACTCATAGGTTCATTAGCCATGGGTTGCCTTCTCTGCTTGTTTAGCATGCATACTGTATTGCTCTTTAAGGTAATTATCAACCTTATATATCTTAAGCCCGTCTAAATCACTATGGTACTCTAGAAACTTATCAAACATAGAGTTCTTAGTGCCCACTAATATAGAGCAATATATATCATCTGATGTAACAACTTCTGATACAAAGTACTTCCATACTTTAGCAAAAGCTAACTTAGCTGCAGCGTTATCAGCTATTAATGTTCCTGCTATCATGTAGCCATTAAGAGGTCTATTAAACCTGTAAAATAAAGCAGCTTCGCCTTCTTGAATAATACTACAATGCCCAAATATCATTATACAATCTCCACAACAGCAGATGAAAATACGTTACCCATTCCGGCACCTAAACTAAGAAATGTGCCTGTTTTTTCTTGAATAGCTAAAGCAGTTTCTACAGCAGTAGATGCGCCCATAGTATGCCCTATACGTAGCTTATAGTTAACCGTAGGGATATTACCAAACTTTTTATATAACAGTTCCCCTTCAACTTGATTATCTTGGGAAAACGTACTGTGTGTTTTAACAAAGCTAATGCTGCTAGTATCTACTCTATCTATAACTTTACTATACCCTGCTCCAGTACACGACATACCTAAAGGATTAGTATGAGTTTCCGCGGCTATACACATATCTGCTATCCAAGCTAGTGGCTCATGCCTGCTGTCTCGCATAGCTAAAGGGCTTTCAAACACAGAAACGTTACATCCTTGCCCTAATCTAAACTTTATTATTGTCGGGTCATCTTCTTCTTCAATTAGCTTAGCTAAGCCATGTTCTCCAAAAATGTCTAAGTATTCTTCGGATATACCATTATCTGAAGATACTACTACAACGGCGTCTAATATACCTAACTTAATCATGTTACTTGCGTTATGCCAGGCAGAGTGCCCACTTATGCAGCTAGTACAATCAGTTGATATATAATCAAAAGTGCCTAGTTTATTAGCTAAATACCCAGCGTATATATGAGTCATACCTAAAGGTAACACTTTATGTGTAGGGTAGTTTTCACTTCTAGCAGTGCTTGATAAATACCCTGTCCAAATATTACCTCCTGAAGCTAATATCATCCCAACTTTAAATGAACTTTGCTCTGTAAGGGCCCGTATATGCTCTACAGTGCCTTGTGTAGCTCCGTGCTTACCTTTTAGCACATAGTTAATAAGCTCCTCAGGCATCACCTTAAGACCGCTGCTGACTATCCTGCCTCCGTCAGACACCTGATGCACATACTGCGGTCTAGGAATATGACTAAGCAACGTTATGTCTTCAGAGTATACTGAGTTAGTGTGAGTCATAAACATCGTTTAGCGTACTCCGCTGCTTCAACGTACGTATGCATTTGGGTACAGTTATCTTTAACAAAGTCTTTAATAGCTTGAATAGTAAATATTTCTTTTTCACTAAATAAAGTAATAGCGTCTTCGTTAATTTCAAATAGTTCGCCTAGCCAAACAAAGAATATAATCATACCTAAACTATCTAATCTGTTTAAATCTATAGAATCCTGCATAGAGACTATAGGAACATATTTGGTGCCCATTGGCGTTTCTTGCTTGCAGATTAGGTTAATGATTTCAAGGAACTCTTTATCGCTAAAGTTAAATACCTTATCAGTCATAGTCTTCCTTATAGTAAGTATCTTATGTAATAGTTAAATAATATAGCTAATATAATCGGTTTTATTAATAATCACAATCTTTACTGTTAGGAGCTTTTAATGACATACGTTCAAATACTTAAACAACGAATAGCTAAAGGCGATATAACTAAGCCTGAAGCGATAGCTTGGTTAGCTACATACGCAGCAATGCCTCTATGTAATGCTAAAGAGTTACTAAAATGACATTAGAACAAAAAGCAAAAGATTATATAATACAATCTAAACATCGTGAAATACTAAAACAGTGGACTATTCAGGCTAAACTCGTTCAACAATTTCCCTGTAACTACAGACCTAGTCTGTTAGAATTATCAAATAAATTTCTAAAACAACAAGATAATAAAGTAATTTAGAAAGGATTAGCTAGATGGCTAACAGCGCTACCTATGGAGATACGGCAGACATGCAGTCTACAGGGCCGTTAACAGAATTTCCAGATAATAGGCTTGTTACACTAAACTTAAAAGATACTAATCCTAAAGACTCAGTGGGTATTAAAAAACCTAGATTTTACACTGGGTTGCCTATGAACGTGCTCAGAAGAGTCACTATTGCTTTTTTAGAAGGGGCTTTAAAATATGGGAGGCACAACTACAGAGTAGTTGGAGTGCGCGCTAGCGTGTACGTAGACGCCGCTCAAGGCCACTTACTAGACTACTGGGAAGGTCAAGACATCGACCCAGATAGTGGATTACACCACATAGATAAAGCTATAGCGTCATTGTTTGTATTACGCGACGCACAGTTGCGCAGTATGTGTACTGACGATCGCCCCCCTAAATCAAATGTCGAAGACGATAAAGCAGAAATGCAAATAATTGTAGATGCTTTATTTAAAAAATACCCAAATCCAGTTACTGCATATGTTGAAGGGGACGTAAAACTACATGACTAATCAGACTAGGAAATCACGCTATCACGAAAGGTCATCAGACTTTAAGCGCCCGGAACCTATACTAGATATTAGTAGTCAAATTAAAGTCCGGGGATGTTTAAAGTGTTACAAATCTTTTCATTCCAGAGGCCATCATAATAGAATTTGCATACCGTGCAAAGAACTAGCATCATGGAATGACGAATCTATTACTTACTCAATAATATTTGAAAAGAATTAACGGCAGTCCGTTTAATGAGTGCAGCTTATCCCAGTTTGTTTGCACCATGCAGGTGAAAGGCCTGTAAACCTTGGAGTTTAATATGAAAAGGATAATTACAAATGCGATGGAGTATGCACAAACAACGAAGACAAGGTATTATGCCTTCAGACAGCGTATCATCAAATGGTACACCGGATACCCTCCCAAATATTTATCTGGAAAAGGAAGAGACTCTAAAAACTAAACTAACAAATGCTCGAAACGCCTTACCTAATACTTGTCACTCTTGGCAAATATTAGATGAAATTCTAAAGGAATACACAGATGGTCAACACTTAAAGAGGTAATATTATGAAGTACAGAGCATTAGCAAAACATTATATTTTTGAAGCAGCAAGTAACTTAGTTCCTCGTAGTGAAACAGGGATAGCACTTACTGAAGATGGTAAAGAATTTACTGAAGCACAATTAAGAGATTTCACTTATGCTTATCAAACAGAAATAGAAAGTATGAGACAAAAACTAGTTGCTCAAAATATTATAGTAGATGGATAGATGAATTACAAGAAGCTAGTACCAGTAGATAGTTTCATAGGACAGTACCTGAAGAATTATAATATCCTCCAATTACATTAACTGCTCCCTCTCAGCTTGGAGGCTGAGCATACCATAAGGGAGCAGGCCAATGCTGCGTAAAACTTCGCCTATTTACGTCGAGTTAATAAGACTAGAAAAAGAAAACAATAAATTACAAAAGTTCTTTAAATCCATTAAACAAACAGCTACATTTTCACCTGACGCATCTACAGCTATGAATGAAGTAGATAACGCGTTGTGGGAATTACAGCAATAAATGGAGTTTATAATGATGGCTATAATGGAGTACTACAGATTCTCTAATGCAGCTGTTTTGTATCACCAACAATCAACAGCCGTAAGGGAAGCCAGCCCCTTTATGCAACGGTTTTTTAGCTGGTTTCTCTTATTTCTCTTATATTTTGAAAGGCCACTAATTGACTTTGATGATTATAAATAATCAATGCTGTAGCTTTATCGCTCATGCGCAACATCTGCTTAAGCCAGCAACCCCCCGGTCTTTGCAGCCGGGGGTTCTTTTTTAACTATAGTTATTCATAAGAGGTTACAATGCAGCAAAAACTAAAACTAAAACAAATAAAACATGTTAACCGTGCAGCGCGAAATGAACATCGAAGTCACATGATGAAGGAGCAAATACGTATTAAGAATATGGGAGAAACTGGTATTCTATTGTACAATGATTTGCGAAAAGCAGCGTCAGAATACAAGTTAACACCGTGCTTTCTTTGGAATCGGCTTTTGAAAGGACGAAAGTTTACTTCATTAAAAATGAAAACAAAGGATTAGATTATGTTTGGTAATATCTTCAATTTCTTTTTTGCTTACACTCGTAAAACTCCTAATATAGAAAAAATGCGACAGCAAGACATTCATCATGCAAATGACCAGCTAGCTTACCAAGCAGAGCAAGAAGCATTTAAAAAGCATATAAATAAACAGCACAAGCAAGCAATGCGAAAACCTGTGACTGTACCAATGACTGATCGTAGAATTGCTGCCGCCCGTGGCATCGAGTTCGATAAAGACGCAATGTAGCCAAGTAAGGAATGAAAATGAAACTATTAGCATTAGTAACTATAGTTCTATTAAGTGGGTGTACTCCAGTATACGCACCAGGAACACTTGTATGGGTAGGGTGCCACACAGTACAACAAAACCCTTCACCCGAAGGAAGCACAGGATACGCTTTGTTTCGTCACCTAGTAGCTGGTGAAAGCCTGTATTTACAGCAATTAAACACAGCTGGACGCGCTGATGTTACAGTAGGAGAGCCTTGCTAATGTTAAGGTTTATTCTTCTGTTATTAATCCTGTTGTTAATATTCCCTTTATTAGTGTTGTCACAAGCCGCAGCAGGTCAAACAGATGAAGATTGTATGGCAGAAGCCATTTACTTTGAAGGAAGATCTGAACCTGTAATAGGGCAGCTAGCTATAGCTAACGTAATTTTAAATAGAGTTACCGTTTCTGTCTGTGCTACAGTACACGACCGATGTCAGTTTAGTTACTGGTGTGACGGAAAACTAGAAGACATGTCTGACATTACAGCAAAAGCTGTAGCTTACAGCGTTAGCAGACTAGCGCTAGACGGTGCAACAGTTAGGCAAGTCGAAGGGGCAACACACTACCACGCAAACTATGTTAATCCAAAATGGTCTAAAGAACTGTTATTCTTAAACCAGATTGGGTTACATTTATTTTATACGGAGTATGTAGAATGATTGAAATTAAAGAAAAAAAGAAACAAGACACAAAACACATTACTAAAAAAATGGCAACAGCCATGGCAGAAAATATAAAAGCTTACTGGTCTAAGCAAGGGCACAATATAGAAGTGTGGGTAGAAAGAATATCAGACGGCAACGCTAGAGATTATGCAGTTCGTTCTAACTTACACAATGGAGGGCCTGAATCTACCGCTTAGACTTAGCTCCTGAACACTTCCAACGCTTACGTGATAAGTTATTAGGAGTGTTCGGGTTGCCTTGTTTCTTTTTAGATAGTCCCTTTTTTATACCTAAACTTCTTGCACAATAAGCATCACCTTTTGAAGTTCCTGGCTTTACTCTTGACCCACCACCTTTAGCTTGTCCTGCTTGCCCGTAAGAAACTTTCTTACCAGATGCAGTAACTTTAACTCTCGCTTTTCCTTGTCTTGGTGTAGCCATTACATATTTTCCTATAACAAAAATAATTCACGCTCTTGTTTACGTCTACGTACTAAACCATTAACTACTCTACCGCCAGCTTTACGCCACTTAGGGAACTCATCTGCAGCACTTTCGTACTGCCCGCGGTTTAACTTCATACGTAACGTAGACTTTTGAAAGTTACCACTTCCTACATTATATATAAAACTGCACAAACTAGAGAACATATTCTCTGTTAGTTCCGATTTAATAAGCTTTCTAATTGCTGCTTCAGAATGGCGCACTTCTCTAAGCAAGAGATACTCGCCTTGCTTCTTCGTAATATTAGAGTGGTTAAGGGTAACAGCATTGCCATTACGATCCCATGTGCTTCCCCAACCGATTGTAGCTCTAGCTGCACTGCATAGGTATACTGCCTCTCTCCATCCTTCGTAGTGCTTAATGAGCTCCAAACCGGCTTCATTGATTTTCAATAACACAGATTTACTCCATTTACTTTCTTTGAAAGCTTCTTGAACCAAACCAAAATGACACAACTGCTGCCCATATAGCCTGGAACTCGCTGTTCCATATAGTTGCGTACTGTATTAAATCTATCCAACCCATGTTTACACACACGGTAAGCGCTGCAAATTCTATAAATAAACAATAAGTAATTATGGGTCTTACAGAGGAACTAAGATTAATACACCATTGGCTCGACTTTTGAGTAATACTTGAATGCTCTTTATGAAGCGTGTCAGTTTCTGCAATATCAGCAGTTATATCCATCATCTGCATCTTCTGCTTGCCAATTTGAATTTGCTGTTCTAGCTGCTTGTCTGCAAGCGATAATTCGTGGGCCTTATCCTGACGATCTTGGAAATAGTCCATGACTTTAGGCAAAAAGCTTGTACCAAACCCTAATACTGATCCTAGTAAACTAAGCATACAATTGCTCCTCTACATTTAATATTTTGGGCTAGCTTTCTTTGTAAAGCTTTGAGAAGCTGATTTAGTGGATGCGCCCATACTTTTGATGTTCCGCATTGCTGCTTTTGCTGTAGATTTTTTAGCTGGTCTCTTCTTTGTAGGCATTGCTTTAGTCATTATTTTTTTCCTTTTTTAGAGTGAGAAAGCATTTTGCTAGTTTTAGTATGCTTTGCGCCCGACATTAATTTGCCGTTTGTTTTGTGCGTAGGGCCAGTATACACTTGTCCATTTGGCAAATATTGTGTTTTCTTTTTAATCATTATGCTTTCTTCCTTTTAAAAGCTGTTGTCTAGTTCACTTTTTTGATCTAGTAAATCCTGATGACTATAAAATACAGGAAAGTTAGGTAACTTAACGCAACCAACCACAGTAACTAATGATACTAATATAAATACTTTAAACATCTTTTTTACTCTTAAAATATAAGACAAATATAGTAACCCAAATAATCAATTCACCAACTGTAATACCGCTTACTAAGCCAGCAATGCCTTGAGCTACCGTCATACTACTACGCCTTTGTTATACACTTGGGTGCTTACCATTATGTATTTGTTTAAGATGATCAACTTCCGCTTTTAATACAGACAACCGTTCTTGAATAGTTGCCATTTCACGGTTACTTGCTGCTAAAGCTGATACAGAATTAATTTGTTTTAACACATCTATTTGACTACTAAAGACTGCGCGCTGTGACTCAGCGTCATCTAAGCGTTCATCAAAGTCATGCTTTAACTTATCAAAGACTTTATGAAATGTAGCTAAATCATGCATAACTCTAGCTAAATTGTTTTTAACAATAGCGTAACCTGACGCTAAAGTTGCTAACATAATTAAGCCTTGCAGAGCGTGAGATGTTGTTACTTCCATAGATTACATACCCTGAATAACAACAGCAGCTAGCATAACTATAGTAGTTCCAGTAGTTGCCATAATAATTAATTCAAGTCTTTTTAATCTAGCGTTTACGGCCGCAAATTGTTGAGCTACAAACTTTTCGCGCTCTATCAATATAGCTGATAATTCTACAACTGTTTTACTCATTATCCCTCACTTTATTAACGTAGTCTATTACATACCCTAAGGATTTAGGATATTCGTAGTTTACTCTAATACGTGCATCTTCTTCACTTGTTGCTACTCGCTCAAAGTATAGCGTGTTTTCAAACTCAGGGGAAATATTATTATGCTCAGACAAAGTTCCTCCAGAACGAATAATCTTTCTAATAATTGAGTTATATACACCAATTTCGTATACCTTCATTTAACACGCCTTATCTACGCAGCGGTTAATCCAAACTAAATATCCAACTATACCTGTTACTATTAATATACCGCCAACTTGTAAAACACCCACAATAACAGCTAATACTTTATCCCACATTGCTGCATCTGCAGCTCTGCGCTCTTTAGCTGCACTTTTAGCTTTATCCGTGGCTTTATCTTTAAGTACTATTCTTTTAGCACGTTCTTCTTTAATAAGCTCAAATGTGCCTTGGCCCCATTTACGATCAATTTCAACGCCTAAGTTATGCAACGCTACATCATTTTGCTTTTGGGCAAGTATATCATTAGCTACAGAGCTTATACTTGTATCATCATCATAATCTGCATCACCGGCTTTCATACGCAGTATTTGCTGCATACGAGTAGTAGCAACTTTTTTCTTTTTAGCTTTTGGAGGAGCATCACTTGCATTAAACAAGTTATCTAATGCACCGGCAATATCTTTAACTTCAACAGCTTTATCAATGAGCAATTTTGCAGAACTGATGGCTATTCCAATAGTAACTGGATCCATATCGTAACTCCACTTATTTTACAGCAAATGGCCCAATACTAGTCTGAACTATTTTACCTTTACACTCGTGCCGTATTGTCAGCAGCACTGAAGACGCTTTAGTAGTAGTCCATGCCCACCAAGAAAAGTCGTTTTCTCCTGATGGCCTAGAGCCATTCTCACTATAGCTGTAATCGTTAATAAATTCAAAAGGAACTTGATGCCATACAGTGGAATTATTCTGAGCATACCCTGCCCAGCTATTAGCTATTAAAGAACAATTTTGATTCTTTTTACCTACTATATGTAGCTTAATTTTACCGTCTTCTTTAACTTGAGCTATAGAACGCATATCACTGACTACTGTTTGTGTTGGCCACCACTCCTGCACTATTTGAAAAACTAATATAACAAATACGCCTGCTGCGCATAATTCTAAAAATCCTCGCATCCGCTTTTTCACGGAGATACTGCATTTTTTATAACTATTTTGAAGTTGTCCCAAAGCAGCACTGACCCACCTATCAGTAACATAGCGAATGTAATAACTGAACGTACTCTCTTTCCTAAGGCGGACATGGCTTTTTCTTGTGCTATTTGGGAGCGTATCCATGTTATTTCATCCTCATTTAAATCCATAACAAAGCCTACCTATACTCAATTTATACACTCATAATTATGCATTTAGTAATTATTTTAGTTAAGACCACGCCAACCAAGCACCGTGGAGACGCTGCTCTTTTGCATTGGCTGTTACTATTTTGTATCGCATCGAAGTGCCGCTAGGTTGACCACTGATGTCCACAGCGTTCATCGTTAAGATGTTAGTTGTGCTATCAAACGATCCAGCGTCTACAAGCGTACCTTGAGTCCAAGTTGTTCCAGCGTCACGCGAAATGTATCCAAGGATGTCGGTGTTCAGCGTTACTGCAACGATAGGCTGATGCAGAAATACTGCGCTTGATTCACTTGGGGCAGTTTCGGCTGTGAATGTGTCAGATACTAGTGTCATATCTCCACCCCCGAAATAAAACTGAATTTCCGCCACCTGAGTATAAGCGTCACCACCATTCGCGCTGATGTTTATTCTGTGCTTGGCATACGCTGTAGTATTCACGAATGTGTAGTAACGGACTGTGTTCAAAGTATCCGTGGGCTGGTTTGTTTGTGTATCAAGCACATCCCACCCAGAGCCGTTGTATCCTTCAAACGTCCACGCGACAAGGCCACGCGCCGCAACAGTATGGTTTATAATTTTATATTTAGTCACTACGGAAGGAGTTGTAGCTTCATATGCTAACCATCCGAGTTGGTTATTCGCTGGCGCTGTCCATACGGTGCCTAAACTTTTATCGGCTGCTTCCCAAGCAGTTGATCCGGTATTATTGGCGTGAACTGACATGGTTCCAGAGGGGGCGGTATCACTTGTCATTGTAGGGATGACCTCAACTTGTCCAGTTGTGTAATAGTCACTAGTAGCATTGTATGTAGTGTTGACTGAGACTAAACCAGAACCTAATTCAAGGAGTTCAATTTCTTGTATACTTGGGCCACCAGAAGCCGGGACTATATAAAAAAAGAAATAACGATAAGCAGTTGTATTTGAAAATGTAAACGTCTTGATTTCGTTTGCAGACCAGCTTAAACCGCTTAAAGTTTTTAACGTAGTCCAAGTGCTTCCATCATTACTACCTTGAATAGTCCCGCTGGCTGGAGCGCCCGTTGGAGATGATGACGCTTGAATCGTTATTGCCACAGGCGTCTTGGTCACTCCAGAGCCAAAATCGTATTTTAACCATCCTGTCCCTGCTGACGAAGCTATCCAAAGATCGCCCGTAGTATTGTTAAAGGCTTTCCACGCTTGTTGTGCGGTTGTATTCTCCGAACTCGCTGAAGCTGTACCACTTGGCGCAGAATTAGATGTCATAGCAGGAATCACATCTGCGCTATATATTATTAGCGGTGCAACACCTGTAGCATCAGCAAACTCATCGGCAATCCCATCTACTGCTCTTATATAGCTTGAGTTATTGTTGATGACTGAGCGCAAATTCTGGACAGCGAGTTGGGTTTCTACACCTGATAAATCAGTCTTTACAGTGGCATCTACTACACCGGATGATACTTGTGTTGCCATAGTCTATACTCCCGGCTCTGTAGGCCAAATAGGGTTTAAAGGGTCTACTGTATTAGCTGGTAGATCACGTAATGCTTGACGGTAAGAAGTCTGTGCATCAGTCATTGTTTTGTCAGATACAGCCCACCAATCAGTTTCTGCAAGTAAAATGTCCCGTTGCTCTCGCAAAATAACCATTGGCTCTTGAGCAGTAACCGTATCTATTGCGGCAGATACTTGCGCCCAAGTGACAGGCCATTTAGTTACGTCACGCTCATAAATTGCGTTGTGGTTTTCATCTTTGCCAGAAACAAATTCTACTTGTTGCAAAAACTCTGCTTCTGTAGATGGATCACCGTCGATGACAAAGTTATCAGCACCTAATAATTTTAATGCTTTATACGTAATCATGCTCCAATCTCCGTAAGAGTAATAATCGAGGGTGTAGCAACTGATGCATTAGGATCATTGTAGGTATACGCTTTGCCAATAACGATGTTGTCACTTTGATGCCAAGTCTGTAGCTTGTAGACCAATTCATTTGTTGACGAAGGGCTGTGCAAGAAATGAAAAGATGCTGGTTTTATACGGTAGTTTTCGTTTGTGGCATAAGTCACACCCATGCCAAAATGAAGCAGAGCGTAGCCAGATGTAGTATTTAGCGAGCCTGCCATATCACCGAAACTACCGCCATTATCATTGAACACAATCTTTCCACCAGCATAAGCATTTGGTTCACCAGAAAAACTTAGTGATAATTGAACAAGTATTTTACTTGATGAAGATGACGGTGTGATTGCCGCTGTAATCCCAGTTGCGTTTAGAAAAGTATTATTCGTAGCAAATACTTGAGTACCTGTTCTTACCGCTTGCACCATTTGCAGAACTTTACCACCTCCCGGTTCATCAAGTTCCACTGGATCACCTGACCCGTTGTATCCTAGAAACTTGTTGGCTGTTCCTCCAGCCATCTTCGCAAGTGACACAGCGTTGTCAGCTATCTTAGCCGTGGTGATATTAGCATTAAGAATCTTAGCTGTAGTGATAGCATCATTAAGAATCTTGAGAGTAGTCACTGCATCCGTGGCTAGCTTAGTTGTATTAATAGTACCATCAGAAGGCGTACCAATAGGCAAAGCTGTACCTATTTTAAACTGAATGTCATTAACACCTAATGGGATGATCGTAGTAAAATTAACTACAAGCCCTGTCATTGAATAGGTATCTACATGCTGAGTAACACCATCAAAGGTGACCTCAATATTCTGTAATGAACCGGGGTCAGCACTGGCTGTTAATGCCTGTGTCGTACCTGAGGTGTAATCAGTGGTATCTGTAAAGTTATCCACAATGAAGTCAGATACCTTAACAAACACTCCCTCTACACCTTGGAAATAGACCTCAACATTAGCTGTACCTATTGACGGAGCAGCTGAGAAGGTAATGTAGTTCTTAGAGGATGCTCCACCTCCGCTATCTGTCAGCGTTATATCTGCATCCCTAACCTTAGCGTAGTCAGCGAATACATGCATAGCAGAAGTAATACCGGGTAGCTCAGTTAAGGGCCCAAAGGTTACGGTAGATCCATCCCCATTAAATAACTGTACTGGAAACTCAGCATAGTTAGGGCCGCCTGTTAGGAAGGCATTTGTCATTTAATTAGCTCCATTGTAACCAAGTGGCGTGGATTTTTTGTTCTTTGGTATTGGCGGTTGTTAATTTGTAGACCATTGATGTTCCAGCGGGTTGACCGCTTATGTCAATCGAAGCCGTTGAGATGATATTGATACCCGTAGAATAAACTCCCTCAGAAGACGCAACAGCATCTGTGAATGTTGTTCCCCCATCTCTGCTAACCGCTATAACTAAGTCTGTATTAAGAGTGACCGAATCAACGGGTTGATGAAGAAGAACAACACGCGCTTTTGTTGGTTGAGTAGTCGCTGTAAAAACATTCGATACTAGTGTCATATTTAAAGAGACAGCCCCAAACATTTCAATTTCATAAACGCCCCAAGAATATTGAATAGATGTGTCTGTTGACCTAATGCGCCAGTATACGTGCGCTCCAACACTTGAAAAATTAAAAGTAACATCAGCCAAACAAGCAGAAGATGCTTTTGCTTCTGTCCAAGATGAACCGTTGTCTGAATACTCAATCGCTGCCGTTCCTGTGCCGTTTGATGTAGTATTCGTTTGCACCATGCGAAGCCGTGTAATATCAACAGCAGTTGCAAACTGATAGCCAATATAATCCGAAGTGGCAGAACCGCCTCCGTGGTTAGCATCTGCCCATTGCAGCCCTGTGGTACTCCCATTAAAAGCGCTTGCCGGGTAATATCCCGGAAATGACCGTGATACGATAGGTGTGCCGCCTGTGCATAAATTTGCGGATATACCAGCGCCACTGTAGAAATCACTAGTAGCATCGTAAGTTTCATTAACACTTCCACTTGCGTTTACCCCACTCGCATCATCATACTCATCAGCGATACTGCCGACAGCTTGGATATAGCTGCCGCCTACGTCGATTACGTGTCTGAGGTTTAATAGGGCTAACTGATTGTTTAATAGGGCTACCTGATTGTTTACTGGATTAAGATCAGTAGCAGGCGCATTGCCAAGGTAGTCTAAAGGGAATGTTACTAAGGGCATTTACTTACCCCCGACCGGCTTATCACTTGT
>TARA_B110000459_G_C16625851_1_pt1 | contig 18384 bp, 11 predicted proteins | sample TARA_B110000459 | Tara Oceans TARA_B110000459 (sample SAMEA4398296) | marine metagenome | biome: Polar Biome; feature: [SRF] surface water layer (ENVO:00010504); material: water (ENVO:00002006), including particulate matter (ENVO:01000060) such as... | depth 5 m | reverse complement strand
TTTCTTGGGTGTGGATTTTTTACAGTATCTTGCATTCTCAGTGCTGGCCAGTCTCTAAGTGCAGGGTTTTTCAAATCCATTCCAGTTTTAACCCGTACTACTGAATCACCTGGTTTAAATGTTCCATCAAGCATTTTATTCCATAATTCCATATTATATTCACTTTCTTGATTTCGACAAGGGCATTCAGATTTAGCAACTCGTAATTCTCTGAAAGATTCAGCACTACATGTACAAACATATCCAAATCCACGTTCGAGCATCATTTCTGCATACTCATAGTAATGTTCCATACGGTCGCTAGCAATTACAATACGATGAGGAGGGAATCCCAGTAGCCATTCCGCTTCTTCGGGGATTTGTTGATAAGCCTCGATCAAAGGTGGTTTAACCGAAGTATCAGTATCATCAAATCTTAATATTAGTTCTCCATCAAATTTCTTAGCATAGGAGCCATTTATCACAATTCCACGAGCATGACCAAAAGATAGAGGCCCATTTGGGTTTGGTGCAAACCTCAGAACTACTTTTCCATTTTCAGCATTTGCTAATTCCGGTAGCCCCACTCTTCTTTCCTTTTTCTGACGCTCTTCCAATAGATGTGGTGCTTCATCTTCCAATATGCCTCTAAGGTGTTCAACACCTTGACTTCCTGCTAAACTATTGGCTTCAACTACGGCCTTAGAAATCATCGGACTGAGTGTTTTACCATGTGGCCGTAAATCTGCATTCATCCCCATGATTCTTCCAATTACCGAACCAGGGTTGGCTTTGCCTTCATATTCGATGGCATTTTGAATTGCCATGTGTCGAATCAAGTTCATCGTAGTATCATCAGGAGTCCAAGACATGGGAATCAAGCAATCCTAATGCTGATACTTCATGAAATGCTTGGACAAATTAAGATAAATCTAGAATAATGTAGTCTGATTTTTAGGTGCGACACTTCTTTTTGGCAACTCTTTTTGATGAATCTTTTTCCATTCTCGTTCAACAGTCGCCCAGCTCCAGCGTAGTTGCGGATGAGGGGTATCTTTGAGTAAATCAGGAATTATTTTCTTAGTATTCGGGTCACTTGGGTAACCTGAACCGATAGAGAAGCCTAACTGTTCAGCTATTTCTTTTATGCATTCATCACGCTTTTGTTTAGCTAGAATACTAGCCATTCCTACAAATGGGTCATTTTCATCTGCTTTATGTTCACTGATAATAGAGGACTCAGGCCATGGCCATGAATTTAATTGGTTGGCAATTCGATCGCTAAATCGCTGTGGTTTAACATCACAAGCATCGTTCAGAATAGTTACAGAATGTTTAATTTCGTCAGGTAGTGAATTAATCGCTTCAGCAAATAATTCTGTTTCTAATACATTTAAACCTTGATTTCCTGATGAAGAATCTATTCTTTCCGGTGAGCAAATGATAATACTATGATGCCATGGTTTAGTTTCTGAATTTAATAAAAACCACTGTTTCAATTCTTCTCTCTTCTTAGAACTCAGAAATTTTGAATCTTTTACACCTACTTCTATTAGATTATCATATTCTTCCACTGGCATCATTACAGCACAAACTACTAGAGGTCCAATAACAGGCCCTCGTCCTGCTTCATCAGCCCCTACTTTCCACATAATCTCACTTCAGAAGTCTAAATCGTCATCAATCTCTTCAGGTAGTGGTACAGAATTTACCCCACCATCTGACTTTAGAGGTACCTCTCCGAATAAATTATTCGGGTCATTTCGAGTTGTAAGACTGGTTTCCGCTGGTTGCATCTCGAGTGATCGATTCTCATTATGTGGTGTAGCGATACCTTCAGTTGATATTTTTTCAAGTAATTCATCAGCGGTTTCCATAATACTACTCTTATCATGGACATCTAAGACCAAAGAGGCTGCTTCTCTAAGCCTTTCATCGACAGGTGTTGCGGCTTGTTTACTAGGACTTGAACGCCTTTTGAAGGCATTTTCAAATTTCTGAGGAGATATTGAAGGCGATTCAATTTTTGGAATATTGTCAGATTGTTTTTGTTCAAATTTATCCATCCAATCTTCTACTTGCTCAGGGCTTTGTTCTTGATTCAATAATTTCCTTATTGCAGCATCTTCCACCCTTTGCTTTCTATCTTTCATTGATCGGTTTAGTATTAGGGCTGATAGTAAAATTGCTATTATTATAAGGCCCCAAGATTTGACAATCAACTGAATATCTGATGCTAATTTGGAAAAACTAAAATCGGTATCTTCTTCAACTTCTTCACGCCATGATTGACCAAGATAATCTACAGATGAAGTAAATACAAATGGTTGGTCAGGAGCAAACTTAGATCTAATTGTAGTATACAAATACATAGTTCCATTGCTATTTTGTTCTTCAGGTATTTCTGCCCATGCACGAATTGTGAAATTAGATGCTAATGGTAAATCATTAATTTCAAAAGAACGTGGAAGTTCAACTCCATCTTCAATAATTGCATCGCTTGGAGGTATGAATGTCATTTGAGTGGAGTGTGAACATTCTAATTGGACAACAAGTCCATCTATTGCATTACCATCATTTCTAAGTGTCATTGCAATTGAAAGTCGACCTTTTGCATCAATTTCTTCAATTATACTTTCCAAAGTCCAGTTGATATTTGGTGCAATTCTAATTGGTACGGTTACTTCTGATACAACTATTTGAGTCCCAGAAAGAAGTAATTGGAACTCGGCATTATCTGTTTTAAATGCTAATGCATCACTTCTCGCTGTCAAGGTGAGCAATTCTGTAGTAATCATTTGGTTTGGTAATATCTGATAGGAAGTAGATGAATTATCTAGTATCAAGAAATCCGGAATTTGACTATTTTCAAATTGAAAATTATCTAGTGCATTACCGGTATTTGTGATTTTGAATTGTGATTGGCAACTTTGCCCAGGTAGTAATTGAAGACATGCTTCATTAACCAATTCTAACTCTCCATCACGAAGCCATATGATTTCAGCACCAACATCTGCAGTATAGGTTTTTGAAATATCTCCTAGTGGATAGATATTCACTCTTATATCGAAAAATCCGGAATACTCTAGTGGTGATTGTATACCAACTTCAAAGGTTCTAGATTGATTCGGAGGTATCTCAATATTTTCTTTAGCACCAAATAAAGCAGCTGTCCAACCGTTATACTCGATTCTATCTGCAATTTCTATCTCTGTAATCGGCTGTCCTAATTCATTTATTGCTTCTAGAGAGATACTGACCTTATTATTTACATTTCCAACATTTCGAACTGTGATACTTAATCTATCATTATCATCAGGGTCTAAGGTCAAATTTGCTCCTACTGAATCGATAGTAAGGTTTCGATATGCACTCATGAGAAGGTCAAAAGACCATTGAGATTGAGCGAAATCTAAACTTGAGGTCGCAGTTAGAGTGAACCTAGGACCCGTTTCATACAAAGGCGCTCCATCGATTACAGGGGGAATCTCAACCCAGAAATATATGTAAGATAATTGGCCTGGGATTAGTGTTTCAATTGCATTACTTCCAGATGTTTGGTTCATTATCCACCCCCAATTCCATGAGGACTGCGTAGTAATGCTGTAGGATACATCATCAGAAAGCAGTGCATTATTAGTAATGTTAACAGCCAAATTGACACGTAATTCTGGGTCTACCATGAATTGTGAAATCCCACTTACACCAAACTCAAGTTCTGATTGCGGCATTATTTGAATATTTATTTCTACAATATAGTACTCCTCTAAATCGACATCATTTGTAATATTTATTTTCATAGTACTCGTTGTATATTCAGCATTCGAGTCACAATTTATTGTGAATTTAACTTGGCGAAGACCATTTGGATTCAAGGTATATTGTAATGGCAATCCACTGGCAACTAGATCTTCACCGATATAATCTAATCCTAATGAATAAGTTTGGGTATATTCCTGGATGTTTTGTAGTGTAATTGGTACTTCTAGTACTTCACTACGGTGTATAATTATCTCTTCCTGAGAATTAATACCAACAAAGTCACTTCGTGACTCCATTTCTGCATTAACAGCAAACATTGGTGCGAGTATTGTTACCAATAACATCAGCACAATCGGTCTGCTCATAGCGACTGGAGTGAGTTAGTCTCTTGAAACACTCGTATGTTTTGTTCAAGATAAACTCAGACTGGGTCTGATATAGATTTAGCCAGATTACTTAACGAGAATTCTGCTCCATTAATCGGTACTCGAAGTTCGAACTTTTCAGAAATAAGCGGGTCGATTTCGCCAAAGCACCCAACATGTATGCCATCTATCAAAACTTTAGCAGAACGACCATTTAGCCATGGTCCTTCGTTCTCAGGTAATTTTTCGATCGTGTAATTAACCGCCCCAATATCTCTCATAAATGCCTGAACTCTACCTCTTACAGCAGCAAATCCGCCACTTCTCTCAGCGACTAAGAATGCCACTCTATCAGAGTTTTTATGATCACGAACAACCGTTCCTAACTCATACACACTTTGGGGTAAGTTATGATGTTGGTTTGATGCCAATAGTCTCATCAAACCAGGAGTTAAATATTGACGTAGTAATGTGTGGTCAATAGTTATTGGATTGGTAATTCGAGTCACCTCTCCAACAGTTGAAAAACGCATAAAGTTGAATTGGTCATCATCATTAGAGAGGGTAAGAGATTGTATTTGCATGAACCCCAAGCCTTGCATAGAATCTCGGATTCTACGTCGTAAATGCCCATCAGGTCTTGGTATTGCTGTCATGGGCGCTTTAGGGACATCGACTCCTAAATCTTCATATCCATGACCAATTGCAATATCTTCAACTAAGTCAACAGGGTGAAGAATATCAAATCGCCATCTTGGCATTTCAATTATAACAGAACTTTCTCCATTGCGTGAAATAAATTCACCTCCCATTCGATTAATAGCTTTTGAAATCTCTTCATCTGTCAAACTACGACCCAAAAGACCGTCTAATAATTCAGTTGGAACTTCATGTTTTATTGCAGTGCCATCTGGATAATGATTGACTTTACCATCATATGATGTAACCTCCACCGATTCAATTTCTCCTCCCCTTTCGCATAACTGGGATGCTATTAGCATCAAACTTGCTTCACAAGAACGTTGATCCCAACCGGTGACATCAATGAAAAAGTCTCTAGTTTGATTATTGACGGTAGTGTGACTGCCATTGATTATTGGCGGGAAGGATAGAATCGCGTCCTTGGAATCAACAATCACTGGAAATTTATCGAAACCTTCTAGCAGATGAGCATAATCGATACCTTTGGGATGCTTTTCAAGAATTTCTGTTATAGTCATTTCCTTTTCCATCGACAGAGGTATAAATTTTGTATCTCCAGATACCGCTTTTACACGGAAAGGTGGCTTTAATGTGCTAAGGTCATGAACTCCGATCGATGCTCTTCTTCTTCCTCTCCCTAGTGCGAAGTGTAACTTTTCTTGATGGTCCATTAGTGATTTTATGAATGCATCGATTTCTACTTCACCATTCAGTTTGACACCTCTAACAATACCAGCAAGAATGACTGGACGTATATTTTCTAAATCCTTATCGACTGAAATCGAAACATTACCTTGCTTAATATTAAGACTAGGATCCGCTTTCTGTCCATGAATAAATGTTCGAATTGCTTTGGAAAGCGTTTCTCCGGAGAGCAGATCCGGACGATTTGGAAAAATCTCAATGTCTAGTACTTCTTCCGTGCAATTATCAATGTCAGTGCCGAGTAATGGTAATTCATTAGACAATACTTCAATATCATTTACTAAATTATACTTGGCCAGTAAACTTGTAATCAAACTTTGTTCGACAGAAATAGTTGGCATAATAAGTCCTCATCTTGCAAACCAATGGGGTAATGGTCGTTCATATCCTGCTAGTCTTAGACCGCTAACTGCTGCAGTTTCATGGTCTAAGGCTCTGAGATGTTGTCGGTTTAATCCATCTATGGAATCCAACCCTAGTTCTCTAAGAATTTCAGATAAACTCCTGCTCAATCCTTGAATCCATAAAGCTAGGTCCATTGCATCGATCATAGGGACTTCACAACATACTGCTTTGATTCCAGTTGCTGAAAGAATGGCTAAGTCTTGGGCATCAACAGAGAACCCGAGTAAAATTCCAGATTCAGTATCAGTGCCTTCTAAATTTGCCTTATTACTCCTACCTATCAAAGGCAAACTAGCAGCTTCTGAAAACCCGGTATTATCCTCGATTTTACAAATTGCTAAGTCTGCATTGTGATAACATGCTTGAGTATGCAAGGCATTTATTCTTCCAATACCTTCTATGATTGCATATGGCTTTTGCCTTCCTGCAAGGGAGCGAAGTGCAACTAATATCCCATCTATTTCTTCGGGAGTCATACTTGGAAGCGATGTAAAGTCCAGAATTAGACCACCTGATTGAGTAATACTGTTAGAAATATCTGCTAAGTTATCACTATCGACTACTAAGAAGTCATTATTTCTCGGGTTTGAACGTGTCATAAATGGCTGTTTGTTGAGATGTTCAATCAATCCAAGTTCAGTATCTTTAGGCAATTTCAATTCTTTGGCATCATCGATGAAAGGAATCATTGGCAGCGGTAGTGCAATAGGTGTATTCTCATCGCCTCTTTCTCCAATTAAGGCAACAGTGTCGCATGTGACATAATGCATTTTACGACTTTCTTCACCGGGGACTAGTCCTATTCCTGAAAGGTCACCACTAGAAACAATATTTTCTCGAATTTGATTTGAGATGGAGTTATTAGGCTCTAAGCACATAGCATCTTTTGGAATTTCATGATTTTTATCATCTAGAAGTTTATTGATCTCTTTCTGTTCATCAGATGTTAGAGGTCTAAGGGCGACACCTTCGGGTGGATTAGGGCAACGTCCATTGATGACTATTCTTCCACCGGTCATTCCAGCGCCGGGGTCACTTCCAACATCACCATCAATTATGATTAATCCTCCAGTCATCCCACCTCCAACTCTAGAACCTGTATTTCCTCGAATAGAAAGTAAACCTCCCGACATACATGAGCCGGCATCATTTCCGGCTCCATCTAATACGCTAATTTTTCCAGATTTCATAGCGAAACCAGCATAATTGCCAGAACTACGCTCACAAATGACGGTATTACCATCATTCCCAGCGCCAAGAAATGAACCTGAATCGCCTTGAATCGTGAATGTTCCTCCTTTGCCGAAAGCAGCTATCCAAGGACCTAAAACGCCAAGTGCTCTAAGTTTGGAACCTTCAGGTAATCCAGGGCAAAGTCCCAATTCACCATTCTTTGGTACAGGCTCTCCTGAATTGGTCCATCCGATACGTAATATCGCATTTTGTTGAGCAGCCGCTTCCAGTCTTGAACCCAGTTTAGAATTAATACTGAACGAGCGTTCGACAATATCCAAAACATCCGCCATGAGACTATGTCGGAGTATCTTGAACATATACTTTCTTTGAAGATATAATGAATTTTGGTGATTTTTGCAGACATGATTTGCAGCGATTTGTTAATAGAGGGAGTTGGAGGACAATTAATTGGTGAGACCGTGACAATCAAGGTAGCTATCAACGGATATGGAACAATTGGTAAGAGGGTTGCAGACGCAGTGGATGCACAAGATGACATGGAAATAGTTGGAGTCACAAAGACTCGTCCTGCATTTGGTTGTGATTTAGCGGTCAGAAAAAATTATCCAATATACTGTACATTTGATGACCAAGAAAGAATAGATGCTTTCCAAAAAGCAGGCTATGACTGTCATGGTGGTTTATCAGATTTACTTTCTATAGCAGATATCGTCGTTGACTGTTCGCCTGGTAAGGTTGGTGCATCGAATAAAGAAAAATATGAATCAGCAGGAATCAAGTGGATATTTCAAGGCGGCGAGAAACATTCTATGACTGAATTGTCTTATACCTCATCTGCTAATCATGAAGAGAATCTTAATGCCCGAGGTACTCGTGTTGTTTCTTGTAACACGACTGGTCTTTCAAGAACATTAGTTCCTCTTTACGACCACTGTGGAGACTTGAATGTCGAATGTACCATGATTCGTAGAGCTGCAGACCCAGGTGACTCAAATAAAGGCCCAATAAATGCGATAAAACCAGTACTGAAGGTTCCTTCTCACCATGGACCCGATGTTATGACTGTGAAACCACAAATTTCGATTAACTCGATGGCTGTTGCAGTTCCAACAACAATAATGCATGTTCATGTAATTGTTGCTACTTTGCCAGAGGGGCATGGATTAACCACTGAAAAAGTACTTTCAATGTGGGATTCTCAACCCCGAATAATATTGATGAATGGTGGGGAAACTGGAATAACCACTACTGCCGAAGTAATGGAATTCGCTAGAGATATTGGCCGTAAGTGGGGAGATTTGCACGAAATTTTTGTTTGGAAAGACGGAGTTAAGTTAGAAGGTAATACTCTTTATTACTTCCAAGCAATTCACCAGGAATCAGATGTAATTCCTGAAAATGTTGATGCGATTAGAGCCTTGATGGGAGTGGAGTCTGATTGGTTAAAGTCAGTCAGTAAAACCGATCTTGCTATTTCTAAATATAATAATATTTGAATGAGCATTTATTGTTCATCGTAGGGTTGTTTTCAAAAACGTCATGGGAGTCCGAGATGTCATGGTGAACTATCGTCGTATCATTTTGATGCTGGGATTATTAGTGTTCACTTCCTTTTCACCAGTATATTTGTCCACTAGCGAAGAAGGTGTTTCCAAGCCTCTAGTGCTCATTCAAACTGAATATACAGAGCAACAAAGATTAGAAATCGCTACTATGAACTGGCACAAGGCGGACTCGATGAGTTTCGATGGAGTTGAACAAAATCCTCCGAGCGGTATGGTTCACATACATTCTGGCTCTTTTGACCCTTTGAATTCGGTTGGCCCTGAAGTTGAAAAAAAATATTTTGATTCAACAGATTACCAAAATACTGGGTTTGCAATTCTACAGTTAGAATATTTTTCGAGTTCAATATTAGAATCTCTTCAATCTCAATACGGATTTACCATTCTTGATTACTTAGGGGATGAATCTATGCTGATTAGACTACCATCAAATACTATTCAAATCTATCAAGAGATGCAAGTAGATTCACAGGTTAGATGGTTGGGCAATATGCATCCAGGATGGCGAATTAGTGGTGATATTCTAGAATCGCAAACATTGACTAGCTTAATGTTGATTCCTTCAAAAGACCTTCAATATGGTGGATTTGATAGGCTTGTCTTTGATTTGACTAGTTATGGTGCTGATGATGCTTGGTGTGGAATTGGCGCTTGCCAGGTATCCATAACTGAGGATAAAATCGATTATTTTGTTGAAAGAGTTGCTTTCGATGGAAGAATAGTGTGGGTCGAAGAAGGATATGGTCTTGAACTTCACAATGCTGTTGCAGGAGCCATTTCAGGTGTAGTCAATGTTGCGAGTTCAGCAACTTTTACTCTCGATGGTTCAGGAGAAATGCTTGCAGTTGCAGACACAGGACTAGACAGAGACCACCCTGACATATCAGGTCGTGTTTCAGCGGTATACACACAGTTTGGTCTAGATGCTTCACCGCTCGATAGCAATTCTGGACATGGGACACACGTAACTATTACAGCGATCGGTGATGGTTCTGGAGACTCTTCAGCGATGGGAATTGCACCAGAAGCATTTGTCACAATGTATGCTCTTGAGCATGACCCAACCGGTGTTTTTGGCCGTCAAGGCTCAGTTTACAATCTTCTTTTAGATGCAAAGCAAAAAACTGCTAGAATTGCAATTAATGCTTGGGGACTGAATGGTAATTTTGGTGAATACACAGCCGATTCACGTTCAGTTGACCAATTCGTATGGGATGAACCAGCACTACTCCCAATTTTCTCTGTTGGTGATAGGGGTTCAAGCGGTACGTCCCAAGTTTCCCCACCTAGTACTGCCAAAAATGTATTATCAGTTGGAGCGAGTACCACTGGTACTGGAACCTCCGATCCCGTAGGTTCAGTAGCCTCTATTTCTAGCCAAGGTCCAACACTTGATGGAAGAATTAAGCCGGATATTGTAGCACCAGGTATCGAAATTTGTTCTGGAAGAGCGGAAGAGGCTAAGACTCCTTCTGGATTTTCATGTGGTTCTGGTGTTCATGGTGATGGAGACCCTCTATACATGTCACTCTCCGGTACATCACAAGCAACTGCTGTCACAGGTGGAGTCGCTTCTTTGACCCGTGAATTTTTACGAGAACAAATTGGAATAAACTCACCTTCTGCTTCCTTGATTAAAGCAGCGTTAATCAACGGTGCTACCGATCTAGGAACTGCTGATATACCAAATAACCTTGAGGGGTGGGGCCAGATTAATCTAGAACAGACCATTCTTCCTAAAGATGGTAGTACCGTTTTGTCAACTTATTTTGACGATAAGAAATCATTGCGCTCTGGCTTTGGACTACTTTATGAACTTAATTTAGACCCTAGTCATGGATTAGACATAACCCTAGTATGGACTGATGAAGCGGGAAGTGCTAACTCAGCACAAAATCAGCCTAAATTAGTAAATAACTTAGATTTGGTACTTGTTGACCCTTCAGGTAATCAGTGGTTGGGTAATAATTTTGTTTCCGGATTTTCAACACAAACAGGCGCAGCGGATGACCTGAATAATGTTGAGAGAATAAAATTAGCACCAGGTACATTCTCTAATTCTGGGAATTGGCTGGTAAAAGTAATGCATCGAAGTGGGAATCAACAAGATTACAGTATTGTGATTACTGGTGACATGTCAATTCAGTCAAAATCGGATTTGACCACTTTTAATGAATCAATATATCTATCTTCACAAAACCCCTTGCAGAATGATGTTGTATCAGTTCGGGTTGCTTGGATGAATCAGGGAACTCTTGATGCTCCTGGATTCCATTGGATATTAGAAGACATTACAGAGGGAACAATTCTAATGCAAGGTGACTCCCAAGGAGTTTCTTCTAGTGAAGTTGAGTCAATTATCACAACTCGTTCTTTTAGTAGCACTGGAATCCATACTCTAAAACTAAGTCTTGATACCGATAATGTAGTTCAAGAAATGAATGATGAATCAACAGGAATAGATAATAATATAATTTCCATGGATATTGAAGTAACATCCTTGGGTGTAAGAGTAATGGCTCTAAATGAAGATGGGAGTGAACCGATAACCTCTGAAGATAGGGCTGCTTCAGCAATCAGAGTATTTGATGTTAGAAATGAAACCGGTATAGATGTTCCAATCAGAATTAAGAATGAAGGGACTGGTACTCAAAGTATTACTCTTTCTGTAACCAATGTTCAGGAAAAGCACCCAATTTACAATTATCTTATACCTCCTGAAGATAGTTGGACAAAACAATATTCGGAAAATGGTCCATTTTCTCTTTCAGGCCAAGGTTCTAATGGTGACTACCAAGATGTAGTTCTACATTTCGAGGATGAATCAGCCAACCTTGACAATCTCAATAATCCGAGATATGCCCGTGCAGGAACCTTCTATGTTGATATTACCGTTCAATATCAGGGTCTTCCTTCTGTTTCACATTCACAACGTCTTACAATTCAAATTGGACAAGTTGATGATGTCAAAGTTGTGGCTGCAGGTACTTCTGGCTTAGCAGCAAAACCAGGAGATTCGGTGGCATTTTCCATTTCAGCACAAAATGTAGGTAATACTGCTGCCCAATACTCTGTAACTTGTGAATCACAAAATCGCTGGCAAATAATGCTCGGTAACTCAAATTCTTCAACTCTTGATTTTGAGCCTTTGGACATTTCTTCATATCTTTCCATGCCCATTAGGATATTTGTACCACCTGTTGCTGAAGGACTTCCAGCAGTTGGAGAAACAGACCAAATTTCCTGCTATGTCACCTCGGCTACTGATTCCACTCTAAATTATAGCGAGGTAGTGACGGTATCAGTACTTGAAAGAGAGGAATTCCAAGCATATCTACTGAATGATGGAAACCTAGTTGGTTCCAATCTCATTACCAGAGATGTTCTTGTGGATAGTGGGGAAGTAAAGTTTCTAGACTATGAAATAGTAAATCTAGGAAACTCTATATTGGAAATGGATATTAGTATTCAACCCTCTAACCCAAATTGGTTCTTGAAAGTTTATTCCGATACGGAAAACGACTCTAGGAAGGTTTCGATAATCGTCATCCCAGGGTCCTCTCAAACCGTCCAGTTCCAGATTAATGTTCCAGCCGCATCTGTTGAGGGTGACTCTAATTCATTCACTTTACGGGCAGAGATTTCAGACTTTAACTATGTTACAAACACTACAAGGATTGTAATCGAAGAAGATGTATCTTTAGAACTAGTAGGCCCGGATTACTTAGTGAGTTCGATTTCCTCGGATTTTTCCTATAATGAACTACTAATCACTAATACTGGTAATTCAGTTCTGAGTCTTAACTGGTCTAACTCTCTAGCCCCAGACGGCTGGATAGTCGGTTTCTCAAATCCAGTAAAAGTTCTCAGTCCTAGAGAAAATGCCACTGTTTCAATCGGCTTAGTTCCACCACTAAATGAAGAAATTTCGATTAGTTGTTTCATCTTATCGATAACAGTTTCAGGAGATAGTAATGGTAGAATCATAACAAAGAGTCTACAGTTAGATGTAAAGGTCGATGAGTCGAATTTTGGTAACCTTACTGGTGAAATGGATTCATTACAGGAATTTATTGGAATTGAAGTAGGAAGTTCCAAGTCTCAAACGGTCACATTTAGAAATGATGGTAATACTATACTAGATGGCGATGTTTCTGCTATCGTTGTAGACTCTGAGGGTATGGAAGTTAACAATTGGTATACCGATGTTAATCCATCGAAAATCACTGGTCTTGTGCCAGGGGATTCTTTAGAATTGATAGTTATAGTTGAGCCAGAAAATGGAGCGGATAAAGGCTCATATCAGGTTTTGATTAACGTTACCTCCAATTCTGAGTTAGTAGCGCAATTATCACTATCTTCAAGTATCCAGTCATCTAAAGGAAATAGTGGATTATTCAATTCAGTGCCATGGTATATCTCAGTGATGATTTTAGCAACTCTACTAATCACTGGGGTGATTTTTGCAAGACGTATGAAGAGTAGTGGTTTAGTTGGAAATGATGACTCTCAGTTAGTTTCAGCTGAAGCCTATGTGAATCCTGAATACATCTCCGATCGTCGTGATGCAGCATTAAACATAGGGGATTCGGTAAATGAAATTACTAGTGGCGAAGTATCTTCAGATGAGATAGCAGCGGCACTAGCACAATCAATGGAGTTACCGTCATTTGGAAATAACTCTAATATTCCAAAAGGTATGCCTCCGAAGATGAATTTACCAGCAGGAATGCCTCCTCAGTTGAATTTACCACCGGTTATGCCAATGCCTCCTGCCCCCCTGCCATTACCTCCAGCACCAGTTTTAACACGCCCATTACCACCTACTGGTTTGCCCCCAGGTTGGAGTGTTGAACAGTGGAATGCCTACGGCGATAGATGGCTTCAACAATACAATAAATGAGTGCGTATCTTCAAATCTTAGAAGTTTCAGGATTACACATGAGCAGTATTGTATTGTTTGGCCCTCCTGGTGCTGGTAAAGGTACACAAGCTGAGAGAATTACAATTTCTACTGGGCTTCCTCAAGTCTCAACAGGTGATATGTTGAGAGCAGCTGTGAAAGCAAAGACACCAACAGGAATTGAAGCAAAAGAATACATGGAAGCTGGACAACTTGTTCCTGACACAATAATAATTGATTTGATACGTGATCGAATAAAATTACCAGATGCCGTGAATGGCGTTATGTTTGATGGATTTCCTCGAACCATACCACAAGCTGAAGCACTTTCAGGAATTACCGAAGTATCTCATGTAATAGCGATAGAAGTTCCTGATGAAAGAATAGTCGACAGAATTTGTGGCCGTTATTCTTGTGCTAGTTGTGGTTTAGTATTTCATGAAACTTTCAATCCAGTTCCTTCCTCGGGCTGTAAGTGTGGTGATTTCATCGAAAAGAGACGTGCTGATGACAATAAAGAAACAGTTCAGTCACGCCTTTCTGCATATCATGACCAAACTTCACCTTTGGCTGACTGGTATGAACAAATTGGTATATTTCACCGTGTGAATGGAGATAGAGATATCGATATTATCAGTGATGATATTCTATTAGCATTAAGAAAGTAGGTTTGGTCATGAGTAGAAGAAATAAGCGCTCTGGCAACCCTAAGGCTCAAAGGTTAGCTAATGCTGCAAAAACCCAAAATTCTCTAATTAAACTACTTGAAGATACTACTAACAAAGATTCTATTCTCGCCCATTCATCGGCTAAACAAATTTTATCTGTAAGTCGAAAGCACAGGCTCTCTTTACCTGGTAGTGCTAAAACTCTACTCTGTCGTAAATGTTCCGTCCCTTTCGCATATGGTTCCAATGTAAGGACTAGAATAAAGTATGGAATGAAAATAATCACCTGTCTAAATTGTGAAAATGTTAGAAGATATAGTTTGAAATTTAACTCAAAGGTTTGATTATTATGACAAAGAAAATACCCCAATCAATAAGAAAAATTGCCAATTCACGAGAATTCCAACCAAGTATAAGGATTGGTAAATCGGGAATTACTGAAAATTTAATTGAAGAAATCGACGCCCAACTATCGAAAAAAGATATTGTTAAGATCAAAATAAACCGAGGTTTATTCGAACGGTCTAAGATTGAGGAAGTGTGGAAACATCTTTCTGATGAGACAAATTCTACCATAGTTTCAGCACGAGGAAACGTTTGTGTTCTTTGGCGCTGAACCAATAACTAACACAATGGTCAATAATGACCTTCCGTTGGGGTGAAGTGGGGAGTGCTCATGTTTAGTTTACTAAAGCGAAGAAATAGTTCGAAAACTATTGCATTTATGCTGTTACTACTAGTTGGAAGTATGCTGATGGTCGGCCAATCTATGGCCAGTGGAGAGGGTACAGATGTTCACTTAGAACTGAATATTAAAGATGGTCTTCAGACTCAAGCGATATGGGTTGGGCTATTTATTCTAATAGCTGTTTATGCTATGATTATTACCGAAGCAGTGCACAGAACTCTTGCAGCCGCCTTAGGAGGGTTAGCAGCAGTTTTAGCATTAAATCACTATTCTGTAGAATCCGCTTTGACTTTACGGGCGGTTACCACTTTCATTGACTGGGAAACTATTGGATTACTGTTAGGTATGATGGTCATGGTTGGCGTCATCTCGCATACTGGTGTATTCGAATGGTTTGCTGTAGAAGCATATAAGAAAAGTGGCGGTTCTATTTGGAGTTTAGTCGTAATTCTTTGTACCGTTACAGCTGTACTTTCAGCATTCCTTGATAATGTTACTACTGTTCTTCTTCTTACACCTGTTACCATTCAACTTGCAAAGGTGTTAGATTTGAAACCAGTCCCGTTGCTGATTGCAGAGGTTTTATTCTCCAATATCGGTGGTGCAGCCACAATGATTGGGGATCCACCAAATATTATGATTGGATCTGGACTATCTGAATCCGCAATCCGTTCCAAAGATGGTGGAATCTACGCCGACCTTGCTAGTCAAGGTGTATCATTCAATGATTTTATTTTGGAAATGGCGCCAGGTATTTTCATGACAATAGTTCCATCATTTATGCTCCTTCGTTGGATGTATGCTGATGAGTTTTCTGGTAAAAGAATTAGGGATGTAGCGGAATTAGAATCCAAGTATGGTATTAAAGATGTCAAGATGTTGACCACAAGTGGTATCATTCTTGGGTTGGTAATACTTGGTTTCTTTTTACATCCAATTACTCATATGCCAGTTTCTTGGATTGCTTTAGGAGGTTCAGTATTGATGCTTTTGGCAACCAATAGACACAACTTAGAAGAGCCACTTGAAGAAGTGGAATGGACGACGTTACTGTTCTTTGCCGGTCTTTTCGTTTTGGTTCACTCGTTACAATACATGGGTGTAATTAGTTTCATAGGAGAATATGTTCAAAGAGCAATAGAAGCATTCCCACAGGGCGAAGACGGTTTGATTCGATTATCTGCAGCGATCATAATCCTACTTTGGGTATCTGCTATCGCTTCGGCATTCATCGATAATATCCCTTATACAGCAACAATGATTCCGATAGTTCTACAAATCTCACAAGGTGCTGATGTAGAATTAAACCCACTAATATGGGCATTAGCATTTGGTGCTTGTTTAGGGGGTAATGGAACGCTTATTGGAGCATCAGCGAATGTGGTCATGGCAGGGATGTCAGAAGAAGCAGGTTATCCTGTTTCATTTAATGAATTCTTTAGGGCAGGTTTCCCAATAATGCTTCTAACAACATTCATTGTATCGTTCTATATGATATTGGTTTATGTCGTTGGTGGAGGCGGTATGATGTGGAAGTTGGCTCTTATGCTGCTTACTTTAATCGGTACGATTTACCAAATCCAAAGAGGTCGTAAGAAGGGTAAAAGTTATGCCGATTCTCTTGTTGATAATGATGCCAAGGAATTAAAGAATTTAGTCGAAGAGACATTATCTTCAGCAGGTCTTGTTTCCTCTAAACTGGATAGTGAAGAGTAATCCTACTTTTCGTGCTCATAGAAGCGTTTACTTCAAAGGTAGCGGTTGTTTGGTAAGTATGGGGGAGTTAGATGCTAGAATGTACTATATGTGGTCTTCTTTCACTAAACTCTCGTTCATGCCCCGCTTGTGGTAGTCAGAACTTAATAGACCTAACAAGCGACGATGAAGACCCATCAATGCCAACAGAGGTCCCTGGGTTAGATGAAGCAGTATCTTCACTTTACGAACTGGAAGGTATTGAGCAGACCAATGATTCTGAAGTCACTGAAGACCCTAAGAGTTCAAATCCATCGATAAAAAGTTCATTGCCCTTTGGGTATTCAGGTCAATCAAATATTCACCTTTCTAGGTTACCATTTGGTATAGGCAGTCAATCTGAAGGTGTCCCATTCGAAAACGAAGAAGGGATTGACGATGAAAGACTCGAGAGTCAAAATCAGCGAATTGAAACCAAGCCAGTAGTCGAGCGAGTCTCTGACTCCCAAGTAGTTCATGGGGGGGGAAGTATAACTCAGAATGAATCCCAAGAAAAACAATCACCTCAACCAGTGATTGAACCTGTTAAGCCATTGGCTATGGTCAGAGTTGAACCGATTGCCGAACCAATTACACAAGATTATTTTATAGAAGAAGTTCAAGAGGTACCCTCTGAAATTAATTCTATACCAGATGAATGGAGAATTATCGCCACAGATCCTAACTTAGAGGAGATTTACTCCTTACCCGAAAATGTTGTTGAGGTCGTTCACCAATCGGAGGATGATGTTTTAGTTTACAACCATCAAGAAATCGATAACTCAACGAGTGAATTAGGCGAAACAATACCAACTATCAATCAACCCTCACTTTCCTTAGAACTACATCCTGCTAAAGCTTTGAACGTAGATGTTGGCCTTAACACTGATCTCAACTCAGAATTGGAAAAAGGGTATTTTGCAATAGCCAATAATTCATGGGCACAGGCCGCAATATCATTTCAAAAAATCGCATCGAGAATGCCTGGCGATTCAGCAGTTTTCAACAATTATGGCTTGTCTCTATTGCAAAGGGCTATCGAAATGGCTAAAGATGTAGATGAGTCGATACAAATGATGGCTTCTTCACAATTTGAATCCGCTATATTGGCACTGAGAGAGGCTGCTAAATCTAATCCGGACGAGTCGATAATTTTACTTAATTTATCTCATGCTTTACTTGTTAGCGGTAGAGCAGAAAAGGCTTTGAAAATAATTGAAGTTCACAATTCGAGAAACCCTTCTTCGCTTGAAGGTGTCAATCTTGAGGCGGCAGCATTGGTGAGCGTGGGTCAAAGCGTTAACGCCAAAAATAAACTGTCTTCTTTCAAAGGAGATTCAATAATTGATGAAAATTTATCTCGATTACTGTAATCACTTTTCACTAAATTAGTAATTCCTGGCTATTTTTTAATCAAAATTAGAATTAAATATTGAGATTTTTAGCGCTTCAAGTAAGCGATTTTATGTGCTTTACTGGCCTCATGTTAACCGATTCGTTCATATATGGGTGGTAGGTCGGTGGGTTGCTTAGCACCTTAGCATGCCTATGCTGGGGGAAGGGCTGAGGAGAATCGTCCATGAGGAGGCGGTTTTCTGAGGAGGCCGAATAGGCATGAATTAGATACCGAAGGGTTACTCGCATGGTGTGTGAATACATACAATATGTGATGCTACAACCCAACTGGGGGATCGCTCGGCTCGAGTGCCGA
>TARA_B110000459_G_scaffold48050_1_pt1 | contig 18391 bp, 16 predicted proteins | sample TARA_B110000459 | Tara Oceans TARA_B110000459 (sample SAMEA4398296) | marine metagenome | biome: Polar Biome; feature: [SRF] surface water layer (ENVO:00010504); material: water (ENVO:00002006), including particulate matter (ENVO:01000060) such as... | depth 5 m | reverse complement strand
TTCCCAACGTTGTTGTTGCTTTTCTGCACCTGTCTGGCTCCATTCGCCCTTGCTGAAGATCATCAAGTGGACACCGTTTCCAAGGCAATACCTGCGCCGGAACACCCTTCTCAAATGCTGATTGAATCGTTCATCGATCGCACCGGCGAAGCCCCTCATGCATCTGGTGACGGTGTGCATTTGTCGTGGTGGCCATGGAGCGATGAAACAGGTTCCAATTGGCCCGATGACGACGCGAAAGCCCGGATTGGACAACTCGGTTTGCCGAATGAATCCGTTACGGTTTACGACGGTCAGCCAACGCGTTCAGGGGCGGCTGACCAGCAATACGATGATTTTGTAATCGACCTTGAAGGCGAGATACACCTTGTTCGGGACGACACGGGGGGCGTAGCATTGTCCATGCCTGTGACCTTCACACCCAGGTTCAACCTTGACAACTCCACGGTGCTTTCCATTTTTATCAGTGAAGACAGGGCGGTTGACCACCATGGTCGCGTCGCACAAAATTTGGTGCGCGACATGATGCCTGAAGTAGGATTCTTCAACGATGCAAACAACACCACTGAAACCACATGGCTCATCCCCTCGAGCCACTTGCTGGCTGCCGGAATCGATTTTGACGCACAACCTCACGGGTGGCACATCACGCTGGCTTTCTTTGGCAGCCTCGAAGGCGACGAAGGCAACCGTTTGCTCGGGCTGTATCACACTTCAGCCCCGACCAGTTGGGACGGCGTTTCAGCCGGTAATTTCTTCCTTCCCGGTTTCATTCTTCTTCTGTGCGCGGTGGTTGCATCGGGTGCTGTGCTTGGTTCCTTTAAGCGAGAAAAAGGCATGCCGAAAATCGATGCGCAGTGGTCCACCGCCGACCCGCCCGTGTTGCAATTCCGTCTGCTTGCTGGCACCCAGCCCTTGTCCCTCAACGGGTGCGCCTGCTTCGAGCCATGGGTGATACGCGGTGGTTTCAAGCGGATCAAAATCGATGCCGGGCGGCATCATGAATTCTCGGTCCGGTTCAAGAACCTCGAAGAACGAGACTGCCATGTTTCGCTCAATGTTGAAGTCGAAGAACTTGGTTCTTGGACTCAATACCTCCGGCTTCCATCACCGAAAGAGGCTCTCCGAAGCGTTGAAGGTGATGGCGATAAAGCAACAGTTGGTGATGACGCATGAACCTCGATGACACCGACCGAGCCATCCTCGAAGTCTTGCTCGAAGACGCTCGCATCAGTCAAAGAGCGTTGGCCAAGAAGGTCGGTATCGCTCAAGGGACCGCTCTTAACCGCTTGCGGCGCCTCGAAGAAAAGGGTGTCATCAAAGGGTACAGCGTCATGCTTGATCCAAGTGCAGTCGGCTGGTCGATGACCATCATGGCTGGTTTGCGAATCATGAAGGGGCGGATGATCGACGTTCAAACTCAGATTGCGGCAGACCCTCGTGTTTTCGCCGTGTACGATGTCACTGGAGATTGGGATTCAATGGTGCTGGCACGGGTAAAGGACAGAGCGGATCTTGACGATTTGACAAAAACGGTGTTTACTCTTGAGGGGGTTGCCCGCTCTTACACCCACGTGGTCCTCAATACGGTCAAGGAAGAAGGGCGTCCCCGTCTGGTTGCCGATGATTCTTGAGGTTCAATCTTCGAGATCAGCGTCGTATTCATCGATGAAGGGGCCGAGTTCATGAGCCATGCTTCTCAAGGATTCGACGACCCTCGTTTCGGGCTTCAGCGCCTTCATCAGCACCGTTCGTAACGCTTCAGAGATTTTTACATCCATGCCCTCTAGGCGTCGCCGTAATTCATTTTGCAGCCGCCCCCCCGTGCGATCCCAATCCATCAACACGCAAATCGAAGGGCCCCCGTCCGGACTTCTCGGTCCGTAGGTTTCGTAGAGGTACGCAACCAATCGCTCCAAGGGCCAGCCCCGATTGAGCACTTCAATCGGCCCCGCAAAGCCAAGAACAGACAGCGCAAGTTTGTCTCGTTTGCCCTCAACCAACACCGGCCAATTCGCGATTCGATTGAGCCTTCTTGCTTCGGCTAACGCTTCACCGGCCGAACGAAAACGCAGTGCTGCATCGCCTGAACCAAGGGGCGAGCGATGCTTTGTATCTCGAGTCATTGTTCCTCCAACATGCGGGTGAGTGTGCCCAGAAGTTCTGCGTGTTCGATGTTCTCAAAACGAACGGTCTTGCTTCTTGAAGTGTGGCCGTTCACAATGCTGCAGCTTGAATTTGGTTGGGAGAGAACTTCGCACAGGTAGCTGATTACGGCTTGATTGGCTTGTCCTTTTTGCGCTTGCGCCTGAACGGCAACGCCCAGTCTTGAACGCCACTGGTTGACGCCGAGCAATCGGTCGCGATGTGCGCCGGGTTGGACTTCAATCATCATCAGGACTCCCCCGTCCAGCGTTGGCTGGAGGCACGAGCCGGTGGTCATGATGTTGCATTATCGCCCTCATTTATCAACTTGATACGAATAATTTCGCTGCCTAAAACGACCGCGATAAAGGCACTGAAACCAAGCAAGCCAAACGCGAGACTCAAGCGATGAAAGCCATTCGTCACGAAGGCGCGCTCGACAAGGGTTTAAGACCGGTCCCTACGGCCATGAACATGAGGGTTATCTATGCCTGCTGAAGACACTGTTTTCAACGTCCTTTATGACAAGTTCATGTTTTGGAGTATCATTGTGGGGATTTTCACCTTCGGGTGGATGTTCATCGCTATGGTGCGCTACCGCGACGGCGTTGAGCCCGTTGAGAACATGGATAAGTACCACATCGAAGTTGGGTCTTTTCCCGTTGATTCTCACAATACCAAACTCGAAGTGTTGTTTTACGTGCTGCCGACCATCATTGTGGTCTGGCTCACAATGATGGCGCTCGCATCCAACACAGCCGTTTGGACGCTTGATGAAAACGAAGAAACCTTTGACATCCAAATCGTCGGAAAGCAATGGTTCTGGGAATTCCACTACACCGAGGCCCTCACCTGGGAAGATCCAGGCACGGACATCGACGTGGAATGGGCAGGCAACATGCTGATGGTCCACGCTCTCAACACAACGGCAACCAACATCACCATCGCGATCGATGGCGTGGAAACCGATTATGCACTCAACGCTTCAGTCGGCATGTTGACGTTGATGAACACCATGTTCGATGCGGAACTCCACTCAAAAATTACCGTCTTTGACAGCGAAGATCATTTGCTTCACACATGGGAGCATCTCCCGGTCGGCACCATTCTTTCCACCGCCGGCGGCGAACACCTCATCCTGCCTTGCGACAAGGTGAGCATCATGAACCTCCATTCTCGACCATCCGATGCATCGAACCCAAATTACGTCGGTGTCCAACACTCCTTCTGGCTCCCTGAATGGGGCGTCAAAGAAGACTTGGTCCCCGGACTCGAGGCTGGAACAGTGATGTACGCTCAACCCGATGACATGGGTACCTTCCCTATTCGTTGCGCAGAGTACTGCGGCCTTGACCACTCAAAGATGCAAGGCCAAGTCACCATCGTTGCGACAGAAGGCGATACCTGTGAAAGGGACAGCGGCGTTCTAAAGTCAAATGATGGAGGCGGCTACTGATGCGAACCCGTGCACTCACCCTCGTTGCGCTCATGCTCCTCATGCTCGCAGCAACCCCTCAATTTGAGGCCATGCCTACAGGTATTGGTGCTGCAGGTGATAACGGATGTACCTGCCACGGTGGGGCTTCTGGCGACACCTCCGTGATCGTCGAAGGGCTCCCCGAACGCTTCAACGCAAGCGAAACATACCCCTTCACCGTCACCGTTGTCAACGATGCAATGGAACTCCACAACGGAGGCAGCACGGAGGGCGCTGACCCATGGAACGGCCACGCAGGCGGATTCCGAATCCTCACCTCCTCAGGCATGGTTTCAACCGTCAATGAGTCCCTTGGCCACGACATGGACGGCGGTTTGACACACACGGCAGAAGCCAACGGTGTTCGAACTTGGGACTTTGAATGGGTCGCTCCGGGCGACGACGGCAAAGTTGTCGATATCACCGTGTACGGTAACGCTGTCAACGGCGGCGCTGGCTCTGGTGGCGATTACTGGAACCAAGCAGACTTCATGATTCCTGGCGCTAACGCTGGCGAAGTTGCCCCAAGCGCTCGTGCTCTTGTCGTGCTCATTACCGCCATTGGACTCGCTCTCGGCCTTGTGTTGCTCGGCGTGCTCTACGTGTTCTATGCCCGCAACCCTTCGACCTTCACCATCGAGCACTTCTGGTCTTACCTCAAGCCTTGGCTCACCACCACCGATCACAAAGAAGTCGGTATCCTCTACTTCCTTTATGGATTCACCTTCTTCCTCGTTGGTGGCGTGCTTGCGCTGCTGTTCCGTATTCAACTGGCCTTGCCTGAAAACACCTTCCTCACCGAAACGGAATACAACTCTTTCTTCACCCTTCACGGGACAACTATGATTTTCTTGGCCGCCATGCCAATGATTGCAGGTTTCATGAACTACGTGCTTCCGCTCCAGATTGGAGCAAAGGACCTGGCATTCCCTCGAATCAACGCTATGGGTCTGTGGCTCCTTGTGTTCTCGAGCCCGCTGATCTACGCTGGTATTTGGTCCGGTGAAGGCGCTGACATTACGTGGGTCATGTACCCACCTTACTCTTCATTGACTGAAGCCAACCTCGGGGCAGAACTCGCTCAGTACGGTTCGAACCCGGGAACGACAGCGTTCATCTCAGGTATTCTGATGCTTGGCGCATCTTCGACGCTTGGTGGTGTGAACTTCATCACCACGGTGTTCACCATGCGCGCACCCGGTGTCGGTTTCATGAAGATGCCATTGTTCGCTTGGTCGGTCTTCGTCAGCGTGTTCATGCTCTACATGTCGCTTCCAGCCTTTATCATCGGCGTGGCGTTCCTCTTGTTCGACCACACCCTCGGCACGGTCTTCTTTACTGCGGGTGGCGACAGTTTGCTGTTCCAGCACCTGTTCTGGTTCTTCGGGCATCCCGAAGTTTACGTCGTCGTTGTGCCAGCGTTTGGTATCGTCTCTGAAGTGCTTGCTACAAGCGCTCGACGCTCGATTTTCGGATACAAGTCAATGGTCTTTGCAATGGCTGGTATCGGCGTTGTTGGTTTCATCGTTTGGGGCCACCACATGCTCACCTCCGGAATGGATCCGTTCTGGCGCGCTGCGTTCATGATCACCACCATGGCGGTAGCAATCCCAACGGGCGCTAAGGTGTTCAACTGGCTTGCAACCATTTGGGGCGGCAGCCTCATCATGAAAACACACACGTTGTGGTCGCTTGGATTCCTTGTCACCTTCACGCTTGGTGGTATCTCTGGTATGTTCTTCCCAGTGGCTGGACTGGACGTCCACTTCCACGACTCGTACTTCGTTGTCGCTCACTTCCATTACGTGTTCATTGGCGGTACTGTCTTCGCATTGTTCTCCGGTGTTTACTACTGGTACCCCAAGGCAACGGGCCGCAAGCTCAACGAAACATTGGGTCTTTGGCACTTCTTGATTGGATTTGCTTCCTACAACGCAACCTTCTGGCCCATGCACGCACTTGGTATCATGGGCATGCCTCGCCGAACGCACAGTTACACAACTGAAAGCGGCTTTGCTGAGTACAACATGGCTGTCAGTACCTTCTCCTTCATCTTCGGATTGAGTCAGTTGTTGCTCGTTTGGAACATCATCCGTTCCAACCGACACGGCGAGCCAGCAGGAAATGATCCGTGGGGCGGATGGTCGCTCGAGTGGATGACCACCTCGCCACCACCTACACCTTCCTTCCATGACATCCCAACACAGGGTGACATGAACGAACTCTACGGCCATCACGGCACGGGTCAGAAGAAGGAAAATCCGCTCAAGAAATTGGCTACACCACTCGCAAAGGGGGTCGAAGAATGAGCGGACATGGAAACGACGTCGCAAACAGCACCTGGTTGCGTGCCATTATGATGGCTGGCTTGATCCTCACGATTGGTGTCGCTGGATTCGCCGTGCTTGGTGTTGGCATCGCTGACCAAAAGCACCACACATGGGAAGACGAACATCATCACTACGACGACGCCAAGAAAGAATGGCAAGACGCCGTCGCTGCTGGAACCATTTCAGGGGAAGATCACGACACAGAGTTGTACATCGCTAAGGAAGAAGCCCACAACGACGAAGTTGCGGCTCACCTCTCCTACCTCACCTACCGTGTAGCTGGCATGACCATGCTGTTCCTCACGGCTGGCTATGCCGCATTCATCGGACTTGGTGGTTTCTTGAACGCAAGTAAGCCAAAGGCAGACGACCACGGTGATGATCATGGCCATGGCGACGGGTATGGTGACGATCACCACGGCTCCGCCTCCCCGATCATCTTCGCCTTCGGTATCATGGTGTTCTTGATGGGCTTGCCCGATTTCATCGTCGCTTGCAAAGCACTGCTCGATGACACGGTCGTTGCCGAACTCGGCATGCTTGGCGTCAGCGTTTCAGGATTGTTAATCATCGTCATCGCCGTCTCGAACTGGTGGTTCGAAGATTTGCCCTTCATCGGTCACGGTGAGCAAATTGCAACCTCGTATCCGTTCGAAGGCGACCACATTCGAAAGGTCGGTCTTTGGGTGTTTATCATGTCTGAAATCATGGTGTTCGCCACCTTCTTTTCCTCGTACCTACGAATGCGTACTGAATGGTGCACAAAGTGGGCCTTTGAGAACAGCGACGGTGGATTTGAGGGCTGTCAATCATCTGATGATTGGGTCCTCACAGCATCCGATTACCTCCGACCTGGCGGCGCTAAGATCGACGGGCTAGGAAACTCAGTTGGTGACTTCTGGACCCTATTACCTGGTGGAATCAACACCTTTGCTCTGATCATCTCCTCCTACACAATCGTTCTCGCACTCAAGACCGCCAAGAACGCAAACTGGGAAGCGCCAAAGGGCATCATGGGCAAACTCATGCCAACCCGAAAGGCAGCAGTCCGAAACTACCTCATCGCTACACTGATGCTTGGTTCCCTGTTTATTGTGCTCAAACTCGTCGAGTGGAGCCACTTGGTGGCTGAAGGGTTCACCATCGGTACCGTTCAAGGTTCAATCTTCTACATCGCCACCGGCGCACACGGTCTTCACGTGTTCATCGGTCTGGTGATTATGCTGTACTTGGTGTTCAAGGCGGACACCATCGGCTTTGACGAGGACAACGCACAGGGCATCGAATACTTCGGTTTGTACTGGCACTTTGTCGACCTGGCTTGGGTGGTTATCTTCCCAGCATTCTACTTGTATTGAGGTGAGATCATGGGAGAGCACGCAAATTTATACATGGGCAAAGACATCTACTTTTGGAACTTTATCGTTTTGATGGTTTTCACGCTGTTTGAACTTGGAGCGGTCTTCTTTGAGACTGTCCCAGGCACCGACATTGACATCAGCCGCTCGGCGGTATGGGCTATTCTCATCGGCGTTGGCATTGTCAAGGGATACGGTATCGCTGCGTTCTTCATGCACTTGCGAGACGAACACAAGTGGTTCAACATCACGTTCATGTTCCCTTGGATCTTTGTTGCCCTCATGCTTTGGGGCATTGGCCTGTCCAACCCCGAAGGGGTCACAGGACTCCCAAGCTGGTGCACACCAGATTGGAGTTACGCAACCGAACGCTGAACCGGGTTGGCATAACCTTCAAACCTCTGCGCTGAGGGGAGAACACCATGAAGGCCCAACGCTTGCTAACCTTGTGCATTTGCTTCGCGCTTCTCGTGGCTGCAACCCCGAATGCAACGGCCTACAAAGGCCATCAATTGTCAAGGAACGATATCGTTGATTTTACCCTCGTTGATCAGAACGCAGAGAACTTCACATTCTCCACCCTTGACAAGGACGTGACCGTCGTCGCGTTTATTTTCACAGCGTGCCCTGACGTGTGCCCCGTGATCACTCAATCGCTCCGGCTCGTCCAAGAAGGGCTCTCTGAATCGGATGCAGAACGCGTTGGTTTTGTTTCAATCTCAGTTGACCCTGATCGAGACACACCCGAAGCACTGACCGAATTTACAGAACGCCATGGAGTTTCGTGGCCTCATCTAACCGGCGACAAGGACACTCTTTCCGAAGTGTACCGCAATTTTGGCGTCCTTGTTGATCAACAGGTCATCGATGCTCACATCGAAGTGAACGAAGATCCAACAGTGACTTATGTCGATCCTTCGGGAAACGCTTCGGAATTTATGTTCATGCCATCTGGATGGGAGTTCCATCAAATCATGGCTCATGAGGCCAATTGGAGCATCAACGCTACGGACAGTGAATACGGTCATTATGTCACAGCGATAGAAGGGGTTGAAGCCCCTTCGGATTCTTCTTGGTGGTGGAGCCTGTTGATTCACAATGAAACCTCAGGAGCGTGGGAAGCATCTGATGTAGGCATTGATTCAATCGACGCTCTGGAACACGACCAACTGGTTTGGGCTGCTTCGAACGCCAACACCTCCAATCTCGCAGCCCCCCACCCAGACCACCCAACAATGCAAGTGCTGTTTCCAGACAACACAACGGCCAACCATACCCTTCAGGAAATGAACGCATGGCACCTTTCCATGGGTGCATTTGCCGGAGCAGGCCTCAACACCTCGATGCCATCCAGTGAATGGGGCCACTACATGGAATCGATAGATGATGTTGTAGCACCTTCGAATTATTCGTGGTGGTGGAGCCTCTCCACTTGGAATGCCACCTCCCAAGCATGGGACGCTTCCAGCCTCGGCATGGACAGCCTGATCGAACCAACCTACATCGCATGGTCGCCCAATTCCACCAACCTCTCCGAGATTCCACCACCAGGTGCAACCTTGAGAGACGAAGTGCAACCCGGAGTCTGCAACAACCACGGATGGGAAATGGGAACTGGCGAGGGCAAGCATTGCATGTGCGATGAAGGCTATGAGTGGGCTGAAGACAGCCGAACTTCCTGCGTTTCGAGCGATATAACAGCGATTGATTACGCCGTTGGGCACTCCACGATCACCTACATCCTCGATGGCATGACGCCAACGGTCGCATGGACCGGGGATTCGTGGCGAGCAGAAGATTTCCAAATCGATGTTGAAGCGGCACTCGGAGGGCAATCTGACCCGGGCCAAAACAGCGGTATGCCCGGCCTTACCTTTGGCATCGCTATGGCTGGCCTTGGCTTGGCAGCGGCTGCAATCACCCCCCGTCGAGAACCAGATCAGTGAGATTGTCCAAGACATTCGAGCCGAAAACGGTATCATGGGGTGGTGCCCCGCTTGGTTTGTTGCAGAGATCGCATAGCCCGGTATTGCGGTGGACTTGAAATCCACTGTCTCCTAGACACGGGGGTTCGAATCCCTCTCTCTGCGCTTCATCACCCAGATGGGACCCTTTGGTTCACCCAAATCGGGGGAAGAGTTCTCAAACTAAAGCGGCCCTAGGCTAACTATGCGCCGAGGTGCCTTCGCCGTTGCCCTGTTGGGACTTATGCTGCTCGCTGGGTGCTTTGGACCCTCTACAGCCTCGTGGGGCACGGGCAGCGATTCAGTCGAAGTTGATTTCGACCGCGCTTCAACCTCCTTCACAAGCACCCTCGGGCTCGAGCCATCAAGCATGGATGACCTGCAAGCTGTCGGTTGTTCACCGGGCGAAGAAGATCTTGGCACAAACAAAACGCAGGCCATCAAATTCACCGGTTACCTCGCTGCAAGCCAGATCTATGAAGCCCACACCGACCAAGTGAACGGCATCGGTTTGGCTGTAACAACCAGCGTAGCAATCCACGCCATGCCGTTTAAGCAAGCGGCTGAAACCATCGAAGGCGAAGGGTCTCGTGTTGATCTTAAAGATTGGAACGACCCAATGAACCCTCAAACGGGTGCAGGCTCGGTTGATTTAGATGAAATCGATGCAGATGAAGATTCCCGCTGGTACATTCTGGGCTTGATTCCAACAACTGAGAACATCCAAGACGGCATGCTTTCACTCGGCGAATGGCACCAAGCCGTCACCGTCAGGGGCTACCTCGTTTCGAGCAATGCAAGCAACGCTTACGGCTATCACTCAATACAAACGGTGAGCGACGATTGCACTCTGGACGTCGGCAATCAAAACCGAGAACAACTGTATGTGATGGTCACAGGAATCGAACTCGATGGTTCGAGCGTCACTGCAAATGGGGAAGCAGACGATGAATGGGTCCATGGTGATGTGCCAATCCTCGGCCGAACTGGTTTCATTCTCATGTTCTTCATTGTTGGCGTCGGTGGCGCAGTAGGTGCTTTCATACTCTCGAAGATGTTTGTTCTGAAGGGCGCTCGGGACACAATGAAAGTTCTTCTCGGCCAAGTTGGTATGGACAACATCAAGAAGGTCAAGCAAGATGTCAAGAAAGCAAAATCCACAGGTCTGGCGTCTCCTGCAACCCGTAAAGCAGAACAACGCTCAAAGGCTCAAAAAGAACTTCCAAAGTCCGCTAAAAAACCTCAAGAAAGCGCTCTAGCAGGCTTCGACCTCGACAGTATTCTCTCCAACGATGACTCAGATGCATCTCCTGTCATCTCTTCGAGCCGAGGATCATCAGTTGTGGTCACCGAAGCAGCCCAGGAAATGGAAAGCAGCGTTTCCAACCAAGCCTCAAGCGTTTCCTCACCCACACCTTCTCCATCACCCGTTTGGGACGCTCCAAAACGTTCCAGCAGTGCGCCAACCAGCGTCGTTTCAACCCAGCCCGAACCAGAACCTCGCGGTCATTTCAGCAGCGTAGCACCAACCCGTTCAGCTGATCCAGAACCTAAGCCACCGCAAAAGAAGAAGACGGTGCGCAAGCGAAAGGCTGCAGCCAAGCCAGTGGAAGAAGAACCAGAACCTTACAAAGCACCTGCTGCGCAAGAGAAAGAAACATTCCAAGACGAGGATGATTTCTCAGACTTCTCATTCTGAACCCGGGACACACACTCGGATTGCTCCGGGCATGACCTTCATCGAAAGGGGCGTTGACCCAATGTTTTCTCCATCGATGTTGATTGCTGTTGGTTCAGGGGTTTCAATCGATAACGTCGTGAACCGGTGGTAATCCACTTGCGGATGGAACACATGGCGACCTTCGGCCTTTAGCATGCCAAACGCTTTGAACACTTCTCGGCGAGTCATCTTCTTGAGGATTCCAATATCCATGATGCCATCATCAAGCGATGCCCCGGGCGCTAATGGCAGCATGGAGCCGCCAGTCTGGCTGTTTTGAATCAAGAAGAGCGTGTAGTCGTTTTTCATTTCCACGCCATCGACGGTGAGGGTGGCTTGCCTTCGGTTGTTGGCCATGATCGCCATTACAATTCCAACATCATATCGAATCGGTCCCATCCATCGCATTTTTTCTGCCTTGATGGTGGAGTCAACACCGAGGCCCCACGTCACGAGGTTGTGGCTGTAGCGGGTTGTGGTGCCGTCCACCGCTCCGGGCAGGCCGTTGGCGAGCTCGACTTTTGCGAGATCAAACGCCTGATTGCGCCCCTTCACGATGTGGTTTACGGCCTCTTCTGTGGTGCCAATGGCCAAATCATGAGCCACGGAGTTTCCGGTGCCAGCGGGAACCAATCCAAACAATTCATTTTTTTCCGAAGTCGCTTGCATGCGGCCTGTGACCACTTCTGACAGGCTTCCATCGCCACCAACAACGACGAACACATCGCTGGCTTTGGCCTTGATTTCGGATGCGATTTTGATCAAATGCCCGCTGTAGGCTGAAAAATGAATGTCCACTTCGACGCCTTGAGCCTCAAACATGGATTTGGCCAATTCCGCTGTCGCTCGCCCCTTCCTCTTTCCAGAGTATGGATTCACAAGCATGTGGACTCGTTTTGTGGCTTTGCCTTTCTTTGCCTTTTGAGTGAAAACAGGCGCATATTGAGGCTTGCGTGCCCCTTTCTTCATTTTGGACGAAGAATCTGGCAGGAAGTCGAGAGGTGCGGGATACGCTGCGCGTTCATCGGAGGCCATGCTGGCAACAAAACGAACAAGCGTTTGAAACCTTCTCCGGTGATTGCCTTTTGCGCCCCAACTTAAAGTGGGTCATCTTTCAGTCATTGTGCATAATTCGGAATTATAAACCCTGGTGTTGGCGCAGTGGCCTTTTTACAGATGTGGAGGCGTTGCCAGTATGCAAGATGTCTTGAACCCCAGCCCTGTGGACAGGGCATGGCCACGGTGTGGAGCGACCAAGAACACGGGTTCATGCAACGAGCCCTGAAGGTCGCCGAACGGGGCAGGGGGCGAGTGAGCCCGAATCCGCTTGTTGGATGTGTTCTTGTCAAAGATGGAAACATCATTGCCGAAGGCTGGCATGATCACCTTGGTGGTCTTCATGCTGAGCAAATGGCCATCCACGATGCGGAAAAGAACGGGTTTTCCTCCAACGGAGCCACAGCCTACGTCACGCTCGAACCCTGCAACCACTTTGGCAGAACACCTCCCTGCACTGAGGCGTTGATGTGGGCGGGAATCAAGGAGGTCATCGTGGCCCATTTGGACCCAAATCCGACCGTTCGCGGTGCTGGTATTGAAGTGCTTGTTCAAGCGGGGATCACGGTTCGTCAAGGGCTGCTCGAAGCGCAAGCTGGTGCCCAAATGCGCGCTTTCATGCATTGGTGTGAACATCGTCGCCCAATGGTGACGGTCAAGATTGCAGTTGATCGCAACGGTTCTGTCGATGATCGTTCAGGTGCTCCCATGCGGTTCACTTCCGAGGGGTGCCTCGACGCAGTTCATCAACTGCGCCAGGACTGCGATGCGGTTCTCGTCGGCGCTGAGACGGTATCAAGGGACGACCCTTCGCTTACGGTTCGCCGCGTTGAGGCACAACGCCAACCGCTTCGCATCGTCATCGACCCGAACGGCAGAATCCCCTCGGATGCAGTCCTGCTCAACGATGGGCATGAAACGCTGCACATGGCTGAAACCTTCAGAGGCCTCAAGCCGCTGTTGAATCAACTTGGGGATCGTGATGTTCAGCGGGTTCTTGTTGAAGGTGGACCTTCGACCGTTCATGCCTTTCTCAAACAAGGTCTTGTCGACGAATTTTTCCTTGTTCAAAGTGAAGTGGAACACGTGGTGCCGGTTGCGGCAAACCTCGCCGACAACACGTTGAGCGCCGCTGGCCTTTCACGACGAGAAGATCAACAATGGGGCCAAGAAACGGTTCAACACTGGTCCCGTTGAATGTGCGCACGGCATAAGCAAGCCGTGGGTGCTGGTGGGCGATGCAGGATTCGAACCCGCGTCGTCGGGTTCGAAGCCCGACAGGATATCCAGGCTACCCTAATCGCCCTTATTCCACCCGAGTTGGCCACCCTTCTTGAATAAGGCGGGTCGTTTCCAACGGACATGGGCCGCTCACTTCCATGCATACCGACGGGTTGTTCGGCGTGCTGTAGAGAGACCACAATGCCCTTGACAAAAGCAGAGGCTTCCCTGCTTTCAAGAAGAACTGGTATCGATGTTGATGCCTTCACTTGGAAAAACAACGGGGTGTTGACGCTGCTGAACGACGAGACAACTCGGGCTTGTGTCTTTTTGTTAACCGCTTCTTCCGATGCCAATGCAGAAGGCATGTGTTCGGTCTACGAAGTGCGCCCTCGAGGGTGCCGGACCTACCCCAACGTGTTGAATGAAGAGGATGAAGCAATCTTAGACGAAGGCTGCCCTCACCGTTCACAATTCCCAGAACCGACCGAAGAAGACGCCATCACCCTGCTCAATCTTGAGGAGCAACTGTTGCGTGAAGTATGAGTCGACTGAGGCTTGCATGCACGTGTTCAGCCCAACGGCCTTGAATGGACCATTGTGATGTTTGGAGGGCCCGTTGGACGTCCTTCCATTCGCCGTGCAACAAATTTACTTCCACTCCATCTTGCAGTTCTTCATTGGGGTGCTCACCCATCGGGTGCATGGGGAGAATCAACACCAGGCCTGCTTGTTGATGGGCAACACTGCTGGCACTCAACAGCACCTGTTCAAGCAGAGCCAGCGGTTCGAGGGACCCTTGTGAGTTCCTTCCATAAGGCGGATCAAGCACGAACCCAACCACTCGATGTGCTTCGATAGCGGGGATTTCACCAAGCGAAGTTGCATCGGCTTTCAGCACCAATGCCTTGTGCTCATCTTGATGTTCAGCGGCTAAGGCCCATTCGAGGTTTTGGTTGGTGCCATCGACCATCACCTGGTCGAGGTCAATGCCAATGGCTGACCGATTCGAAAGGGCCGCTTCAATCAAGAAGCCACCTGTGCCGCACATCAGATCGATCGTTGTCCCGGTCTTTACTGGCCCAGAGGCGAGGTTCACAGCCAATCGAGCCAAACGCGGATCAAGGCTTACCGGTTTGAAAAAAGGGCGCTCTGCAGCTTTCCGCACGGCCAAGCCATCCGATTGTTCACCGTACCCAAGCATCCACCCGCACACAATGGTGTTTGAACTTGCATCGATGACCACCCCAAAGCGGTGTTCTGGGGTCTCCAAGTCAATGCTGTACCCTTGGTCGTGCAGTCGCCCACCAATCCGTTGAGCCAGTTGGCTCGGACTGACGCCCTTGATTCGACCTTCATGCCGCCAAGCGCGAACCGCAACGGTTCCAGTTCGGGCATGGTCTCCAAGATGATCAACAATGGAATCAATCAAAGCGTCAGGGGATTGGTTTTGTTGGTGATCCCACACGATTGCGTGGCAGAGGATCGCTTGACATCCACTGGAAACTTCAACAGCAGCGGCGAGGTCATCCATGGACGCATCGCCCGTTAAACCAACCAAACGCCGCCCGTTCAGCCGCTCTGTTTCGAGCATGGGCAACAATGCGGCGATCTCAGCACGACCAAGCGCAGGATGCCATCCGCGTAAACACGCTACATGCCTCGCCATGTCAAGCGCTTGCGCCCCGACTTCTTGACGGGTTCGCATGGGAACAACCACATACCCGAAGCGAATGTGAACTTCATGGGCTGCAACCTTCGAGACCTCACGTCACCTGAGACCATCGATCTCAACAGTCTTGCGGGAAAACGAGTCGGTGTTGATGCTTTTCTTACCGCCTTTCAATTCCTCACCACGATGCGGGACCGATCGCCACAAGGCGATGGGGGGCCGCTACGAGCCGAGAACGGCAAGGTCGTCTCGCACTTGATGGGATTTCTCAACCGCACAACGACTCTTTTGGCAGCCGGAATTAAGCCCGTCTATGTCTTTGACGGCACAGCACCGGAACTCAAAGCGGATGAAATCGCCTCTCGCAAAGCCCGTCGCCTTGAAGCAGAGCGCGTGCACAAGGAAGCCCTGGCAGCAGGGGATTTCCCATTGGCGCAGAAAATGGCCTCGCGCATCATGCACTATTCTCCTGAGATGGTCGCTGAAACCAAACAACTGCTCGATTTGCTCGGTGTGCCTTGGGTTGACGCCAAAGCAGAGGGCGAAGGTCAAGCAGCGGTCATGGCGGCAAAAGGCCAACTGGATGTGGTCGCCACTCAAGATTGGGACGCCTTACTCTACGGAACTCCGCTGCTTGTTCGCAACTTGATGAGCCACGGATCAAAGCAACACGGTCGCGTGGTGAAGGCGCAAAAAATCATCTTGGATGAAGTGCTTGACGAGAACGGCCTGTCCCGAGAACAACTGATTGACTTGGCCATTATGATTGGAACTGATTTCCATCCTGGCATCAAGGGCATAGGTCCCAAAACGGGCATGAAGTTGATCAAGGCTCACGGGACCATCGAAGCGATCTGTGAAGTCAAAGAAAAAGAAGTCCCTGAGCGGCTCGATGAAATCCGGTCCATCTTCCATGACCATCCCGCTCACGAAGTCGCAGACGCCGACCTTGAACCGGGGCAGGTGGACACGAAGGGCCTGATACAGTTCCTTCAAGTCGAACGCCAATTCAGTCAACGACGTATGGACAACGCCTTCGAGAAGTTGCGCGAAGTCGGGTTGATTCGAGAAGGCGGGCAAACGTCCTTGTTCTCGTTTTAATCGCTCATAAAGCGCAGAGGGCTTGCCAACACATCAACGCCCATATGCTGTGCAATCGCGCCGCGGGCGACGCTCTGTGGGTCTGCTAACGCTTCCAACACGGTGTTGACAGGAGCGCAAGGCACGCCGGTAAGCACCTCTTCTAATTCTGAACGGTCGAGTCGAGCAATCGCCGTTGCGACGCACGTTTCGACGGCCTTCCTGTCGATGACGCGCCCTTTGTTGGTTGCCCAGTCAGGGTTCTTTGCTGGTTCCGAAAGTTCAAGCCGCTCAACAACGGTTTCCCACTGTGCGTCAGAACCAACGCCAAGCACAAACCAACCGTCTGCTGCCTCAAAGGCCCGATAGGGCACGAGGTTTGGATGAGCTGACCCCATCGCAACCGGGTTCTCATTGCTGGCCATGGCGTTGTGCGCCTGATTGACAAGCGCAGCGATGGCACAATCCCACAGGGAGATGTCGATGTGAGTTGCTTTACCCGTTCTCTCTTTCTTGTACAGAGCAGCCAGAATAGCGTTGGCTGCATTGAGCCCCGTGATGACATCAATCCAAGCCACACCGACCTTGACCGGTGCGCCCTGAGCCTCTCCGGTGATGCTCATGATCCCAGATCGTGCTTGCAACGCCACATCATACCCTGGTTCGTCGCGGCGAGGCCCCGTTGCACCGTAGGCCGATATTGAACACACAATCACGTGGTCGGGGATTGGTCCGAGCAGGCGTTCGAGGGTTCCGGGTTTGAAGTTCTCAACAACGACATCGGCCGTTTCAATCATGGCTTGAACGGATTCCGCATCCTGCTTGAGGTCGAAATTGACGATTGTTTTGTTGCGGTTGCAGGAAAGAAAGTACGCTGCGACCTGTTTGCCATCGAACCCCTGAGTGAAAGGGGGGCCCCAACGGCGCGTGTCATCGCCCCATGGTGCTTCGATTTTGATCACATCCGCGCCCAGATCAGCCAGCATTTGCGTGGCGTATGGTCCAGCAAGAATCCTCGACACATCGACGACTTTGATACCCTGCAAAATTCCGCTCATGGTGGGGCGAAGTGTCCGAAAGGGTTGAACCCCACCCCCGTAACCACCGCTCATGGTGCTGTTTGATTTGGAACATGAACGCACCTGGAAAGGTTTGCTCGTTCTCGGGCTTCTTCTGAACCTTCTTGTTTGCTTTACAAGCGATTTAGGGCTTGACACCCATGTCAAAATGGCCGTTGATGATTCGGGAGCCCTGCCGTGGGGTGATTTGCGCCCTGAGGAATCCGGTTTTAGCGATCCAAACGACGGCGGTGAACGCACAGTGCTGCCAATCTATTCCGGTTCTGAAGCCGCAATCAAGGGGCTAGCACTCGTGGTTTTCTTCGGACTTGTCGCCTTTGTCTTCTCGACCGTTGGACTTCGTTCCGCAACCGTTCTTTCGCTTTCACCTGCGTTGATTTTTTCAATCGGGCGTGGCTATGAAGAGGTCTACTTCGCTGCATTGTTTGCCCTATCCTTTGGCCTATTCACTGGCCTGTGGTCTGAAAAAAACCGTGTTGTCCAAAACATGGTCGGGGGCTTGTTGTTGATGTGCATCCCTTACGCCAAAGGCATGGCTGAACCCTCAAGCGTTCTTGCCCTGGGGGCGCTGCTTGGTGCGACTGGAAGCAGTTGGAACATGATGCAGAGCACGCCTCACCGCGATTTATTTGGACCAAGCAACCCTTTGTTGCGGGGTCTGTAGCAGCAGGTGCGACAAGCTTGTTGATGCTCACCCTCGGAGGCTTTTCGTTGTCTTCAACATTAGCCATCATGGTCGATGAACCCCTGAAGTACACCGCTTCGCTTCTGTTCGCGCTCATCGATGCGGTTGGCCTCTTCATGCTGTTCGGCATGGTGCTGTGGCCACTGATTGGCCCGGCTGTTCGGGCTTTGAAGGCTGTGGAAAACGCCACCGTTGCAACGATGACGGCTATGATTTCCGCCGCATTAACCGCCATCGTGTTTTACATTGCGGCGCTTTGGACGTTTGAATCAGTGCTGTGGGACTCACCTTGGCCGGGGATCGTCTGGACCATGGGCAACAACGGGCGCTATGTGACGCTGCTGTTCATTCCGTGCGTGCTGTTGCTCAAGCATCTCCAAAGAGAAGCGAATATACCGACCCTTGAATCACCTGATGGGCGACTGAAAGCAATTGCGATTGGGCTTGCGTTGTTGATGCCGATCGCCCTTCTGGCAAGCGTCCACGGACAAACGATGTGGACAGACGAAGCAGCGGAAGTTATGCCCGTTGAACAGGGCGATCACTTCCTCTTTGTTTCAGAAGCGACGCTTGGAATGCATTGGCTCTATACCTTCTACGAACC
>TARA_B110000459_G_scaffold204116_1_pt1 | contig 18406 bp, 16 predicted proteins | sample TARA_B110000459 | Tara Oceans TARA_B110000459 (sample SAMEA4398296) | marine metagenome | biome: Polar Biome; feature: [SRF] surface water layer (ENVO:00010504); material: water (ENVO:00002006), including particulate matter (ENVO:01000060) such as... | depth 5 m | reverse complement strand
CCGCATCTAGAATAGATGGAGAATCATCGGATTCTTCCTCTTCGTCTTCCATTGCTGCTGCAATGGCTGCTGCTTTCTTAGCCTTTAATTCAGATTCTTGCCTTTCTTCTGTGGCGTGAATCTCATCAAGTGTTGGACCTGATTCTGATATTACACCTTCTTGCAATAGTTGGCTCTTCCTAATAGAAATTGAGCGTATAGGATAGATTGGCTTGATCGCCTTACTGATCTCTTCTTCCAATTCTCCTCCAAGAATAGATTCTTGCAACTTTGAGTATGTGTTCTTAGAAGCGAAGCCTATCATGACCTCTCTAGCTTTCAAACGCATGGCTTGCTTAACAGATGTTTGAACACGCTTCTGAGTAATAGTCAGAGGCTTTAGTCTTACCAAGTAACCATCTGTAGTTACAACATCGATTACATCGTCAATCTTACCACGGTATCGGCGGATTTGTCTTCTTGTGTGGTCAGTTTGGTGGTGATGTCCGATAAATGTAGTTAGAGCATCTTGCCCAACACATTCCTTAACTCGGAACTTCAAGATGACGTGCATCTTAGTGAAATCACCATTAAATTCTTGTAGAGTCATTTGGTATATTCTACCAACAATATGCTCATCAGACTCTCCGAGAGTCTCTCCGATGCTTTTGAAATCCCATGGATGACGAGGTGCACGAATTGTGTACCATCTCTTCATCTTCCACTTATCACGCTGCTTACGTGCTGCTGCACGTGCTTTTGCACTAACTTTCTTTGCTGCCATCAGAATCATCTCGGGTTGTCTTGCGGGGGCTACCCCACTTGCAAGTTGCCGACTAACCACCCCTATTTGAATAAGACTACTGTAACTCTAAGTTAATAATCGTAAAAGTCCTTCGTTAAACTATTGAATGAGAATATGTGAGACTAAAATATGGGAGTACACCACCTGACTTGGCGAGTCACTGCAAGTGGTGTTGAAGATGAGGTTCTAATTGCAAACGCAATCTCGGAATTGATTGCTAATGAAGAACTAGTAGAAATCGAAAAGACCACATCATATTATGGCTCAACCATCCATTTGATAAGTGCGATAACCAAGAAAAATAAAGTTGCAATCAAATCATTATCAAAACTTGGTTCTACGAATTTAGATATCTTAATTTCATCGTTAGAAGAAAGATTAGATGAAAATAACACCTTACATTTCCGAATTGGGTTAGACGAACTAATTAGAGGTGAAATTCTCATTGTATCATCAAATGTCAAGTCAATCAAAGGCCAGACTAAATTAGAGGTATACCCAGGCCAGTCAGCACTAAAAGAAGCAGAAACTATTCTAAATAGCGCTAAAGAGGGCACTGAAAAGAAATAAGTTCAATCGGTTTCCTTAGGCACCTCACAAGGGATTAAGTAATGAGGGCGTTTACGCTAACTGAGGAGTAACAATGACACATGTTGTAACATCAGGTTGTGTAGACCACAAATACCAAGAATGCGTTGCAGTTTGCCCTGTGGAAGCATTTAGAGAAGCTGAAACATATCTAGTCATCGATCCCGATGAATGTATAGATTGTGGTGCTTGTATACCTGAATGTCCGGTTGATGCAATATTTGCCGATATCGATGTCCCTGACGAAGAAGAGTCTTGGATTGATCGAAATGCAGAAGAATCAATAGATGCAGAAATTGCAGAAGGCGACACGCCTGTATTAGCCGATTGAGTACGCCTTTAGTTTGGAGTTTTTTCAATGTCAGTAGATTTTAATCAATTAAGAAACGGTAGCGATTTATTAAAGAGAGGCTTTGCAAGAATGCAGCAAGGTGGAGTAATAATGGATGTAGTTAATCCAGAACAAGCAGCGGTTGCTGAAGATTCTGGTGCAGTTGCAGTCATGGCTCTAGAAAGAGTACCAGCAGATATTCGTAGAGATGGTGGAGTTGCTAGAATGAGTCATCCTGATATGATTCAAGGAATACTTGACTGCACTTCAATACCTGTGATGGCAAAGTCGAGAATAGGCCATGACGGAGAAGCAAGAATTCTAGAATCAATGGGTGTCGATATGATTGATGAATCTGAAGTATTAACACCTGCAGACCCATTTTTCCACATCAATAAGAAAGATTACGAGATTCCGTTTGTCTGTGGAGCTACTGAACTCGGCGAAGCGGTCAGAAGAATATGGGAAGGAGCATCAATGATTCGAACAAAAGGGGAAGCAGGTACAGGAAACGTTGTTGCTGCTGTAACACATGCTCGTATTATTGACCAAGAAATACGCCAAATGCAACATCTTGATGATGCTGGGATTTCAGATACTGCAAACCATATAATTGACAGATATAGAGTCCTATCCAATCAATCTAAACTACCAGGAAAGTATGATATGACTCCATTTGGAGAGATCAATCAAGATATGCATAACGAAGTAATTGGAATATTACAAGACGTTAAGGAAATGCAGAGACTTCCGGTCGTAACTTTCTCCGCAGGTGGCATAGCAACACCTGCAGATGCATCTCTAATGATGAGAATGGGGATGGATGGAATCTTTGTTGGTTCTGGAATATTCAAATCTGACGACCCTAAAACAATGGCTGATGCAATAGTTTTGGCAACAGCGCACTATGATGATGGTGCTAAAGTTGCCGAAGCGATGGGGATGACACTTGGATCAGCAATGGTCGGAGATGAATTAGAAACTCTTGAAGTCAGAATGGACCAGCGTGGCTGGTAATCATTCCAAAGGATTCTCAATGCCTTCTTCACCAAGGGTCCACTTCAACGTTTTTACAACACCTTGTAGAGCCTTATGAGTCCTAGCTGATTCCTTCATTCCATCGAGGTCACCGGTCTTGCGGCATTGTTCATACCACTCCTTCCATTGAACCAACCTTGTTTGCGCTTCCTCAAGCATTTTTTCGATTTCATCCCAAGTCCTGTTGTAGGAACGATAAGGATTGCCGGCACTTGTAGACATGGGAAACACTTCGCCGGCTATCAATTCATATTTTATTTATCCGCAAAGATACTTCAACAATCTAATTTAGCGCTTTTAATAGAAGTATTACTTTTTATTGAAACGTTATCACCAATTATGCAATCTGAAATCATACAGGAATCGCCAATAGAAACATTCTGGCCAATTACTGTTCGTTCAATATTAGAGTTCGAACCAATATTAGAATTAGACATTATCAAAGAATTAGATATCAATGAATTATCTCCAATCTCAGCACCACTGGAAATCACACTACCTAAGTTAGAACCTAGTACCTGCGAATCCTCAAAATTAAAACCATTAGAACCAATAACATCACCTTTAGGCATTGGAAATGGTAATTCGTTTCGATTAGAAATTAGAACTTGCTGAGCCCTGATGAGTTCGTCTGGTGAACCTACATCAAACCATACACCGTCGATTTTTTTACCATATATCGGCCAACCCATTTCGAGTATTTTTGGGAATAGTTGTTTACTAAAATCATACTTTTCACCTTCTGGAACCAATGCTAAAGCTTCAGGTTCGATAATGTATAATCCAGCATTAATAACTGTACTGAAGGCTTCCTTTGGGCTTGGTTTTTCTTTAAATCTAACAACGTAACCCTCCTCTAGAGAACCATCGACCTCACCGTTAGAAGATGCTGATAATCCAACAATTCCAAACTCTGATGGATTTTCTACTTCCCAAAGAGCCATCGTAACTTTGGCCTTAGAATCCTTATGTGCTTCTATTAGTTTATTTAGATCACAAGAAAGTACTGAGTCACCAGAACCGACGATGAAAGTATCTTCAAGTTGGTCGATTAGAAGCCTAACACTTCCTGCAGTACCCATAGGAAATTTTTCTTGATTAATAGATGAATTTTCTAAGACAGAACCTTTATCGCTCCAAGTATTGACTAATTCTTCCAACATATCTCCTTTGTACCCAGTAGTGACAATAATATCGCTAACTCCAGCACCCAGCATTGCATCTTTTACATATTCAATTACTGGACGACCAATAACTTCAACCATCGGTTTAGGTCTATTTGCAGTTAGTGGGTACAGTCTTGTTCCCTGACCGCCAGCCATTATGACGCCAAACATGGTAATGCCTCATCTCTTTCTAGATGCATTCATGTTTATTCTACGCATGTTTTTCTTCTTTTTGGACTTGTTAGATGACCCGGAACTACGCAAATCTTCGCTATTAATTCCTCCAAATGTCAAACTACCTGTCTCTAGAAGTTGCTGAGTTAAGGATTCTGCTACATCATCAGATTGGGAACCAGTTTTCATTACTTCATCGATAGACTTGTTATGGTCTATCATCCAAGATTTACGTTCTTGACGCGCTAGATTCAACTCACCTTTGGCTTTGTTAACATCAACCATCATCTCATCGATTTTGCTATGAACTTCATTAGCCTTTTCTTTTAGTTCGATAAATTCAATGTGGAATCTATCCCCTTCCGACTTCAAAAAGTCACGGTGAGCAAATACTTCATCGACCTCAGGTGATTTTTCATTAACTCTTTCAACCGCTTCAATCATTGCACTATGAGCAGCATCAGCTTCCGCTTTGAGGGTCTTAATTGCAGCATCAAGGTCTGATAAATCAACGCTTACTAATTCAAACTTGGCGACTTCGGGTTCCAATTCCTCAATTCTCCGAGAGAATTTCTTGATTGTTTCGACCATTTCTTTTTCCTTTTTGATTCCAACAGAAGATGTTTCGAACTTCTTCTCTAATGCATCAACTTCTTGTTTTAATTGGACATATTCCGTTGAAGCATCCCGTTTCTTGCCATGTTCGTTACGACTATCTTTGTGCTTGGTAAATAAACTACGCATTTGTGCTTGAATTGCATTTCTTTTTTGTTTGAACATCTTAATTTCTGCACGAATAGTTTTGACTTCAGCCAATACTAAGTCGATCTTTTCTTTATGTTCTTTGTATTGTGATTGAACTGAATTTCTCTTATCTGCTGAAACCTTCGCTTGATCGTTAAAGTTATTTCTAATTTCACGCATCTTGCGAACCTTAGATTCCATTGCATGCAATCGCTCTCGCAGATCTTCATCCGGTCTATCTTCGACCTCACCAAACTTGCCGCGCATGATGTGTCGAATGCATACTGCATTTCAATGCTATGCAAATCCGGATATATCAAAATCATACGAAATTGAAAATTGCAATAGACATCGCAGCAATGATTCCTGCACCGCCAATTAACGATAATACCAAGGAACTTGATGACCTAATACGCTCCTTGAACTCTGAGCGGATTCTAACATTCATTTGTGAACCGATCAATAACTCCCCACTTTCTTCTTCGAGCCTAACAGATACTGTCGCTTCACCAAACCGTTCGGGTAACATGGTTTGCCATGCCACTGTTCCGTCTCTAAGTAAGCCAGACATAACCGCTAGAATATCATCATTACCTTTTTGTGATACTGGGACCGGTTCATTAGGCCACCACTTTTCTTCACCTGGTTCAAGACGATATGTCATAGCCAAGTCATGCGGTCTAAAATCAGGTGATTGAACTCTTAGAACCACTGTACGAGATTCATCTGAGAGGTTATGCATGAAAGTGAAAAGGTTAGCCTTCTTGTGTACAATATTCTCCATATCTACTTCAAATATGATACCATCTCGGAGTGATTTTCTTCCAGCAGATAGATCTTCTTCGATTCTTCCAATCATTCTGAAGAAAGCAGGAGTTCGACTCTCTACATGCTCAATTATAGTTAACCATTCTTCGATTGTAAAGACTTGATGCTCTTTGACATATGCCACACCTTTCTTAGTCATTATCTCTCCAAACTCTTCAAAAACTGTAGACAAATCCAAACCTTTCGAGTGCTTGTATAACGTCATCATCATCTTTTCTCTGGCAAATCTAGGATCTATACCTCTCTTAACATGCGTTTCAACCTCTTTGACAAATGCATCATAATCTGTTTTCAGCAACGGGTCCAATTGTGATTTAATCAAGTCACTAAGAGCCATATCCAAGGTTGAAGGATGAACTGGAGGAGTGTATGAATTTAGTAGACCTGTACGCTCTGCCATATTGAAATGTGAACTCCTAGTAGAGATATGCTGACCTAAAGATAGTACAGTGAACGAGAATGATAAAAGAAGATAATTCCTTCCTGTGTCTGATTGGATGCCATAAAAGGAAATCGCTATTATTGAAAGAATCGCAAGCATCGAATATATTAGAGCGAAGAAATGTTTTGATGCGGACTTATTGAGTAGCCTTTCCATCGGTTCATAGCCATGTAGAGATCTTACAGATAAGTGTAAATCTTCTGCTTCCTTGACTTTATTTCTAAAATTAACAATACTAAGGTTCACTCTATGACGATGAACAGCCATAGAAAGAATATAGCCTAAAAGAATTACAAATACCAATAATACTAGCATTGTGGCAAAACTATAGCCAATCGAAGGTTCGACAAAGTCATTCCACCAGTCTGGAGAACTGGTTGCTTGGGACCAAGCACCGAAGAAAGCGAGAATGGCAAAAGCTGGTAGGAATAATAGAAGTCTAATTCCTGAACTTACCAATTGTCTATCCAGAGCATAAAGAAACTTTTCATCATTCCATTTCCTCATAGAGCTAAAAGGTTTATTTGTCTTTTTCTCTATAGAATTAGGTGATGTTTCTTGTTCAACCTCACTATCAGAATGGTTTACTGAACCATCCGCCTCATCAGGAGTAGCATCCAAGTCGTCATCTCCCATGATTAGGCTAAATCACTTCAACACTAAAGGATTGACATTAATTAAAGTGCTATCAAGCCAAAAGTAGAATTATATTCCCAGCCAAAGATTCGCCTACCTGAATAATATCTCCAGTTTTAGTGATTTTTAGTTCACCATCATTCGAAATCTGAGTGCCGACCTCAATTCCAATATCCTTTAGAGTTCCAAGATCATCCGAAGATAATTTCATTATAGAAATGGTTCCATCTTGACCTACATCTAGATTTGATAGAGGAGATAATTTAGCGGAATCTAGTGATAACCTTTCTGATAGAGTCGATTTGATCTTAGGAATATCTCTTCCGCTAGGGTCTAATACAGGATTGCCAAGATATACTGATAATGCGACATCCAAATCATCATCGATTGCATGTTCTAAACGACATGCTGTTTCATGATGATTACCATCAAATGGTAAATGCTCAAGGAGAACTTCTGCAAGTCGATGACGTCTTTTCATCATTTTACCATGTTCTAAACCCTTAGGAGTCAATGAAGAGCCTTTGTAGGGAATATAATCAAGAAAACCTTTGGATGCAAGTCTTTGAACCATCTCTGTAGCGGAGGCAGGTGAAATCTTTAGTGAACTGGCTAATGAACCAGTTCTAACTCTTTCTTCAGGGTCTCTCTCGTAAAATTCATACATAGTTTCAAGATATTCGTCCTCAAACTCTTGAAAGTGTCCTGTGCTCATAAACTGCCTAAGAGTGGATACCCTTTCAATATATCTCAATTACTATGCTCTGAAAATATTCTTACATGCAGGGCACCTTACAGAGCCCGAATAAGAGTCTGGAATTCTCAAGGTTTGTGAACATTCTGGACATCCAACCTCAATTTTACCATCATCGACCTCTTGCTCCTCAATTACCTGTTCTTGAATAACTTCATTCTGCTCTACTTCTTGTTCATCTTCGACCTCAAAACTATTATTACAATCAGGACACCTTACTGAACCTGAATAATTTGAAGGAACTTTGAGTTGCCTAGAGCATTCAGGACATCCAATTTGAATCTTTATTTCTGATAATGTACTTTTTGGTTCCTCCCGAGTATCGGTAGTTTTCTTCTTCTCTTTGACCGGTGCCTCTCGTTGCCTAGAGTTGATTACTCTAGCAATAAGGATTATTACTACTGCTAATGCTACTCCGCCTAATACTCCTGGTAAATAATTGGTGATTTGTGATGAATCATCTTCATTCTGAATTACTGATGAAATGAATATCTCTTCAGCCTTATAGATTTGTTCGGAAACTTCCCACGTAGCAATTAGAGATACTTCATCACCTTTAGGCCAATCAAAGTTAAATTGTTCTGTTTTTGAACTTTGAGCCCCCAATGAAGAAACTGCTCTTTCCTCAATTAGGGTACCAGCACTAGTCTTGAGAATGAGTATTCCTTGAGAACCTGGAATGATTCCTGTATTTTCGAGAGTTACTACTACTTTAGCAGATTCACCAGCAGTAGGACGGTTTGGAGTTGTTTGAGTTTCAAAAGAAATCGTATAAATCGATCTATCTTGTGGCGTATCTAAACTAAGATAGGAGAAACCAAAGCCTGCTACCCAATTATCTTCGTCCGCCCTAATAATCACTTTTTCTGCATCGATAAGCCCTAGATTGATAGAACCTTCTGTAAGACCGGGATTAAGTGATATTACTGAGTCAATAAGGAACGTTTCTTCTAGTGATTCAACATATCCAAGCCTAACTCTTACATCACGCTCTATTCCTTCTGAGAGTGTCACACCCCAATCAAAAGATAGTCCATCTTGCTCATCCCAAGATACTTTTTGAATGGAAATTTCAAGAGTTTGTCGTTGTGAAACTGAAATATTAAGTTCACCAAATAATCCTAAATCAATCGCTCCATCAGCGGACTGTAAACTCCAGTTAAGCATCTGTAAACCATCACTCATCATTGGGACATCAACAAATATTTCTCCTGCTTCATCCACTCCTAATTCAATCGAATCACCTGAATAAGTAATTCCTAACACTTCGCAAACCATTTTGACATTACCTAATTTACTTCCATGGTTTCGAACCAATATAGACAATCTGACGTTATCTCCTTCATGCCACGGACCCAGTAGCGTAGCAGGAATACCGCCACCCGCAGTTTCAAATTCAGCAGACTCTACAACTAATGATAGATTAATTTCAAATTGAGATGACTGAGAAATTCTATCATCTAAAACCATACATTTGAGAGTACCAGGTCTAGCACTAGTAGAAATTGATATATTGGCATGAGAATTCGAATTTAATACTAAACTATTATTCATTATAGAAAATTGATCAAAGTCACAAGTTATATTTCCATTGAATTCAACATCACCTGAATTTGAAACCTTTAGCTTCCAGAACATATCTTCGCCTGCGATAATTTCGGTAGTCACTTCCTCTAGAAGTAAAGAAATGATTGGTAAAGGTGGTGGGCTAACAAGGAAATTAAAGTTTGAAGTCTCATCAGTAATGTCACCATCTCCAGAATTATTCAAGCTTAAATGAATATTAATTTGACCTTCATGAACCTTAATAGTGGAGTTAAAAAAGTAAATACTTGTTTGCATCGCAGTGACTGAAATCAATTCTGAGGTGACATTTTCGAACTCTTGAGTATCACTGAGATTAATCGTAATGAAGCCATTCCAGTCAAAGTCACCACTGTTTATAACAGGGATTTGTAGTTGTATGTAGTCCCCATCATTTACTGATAAGTTACCAGTAATTAGTCCAGTAGAATCAATTCCTTCGATTATGATTGCATCGCTTTGACCCACTGAGATATCCAGTGGATTTAATCTCTGTAAAGTTCTTTGAAATGAAGAGATATGAGTCGGACTTGATGCTGCTACATCTCCACTCATCGAAACTAAAATGACTACATAGCCATACTGGATTTCAGAAAAAATTTGAGAAACCTGAATCAATTCACCAGATGATAAAGAGTAGTTCTGAATAGAATTGGAGATCAAAGCCCCGGAAATTGTTTCCATAGTGAATGAGATGTTCACATAAGAGGTGGTTTCGCTGGGAGTACCAATTACCTCGATATCAAATTCTAGTTGATAATTTGAATCTTCAATCTTATCAAAGTCTTCGAGTGAAATAGTGCTATTAATAATAGAAACTCCATCTGCACTTGCAGAAGCAAATGGTGCATAGGAAGGAGAAATAAGCACAATAATTGCCAAGATATAGTAGAGCCTAGACCCTCTATCAATTACGCCCACATATGTGCTAATATTAGGGGGTTCTTCACCTTCTCGCCCAAAAGGACTCCTGCGCCATGTTTATTGAAGGTTGAAAACAGGCCCGTATGTATGACTCCACGAGACTTGCTCGCAGTGTCGCCTGATTTCTTGGCGAAAGCGATTCTCCATCGTCGTGAGAAAATCGTAGAATCATTACCCCCACAGATTGCTAAAAGGCAAGATGAAAGACATACTGCTGCCAACTTGGCGAAGGACTCAAGAGCGAAAAGAGATGGTTTAATCTCTAAGGTTTCCAAACTAAAAAAAGAGCGGGATGATGCACAAACATCGGCAAATGAAATAATTGCTAAGTTGAAAATTCTCTCTGATGAAAATTCTTCAAATAGATTTGAACATCTCGAGCTACAAAAAGAAGAGATGGATGAAAATGAGTCATTAATCTCAATAGAAAGTTTACAATTAATGATTAAAGAACATGAAAATTGGGCGACGACTAACGTTGAATCAAAAGATATATTCAACGACCTAAGGGATATGCGGAAACTTGCCAATAAACTTCTTGAGGCTGGTAAAAAAGCCCACATGGCTATGGTCGACCTTTCTAAAGAAAATAATAAGATGCAAAGTATCTGGCTTGAAAATGAATCTCATCGTCGAAGATGTGAATCACGATATACTAAATTAGCTCGTTGTAAAAGTGAAAGTGATACTGCTGTAGAATTTTGGAGTACTCAATTGAGTGGGAACTTTGAGGAGATGCTAATCGATTCAAAAAGAGTTTCCGATGGTGGACCTTCCAGCCGTTCATTGATGAAACAACGCTCTGGGAAGATGACTACAAGGAGGAATGGTTAATGTCCAAAACTTGTGAGATTACTGGGTTTACTAACAGTCAACAAGAGAGATGGGCGTTAACCCATGGCCAATTGACCAGTAATTCAAAAAGTCAAACCAGTGAAATATCGTCTACAGTAAGTGAAAAATTATCAAAAGAAGTTTTGCAATTTATTTCTAGTCAAGAGGTTTCTAAAAGTATAACTGCTCGTAAGGAAGGAATTATCAAAGACCTTAAGAAGAGATTCGATATCAAATTTCGAGGTTCCAAGTTGACTACATTTGGCTCCTCAAAATCAGGTCTTGGGCTTAGAAATGGTGATGTTGATTTATGCTTGGAATTTACTGGAGAAAAACCAAAGAAGGTCTTGAATAAAATAGCACGTATGCTTCGTGATGATGGGATGGAAGATGTCACGCTAATCGCTCATGCTAAAGTTCCAATAGTCAAGTTCGTGGACCAGAGAAGTAAAATCCCGATTGATATTTCGATTAATAATAGTCTGGCAATTTACAATACTAAACTTCTCAAAGCATATAGCGACTGTGATTCAAGAGTACGACCATTTGTTTTAGCCATCAAGCATTGGGCATTGCATAGAGGGATTTGTAATGCAGCGTATGGAACTTTCTCATCCTATGCCTGGACACTAATTGCTCTACAGTCATTACAAACAACTAAACCGCCGGTAGTAGCTAATATTCAGCAAGGTAGCAAGCGTAATCTCAAAGTTATCGAAGGTACCGAATATGACTTGACTATGCATGATAACCCTAGGACATTATTAGAAGAAAATAATTCTCAAAGTGTCGGAGAACTTCTTATCAATTTCTTTGAGTCATTCTCTCAAAACTGGCCTTGGGATGAAAAAGTAATATCTATTCGTTCAGGTGATATGATTGCACGGAATAAGAAAAAATGGAAGCAACAAAAACCTCATATTCTTGATGCTGTAATAGATGAGAATAATTTGAGACTTGGTAAACACAGTCTTCCAATCGAAGACCCGTTTGATACCTTGCATGACCTTAGCCGAGTATTGAGGCCAGAAGGGGCAATGGATATACGAGAGGAATTCTTGAGAGCATTCAAAATTCTAAATGAAGGTGGAAATTGGAATAAACTGACTAAAACTAAATTCCCTGAGTTGGTAAATGATAGTCCAAATACGGACTTATTTGAAGATTTAAGAATGATGGAATCACAAGATGTCAAAGATAAACTTGGAGAACTTCAAAGCGAATTATCAGTTCTTGAATCAGAACTAGAAATTAGAAATAATGAGAGGAAAAATGCAATAGATATGTCCAAAGCACTTCGAAAGAATGCTGAACTACAAAAGGAAGAAAATAAAATTGCGAATACTCTTAAACCGCGTCGAGAAAAAATAGAGCAAGTAAAAAAGCAAAGAGATAGTGTCAATAATAATTATATTCCAGTTTACTGGATAGAGAATGAAATGTCTAAAGTTTTCGAACGGTTAACAGAACAGGTTGACTTGATGAGAGTGCCATCACTACAAAAAGAAAAAGAACTATTTTCTTGGTTCTTTGAACTTCAAAGTATGTATGAACACTCAAAGAAAACTCGAGAGTTACATAATGAATTCAAGAAATTACTACGAGAGCAAAAAAATGCACTATCTGAATTAGAGAATGTAAAAGATAGTGGAAATGACATCAGTGTATTTGGAGATTTTGCCAACTTCGATGAATTGGCTCACAAGTTATTATTGGAAATGAACCCAATGCATAATGAAAAGAGGAAATTAAAACGAGAGATTGGACGTCTTGAAGCCTGGCTAAGGATATCTAGTCGTAAAAATAGCCCGAAAGAACGATTTAACAACAAAAAGCGTTCTGGAAGAAGAAATTACACCAAGAAAAGAAATGATATCAATATGGCTGAAGTTAAGTCGAGAGCTGCCTCTGGTGGAGCACTTTCTCTATCTGATTTAGACGCTCTACTCAATAGTGGTGGAATCTCTTCAATTACCAACCAGCAATCGAATGGTAGTAATAGAGATAAGAAGAAATCTAAGAAAAAGAATATCTCACCTCATCGTGGAAATCGGGGACGATCTCGAAAGAATATCTGAGGTTTTGTGATGGCTGACATCCAGTGGGTGTATGGTATCAAACCAGAATCTATGACCTTAGACTGGCGTGAAAGAATTATTGAATTATTCCTTGCAGAAACCCAAGAGATATATCGTGAATCTTCACTGTTAAGTCTGGCAATACCTGAGTGGAGTGGTAATTTAATGTTGATAGATAGAGATACCTACCCATTAGCCTCATCACTTAAAGGAATATTATGGTGTAAACCATTTATGGAAGATTCGATAAGAGTTGTAGCATTTGTATTAGATAAAGAGTTTCAATCTAAGGGACTTGGCGGCAAGGCTTGGAAACTTATGACTTCCAGTTTGAAGAAACAAGGATTAAATCATGTTCAATTAGAGGTTAGATGCTCTAATACTGACGCTCAAGAGTTCTATAGAAGAAGGGGCATGGAAATAATCAGACGCATAGATCTGTACTATAAAACAGAACACGGGTACATGATGCGGGGGAGTTTATCGACTGATTAAAGAGAAACTTATCTCAAAGGTTATGCCCTTCCTTTAACAAGATAAATACATGGAGGGGTTCATAGTCTCAGACTTGGTTCGAGTTGATGGTATAGTAAATGCTGCACTAGTCGACAAAGAGGGTTTTCTATTATTCCAAGCGAGAGAAAACCATGAGCCATCTCAAAACATCTCGAAAATTGCTGACTTGATCAGAACCAAGAGCAAATTTACAAGGGTCACTATAACCAGTGAAAAAGCAATTATGATGGTTGAGCAATTAGATGTCGGCCACCGCCTCATCACATGGTGTGAAAAATCATGTAATTTAGGTATCATTAGAAAAAGTCTGGAAAACACAGTACAGCGCCTTAATGAATACCTAATACACACGATTTAATGGACCTTTTTCTCAGTTATTCTTCCAAATGTCAATATCAAGCATTAAATGGGGGATATGGGTCGCACAGTCAGCGTAAGATGGGAATCTTATGTGAACAGGTGCGTAAAACTATGACTGGAATGAAAGGTATTCTCGAAGAAAGAAGAAAAATGGTCGATGATAAAGCAACACAATATCGTAATACTCGTGATGAATGGAATCAAAAGACCAAAGAGAATACTGGAGCTAGGAATGAACTAAATTCAGAAGTTCGTGAATTGATTGTTCAAGTTAAGGAACAAAGAGAAATTCGTGAACAAATGAATGAACTCGTCAGAGAAAAGAAAACCTCGAGACAAGAAGCGAATAATAAAGTTCGTGAAGCAAAAGCAATTATCGACCAATCCAGACCTGCTGAAGCACCTGCTGAAGGTGGACGTGGAAGAAGAGGTCGAGACAGACCTGAGACTGTTCAATCCCTCTCTAGAGAATTGAATCGTTTAGAGTCAGAATTCGAGCGTGGACAACACACTGGTAAGAATGAAACTAAAGTAATGAAGAGAATGAAGGAAATTTCCTCCAAACTCAAGAAAATGAAGAATTCGGAAGATTCTAATGATGATCTTAAAGGTGCAAGAGAAACACTACGAGATGCAGTGGAATTACAAGATGCTGCACATGAAGAAGTCCAAAAAGCTGCTCAAGCAGCCCAAGAAGCACACGAATTAATGCTCCAGTGGAACAAAGAAGTCGACAAGCAGAGAGAAAAGGCTGAATCATGCCACCGTGATTTACGTCGTTCTAAGAAAGAAGCAGATAAGGCGCATCATTTGTACATCGTTTCTCTTAGATGTCTACATTCTATCCAAGATATCCTTGGTGCTATGAAAGGCTCTACTGGCGGCGGCAGAAGAAGGAATGCAAGGGTCGAGGTTCAAGACTTGATGAGCAAACTAATGTCTGGAGATACACTATCTACAGAAGAATTGTTGCAACTACAGAAATTTGACTAAGTTTTCAATAGTAGGAATCAAAGACTCTCAGCAAAACCACATAACCAAGGCGAGGCATGAAGTATGATTTCCAAGGATGATATTGCTGCAATAGTCGAAGATTATGACCGTTTGAAACTTAGAATAGGGATGACTGCTTCTCATTCTGCTTTGGATATATGTGATGGCGCTATCGAAGAAGGATTTCCAACTGTTGCCTACTGCAAAGAAGGAAGGCACAAAACATATGCTAATTACTTCAAAACCCAGAGATCCAGTTCAGGAAGAGTAACTAGAGGAATGGTCGATAAGGCTATTGTTTTGAATTCTTTTGACGATGTTATGAATGATGATTTACAAATAGAGATGAGAAAGAGAAATGTGGTTTACATTCCAAACCGTTCATTTACATCTTATTCAAGTATCAAAGATGTGGAAGAAAAATTCAAGGTTCCACTATTTGGTTCAAGAAATATGTTGAGAATGGAAGAAAGAACGGAAGAACAGGACTACTATTGGATTCTTGATAAGGCTGGACTACCTTATCCTGAAGCTATTAAAGACCCTCAAGACATTGATTGCTTAGTGATTGTCAAACTTCACCATGCTCAAAAGAAATTAGAGCGTGGATTCTTCACATGTGCATCATATTCTGAATATGTCGAAAAGTCAACAGCCTTACTTGCTGAAGGGGTTATCGACCAAGAATCACTTGATGGTGCTAGAATTGAAAAGTATGTAATCGGTCCAGTTTTCAACTTAAATTTCTTTTACAGTCCGTTAGCTGAAGAAGGAGAAAAACTCGAATTACTCGGTGTAGACTGGAGATTTGAATCATCCCTTGACGGCCATGTTAGACTACCAGCACCACAACAAATGACAATGCCTCTTCATCAACAGATTCCAGAAATGACTGTGGTTGGACATAATACTGCAACAATTAGAGAATCATTATTAGAGAAGGCTTTCGAACTTGGTGAGAAGTTTATTACTGCCAGTAAGGAACATTACGACCCCGGAATTATCGGTCCGTTCTGCTTACAAACATGTATCGACAAAGATATGAATTACTACATCTATGATGTTGCACCTCGTTTAGGTGGTGGAACAAATGTACACGTCAGTGTTGGACACCCATATGGTAATGCAACATGGAGAAAGCCTATGTCTAGCGGAAGAAGAATCGCAATGGAACTTAGACTAGCAGCAGAACAAGATAGACTTCTAGAAGTACTTACTTGATTCTAATCGGCTCAATATTAAATAAATGATTGGATAGATCACATTGGGGTTTTGAATCCCATTGCTCTTACTACGCACCATCCAGCACGTGCTTCCCAAATTGTAAACGAGCCTCCAGCAATACTTGCTAAAGCACCCCACCAAGCAATAGATGGTACGATTCCTGTAGCAGTAACTAATGCCAGACCAACACCACCTGCAACTCCAAGAATACCTAATCTCATTCTAGCAGCCTTACCAGCTGCACCAATATTACACACTAGTGCCATGATGATACATCCTGGTGGTAGTATATGAATAAATGTTTAATTCTACTAAACTATTGAAAAAAATGGAGTTTAATTCTATATCTCAAAATATTTGTTTTTCAATATTATTAAGGTCAAAACTTTTCAGTTTCTAATACCTTAATTTCGGTTTCACATTTCGGACAAGTAAACTTGAATGGCGGAACACTACCTTTTGGCACTCCAAGTTTTGATTTACATGAAGGACATGTTATGTTATGGTCTCTATCCATTCGACATTCATTAGCACCTAACTTATGCGCTTTAACCTGCTTTTCTTCCTTCTTTTTAGGTACTGTAGTACTTGAAGTTCGTGAATTCAAATCAGAATTTGGTTGCTTTCGATAAAGAATAAGCATAATAGCGACTACTAAAACAAACATAATCATTGGAAGAGCAGGTGATTGTTTAAACTCATCAAACATACTTAGTTGATTTTTATTATCACCAAGACCATCTCCATTTACATCTTCCCATTCAGTTGGGTCGAGCGGGAATTCATCCCCTTTGTCATCAATACCATCATTATCATCATCAGTATCTGCATTATCGCCAGTTCCATCATTATCGAAGTCTACAGACTCAGTATCATCAATTGGGAATTTATCATCTTGGTCAAGAACGTTGTCATTATCATCATCAGTATCTGCATTATTACCAATTCCATCGTCATCGGTATCAATGGATTCTGAAGGGTCCAGAGGGAAATCATCTTCAGTATCTAGTACGTTATCTCCATCATCATCAGCATCTGCATTATCTCCAGTTCCATCACCATCTGTATCGATAGTTTCAGTAGAGTCAAGAGGGAATATATCGTTGATGTCAAGAACGGTATCCCCGTCATCATCGGTATCTGTATTATCTCCAGTTCCATCACCATCGGTATCCACAGTTTCAGTAGAGTCAAGAGGGAATGCATCTTGTGTATCTAAAATAGTATCATTATCATCATCGATATCAGCATTATTGCCCGTACCATCACCATCTGTATCGACAGATTCTGAAGGGTCAAGAGGGAATACGTCATCGATATCCAAAACTGTATCATTATCGTCATCAGTATCTGTATTATCGCCAGTTCCATCGTCATCGGTATCAACAGACTCTGACTGATCAAGTGGGAAGTCATCTTCTGTATCTAAAACCATATCACCATCGTCATCTGTATCTTCATTATCGCCAGTTCCATCGTCATCGGTATCAACCGATTCTGTAGGGTCAAGTGGGAAGTCATCTTCTGAATCTAAAACCAAATCATCGTCATCATCAGTATCTGCATTATCACCAGTTCCATCTCCGTCCGAATCAATATATTCTGAAGCGTCAAGAGGGAAATCATCTTCAGAGTCAAGAACATTATCATCATCGTCATCGGTATCTGCATTATCACCTGTTCCATCATTATCGGTATCGATGGATTCTGTTGAGTCCAATGGCAAGTCATCATTAACATCTAAGATTCCATCATTATCATCATCGGTATCTTCATCAGCATCATCACAACCATCATTATCATTATCGCTGGATAAATCAAAGTCAGTAGTGAAACATGAATCTACTAAATCCAAAACTCCGTCATCATCATCATCATTATCTAGGATATCCACTAAATAATCACCATCTAAATCTGAGATACATTGAATTTGATATATACTTCCAGTCGAGAGTGTTGAAGAACTATTAGGACAAGAGGTTTGAGTTGATTGGCCTGTTTGGTCAACATAATATCCAATTTCAGCATAATCACATGAATCTTGGCCTGAGTCTGATTGATAAGACCCTAATCCACATTCAGTTTGAGTTCTCTCTCCAGAATTAGGCACGTGGTATCCAGGGTCTGAATCATCACAAGAGTCTTGCCCTACTATCGGCTGATAAGTACCTGGTAAGCAAGCCGTTTGAGAGGATTGACCGTTCTGTCCAACATAATGACCGATACTTGCATCGACACAGGAAGTTTGTCCAGTAGCACTTTGATAAGTACCAGAAGTACAAGGAGTTTGCATAGATTGACCAGTTTGGTCGACAAAGTTTCCAGTATTGGCATCATTACATGATGATTGGCCAGTATAGGCCTGATAAGAGCCGACCAGACAAGGGGTTTGAATTGATTGACCGTCT
>TARA_B110000459_G_scaffold116813_1_pt1 | contig 18545 bp, 19 predicted proteins | sample TARA_B110000459 | Tara Oceans TARA_B110000459 (sample SAMEA4398296) | marine metagenome | biome: Polar Biome; feature: [SRF] surface water layer (ENVO:00010504); material: water (ENVO:00002006), including particulate matter (ENVO:01000060) such as... | depth 5 m | reverse complement strand
AAGGAATACTGTTCCTTCCATCGGCGAGCCATGTCCTTGGTGATCTGCGCACCGTTGAACTTGGATTGGATTTCCTTGATGAGGCCACGGTCGATGAAGTCGCCAGCGTGTCCGGTGTGCATTTGGTCCTCAGGTCCGGGGATGGTTCCGTAGACTCGGCAAAGATCCGCAGTTCCTGCGCCAATGTCGATGACCAATGTGTGCTCAATCATATCAAGTGCGTAAGCGACTGCAAACGGTTCGGAGATGATCATAGCAGCGTTGACTGAGCCAGCAGCAGCGTCAAAGATTGCGGTCTTGTCGACATAGGATGCTTCAGCAGGTGCGCCGATGACAGCAACCACACGGTCGTATTCTTCAGGGTCTGACAAACCGATGAGGTGAGTGATGAAGTGAGCGATGAAATCTCGATCTTCTTGAGTGTCTTTGATGACACCAAGTTCGAGCGGGCGGAAAAGGTTGAGCGCAAGTCGATTCTTGAGCGCTTCTTCGCCGAACAAGACGTCTCGCTTGAGGAAATTGCGAGCAATTGGATCCTTTGGGGTTCCAATCACGGTCAACTCTTCTTCTTCGTGACTGTCGGATGAAACCATCACGGAGCGGAAGGTTCCCAAATCAATTCCAATGTATAATACGTCTTCTGCCATAACACTCGCCTACCCTTGCCATCTCGACCTACTTTATGAAGCATACCTCGCTGTTGACCATTTCACCTGCTTGGTTATGAGGCTTAATCGACGTTATTCGAAGAGAAAAAATATCCTATAGAGTCGGTGCTAGGGGCGCAATAAATGCGACATGGCCTCCTCAACACCAGGCTTCGCAGGTTTGGCAGTACCAAGCGGCGTACTCTGGATAAAGCGGAGCCATTTGTGAACATCCTGTGCATTCTTTGAGGGTTTTCTCACCACAAATTTCCAGCACCATTTGGATGTGGTACACATCATCGATCCCGAGTTGTTGGCGCATTGACCACAGCAGCTGATCCTCACTTGGAGAGATGATTCCGTCTTCCAGCACAAGTTCGACAACGCTTCGGTAGTCTTCGAAGTCTTGAACATCTCGTGCGTCGAGGACAACACCGTTTTTCTCAGCTACAATATCTGTGCCGCCAGGGTCATCAACAAACAGCACAAGGGATTCAGCCTTCAGTTTCGGGTCCCTCAACTCAAATGAAACCCGTACGCCGTCCAGCGAAGCATAGACTAACTTTGAATTGTTATTGATGAGGTTGCAAATCGACCGAGCGGTGTGTTCTGCAGTCGGACCTTTTCGCCATCCATTCGGGTCAGCGACGTTGAATTCGTAAAATTCAGTTCCTTTCCCTGGGTATTCGAGTCGAATCTCCTCTCCTCCATCAAAACCATTGGCCACAATGGTGAGCGATGCAACTTCAGTCGATACGATGTTGTCTTCGTCATCGAAACTGATCATCAATGGTTTACGGTCTTCAGTTGCCGTGTTGAAATGGCCTTGCATGCCGGTCATCCACTTGTCTTCGAGTCGGCCAAGAGAGGCTTCTTGTTCTTCGCTAAGGTTTGAATCGACGCCAAGAACGCCTGCAAGGCTTCCCGATGCTACATCTTTCTTGAATTCCTCAATCATTTCGGCGTCTTGTCGATAGGTTGGGGGTGGCAACCGTTCAGATGTGGAAACGTGATTTGGATCCGCCCATTCATGGTTGCATCCAACGCACATGAGGTAACCGGCCATGGTTGAAGACTGCGCTTCTCCACCGCATCGAGGGCAATCGCCACCTTCGGTGTATTGTAAATTGTCTACCGCATCGCGGCGCCCTTTGCGGATGCCTCCAAGACCTGCCATAGCCAGCCCACACCGTTGGTTTTGTATCAATACTTTGGCTCGAATGGTTGGTCAAATCCGATTCAGTCACGAACAGGGATTGCTTTCATTCCGTAGCGAATCAAGCCTTCTTGAGCATAAATTTGGCGGACTGCAAACGTCACTTTGTCGCCGATCTTCGGTTCGTACTGTTCATCATCCGCTACCAAAAACACGCCGCAAGGGCCCTGGTCGAAGCGAACGAACACCGTCTGGATGCCGCCAAGCACTGGGGCTCGCAAAGCAAATTCAGAGGGCGCACCAGCTGCGCTTAATTTGGTCCAAGACTCGACTGTTGCGCTTGCGGTTAGCGATTCAGAAGGTTCTGGAATTCGCTTTCCATCAGCATCGAGTTGCCGAGGAGGCCACACCAATCCTGTGGTGTGAGATTGAGCCATGAAGTTGAGCCGTGCACTTGCGCCTTCAAGGTAGGCCGCTTCGGAAACATAAGCACCTTGCGAAACATGAGATGCTTTGAGTTCCAATGACCATGCCTCCGCAATGTCTCCAGCAAAGGTTGGGTCGAGCACTTCGAGGTCTGATGGTCCGTGAAATCCAAGGTTTCGTTCAAGGTCGTTGGTGAACACAAGAGTGGCTTCTTCTCCGACCAACAAGTTCCATTCACAGTCTTCTTCATCCGAATCATCTCCGTACAACACAGCAACACCAGTTGCGCTCTTGACGGCTTGAGGGTCGACAAGCGGAAGGCTGCGAACCGTTGTGAAGTTGATGCCGCGGGTTTCCATGAGGCTTATTCCCGCAATGGCCATGGTTGTGTAATCAGAATCAGCACCAAACGCAATGGAATCATCCAGCATGAACGGGGATTGTATCATCAAGGCTTGACCGTCAAACATGGCCAAGTATCCCTTCCAATTGATCACTTCATTCATGCTCGATCCCTCCCAAACACGTGAACTGCACAAGTGGCTCCTGAACCGCCGACGTTGTGTGTGATTCCGATTTCAGCGTCGCGGATTTGGCGAGGTGCTTCCACGCTTCCTCTGAGTTGCTTGAACACTTCAACCGCTTGACCTGTGCCCGTTGCGCCAAGTGGATGGCCCTTTGATTTCAAGCCGCCACTTGGGTTGATGCAGACTTCACCTTGGTTTCGAACGCCCTGTTGATTGCGTGCAAAAATCCCACCTTCGCCCCGTGCAGCAAAGCCGAGGTCTTCCGTTGCCATCAGTTCTGCGATGGTAAAGCAATCATGGACTTCAGCCAAATCTACATCCTTCGCAGTAATGCCTGCCGCTTTGTACGCTGCTTGGGAGGCTTGTTGTGTCGCTTTCACCTGTGTGATGCTTGGCCTGTCATGCAGAGCCAAAAAGTCGGAACCAGCACCCGAGGAGCGCAACCACACCGGGTCGTCGGTAAATTGGCGCACAACGTGGTCGGCTGCAAGGATCACGGCTGATGCTCCGTCGGAAGTAGGACAGCAGTCGTACAGCGTCAACGGGTCGGCCACCATGAATCCACTTTGAGCTTTTTCGAACGAAACTTCTTTTCGAATGTGAGCCATTTCATTTTCAAAACCATGCATGTGGTTTTTGACACTGATGTTGACCAAGTCATCATGGTTTGAGCCGTGTTCATGGAAATGACGTCGGGCCATCAGGGCATAGGTGCCTGGGAAGGTCAGTCCGGCTAATCGTTCCCATTCGGTATCGCCAGAAACGCCAAGCCAAAACCTACGGCGTTCAGGGGAGAGATCATTCATTTTCTCAATGCCACCAGCAACGACAACATCTGCTTGTCCACTTTTGATCGCCATCCATGCATCCCTCAGCGCAAAGCCAGAGGAAGCACAGGCATTTTCGACGCGTCGTACAGGAATGCCATCCATGCCTGAGTGCTCTGTGAGCAGCGCTGCAGTGTTGCCAAGTTGGCCACCACCAAACGCCACACTTCCAATGAATGCTTCATCGACGCAGCGTGGTTCAAAGTCACGGTCCACGCTAGCAAAGGCCTGCTCGGCGGCTTCGGCCCACATTCCTTTCAAGCCCGATGGGTGGTTCCCATACTTCGTTTGCCCCGCTCCAATGACGGCAACATCGACCATGAACCAGCCAACAGGCGCCAGCATTTGATTGAGTCGGTTGGCGTATTTGAGAGGCTAAACAATCTCAATCCTGCGTAGGTACTAAAAACAGGTCACAGCCGCACTTGAATCATGCTAAGACAGTGCAATCGCCACGGCCACTTCAAAGGAGCCAACTGCCCAACTTGTAACGAAGAAGGCAAATTCATCATGAGTGACCGTGAATCCAACTCGCTTGGACGCATGCTGGCCCTCGTTTTGCGCCACGCTCCAGAAAAGTTCAACGTCGAAATGGACATCAACGGATGGGTCAACTCCCGAGAACTTTCAGAAAACATCGCCAAGCAACGCCGTCACTACCACTGGTTGCGTGGATGGCACTTCTCCGCTATCGCAAGCGCCGACGACAAGGGGCGCTACCAAGTCGAGGGCGAGATGCTCCGAGCTACCTACGGCCATTCCATTGAATTGGAACTCGACCTCCCAACCGACGACATCCCAGAAGCCCTCTACTGGCCTTGTGAAGAAGAACAAGTTTCGACCATCAAGGAACTCGGGATCACCGCCGGCGACCGAAAGCACGTTCACTTGTCGAAATCCATCAGCAACGCAATGGAAGCAGGCCACGTTCGAATCCATCGACCTGCAATCCTTGAAGTGGACACAGTTCGAGCCATCGCTGATGGCCACGTCATCTACCGAGCCGGTACCACTGTGTACCTCGTTGACGAGATGCCAGGCGAATACCTCTACCAAATCGAGGGCGACGACCCTATGGTTTTGGAAATGATTGCCCAATGGGAAATCGAAGAGCAAGAAGAAGAGTGAGTCTTACTTTTCTTGCCCGCACGCCGGGCAGAAGGTGAGGTCATTTTCGAGGTGCGAACCGCAGCCTGCACACTGCATGCTTCCACTGTTGAGTGCTTCGATTTTATTGACGGGTGGAGCAACCGGGTCACTGCCTTTGGGCTTGATGAGTCGAAGTGGATCCAGCCCGTGTTCCTGAAGTTCTCGAAACCGGTTGCCAAAAATGATGGCTTCTTGGATAGCAGCCTCAATTTGCCATTGACGCTGTTCCTGTTCTTCAGCATCAGGGATTTGCGTCGATTCCTCGAGCACTGCTTGCAGGTGTCGCATGAAATCGCTCAGTGTCGGTCCTTCTGCCATGAAGGCCGCTCTCAGCCGAACCTCATCAATGCTTGGTGCATCTTTTGCCCTTAGCGTTGGGTCAACCTCATCAATTGCTTCCCCCTCGCACAGCCATGCGTGAGCGTGTTGTCATCAAGTGGGGCGGTGGCCTCATCACTGACAAAACCACAATTTGCACGCCTCAGTTGACAACCATCGATCAATTGGCCATGGCTGTCAAAAAGTGCGTGGACGATGGGGTGGACGTGATTTTAGTTCACGGCGCTGGTTCTTATGGTCACCTTAGAGCAAGGCATTGGCGCTTGAACGAGGGACGAGTGGCTGAAGGAATTTCACCCGACGGGCAATGCACAACTCAACAGGAAGCCGTGATGTGTGTTCGAAAAGACATGCTGGAACTGAACAGCCATGTGTGCTCTGCTCTATCTGCTCTGGACATCCCAACCTCCGTTCATCCCCCGCACCAATGGGCCAAAGGAACCGGCGCTAATTTTTCGGGGAACCTCGATCGCTTTGCAGTGAGCCCTGGTTGCGTTGCTGTCACCTTTGGTGATGTTGTGGACACCGATGACGAGCGCTTATTTGGCATTCTTTCCGGCGATGATTTGGTGTACCGCTTAGCAACCGAAGTCCCAAGTGTGAAACGCTTGGTGTTCGCTATAGGAGGCGTTGATGGATTGCTGCGAGTGCCTCCTGAACAGGCCACATCAGACGACCTCATCGAAGAATGGTCCCCCTCCATTGCGTTCGAAGGCACGCACCACAGTGAAATCGATGTGACCGGCGGTATTGGTCTCAAAGCAGCAAGAGGCGCTCAAGCAGCAGCGCATGGTGTCGAAGTCCACATGGTCAACGGCGGTTACGCTGACCGCGTTTACAACGCCTGCATGGGCCTGCCAGTCCTTGGGACTCGCGTGGTTCGATGAGCAGCCCCATCCGCTATTTTTAGCGGTTTTGAGAGAACATTTCATGTAGCGACCGCGCATCGAAGGGATTAGGGATTGAAATGGTAGGGTACGGTATTTCTGATGTGCCCAACATAGCCCTAGGCGAAGACGAGCAAAACTTGCTCACTTCGCTCGGTGCTGATTCGACTCAATCTGCCCTCATGGCAGAGGCGATCATCCTCACCGATGAATGGGATAACGTCACCGGCCCAGGTTCAAAAATTGCCGCACATAGAGGTGTTGGCTCCTATCACCGAGCCTTCAGCGTCCTTCTTTTCGATAGCCAAAACCGGTTGTTGCTGCAACGCCGTGCATCTGACAAAGTGACGTTCCCAAATGTTTGGGCCAACTCATGTTGCTCCCATCCACTTCACAGCGAGATGGAAATGGACGAACAAGAGGCCATTGGAGTCAAGCGTGCTGCCGTAAGGAAACTTGAACAAGAATTGGGCATCGCACCAGAACAGGTGCCCTTGGATCAATTCCACTTCATCACAAAGATGCGCTACTGCGCTCGCATGAATGAGACATGGACAGAACGGGAAATCGATCACATTCTCGTCATCAAAGCCGATGTGGATTTGGCTCCCAACCCCAATGAAATTTCAGAAGTCATGTGGGTTTCTGAAGCTGAACTTGAAGCCATGCTCATCGATGAATCCGCTGAAGCTGGTGTCATAGCGCCCTGGTTCCGCTGCATTGCTGCAAGTGTGATGAATGAAGACTGGTGGCAAGCCGTTGGCAACCCTGAGGCCCTATCGGCTCTTGTCGATGATAAGATTCACGATATGGGCGACGTCAGTCATATGCTCCCGGGTGCAGTCGGTGCGGATTTGTTGACAGCGCTTGCTGAAATCAAACCACTTGTTGAAGGTCGCATTGAGCGGGCCCTTACACACACTTCTCATGAACGACTTTCGGGTGCCATGATGCATCTGGTTGAAGGTGGAGGAAAGCGCCTTCGAGCGTGCATGCCTTGGATGGTAGCAAAGGCGGTTGGCGATACCCACGCCGGCTTGTTGGACGTTGGCGCTGCCATTGAAACCATTCACAACTTTACGCTCGTTCACGATGACATCATGGACGACGATGACATTCGCCGTGGCAGAAACGCTGTTCACATCGAATATGATTTACCAACAGCAATCAATGCAGGTGACGCAATGCTGGCTATTGCTTTCGAAGCCATGGCGGTTGCAGAAGGCATCGAACATTCGATGCTCCCATTCTTGGTGAAGCGGATCGGCCGCATGGTCCGCCGTGTTTCTGAAGGCCAACAACTGGACATCGATTTCGAATCAATGGAAAGTGTGTCTGAAGATCAGTACATCGAAATGATCACCGGGAAAACCGCTGTGATGTTCCTCACCTGCGCCGAAATCGGTGCTTACCTCTCCGGTGCTGATGAAGAAACGGTTCAATGCATGCACGACTGGGGGCTTGCTGTCGGTCTGTGCTTCCAACTGATGGACGACTTGATCGATGCACTGTCTGACTCGGAAACCCTCGGAAAGCCTGCAGGCTCTGACATTGCCCAAGGCAAGCGCACACTGATGGTGATTCACGCTCTAAGGCAACCGGATAGCGAAACAAAAGCCACTTTACTGCGTGTTCTTGGAAAAGGAGACGACGCTACTCAAGAAGAAATCGATGCGGGCCTCAAGGCCCTCGGCGATCTTGGCTCGATTCAACACGCTCGGGAGCGAGCAGAAGCTTACCATGCAAAAGCGCATGATTGCTTGAATCAACTTGCAGAAGGACCAGCGTTGCGGGCTTTGCGAGAATTGACGGATTTCCAACTTCAGCGAATCAACTGATGGCTTCGATTTGGATTAAATCACCGCACTCAAGGGTTCCTTCCTGAAGAACTTCAGCGTACCATCGTGTTTTCTGCGGGGTTAATTTGTGCGCCAATGCCTTGAACGTCCCATTGGTAAAAGAGGCTCGAATGGTTTTGCATGGTGGCGCATCACCCGTGATTCTCAACGTCACATCTTCTGAGCGTAGAATGGCTCCAACCTCATACGAGGTCCAAGGTATGCCTTCGATTAACAAATTCTCACCCGTTGTACCGCCTTCGATGGGGTGGCCTTCAGCTTGCAGGGCTTGCATGACTTCGGTGGACATGATGCATACAGCACGCATTGGACCACCGTGGTGTTTGAGGTCGTTTTGTCGATCGCCAACGCAACCGTCTTTCAAAACCGACAAGGTTTGCACAGATGGCTTTGGCACACCACCTTGGGGTGAAGCGAAGAGGCCCAAAATTGAGCCTGACATCTGCCTCACTCGGAGTAGTACGATTCTGGGTAAGGTTCTGGCTTGAGCCCCTTACGGGTTCGAATTTGACCGACGACCTTGTCGAACAGTTGCGGGGGCAGTTGCTCGAAGCCGAGGTTCTCGGTGTTCCAAACAGCTCGTCCTTGGGAGGCAGCACGAATGTCGTTGGAGAAACCGAAGGTTTCTGCGATTGGGAGCACACCAACAACGGTTGTGACTTCACCCTCAGACGGCATGTCTTCGATGATTCCACGTCGGTTGGTCACTTCACGGGTCACTTGACCAAGCCAGTCGTTTGGCACAGAGACGAAGGCCTTCTGCATTGGCTCGAGCAACACGGTGCGTGCTCGGAGCATAGCGCCCTTGATTCCGTTTCGAACTGCAGGGATGGTCTGAGCTGGTCCACGGTGGATTGCGTCTTCGTGCAACTTTGCGTCCACAAGTCGGACAAACATACCCTGAACTGGTTCATCAGCGATTGGTCCCTTGACACAAACGGCGTTGAACGCTTCGATGATTAATTCACGAGTTTCGTGAAGTCCTTGGATACCCTTGGTGTCGTTGACCAGAACGTTGCTTCCGTTAATTGCGTAAATCTTACGCATCAAATCCTTGTTCATGCCCAGTTCTCCGAATTTGTTTCCAATTTCCTTGGCGTCGTTCGATCGGACTGCACCATCACCGAGGTCGCCAGCCCTTAGAGCTGCAACGACTTCATCGGTTAGCGGTTCGATTTCAAAGAAGAAGCGGTTGTGGCGGTTTGGAGACTTTCCTTCGAAAGCGTTGCCTCGGTTGCTGCCTTCGATACCTTCTCGATAGACCACAATTGGCGGGCTGACCTTGACCTTGATGTTCTGCTCTTCTTCAATACGGTAAACGGTGATCTCCAAGTGGAGTTCACCCATTCCAGCAAGAAGCGCTTCACCAGTTTCAGCGTTGGTTGTCACTTGCAGAGAAGCGTCAGCCTTGGCGAGGGAGCGAAGTGCGTCGATGAACTTAGGAAGGTCCTTCATGCTCTTTGGTTCCACAGCAACGGTGACCACAGGGTCCGAATAGTGTCGAATGGCTTCGAATGGTACGAAGTCTTTGTCGTGAGAGAGCGTCAAACCAGCAGCGGCTGAACGAATACCGGTGAGAGCTGCGATGTTTCCTGCAACGACCTTTGGAACGGTAATTCGGTCGCCTCCGACCATCATGCTCACTTGTTGGACGCGCTCTGGCTTTGCAGCACCGATGGCGTAAACAGTTTCACCCATGGCGATTGCCCCAGAGTAGATTCGACCAACAGCGACTTCGCCTGCGTGAGGGTCCATCCAAATCTTGGTGATCATCATAGCAAGTTCTGCTTCGGGGTCGCAATTCATCATCGATTGTCCGATTTCGGACTCAAGGTCGCCGCTCCAAATATTAGGGACGCGGTAGGGTTGTGCTTCAACTGGGCCTGGCAGTTTTGAAACGGCCATGTCCAAGAGAACTTCGTGAACGGGTGCCTTCTCAGCGAGGGTTTTTTGGTCTTCGTTGTTGCAGTATTCGAAAATTTCCTTGAAGGAGATGTTGGACTTGGCCATGTATGGAACGGTGATGCCCCAGTTGTGGTAAGCCGAGCCGAAAGCCACAGTTCCGTCTGCGACGGAAACTTGCCATGCCTTCTTGAATTCTTCAGGAGCGAATTGCTTGATCAGTCGGTTGACCTTCTTGATGGTTTCAGTGAAACGAGCCATCATGTCTTCTGGGGTGACTTGCAATTCATTGATTAGCCGGTCCACTTTGTTAATGAAAAGTACAGGCTTCACTTTTTCCTTGAGGGCTTGGCGGACCACAGTTTCTGTCTGTGGCATTGGGCCTTCAACAGCGCAAGCGAGGATGAAACATCCGTCGACTGCACGCATGGCACGTGTGACGTCGCCACCGAAGTCAACGTGACCTGGTGTGTCGATGAGGTTGATGAGGTAGTCCGTGCCTTCAACGGCGTGGACCATTGAAGCGGATGCTGCGTTAATGGTGATACCACGGGCAGATTCTTGTTCGTCAAAATCCAGAACACGTGCTGAACCAGCAAGGTCGCTGGACATCATACCGGCACCTGCGATCAGGTTGTCGGAGAGCGTGGTCTTTCCGTGGTCAATGTGTGCTGCGATGCACAGATTTCGGATTTGTGGTAAAATGTGCATGACCTCTGTGGCCTTCTTGATGTTGTCTTCCTTTCGTCCCATGGAATCACCTATGACTTCTCGTCAATCTTGGCCACCTGAAAGGGGTTCTTAAGTGACTCGCTATGAAGCCAAAGAAAGCAGTGCTGTACCCCAACAAAGTTTCCACACGGATGATGGAATCTCCGGGGGAATCCCGGGCATTGGAAGTCGCCGAATGGATCAGCGAGCGGAGGCAGCGATGCGCTCCAATTCTTCCTTCTTAGACACAGCGTAGGATGTCACGTCGCCAGCTGCTGCCTTGGTCAGTTCATTGGTAATGCAACTGGTCAAGGTTCGCTTTGACTTGTGAGTTCCCTGTTGTGCCCCCTTGGCGAGGTTGCGAAGCGCAACGTCGAGTCGGCGGGATGGTGAAGAGTCAACGGCCTTTGGTTGGGAAACTGCACCGAATTTGATTCGAGTGATTTCTTCCATTGGGGCTGCGTTGCAAAGAGCATTGACGAAGGTCTGCAACGGGTTGTCGCCAGACTTTGCATTGATGGTGTCGAGGGATGTTTCGAAGGCCTTCATGGCGCCTTGCTTCTTTCCGGTGTATGGACCGGTTCGCATGAGTTTGTTGATGTAGCGCTCAATGACGGAGAGTTTGGCCTTTCCAAACCAAGCGTTTGCGTGTCGGCCACCAGTGTGTGGCATGCCCACGGTTGCGAGGTTGATGTAAGGTGCGAGACCTGGATCCTTGCAGGTGATGTCAGAGACATCCCACTTTCCAAAGACGAGGGTTCCGATTCCTGCGATAGGTCGAACTTCTTCGACTTCTTCGACGGTTTCTGTAACAGTTTCGGTTTCGGACATAATGGACACCTCAGCGGATAGGCTTCTCCTTTCGGCCACGGACCATTTCATCGAGTGAAACGCCGTTGACTTGGATGACCTTGTAGCGGACACCAGGAATATCTCCGTATGAACGGCCCATGCGGCCGCCAATACCTTCGACCATCACTTCGTCGTGTTCATCGATGAAGTTGATTGCACCGTCGCCGGGAGCGAAAGCTGTGAGTTTATTTCCGTTCTTAATCAAGGAGATCTTGACCGCCTTTCGGATTCCGGAGTTTGGTTGTTTAGCCTCGATACCTACCTTTTCGATGACGATACCCTTGGCTTGTGTGGACCCAGCAAGCGGGTCGTGCTTAGCTCGAAGTTTGAGCATTCGCTTCTTATATCGACGGTCCGACCATCGAAACTTTTGGCGGTCTTTTGCCATCTTAGCACCAGCGAACAGTCCTCTACCCATGATAATCACTGCATTGAAGCAATTCGCCGACTTGAAGCCCCTATTTAATAACAACCATCCGCAAGGGTGAATGGGTATTTTATCAGAAGTGATGTTTTAGTAAAAAATCATCCCCAAACGCCCTGCATTCTCCCCTTCTGAAGTCACCCCTTGTTGAGCGATTTGCGAAAGAAAGTTCAAGCGGCGAAGGCCGGTGGCCGAGCCATGGCGTTTCGTGACCACTTAGGTGCTGCCCAAATTGAAACCGCACCCGTGAGCATTATCCACGGAATGTGGGAGCATTCCCGGGCATCCAATCATGCCCTTACCGTCTTCGACAACTTGGTTGAAACCCCAGGCCACCGAGCAGCGGTGAACATCCTCACCCGTGACAGGTTATGCAAGGCGATTGGCATCACGCCGGAAGCTTACATCGACACTCTTGGATGGGCCATGTCCAACCCGAGCGAACCGGTCATTGTCGACGCCTCTGAAGCGGAATGCTTCGATAACATTCAGGAAGTGGTCGATATCACAGCGCTACCGATCCCTCACCATTGGCCCCAAGACCGTGGACGCTACTCGTCAGCAAGCGTGATCATCGCCGAAGACAACGGCGTCCGAAACATGTCGTTCCACCGCCAATTCGTTCGGGATGAAAACCACCTCGTCGTTCGGCTCGTGCCACGCCACCTTCGCACCATGACAATGAACGCTCGTGAAACCGGCGGCGAAGTAAACATCGCTGTCGTCAACGCACCCGATCCCGTCGTCTTGCTCGCAGCAGCCATGTCCTTTGATGACAACATCGACGAACTCACCATCGCTGCCGCCCTTCACGAGAAACTCTATGGGAAACCACTCAGGTTAACGCGGATGCCAAACGGTGTCCTCGCACCGGCGGATGCAGAATACGTGTTGTGGGGCCGCATCACCGGCGAAAACGACGATGAAGGGCCTTACGTGGACATCACTGGAACCGTGGACGATGTTCGACAAGAGCCTGTGATTGAAATTGAAGGTGTCGTTCACCGCGACAACCCAATTTTCCACGCCCTTATTCCTGGCGAAGCCGAACATAAGACCCTGATGGGTCTGCCTCGAGCCCCGACCATCAAGGCGGCGATCAACGAAGTGTGTGAGTGCCTCGACGTCCACATGACCGAAGGCGGTTGCGGTTGGCTCGCAGCCGTTGTCAAGATTCGCAGAACAAAAGAAGAAGATCCAAGAAATGCAATCATGGCGGCACTTGCAGGCCATCGAAGCATGAAGATGGTCACCATCGTCGACGAAGACATCGACATCACCGACCCTGTTCGCGTCGAATGGGCAAAAGTCACTCGCTGGCAACCTGACATCGACACGATTATTTTGTCTCATCAGAAAGGCAGTTCCCTCGATCCATCTCGTGACACCGACGGCTTAACCGCCAAGGTCGGCTTCGACGCCACCTTGCCTTGGGGCGTTGACCACGAGGGCTTCAAATCAGTTCAATGAGTTCAGCAAGCCGCAGGTTTGTTAGGTAAACCGCTTCAGTTCAAACCATGTCCGGGGACAATGCCGCATTGCTGCAACACCCTCGGCGCAACCTTGGGACTCGCTACCGAACCCAAGCCCAGAAGTTCGCTCGCCTAGCGGCCAAAGACGATACGCGATTTCAAGAAAACATGGCATGGGCCGAACAAAACGCTCGCCAAGCGTTGCTTCATGATTTCACAGACGAAGAGAATTGGCGATGCCTTGCAGACTTGAAACTCATTTTAAGCGACAGCGATGGTTTGGCTGCTTTGCTCGAAGATTTGTTTGTCGTGCTTGGTCGAGACGCTGACCAAGTCGATCAACTCAAGGGGATTGACTTCCTCCTCGTCGGTGGTGAATTGCTTGAAGCGGCCTTCATGGCCGACCCACTCGCACCTGACGCGTGGTGGCTTCTGATGGACGAAAAGGAAAGCACGGATGGGGCCTTAGAAGACTTCGCAGAACGATGCCGCCGACTCGATTTCAGCGACCAGCGCGCCAACATCATCTACGGAAGGCGCTTGGAACGCATCCGCTCAAGTGGGCGCGAAGACCGTTTTATTGAACTGGCTAGGCACCTGTTGGCACACCGCCCCAACAACCACGAACTCTGGATGGAGATGGGGCGGCTGTTTGAACGCCGAGGCGAAAGCGATGAGGCTTGGTCGTGCTATGACCACGTCCAAAGCCTACGCCCGCACACCCAACCACGCGATGAGTACCTTGTTCGGCTCAAGCAGGCAATGGACGGTGACAAGACAAGCCCGTGGACCCGCCCTTCGGTTGAAAAGCGTTCAGAATTCCTCACACAGATGCAATCCTTGACTCAAAGGATTTCCACAACCGTAGCGACAGCACCCGTCATGGAACCACAGGACTCAGAAGTCCAAAAGGACCCCGATCTGGTTCGATTGGAAGCACTGATGGACGCAGGTGATGCTTCAGAAGCGTTTTTCTTTGCTCGCCGGCTTGTTGCTCAAGGCGAAGCCTGGGCTGAAGCATGGGTTGAGAAAGCCAAGCTTGCATTTGAGGCTTGACCATGGAAGAAGCAAGACCTGTGTTTGTCTTGGCGTGGGTTACTGTGCGTGGGGAAGCGTGCACCTTGATGGGTAAAGGAGGTCGCGTTTTGTTCGTTGAACACCCTGAACGGGGTTGGGAGATTCCAGGGGGTCACCTTGAACCCGGTGAAACACCCGGGGAGGCAATGCTAAGGGAACTAAAAGAAGAGACTGGCCTGGAAGGGAAGGTGCTGGATTGGAACCAAACATACTATCCAAAGGGCTGGGTCGCCCATGTTGTCGTTGATTCGACAGATGAACACGAATGGCGCGTGGCTGATACAAAAGTAGCCAAAGTTCGATGGTGGGAGGACGTTCCACCGCTTGTTGAATGGACCCATGATGAATTCATGGATCTCTCGCGCTGGTGTTCCGAAGGAACTCAACAGTCCGAATCGTAAAGTTAGTCCCATGGCGAGGATGTTTCTTCCGCCTCGGTTGAATTCTGCTCTTGCTGCATGAAATCTTCCTTGTACTGGCTTTCAACTGGAGCATAACGCCCATATGCCTGTTGCTGCACTGGTTGTTGAGTTGACTGATACGGGTTTTCCGTCTGCTGTGTGCTGACCTTTTTTCGACTGGTGGAACGGGTGATTAAACCCCCGACCAGTCCAATGAGGCCAAGACAGCATAAACCGCACCCCAGATATCCTGCGCTGGTGATGTAACTCGCATCATCGATGATTAGAATCTCGTGGGTGGAATTTACGGACAGCAGACTTTCCCTCATCGGATGGAACGTTCCAATGACAAGCCACCCTGGTTGATCGTAAATTTCATCGCACCCTGGCTTGAAGAAATCCTCTGTTTCATTTGCGATGGTAACTGCGGCAGCAAAGCACTCGTATTCATCTGAAATGTATACAGTGTGTCCACCGCTTACATTCAATGAGCCAGAATCTCCACGGAACACAGCTTCTGCCTCGAGATCGGTTTCAGTTTCTAGATTTACAATTATCAACACTAAGGATAACAGCAGGCATGCGACAGAACTCCATACAATCAAGCCTGAATTTCTTGCCATGTTGTGTGGTTGTATGTGGTACATTTAGTACATCCGTTGGGGTTTGACAAGTTCGACCACTGGACTTGGAATGGGTTCAGGCTTCGACCTCTTCAGATTTTGAGCTACGATCATGGTAGCAGAATTGCTGAACGTTCTCCGGTAAAGGCCGTTACAGGACCCGTTGAGATACCATGCGATTGTGGAATGGTCTGAACCACCTTGGCTATCGAGGGGTTGATAATTGCAGGCGTAGGTCTGCTCAAAGCATTGTAAGTGTGGCCAATCGTACGCCCCATGCCTCTTTCAAAACTTCATCGTCGATGCAGCTTTGTGCAACCGCAGCGAGCATTGGGTCTTCGATCCCATCGGGATTGTTGAGCAATGCTTCGAAGGTTTCCATTCGATCCAATCGATGGGCCAAGGTCAGCATGGCTCGTAGATCAGGTCGGTCTGCCCCTGCCGTGGATTCGGGTAACTGAGCGCAACACCAGTCATAGACGCCTTTGATGTCCTCTGGATGAACACTGAGGACAGGTTCCTCGTCCTCCACACTGCGTGGCTTGGCTTCATCGACTTGGATGTGCATACGGGCAGCATCTTCAACAACGCAATCGCTGGAGAAATCCAAGAACAAAGCCCCGGCTTCAACCGCCATTTGAGTTTGATGCGCTAACATGGCATGGGTGTGAGCGTTCCATGCGTGTCGTGCAGCATCGAACATGTGGCCCATACCGGCACGAATCCGGCTTGCACCAAGACGGGAGATGGCAACGGTTTCATGCGCATGACCGCCGTCTCGTGGAATTTCCGAATAGGTTGTTAAGGCCATCAAAGGTTCACCGGCTGCCATGTGGAAAGCGGCTTTATTGATCAGTGAGAGGTCGTGATCTCGGCTTGCCTTGGCTACAGAACTTAATCGAGTTTCAGCCCAAGTCAAATCTTCAGACGCTCCTTCACTGTCGCCCATTTCATACCGAGTCAAACCCCGTTCCATGCGCAAGCGCCCCTCGAGCGCGAGGTTTCGTGTGTCCTTGGCTCGTGAAATCTCCAAAGCCTCATTGATCGCAGATTCAAGGCGGTGGTCGCCCAGCATTCGTCGTCGGACGAGGTTGAGTGTCGCATCTTCGGCTGGTGAAAGTTCTGGTTGAATCAAAGCTAGCAATTCTGCAGCATCGAGGTAGAGTGCAGCCTCCGCCATGGGGAGCCACTCAGACCAATTCATTTCATTGCGCCACTGGGTCAGTGTATCAAGATCGACAGGTCCTTCCTCTCGCCATTTGGAAATGAAGTAACCAGGTGCGGTTGGCATGTTGATTTCACTCATGAGTCGTCCTCCTTTCGGTTTGCAATAGCCACTTGGGCTATGAACGCTGATTCAGCAGCAATGCGGTCAGCCTTACCTGACCATCCGGCTGCTCCATCATGACCGCCACCTTCGCCACCGATGCGCTCAGCGACAGCAGCCATGAGGTTGCCAAGGTGAACTCCATGTTGTGTGCTCGAGCGTGGCGCTCTTGCAGTCAGACGCGTTTGACCGTCTCTAAACCGACTGACAAGAGCAATTTCGGCCCCAGTCCCAATAAGCATGCTCGCCAAACGACCCTCGAGGGTTCCAGAATATGTGTGAACGATGTTCCATTTTCCAGACTCGATCGATTTCGCTCTTGAAAGGCCTCGAAGAAGGCTTCCACGCTCGCTTGGAGAGGTGCTTTCAGATTCTATAAACTGGAGGAATGAGGCGTAGTCTATGCCTGAATCTTCCAACAATTGAGATGCGGATTCAAAGGCCCCACCATCAGCGTGGCGGAACCTTCCCGTGTCGGTAATAAGGCCTGCAAGAAGCATTTTTCGAACGACTTCAGAGCGGGCTTTTGGCGCAAATTTAAGCAAATATTTGTCGATAATTTGAGTCGTAGCCCGTACGTCCCATTGGAGGTTGATGTCGTTTTCAGACAGCGCCCAATCAGATGTGGCATGATGATCGATGATGCAGAGAGGAACGCCTTCAGGCAGATCAACGCCCACTTGGCCTGCAGCTGCTGCGTCGACGATGACAATACCTCCAATCGAGGGTGGCCATGAGGTTCGCTCGGGTGCTATTTTTCTGAAAGGGGCTTGGAGTTCCTCGACCACGCGCTTGGCGGTTCGCCCGAGGTGTACGCCACATGCCATCAAGTTTGGATTGGAAGCAGCGAGCGCAATGGCAGAGCCGACGGTGTCCATGTCGCCGTTTTTTCCCGTTAAGACTGGGACTGGGCCTCGTTCACAAGCCGCTGACAACCATGCATGAAACGCATGAAGTTCAGCTTCTTTAGATGCCTTCATGTTCATTCCGATCCTTTGAGAACGGCCTGCAGTTGTTCGTATGTGGCCATCAATTGACCTTCCCTTTCAGCGAAACGGGCGAGATGCTCGTTGAGGGTGACCAGCGTTTGCTCCAAATCCTTCTGCAGCGCCACTCGATCCGATACTTCGACTAAAACTCCACCCATCTGTTGATGAAGTGCGAGTTCAGCAGGTTGATTCTTTACGGAGTCTACCGTTGTTTCTAATTCAATCACCTGAGCGCGCAAATTAGCGAGTTGTTGACGCGCTGCTTGCACTTCGCTGACCACGGCTTGGAGTTGTTCCATGTTGTCCATTATGTTCCCTCAATTGGTCTGCGTTGATGAATGCTCGCCTTGCTTTGAATCGCTTATGATGCCCAGGAGGCTGTCAACCGCAATGAGACCACGAACCCTTGTGTTCCACATGGCTCGCAAATCTTTGGCCTTTGATTCTTCGATGGAAAATCGGAAGGAGGTTTGCCCATCGTCCCACTCAATGGCTTCATCTGTGGTCAACGCGTCCGCGAGGGCCTTTGTGTTGTCTTTGTCTGTTGACTCCACTTGGAGTGTCAGTCGCCATGTTGCGTTCACGGTGTTCACCGTTGGTTGAATGCTTCACTCTTCTTCCGAGATTTCGCCTGCTGCCAATGCACGTTCATAGTCCATAGCGGCTTGTTGAGCGATGTAAGCCATATCGGCGGTAGTTGCGCCTTCAACGGATCGTCGTAGAATTCTGTTGTTCGCATCGGAGGCTCGGGTGAATGGTTCCCATGCGCCACCAGCGAAGGTGTGGTCGCACTTTCCGCAGGACCAAATGCCCCGGGACTTACGAGTGACCTTTCGGTACTGGCAAACTGGGCAGGTGTACTTGGCGTTCTTCTTTGCCAAGGCTGAACCTGAGTTTCGTCGTACGGATACACCGTATCGAGCTCCAAATCGTGCTGTTGCGCCTGCTTT
>TARA_B110000459_G_scaffold26201_1_pt1 | contig 18603 bp, 15 predicted proteins | sample TARA_B110000459 | Tara Oceans TARA_B110000459 (sample SAMEA4398296) | marine metagenome | biome: Polar Biome; feature: [SRF] surface water layer (ENVO:00010504); material: water (ENVO:00002006), including particulate matter (ENVO:01000060) such as... | depth 5 m | reverse complement strand
ACGAATAAAACAGCAAGTATCAGCTGGAGCAATGATTTTTAGCAATCATGAAGTCATCTATCTTAGCATTGGACTAGGCGAAATAAATTCTCCAATGGGTGACTACCTGGTGATGTCCATTGGCTCTCCTTTGGGTAGGCTTTTCTTAAATAAAACTGTAGGAGATCAAATAAATTTCAATAAGCGCACATACACAATAGAGTCTATTTGCTAGTACTTTTATTTATTTTTCACCTCTTGAATAAGTACCTCGCGAGCCTCTTCACTAGTTGTGATGATTTTATAACTACCCTTACCCATCTCAGCTAATCGCTCAAGTGAAGTGTTTGGTGAAAACTTCTTACTTTCAATAAAATGAAATATCGATAAAGCTACATTATTCTTTTGCTCACTTTGTACAAATTCCATTAGGTTTTGACTTACTCCAAACTCTCCATCCGTAGCGATAATGATTCGATTATTACCTTCATCCATAAAGTGTGACAAAGCCATTTCATAACTCAATATCAATCCTTTCTCAATATCCGTCCCACCACTTGAATGCAAGGTGTCCAACACATATTTTATTAAGGTCTTATCTTCAAATCCTGCATTTTCAATCAATACAGTTGCTTTCCCCGAATAAGCAATCAGACTTAAGCGATCCTCAGAACGCATGATGTCAACTAGGTGATTGATACTAGATTTAAGCAAAGGTAATTTACCCGATATTTTCATAGATGCCGAAACATCCATCATAATTATAAGATTATTGGATAACGAACCATCCAAAGAATGAATATCTGTGGCATCAAATATTGCGACTTGTTCTAAAGTTGAAATTTCTTCAAGTATAATTGACTGTTCTTCAACATTTCCTGTACCGGTTAACTCTTTTTTAATTGGTATTTTTTCGACTGCATCCTCTGCTCGTTGCTGCTGATTCACGGCAAAATAAATCGGCTCTTCTGTGAAGTATAAATATTCATTATTAGACTGACTGACCAGTGAATTATAAGATCCTGAGCATCCTTGAGCATCTTCCCCATAGTTGAAATTATTGATTGCAGCATTCAGAATTACGGACACTTCTTGTTCACTTTGATTGGATTGCAGGTACTGTTCTGCCCAATAGGCAATTTGATTGGCCGTGCCAAGGATAGCATCTAGTTTATCTTTCAAAACACTCACGTCCAGCTGAAAACGTCCAGCTCGTTTTAGTTCGTTAAGTGACTCTACTTTCTGATTTTCTGCTATGGCTAGATCCAGCTGATTAAGGTAAGATCTAAGCTGAATATCCTCATTTTCCCGAATAGCCATAATGACATTTTTAGCCTGACCTACTATATTTTTTAATTGTTCTAGCTCAGGAGGTAATTTCTCCTTGCCATAATTAATCGCACAAAAAAGTGAAAAATTATAACTTAAATGGGCTATTCCAATAATCCTATTATTTGCCTCATTTAAAGCATCGATTATCTTGTAGTAATAATCTTCTTTTGAGCCATTTCTAGGAATATTATCCATTTTTAAACAGTACTCTTTTAACCAATCAACCTGTAAACTTAACTCTGACAAAGCCAATCTATAATTGAATATCCGATTAGACGGAGTTGTATTATTATCCTCTAAAAATGAAGCTATCTGATTAGGTTCATCTTCCAAAAAACAAAATAATTGAGGCACATCAGACCATGAAGATGATGGATTCAAATACCACCAGTTAAGATGCTCTTGGTAGCTGGCAAGAGTATCAATACTTGTATTAATAAACGCTAATAAATTATTCGCTTCTATTGTACATGCATTTATCAAACTCCGTTCATCTTCTACTCTTTGAGCAAACAGAAGACTATTTGTAAATACAAAAAAAAATAAAAGCGTATTTTTTATCATTAATGAACCCAGGATTTATAGTAACTTTCATCCTCTATTGAAGCTGCGAATTTAGTTAATTGTAAAGGTTTAAACGTATCGACCATTACCGCCAACTCCTCTGTTTCTTCCTTTCCGATGCTTTTTTCTACCGCTTCACCGTGGGGGCCATGGGGAATACCTAGCGGATGTAAACTTATCATACCTTCTACCACGTCTGTTCGACTCATAAACTTAGGCTCAACGTAGTAAAGGACCTCATCGCTGTCAACATTACTATGGTTATAAGGAGCAGGGATCGAATCTGGGTGATAGTCATACTTCCTCGGAACAAATGAGCAAAGCACAAATCCTGCAGCAGCAAAAGTTTGATGAACAGGGGGTGGTTGATGCACTCTACCTGTAATTGGTTCAAAATTATGAATGGAGAAAGTATAAGGAAACAAATAACCATCCCAACCAATCGCACCAAATGGATGATATGCGTATGTTGTTGGATACATATAATCATTCTTTTTAATCATAACCTTAAAATCACCTTCCTCATTGTAGGTCTTTAGCTCGGTAGGTGGATTTATATCCCGTTCGCAAAATGGAGAATGCTCCAGTAATTGCCCGAAATCATTTCGATATCGTTTGGGAGTTACCACCGGACTTGAAGACTCGACAATAAATAGTCTATTATTTTCACTTTTGAATTCTAATTGATAAATGGTGCCTCTTGGTATAACGACATAATCGCCTGTTGCAAAAGGTAAATCACCATATAAAGAATGCATTACACCTCCTCCTTTATGCACAAATATTACCTCATCCGCAGTAGCATTTTTATAAAAGTAATCTTTCATGCTTTTTCTAGGAGCCGCCAAAGAAATTTGGCAATCGCTATTAACCATTAGCGTTTTTCGACTATCTAAGTAATCATCTTCTGCTTTGACTTCAAATCCAAAGTATTTTCTTGATTTAATATTTTCAGGGTGTGCTATTTCAGGAGCGACTGAATATGGCTCTTCAATTTCCCTCACAGCAGTGGGTATATTGCAATGATAAACCAATGAATAAACACTGTCAAATCCAATAGTAGAGATAAGTTCTTCCGAGTACAATTTGCCTTCCGAATTTCTAAATTGAACGTGTCTTTTTTGAGGTATTTTTCCTAATTTATGATAACGTGCCATATTCAATTGGTTTTACAAATAAAATTACGACTTTAACTTCAACAAAAACAATATTTATTCCATATTAGCAGAAGTTTATCAGATATTTGCAAAAATTTTAATTATGACTTTTGGCGCTTTTCTCACCTCTTTTTTAACCTTGTTTGCAGTTATAGATATACTTGGATCTATCCCGATTATACTAGACTTAAGAGAAAAACGAGGTGAAATTCAATCTGCAAAAGCAACTCTTTTTGCAGGAATACTTATGTTCGCATTCTTGTTCTTTGGCAATGCCCTTTTGAAAATGTTAGGTATCGATGTTCAAAGTTTTGCTTTAGCAGGCAGTATTGTAATCTTTATTATTGGATTGGAAATGATTTTAGGTATAAATATTTTCAAGGCTGGAAATGAAGACGCCGGCGACCACAGCATAATGCCTATTGCTTTCCCAATTATAGCAGGTGCGGGAACGCTTACTACAATTCTTTCTTTAAAAGCAGAGTTTGATACATTAGTTATCTTTTCAGCAATTGTCGGTAATTTGGTATTCGTCTATGTCGTTTTGAAAACAAGTAAGTTTTTGAAAATGAAAATGGGGCCAAGTACACTTGAAATTCTAAGAAGGATTTTTGGAGTAATTCTATTAGCAATAGCGATCAAGATATTTAAATCAAACGTTAATTTCGTCGTATAATGGCTATTGGTTTACCCGCATATCATGAAGTTCGTAAAAAACATGGAATGTTGAAGACAGACTGCGAATTAATCGTTAAGGATGCTTTAGCTAGTTTGCCATGGATAGAAATAGGATATATGAAAGATGCTTTTGATTATAGAACGCAAGGAACAATGTTGACTTTTGCTGAAAGGATTATAATCTATGTGGGAGAAACAGAAATATTAGTGAAAAGTACTTGTCTTTTTCCTGCACAATTTTTAGACTTCGGCAAAAACAAACGAAACATAGACACTTTTTTTACTCAATTTAATTATTTAAATAAATGATGAATTTGTTTAAAACACCAAGGTCAATTCCTCACAATGTCAAGAATGATATCAAAAGTATCCCTGAGGAAATGGCGAATCAGATAAGCCATGGTATCGGTTGGATAATGGTACTAATCGCTAGTCCCTTTTTACTTTATTTAGCTGCGAAAAGTGACATTAAATATGCATTTATTAGCCTATTCATTTATTGCTTTTCTCTTTTCATGGTCTATACCAGCAGCACCCTATACCACAGTACATATCGAATAAGCGTGCGAAAAAAACTGCGCATTTTTGACCACATTAGTATATATTTTTTGATAGCAGGAAGTTACACACCCTATATTTTAATGTACTTAAGGACAGATAAAGGGTATGCCATATTAGCTATATTATGGGCAATGACCTTAATTGGAAGTATATTTAAGTTATTCCTAACGCATAAATTCAAATTAGCTTCTACCCTAGCCTATTTGGTTATGGGCTGGATGGCTATTTTCATCTTTGAGCCATTAGAAAAATCAATACCGCAAGATTCAATGCTTTGGATAAAAATTAGTGGTGCGTTTTATTCTTCAGGCATTGTATTCTATCTCTGGAAAAATTTGAAACAAAATCACTTTATTTGGCACCTGTTCGTAATGGCCGGCAGCATCGCCAATTTCATTTCTATGTATTTTCTAATAAGCTAGTTTTACCAATGAATATTTGTAATTTTAAGTACTAATGGATGAAATAAATCTAACCCGAATTAATAAGTACCTCAGTGAGATTGGATATTGTTCACGTAGAGCGGCGGATAAACTTATTGAACAAGGAAGGGTAAAGATTAATGGCAAAGTCCCCGAAATGGGCACTAAAATATCTGCTGATGATATCGTTAGTGTTGATGATAAGGAAGTTTCTAGACCGAAGGAAGATCATGTTTACTTAGCCTTTAATAAACCTGTCGGTATTGTTTGCACAACAGATACTGGAGTAGAAAAAGATAATATTATTGATTTCATTGGCTACCCTAAGCGCATTTTCCCAATTGGGCGGCTAGATAAGGCTAGCGAAGGCCTAATTTTCTTAACTAGTGATGGAGATATCGTCAATAAGATATTAAGAGCCAGAAACAATCATCAAAAAGAATACATTGTTAAAGTCAATAAACCGATTACAAGAGATTTTATAAATGCGATGAGCGGCGGTGTTCCTATTTTAGACACCATCACCAGTAAATGTATAGTTAAACAAATGAACAAATATGAGTTCAAGATTATTCTTACACAGGGCTTAAACAGACAAATTAGGCGAATGTGCGAGCATTTGTATTATCGCGTAGAAAAATTGAAGCGTGTACGGATTATGAATATCTCTTTAGACTTGGCTGATGGAAAATGGAGACATCTAAGTAAGAAAGAGTTAAAAGCCATCAACCAACTTACGCAAGAATCATCCAAAACCGAGCAAAATTTACAATAAGAAATTTTAGCTTTCTCGTTTAAAACGCTTGTTTATATATAAAGTATATCAGTCAATGGAAAAGTAAATTTTTGGTTTGCTTGACTGTTTCTTTATTTACCTAAATAAAGATGTTATGACCGATTAATTGCTCAACAGAAAGAGTATTGCCCCAAAAATAACTATTATTCAAACAAAAAGCCCTTGCAGTTTTCACTACAAGGGCTTTTTTACTTAATTATAATAAAAATCTCTTAGGCTTCCATTTCTGGTGTTATCGCCTTACTTTTCATTGCATCATAGTCATCTTGAGAACCAACTATTACAGAATTAAATCGCTCCATACCCGTTCCTGCTGGAATCTTATGTCCAACAATTACATTCTCCTTCAATCCTTCTAAGTAATCTCGTTTGGCCTCGATAGAAGCGGTACTCAATACTTTAGTAGTTTCTTGGAAAGATGCAGCCGAAATCCAACTGTAAGTACTTAATGATGATTTAGTAATTCCTTGCAATAAAGGACGAGCAGTGGCAGGAATAGCATCTCTATATGTTGCTATCTTCATATCATTTCGCTTCAAAGAAGAATTCTCCTCTCTCACTTTTCTTAGTGTAACGATTTGACCAGCCTTCAAATGTTCTGAATCTCCTGAATCTTCGATTACTTTCTTGTCATAGATTTTATCGTTTTCAGCAATAAACTGCTTTTTCTCTACATTCTCATTTTCTAATAAGCTCGTATCTCCTTGATCCAAAATAGTAACCTTGCTCATCATCTGACGAACGATAACCTCAATGTGCTTATCATTTATCTTGATACCTTGCATACGGTATACTTCCTGTACTTCATTAACAAGATATTGTTGAACAGCTTGTGGGCCTTTAATTTTAAGAATATCTAGAGGAGTAACTGCTCCATCAGAAAGAGACATCCCTGCTTTCACAAAATCATTATTCTGAACCAAAATATGATTCGATAATTTGATCAAGTATTTCTTTTTAATTCCTTCCTTAGATTCAACAATCACCTCTTGATTACCCCGCTTGATTCCACCAAAAGAAACTACACCATCAATCTCAGAAACCACTGCAGGATTTGAAGGATTTCTTGCTTCGAAAAGCTCAGTTACTCGTGGAAGACCACCCGTAATATCCTTCAATTTACCCAACTGACGAGGAATCTTTACTAGAACCTGACCCGTGATTACTTCATCACCATCTTGAACAGTAATGTGCGCACCTACTGGTAAGTTATAATTCATCGGCTCAGATTTTTTACCCTTAGGTACAATCTGAACTGAAGGAATCTTTTTCTTATCCTTAGATTGAATAATTACTTTTTCTTTATATCCTGTTTGTTCATCAGTTTCTTCCTTAGCAGTAATATTATTGATTATATTAATAAACTCTGCCTTGCCTGTCACAGTTGAAATAATTACATTGTTAAATGGATCCCATTTACAAATCAAATCACCCTTTGCAACTTGCTGACCTTCAGCCACATTCAAGATAGAACCATAAGGTATGTGCGTACTAATTAACAACTTATTCGAACCTTTCTTATGAATCCCTACCTCGCCTGTACGACCTATGACAACTTGTTCTTTGTCACCGTCTTTGTTAATGTATTCTACTGTTCTGATTCCGTCAAACTTAACCACACCATCAAACTTGGTGTTGACTTGTGATTCAGTAGCAGAAGTTGCAGCAATACCACCTACGTGGAAAGTACGAAGTGTCAACTGTGTACCTGGTTCACCAATTGATTGCGCAGCAATAATTCCCACTACATCACCTGTTTCAGCTAATCTGTTGTTTGCTAAGTTTATACCATAACATTTCACACATACTCCTTTGGTTGACTCACAGGTAAGTACCGAGCGAATTTCTACGCTTTCTAGACCTGCTTTAGTAACTGCTTTAGCTAATGATCTTGTTATACCTTGTCCTGCCTTGATGATTAGCTCATCAGTTTCAGGATTATAAACATCATGTAAACTTGTTCTACCTACTATTCTTTCTTCTAATGACTCTACAACTTCATCATTGTCTTTCAAATCGAAAGTTTCAATTCCTCTTAAAGTTCCACAATCTTCTTCAGAGATTACAACATCTTGAGCAACATCAACCAAACGTCTAGTCAAGTAACCTGCATCTGCTGTTTTAAGTGCTGTATCTGCCAAACCTTTACGCGCACCGTGAGTGGATATAAAGTACTCCAATACAGACAAACCTTCCTTAAAGTTTGCTAAAATTGGGTTTTCAATTACATCACCACCTTCACTAGCTCCAGATTTTCTTGGCTTAGCCATTAATCCTCTTAAGCCTCCTAACTGCTTAATCTGCTGTTTTGAACCCCTTGCGCCAGAATCCAACATCATAAATATAGAATTGAATCCTTGCTTATGACTAGCCAATTGATCCATCAGCGTAGTTGTTAATTTATTATCGGCTCTTGTCCAAATATCAATTACTTGATTGTAACGCTCACGATTGGTAATGAATCCCATACCATATTGATCTTGAACATTATCTACGTCTCCTTGTGCTTTATTAATTATACCATCTTTTTCTACTGGTATAATTACATCTCCAATATTGAAAGATAAGCCACCTTTGAAAGCTGAATTAAATCCAATATCCTTGATTTTATCTAAAAACTTGACTGTAGTTGGTACATCCGTCAAATCAATAATTTCACCAATCACGTCTTTTAAGGCACGCTTGGTCAACAATTTATTGATAAAACCAACATTCTCCGGAACTACCTGATTGAACATGATTCGTCCGACAGTGGTTTCAATAATTTTATATACCAATTCATCCCCTTCACGAACTTTAGTTTTCACTTTCACCCATGCATGCAAATCAGCTTTACCTTCATTATAGGCAATTATCGCTTCTTCAGCACTATAGAAAGCAGTTCCTTCACCCTTCACTTTTTCATCTTTCGTAGTACGACGAACGTTAGTATAGTAATAAAGACCTAATACCATATCCTGAGAAGGAAGAGTAATTGGAGTACCATTCTGTGGATTCAGAATATTGTGTGAAGACAACATTAACATTTGTGCTTCCAAAATTGCAGCATTACTCAAAGGAACGTGAACAGCCATCTGATCACCATCAAAATCCGCATTAAAAGATGTACAAACTAATGGGTGCAATTGAATCGCTTTTCCCTCAATCAATTTTGGCAAGAAGGCCTGAATAGATAAACGGTGTAATGTTGGAGCTCTGTTTAATAAAACAGGATGACCTTTCAATATATTCTCCAGGATATCCCAAATAACAGGTTCTTTTTTGTCAACTAGTTTTTTAGCTGATTTTACAGTTTTTACAATCCCTCTTTCAATTAATTTTCTAATTACAAAAGGCTTAAACAATTCAGCTGCCATATCCTTAGGAATACCACACTCATGTAATTTTAATGTAGGTCCTACTACAATTACAGAACGACCAGAGTAATCTACCCTTTTTCCCAATAAATTTTGACGGAAACGACCTTGCTTACCTTTAAGTACGTCACTCAAAGATTTCAAAGCACGTCCACCCTCTGCTTTCACCGCATTTGATTTTCTTGAATTATCAAATAAAGAATCAACAGCTTCCTGAAGCATACGTTTCTCGTTACGTAATATTACCTCTGGAGCTTTGATTTCAATCAATCTTTTCAAACGATTGTTTCTGATAATAACTCTTCTATATAAATCATTCAAATCAGAGCTCGCAAAACGACCACCATCTAAAGGCACAAGAGGTCTTAACTCTGGTGGAATTACTGGCAAGTAATCAATACACATCCATTCAGGTCGGTTTTCGATATGCTCATTTCCAGCTCTAAATGCTTCGACAACCTTCAAACGTTTTAAAGCTTCTGCTTTACGTTGACGAGAAGTCTCGTTGGCAGCTTGAGTTCTTAAGTTGTATGACAATTCATCTAGGTCAATACGCGCTAACAACTCCTTAACAGCATCAGCACCCATTAAGGCGATAAATTTGTTCGGGTCATCGTTGCCCAATTGAGCATTATTCTTGTAATCTTCGTGGCCTAATATTGCAAGATATTCTTCTTCCGTTATTAGATCCATTTTATTTAAGGTCAAGGTCTCTTCTTCATCCTTTTCGTTGATAATGGCGACGCCATTTTCAGTAAGACCAGGTTGAATCACACAATATCTTTCGTAGTATACGATGGATTCTAGTGTTTTAGAAGATACACCCAAAAGGTATCCAATTTTATTTGGCAAAGATTTAAAGTACCAAATATGAACAACAGGCACAACCAACTTAATGTGGCCCATTCTTTCACGACGTACTTTTTTCTCAGTTACTTCTACTCCGCATCTGTCACAAACGATTCCCTTATAGCGAATACGCTTATACTTCCCACAATAGCATTCAAAATCCTTTGTTGGACCAAAAATCCTTTCACAAAACAAACCATCCATCTCAGGTTTGTATGTTCGGTAATTGATCGTTTCAGGCTTCTTTACTTCACCATATGATCTTTCCAGAATTGAGTCCGGAGATGATAAACAAATTGTTATTTGCTTAAAATCGCTATTTGTAAGTCTTTCCTTTTTTAAGGACATGTTAACCTCCGTGTTATTAATGAGTATTAATTAATCAAATTTTAAATCTAGTGCCAAACCTCTGAGCTCATGTATTAATACATTGAACGATTCAGGAATATTAGGCTCAGGCAAGTTTTCACCTTTTACAATGGCTTCGTAGGTTTTTGCTCTACCTACTATATCATCAGATTTTACCGTAAGTAACTCTCTAAGAATATTAGCTGCACCGAAGGCTTCTAATGCCCAAACTTCCATCTCACCAAAACGCTGACCCCCAAATTGGGCTTTACCACCTAAAGGTTGCTGTGTAATCAATGAGTAAGGTCCAGTAGAACGAGCATGCATCTTATCGTCAATCATGTGACTCAATTTCAGCATATAAATTACTCCTACTGTAGTTGTTTGGTCAAATCGTTCTCCAGTTTCACCATCGAATAAGTAGGTTTGACCTAATTCAGGCAAACCAGCTTTGTCAACTTCTGTTTGAATTTCAGCAACCGACGCACCATCAAATATTGGTGTAGCATATTTTTGTCCTAGTTTCTTACCAGCCCATCCTAGTACAGTTTCATAAATCTGTCCTAAGTTCATACGAGAAGGCACTCCTAATGGATTCAATACGATATCTACCGGTGTTCCATCTTCTAAGAATGGCATATCTTCCTCACGAACAATACGAGAAACAATCCCCTTATTACCGTGACGACCAGCCATCTTATCACCTACTTTCAATTTACGTTTTTGCGCAACATAAACTTTAGCAAGCTTCAGCACACCTGTTGGTAATTCATCACCAATTGTCAAGTTAAATTTTTCTCTTCTTAACTTACCTGCTTCTTCGTTAACCTTGATGTCATAATTATGCATCATTTTTTTAACAGCAGTATTTAGCTCTTCATTACTTGACCATCCTGCAGGATTAACCATTTTAAAGTCAATCTCATTCAAGCTCTTCTGCGTGAATTTGGTTCCTTTTGGAATTACATCTTCCTTATAATGATTCGTTACACCACCTGAAGTTTTCCCACCGATAAGCTTATACAATTTATCTACAAGCACAGCACGTAACTCAGCTTCAGTTTTAGCAAAATCGGCATCTAAGCGTTGAATAATCGCTTTCTCTTTAGCTTTTGAATTCTTATCCTTTTTTGCTCTTGCAAACAAATTAGAATACATCACCACACCCTTTGCAGATGGAGAAGCTTTTAAAGATGCATCCTTTACATCACCCGCTTTGTCTCCAAAAATTGCTCTGAGTAGCTTTTCTTCTGGCGTTGGGTCAGTTTCACCCTTCGGTGTAATTTTACCAATTAAGATATCCCCTTCTTTAATAGAAGCTCCAACACGGATAACACCATGCTCATCTAAGTCTTTAGTAGCCTCTTCACTTACATTAGGTATATCAGAAGTTAATTCCTCCTCTCCCAATTTCGTGTCTCTAACTTCCAATTCATATTCAGAAATATGAATAGAGGTGAACACATCTTCTTTTACTACTCTTTCTGAGATTACTATTGCATCCTCAAAATTATATCCCTTCCAAGGCATGAAGGCAACCATAAGGTTTCTTCCTAGCGCTAATTCGGCTGTTTGCGTAGCAAAACCTTCACAAAGTATTTGACCTTTCACAACTCTATCGCCTTTTCGAACGATCGGTTTTAAATTTATACAAGTTCCTTGATTGGTTCTTTTGAACTTTGATAATTTGTATGCCTTTTTATCATCATTAAAACTGATTAATCGCTCGTCATCTGTGCGATCATATTTAATGATTATTTCAGTAGCGTCTACATATTCTATTACACCATCGCCTTCAGCGTTAATCAAGTTCATTGAATCAGTAGCAACCTTACCTTCTATACCTGTACCTACAATCGGAGATTCAGGACGCATCAAAGGAACTGCTTGACGTTGCATGTTTGACCCCATCAAGGCACGGTTAGCATCATCGTGCTCCAAGAAAGGAATCAAGGAAGCAGACACACCAACAATCTGGTTAGGTGCTACATCCATATATTCAACATCCTTAGGTGCCAATATTGGAAAGTCACCTTGGTGACGAGATTTCACTCTTTCATTTAAGAAAGTTCCATCTTTCTTCAACTCAGCATTTGCCTGAGCAATTTTTCTTGTATCCTCTTCAGAAGCAGTTAAGTAAATATGATCTTTTAAATTTACCTTCCCGTTTTCAACCACGTGATAAGGCGTTTCTATGAATCCCATGTGTGAGATTTTCGCATGAACGCATAATGTTGAAATCAAACCAATATTTGGTCCCTCTGGAGTTTCAATAGTACATAAACGACCGTAGTGAGAATAATGAACATCTCGAACCTCAAATCCGGCTCTTTCTCTCGAAAGTCCTCCGGGGCCTAATGCTGAAACTCTTCGCTTATTTGTAATCTCAGCTAAAGGATTCGTTTGATCCAAAAATTGCGACAACTGACTTGTTCCGAAAAAAGAGTTAATAACTGAAGATAACGTTCGTGCATTAATTAAATCCATTGGCGTAAAAACCTCGTTGTCACGAACATTCATACGCTCACGAATGGTTCTAGCCATTCTTGCAAGTCCCACACCGAATTGAGCATACAACTGCTCACCTACTGTTCTTACTCTTCTATTACTTAAGTGATCAATATCATCAATATCTGCCTTTTGGTTGCTTAAATTAACCAAATACTTTACTATTGAAATAATGTCATCTTTCGTTAAAACCTTAATTTCCACCGGAATATCTAAGCCTAACTTTTTATTGATTTTGTAACGACCTACGTCACCTAAATCATACCGTCTATCCGAAAAGAATAATTTATCAATTATTCCACGTGCGGTATCATTATCTGGTGGATCAGTCCCTCTTAATTGTCTATATATATGTGCTAAAGCTTCTGGTTCAGAATTGGAAGTATCTTTTTGCAATGTATTATAGATAATTGCATAATCTGCTGAAGCTTCTTCTTTCTGTAGAATTACAGTTTCAATCTCATTTTCAACAATTAAAGCCAAATTAGCTTCATCAACTATTACATCTCTTTCAAGAATTATTTCGTTTCTTTCAACAGAAACCACTTCACCAGTATCCTCATCGACAAAATCTTCAAACCATGTTTTTAATACACGAGCCGCTAATTTTCTTCCAAGTACTTTTTTGTGTTGCGCTTTTTTCTTTAAGCTTATTTCGTCAGCAAGATCAAAAATCTTTAAGATTTCTTTATCATTATCGTAACCAATAGCTCTTAAGAGCATAGTTACAGGGAATTTTTTCTTTCTATCAATATACGCATACATAACATTATTAATGTCTGTTGCGAATTCCATCCAAGCTCCCTTGAATGGGATTACTCTTGCAGAGTATATTTTTGTTCCATTAGGGTGGAAACTTTGGGCAAAAAATACACCAGGTGAACGGTGTAATTGAGAAACGATAACTCTCTCTGCTCCATTAATAATAAAAGTACCCTTTGGAGTCATGTATGGAATGTTTCCTAAGAATACATCCTGTACAATAGTTTGGAAGTCAATATGCTCCTCGTCATTACAAGACAATCTAAGCTTTGCTTTTAAAGGTACGCTATAGGTTAGACCTCTTTCCCCACATTCTTGAATAGAGTAGCGAGGAGGATCTACAAAGTAGTCCAAGAACTCTAAAACGAAGATGCTTCTAGCGTCAGAAATTGGAAAATTTTCCTGAAACACTTTAAAGATACCTTCGTTAGCTCTATTTTCTGGGGTAGTTTCAAGTTGTAAAAATTCTTGAAAAGACGCTACCTGTATGTCTAATAAATTTGGAGATTTAACATTCAAGTTAATCGATCCGAAATTAATTCTTTTAGGAGAGGCAATTGTTTTACCAGCCATTAAATATTAGTTTATGTTTAAAATAGGTTAAGGCTTGTCCCACTATGGGACAAGCCTTTAATCATAACTTCAAAAGAAATTACTTGATCTCTACATCAGCACCTGCTTCATCAAGCTGTGCTTTGATAGATTCAGCTTCTTCTTTAGAAACTCCTTCTTTGATATTGGTAGGTGCGCCATCAACCATATCTTTGGCTTCTTTTAAACCTAGACCAGTGATATTTTTCACCACTTTTACTACGTTTAATTTTTGACCACCTGCAGCATTCAACACAACGTTGAACTCAGTTTGAGCAGCAGCGTCTCCACCACCATCAGCTGGTCCGGCAGCAACAGCGACAGCTGCAGCAGCAGGCTCAATACCGTACTGGTCTTTTAAAATGTCTGCTAATTCCTTTACTTCTTTTACAGTTAGGTTTACTAATTGTTCTGCGATTTCACTAATATTTGCCATTTTGATAAATGTTTAATTGATTTTTTAAAAATTTGTTTGTTACTCTTTTTCTGAAAGTGTTTGTAATACACCTGCAATTGTTGAACTTCCTGAAGAAAGTGCTGAAATCACATTTGTGGCAGGTGACTGCAACAATGTAATTACTTCACCAATTAATTCTTCTTTCGATTTCAAACTAGCAAGCTCATTAATCTGGTCATCACCGATATAGAAACTACCATCGATATATGCACCTTTCAATACAGGCTTCTCATTATCTTCTCTGAATTCCTTAAGAACCACAGCAGAATTCTTTGCTTCTGCACTGTACATTAAAGCGGTAGGACCAGATAAAAGTTCATAAATACTTTCGAAGTCTGTTTCGCTTGCTTCCAAGGCCTTTTTTAATAGAGTGTTTTTTACCACTCTAAACTGAACGTCTTTCTCATAACATAGTCCTCTAAACTTAGTGATTTTAGCAACATTGAGTGTTGATGAATCCGTAAGGTAAAAACTACTTAATCCAGAAATCTTTTCTGTTAAACTTTGGAGCTCTTGATTTTTTTCTTCTCTTGTCATAATTAAATACCACTTATAGATTTAGAATCAACCGGAATACCCGGGCTCATTGTACTCGCCATCGTGATGCTCTTGAAATAAATTCCTTTTGCAGTAGATGGTTTCATTTTTGATAGGGTTACTATCAATTCAGCCGCGTTGTCTTTTAATTGCTCACCAGAAAAAGAAACTCGACCTACGGAAGCGTGTATAATTCCAAACTTGTCAATTTTAAACGCTATTTTTCCCTTTTTCACCTCAGAGATAGCTTTTGTCAAGTCTGTTGTAACTGTACCTGATTTTGGATTGGGCATTAAGTTTCTTGGACCTAATACTCTACCCAAACGAGCAATTTTAGGCATAACACTTGGCGTAGCAATAATTACGTCAATGTCAGTCCAACCTTGCTCAACTTTAGTAATAAACTCATCCAGTCCAACATAGTCGGCCCCGGCAGCTTTTGCTTCTTCCTCTAAATCCGGCGTGCAGAAAACTAAAACTGTTTTAGATTTTCCTGTACCGTGAGGTAAACTTACTGTACCACGAATAGCCTGATCTGCTTTACGAGGATCAACCCCTAGTCGGATATGTAAGTCAATTGAAGCATCAAACTTAGCGGTGTTAACTTCTTTTACCAAATTAGAAGCTTCCGCTAGAGAGTATACTTTTTCTGCGTCTATCTTAGACTCAGACACTTTTCTTTTCTTAGAAAGTTTTGTCATAATATTGATTTTTTGAGGTCAATCATCTACACTCTAAATGCAGACTTCCTCTGGTTTAAATTAATTTTGTTCCCATGGTGCTTTACCTGTCACGGTAAAACCCATACTTCTTGCTGTACCAGCGATCATACGCATGCCTGATTCAATGTTAAATGCATTTAAATCTTGCATTTTTATTTCAGCAATTGCTTTACATTGATCCCAAGTAACTTTTGCTACTTTATCCCGATTTGGTTCAGCAGATCCTTTTTTCATTTTCGCAGTTTCCAGTAACAATATTGCCGCTGGAGGTGTTTTGATGATAAACTGAAAAGACTTGTCTTTGAAAACTGTAATTTCTACAGGTAATACTTGACCAGGTTTATCTTGAGTTCTAGCATTAAATGCTTTACAAAACTCCATAATATTTACTCCTTTCGCACCCAAAGCAGGTCCTACTGGAGGAGCTGGATTTGCTTGTCCACCTCTAATTTGCAGCTTTATAAAGCCATCTATTTCTTTAGCCATTTTATGATACTTTTTCTACTTGTGTAAAATTCACCTCAACAGGTGTTCTTCTTCCAAAAATCTTTACAATTACTTTCAATTTCTTTTTCTCGTCAAATATCTCTTCAATAGTACCTAAGAAATCATTGAAAGGACCATCTACAATTTTAACCGTTTCATTAATCAAATAAGGTTCCGTTATCACCTCATCAGAATCAGCCATATCATCCACCTTCCCAAGCAACTTAAAAACTTCGGATTGACGAATTGGCTCCGGCTTCCGGCTTCCTCTTTTACCACCGAGAAAGCTAATTACATTTGTTGTCCCAGAAATATGTTGGATAATTTCTCCACTAAATTTCTTTTCAACAACCTCTATATAGATGTATCCTGGAAAAAGATTTCTTTCCTTAATCACCTTTTTTCCATTCCTTATTTTATATACCTTTTCAGTTGGAACTAGAATATGAGTTACTACTTTGTCGAAACCCATTCTTGCTAGATCTACATCCAAATATTCTTTTATTTTTCGCTCCTTGCCGCTAACAACACGGAGTACGTACCACTTTTTATCGTCTGACATTACAATGACATTAAAAATTTATAAATAACATCCGTAACATTCTTGGAAGCCAAATCCATTAATAAAATAATTATTCCAATAATCGCAGAAGCTACAAAAACAATAACACCACTACTTTGCAGCTCAGCCCATGATGGCCAAGTTACTTTATGCAATAATTCTTGGTATGCACCTACTATATATGATTTTAAACTTTCCATTTCTTCTACTTTGCACGGGAGGTAAGAATCGAACTCACGACCTTTGGTTTTGGAGACCACTGCTCTACCAGCTGAGCTACACCCGTTTTTAAAAACAGACGAAGCAGTCCCGATAAAATCGAGACTGCTCAAGCCTATTTCAATATTTCCTACTCGATGATTTCAGTAACCTGACCAGCACCTACAGTTCTACCACCTTCACGGATTGCAAAACGTAAACCCTTGTCCATTGCCACTGGATAAATCAACTCAACAGTTAATGTGATGTTATCACCTGGCATAACCATTTCTACACCTTCTGGTAAAGTTACTTCACCTGTAACGTCTGTTGTTCTCATGTAGAACTGAGGACGATACTTGTTAAAGAATGGAGTGTGACGTCCACCTTCATCTTTACTCAAAACGTAAACTTCACATTTGAATTTAGTATGAGGCTTAATAGAGCCTGGCTTAACGATTACCATACCTCTTTTAATGTCGTCTTTCTCAACACCTCTTAAAAGCAAACCAACATTTTCTCCTGCTTCACCTCTATCTAAGATTTTACGGAACATTTCCACACCTGTTACAGTTGAAGTCATTTTTTCAGCTCCTAAACCTACTATTTCTACAGCCTCACCAGAGTTAATTACACCTCTTTCGATTTTACCTGTTGCTACTGTTCCTCTACCAGTAATAGAGAATACATCCTCTACCGGCAATAGGAAAGGCTTATCTGTATCTCTTTCTGGAGTTGGAATCCAAGTATCTACAGCTTCCATCAATTGATTTACAGCGTCAACACCTTCAGCTTCACCATTCAAGGCTTTTAATGCTGAACCAAAAATAACTGGTGTTTCATCACCATCAAATTCGTAGAAACTTAATAAATCTCTGATCTCCATTTCACCTAATTCCAAGAATTCAGGATCGTCAACCAAATCAACTTTGTTCATAAAAACAACGATTTTAGGAACACCTACCTGACGAGCTAATAAGATGTGCTCTCTTGTTTGAGGCATAGGACCATCAGTCGCAGCTACAACTAAAATAGCACCATCCATTTGGGCAGCACCTGTTACCATGTTCTTAATATAATCCGCGTGACCTGGACAATCTACGTGAGCATAATGTCTAGATTCAGTTTCATACTCTACGTGAGCAGTGTTAATTGTGATACCTCTTTCTTTTTCTTCAGGAGCACCATCAATTGCGTCATAATCTCTTTTCTCTGCAAATCCTTTTTCAGACAATACAGTTGTGATAGCGGCAGTTAAAGTAGTTTTTCCATGATCTACGTGACCAATCGTTCCCACATTAACGTGCGGCTTGGTTCTTTCGAATTTTTCTTTAGCCATCTTTTTTGATTTTTATTTTTATTTATAATTAAGTAATATTAATTCATTTTAACCCATACACTCATTAAAATAAGACACTTTCACTTCGAGCCAATGATGGGAATTGAACCCATGACCTCTTCCTTACCAAGGAAACGCTCTACCCCTGAGCTACATCGGCTTGATAGGTAAAACCATAAGAAGTTCATTTTAACATAAATAAACTTCTTACCAGTTAATCTGGAGCGGGAGACGAGACTCGAACTCGCGACCCTCAGCTTGGAAGGCTGATGCTCTACCAACTGAGCTACTCCCGCTTTTATAACCCTTCATATCAAGTGGGAGTGGATGGACTCGAACCACCGTTACCGTGAGGTGACAGATTTACAGTCTGCTGCAATAGCCACTATGCGACACTCC
>TARA_B110000459_G_scaffold203317_1_pt1 | contig 18727 bp, 15 predicted proteins | sample TARA_B110000459 | Tara Oceans TARA_B110000459 (sample SAMEA4398296) | marine metagenome | biome: Polar Biome; feature: [SRF] surface water layer (ENVO:00010504); material: water (ENVO:00002006), including particulate matter (ENVO:01000060) such as... | depth 5 m | reverse complement strand
GCTTTGTAATTGTTTATCGTTTTTACTTGCCATTCTTTAAATCCAAGTCGCAACCATTCTTTGTCAGAAATAGTGTTTGGATTAAAATCGAAAGTTTCGATTGAAAGTTCTGTTTGAGAATTAGCTTCTTTTTTTGAATTTATTGCTGCCTCAAATTCATTAATGGCAGTTTCAAATTCAGAAAAATCTGTGTGCGTATTTTTTTTAAATAAGTCTACAGAAAAATTAGCAATTATTAAAAATATAATAATTGTTATAAAAACTACTGTTCCTCTTTTTTCACCTCGTGTAAAAGAAAAGTAGTCTTTAATATTCATTATAAAAGTTTTTTATTTAGCAGCCTTAAATGCTTTGATTTTATCTGTGTAGATTTTAAGTTCATCACGAACTTTAGGAGATAAAATAATTAATCCAATTACGTTTGGAAATACCATGGCAAAAATCATTGCGTCTGAAAATGCAATAACAGATCCTAAACCAATAGATGAACCAATAACAACAAATAATAAGAAAATTACTTTATAAATAATGTCAACAGTTTTTCCTTTACCAAATAAAAATTTCCAAGCTTGTAATCCATAATAAGACCAAGAAAGCATAGTTGAAATAGCAAACAATACAACGGCAATAGTCAATATCCATGAAAATCCAGGTATTGCAGAATCAAATGCTGTAGCTGTCAATTCAACTCCCTGAACTTTAGTTCCGTATTCAAAGAAGCCCCCTTCAATGTTTGTAATCACAATTACTAAAGCTGTCATTGTACAAATAACTACTGTGTCAATAAAAGGCTCTAGTAGAGCAACGATTCCTTCACTTGCAGGGTGTTTTGTTTTAACTGCTGAGTGAGCAATTGCTGCAGATCCAACACCTGCTTCATTAGAGAATGCAGCTCTTTGGAACCCAACAATTAATACACCAACTATACCACCTAAAGCAGCGTTAGAAGAAAATGCTCCGCTAAATATCATTCCAAATGCATCAGGAACTAAACTAATATTCATGAAAATAATTATTAGTGCTGCTCCAACATAGGTTGCAGCCATAAATGGAACAACTTTTTCTGTAACAGAACCAATTCTTTTAATCCCTCCAATAATTACTACACCAACAATGGCTGCCATTATTAACCCAAGTATGAATCCCATAGATCCACCTTCAATGCCAAAACGATCAATTATTTGAGCTGCTGCTTGATTGGCTTGGAACATGTTTCCTCCACCAAAAGAACCTCCGACACACATTACTGCAAAAAAGATGGCTAACACTTTACCTAAGCCTCCCATTCCTTTTTCTTTTAATCCTTTAGATAGGTAGTACATCGGGCCACCGTGAACGGTTCCATCCTCTGTAACTTCTCTATATTTAACTCCTAGAGTACACTCAACAAACTTTGTTGCCATCCCTAAAAATCCAGCTAAAATCATCCAGAATGTTGCTCCAGGACCACCAATTGCAACAGCAACAGCAACTCCAGCAATATTCCCTAATCCAACTGTAGCAGATAGTGCTGCAGTTAATGCTTGAAAGTGAGAAACCTCTCCTTCAACACCTTCAGACCCCATAGTTTCAAATACATCACCTCCTGGAGTAGAATCACCTTCTGCAATGTCTGAGCCATGATGATCTAATTCATCATAATCTCCTTTCAGCACTTTTACTGCAGTGCCAATTAGCGTGAAATTTGCAAACTTAAAGTATACCGTAAAGAAAATTGCTCCAGCAATTAAGATGATAATAACCAATGGAACTGAATATTGTCCAAAATTAAGAGAGTAGAAGATTACACTACTTACTGCATCGGAAAAAGGTTTAAACCCTGCGTCAATTTTTTGATCAAGAGTTAATTCAGCAGTTTCTACTGTTTCTTGAGCAAAAGTTATAAAAGGTATGAAAAATGAGAATATTGTTAATAGGATTGATTTTACTTTAAGCATATGTGTTGGATTTATCTTTTTTTTGAATAAGTCTCAAATATATGTAAACTTTAGGGATTAAAAAAGGTCTTAATAGCCCAATTAATGGGTTTTAAATGCTGTAAATGCGTAATTAAGAATGGTTAAAATACTTGATAGATACAACCTCCAATATTATCTTGCGATGCTCCAGTAACAGATTTTAAACAATTATTTTCGTTTCGTAATCTTAAAACACCTAAAAAGGCAAAAATTAAGGCTTCTTTAAAATCAATAATTTGAGTAGATGGAATAATTATTTTCTGCGCTGTATTTTTTTTTATGCATTGAACTAAATAAGTGTTAAATGTCCCGCCTCCACTTAATAAGATTGTTTTACCCTCTCCTTTTACATTGTTTGCTAACTGTATAGCAATGTGTTCGATAAAAGTACATAGTTTGTTTGCTATAGAATCGGTAGATGTATTAATGATAGGAAATACTTCATTTTCAATCGATTCAATTCCCAATGACTTTGGATGTGATTTTTGATAATAGTTTACCCTGTTGAGTTGCTCTAGTAAATTAATATTAATTTTTCCGGATTCAGCAATCTTACCTCCTTTATCGTACTCAAAGCCTAATTCTTGAGCTAATTTATTTAGTACGATATTAACAGGGCAAATATCAAAAGCAATTCTTTTAGAATTTTGATCAAAAGAGATGTTCGCTATTCCCCCAAGATTGATACAAAGATCATATTCTGAAAAAAGTAATTGATCTCCAATTGGTACTAAAGGAGCACCTTGTCCACCAAGTGCTAAGTCTGTTGTTCTAAAATCGCAAATAACTGGTAATTTAGTGATAGCTGAAATAGTCGCTCCATTTCCTATTTGTGTCGTTAATTTTAATTCAGGTTGATGAAATATGGTGTGACCATGAGATGAAACGCAATCAATTTCTGTTTGGTCAATATTATTTTTAGTAATAAAATCAGTTATGGATTGGCCTATAAAATCACCTAGTTGATTGTCTAATTTCATTAAGTCTAAGCCAGGCATATTTATGGCTCGTTTTAATTTTTTTTTTAAGTTATTTGGGAAATCAACAGTAATGGCTTCATTAATTTTGAAGGCCCACTTGTTTTCAGAAAATTCAAAACGACAATAAGCAATGTCTAATCCATCTAAGGAGGTTCCTGACATTGTTCCTATAACATTATATAGCGCCATTTAGTTTGAAAATCTGAATTAATAAATTATATTTGTATTCCTCAAATTTATAAAAATTAAGCGATGAATATAGAGTTAACGGAAGAACATTTAGCGGTTAGAGATGCAGCAAGAGACTTTGCTCAAAACGTTTTAAAACCTGGAGTAATTGAGCGTGATGAAAAACAACAATTTCCTACTGAAGAAATTAAGCAATTAGGAGAACTTGGGTTCTTAGGAATGATGGTTTCTCCAGAATATGGAGGCGGAGGAATGGATACTATTTCTTATGTTTTAGCAATGGAAGAAATTTCTAAAGTTGATGCTTCATCTTCTGTTATCATGTCTGTAAATAATTCATTATTTTGTTGGGGAATAGAAAAGTTTGGTACAGAAGAACAAAAGCAAAAGTTTTTGGTTCCTTGTGCTAAAGGCGAAAAGATTGGTGCATTTTGTCTTTCTGAACCGGAAGCTGGATCTGATGCAACATCACAACAAACTACAGCAATTGAAATGGATGACCATTATTTATTGAATGGTACGAAAAACTGGATTACTAGTGGTAATTCTTCAAGCTATTGTATTGTCATAGCTCAAACTGACAGAGAGAAAGGACATAGAGGAATTAATGCCTTTATTGTTGAAAAAGGAATGGAAGGATTTAAGGTTGGAGCGAAAGAGAATAAGTTAGGAATTAGAGCGTCTGACACACATACATTATTATTTAATGATGTGAAAGTTCCTAAAGAAAATAGAATAGGGGAAGATGGATTTGGATTTAAATTTGCGATGCAAATATTATCAGGAGGAAGAATAGGTATTGCATCTCAGGCTTTGGGAATAGCTTCTGGAGCTATGGAATTAGCATTGGCTTATTCTAAAGAAAGAGTAACGTTTGGTAAACCTATTTACAAACATCAAGCTATTGCATTTAAATTAGCAGATATGGCTACTGAGATTGAAGCAGCACGAATGTTATGTTTTAAGGCAGCATGGTTAAAGGATCAGAAAAAAGATTTTACTAAAGAAGGAGCTATGGCAAAAGCCTTTGCTTCTAAGGTCGCTATGTGGGTGAGTACTGAAGCTATTCAAATACATGGTGGTTATGGATTTGTAAAAGAATACCATGTTGAGCGTTTAATGCGTGATGCAAAAATCACTCAAATTTATGAAGGGACTACTGAGATACAAAAAATTATAATTTCAAGAGCTTTATTGAAAGAGTAGATGTTTCAAACATTTATAAAAAAAAGAGGAGGAACGTTATGTTTCTCCTCTTTTTTTAGGCTATGAATTTTGTTGTAAGAATGTTGCTGATTGTTCTAATCGAATGCCTCTTGATCCTTTAATAAGTATCTGATGATTCGTTAACCCAGAATGCTTAAGCCATTCAATTACTTGGTCAACGTTTTCTAAATAAGTGTAATTAAATTTATTATTGATAGCATTAAATTCATTACCTATAAAAATGGCATTTATGTTTAGTGCTTTGGTTTTGTTTACAATTTTTTGATGTTCTTCCTTAGAAATATCTCCTAATTCTAACATATCTCCTAAGAGCATTAGCTTGTTCTTAACATCATTTTCACTAAACGCTTCTATGGCAGCATTCATGCTTGTTGGATTAGCGTTATAAGCATCTAAAAAAACAGTGTTACTATTTGTGTTAATTATTTGTGACCTGTTGTTGGTAGGGTAGTATTCTTCAATAGCATTTTTAATGCTATTTGGAGATACTTTAAAGTAATTTCCTATACATATTGCAGCTAAAATATTATCGTAGTTATAGCTTCCGTACAAATTCGAAATTATTGATTGATCTTCCCATTCTAATTTTACAGCAGGGGTAGATGACAAGAGTTTCCCAACACAATCGGAATCAGAATTTCCGTAACTAATTTTCTTTAATTCTTTTGCTAAGTTTACTAAAAGTTCATCTTCATTATTGATAAAAACAATCCCTTTTACAGTCTGGATATATTTGTAAAGTTCGGATTTCGTTTTTATAATATTTTCAACACTACCAAATCCTTCAATGTGTGCTGTTCCTATATTTGTTATGATACCAAAATTTGGTGCTGCAATTTTGCATAGAAAATCTATTTCACCAATATGATTTGCTCCCATTTCAATAATTGCCATTTCGCAATCGTCAGGAATTGAAAGAAGGGTTAGAGGAACTCCAATATGATTATTTAAATTCCCTTTAGTGTAAGCAGTTTTGTATTTCTTGCTTAATACTGCATTTATAAATTCTTTGGTTGTTGTTTTTCCATTTGTGCCTGTAATTCCAATAAAGGGTATGTTAAATTGTTTCCGATGATAGTTGGCAAGATCTTGTAGTGTTTTTAAAACATCGGCTACTAAAATATGGTTGTTAGATGTATTGTATTCTTCTTCATCAACAATAACATACGATGCACCTTTTTTTAGTGCGTCTTTTGCATATTTATTGCCATTAAAATTATCTCCTTTTAATGCAAAAAAGATACATCCATTTCCAATTGTTCTAGTATCCGTAGAAATTACATTGTGAGATTTATAAATCTCATATAGGTCTTCAATCTTCATATTGTAAATATAAAAAAACCTCTAACGAATAGTTAGAGGTTTTAAAAGTCTTTTTAAAATTAGATTGTTAGAAACCTAAACCAATTGGCGAACCAACTCTTGTCATTGCGCATCTAAATCCAATGTAGTCAGTAGATTGATCTTCTGTAATGTATCTTCTTGTTCCAGGAACAGCAAAGTAAGCTCTATCTTTCCAAGAAGCACCTTTGTAAACTCTAGCTTGATCATTTACTAATGATGTTTCACCAAACTGGTACATTTGATTAGGTCCTTCGTTATTATTTTGATCATCTACTAGGACTCCATAGTTAATGTTAGATTCCCAATGACCATCTAAATGATTAATGTTATCAGATTGTTTATAGTTTCTTCTAGCTTGTAAGTTGTCTAATTTTGGATCAACATCTCTATAGATAATTCTTCCTAAGCTATCCTTATCCATAATAGCTCCATCTTCATCTAATTGTTTCGTTCTATAAACATTCCCTCTAAAAGGTCTAAAATCATCAGCATCTTCTCCATTTAATGGTCTATAAACATCCATTACCCATTCACTAACGTTTCCAGCCATATTATAAAGACCGTAATCATTTGGCCAATAAGAATAAACAGGTGCTGTAATATCTGCATTGTCATTTAATGCTCCAGCAACTCCCATGTTATCTCCTCTTCCTCTTTTAAAGTTAGCTAGTATCTGTCCAATATAATCTTCATTAGAATTTCTAATAGCATGTCCATTCCAAGGGTAAAGTTTTCTATCAGGTATTAATTCGTCAGAAGTATTTCCTACTAAACCGTAAGCGGCAAACTCCCATTCTGCTTCAGTGGGTAATCTATATTTTGGTAATAAAATACCATCTTCAATAGTAACGTTTCTATATTCTTTGTTAGGATTTAAATCTGGAATACCATCAACTCGTTTTCCACTTTCGTACTGACCTAAAATATAAGCTTCAGTATTAAAATTATCTTCGTTAAGTTGACTTGGGTTGTGTTCGAATAAGCCTTCGCGAATAAGAATGATTTCATTTACTCTATCAGTTCTCCATGCACAGTAATCATTTGCTTGAAGCCAATTAACCCCTACTACAGGATACTCTCTATATGCAGGATGTCTTAAATAGAAATCTACAAATGGTTCGTTGTATCCAAGTTTACTTCTCCAAACTAACGTGTCAGGTAAAGCTTTCTTGAAAACTTCTGGATAATCAGCCATGTAAACTCTTTCTAGCCAATATAAGTATTCTAAGTACATTAGGTTAGTAACTTCTGTTTCATCCATATAGAATGAAGATACCGAAACTGTTCTTGGTATATTATTCCAATCATAGTGAACATCTTGTTCAGTTTTACCCATTGTAAATCTACCACCTTCAATTAAAACTAACCCTGGTCCAGTTTCTTGATCAATGTATGGCGTTTTTTGAAACCCTCCATTTTCTTCTTTGTTATATCCCCATCCAGTAGCGCTAGAGGTATCTCTAGTACATGACGAGAAGAATAGTGGTCCAACTACTAATAGTAATGATATATACTTAATGCCTTTTTCTTGTAATCTCATAATTAATGATTTTAATCCTACAAATATAGTAAACTAAATAATAAACTAAAATGAAGGACAACTTATTGTTCTAAAACTTCTTTTCTTCGGTTTACAATTAAACTGAAAGCCTAAAGAAACCTCATGAGAACCCGCAGTTGTGTTGGTTAGTTTGGATACCGTAATATCATAGCTGTATCCAAACTTCATTATCCCTGTTTTTAATCCTAATAAAGCGATAACAGATTCGTTGTATCTGTACCAAAGTCCAGCAAGTAAAGGTCCTCTTGACAGATACATTCCTAGATTTACCTGTAAAGCCTTCCCTTGTAATTGAGCTATTAAATTTGGCGATATAAAAGTTTTTGGACCTCTAGTACTTCTTTCATTTAAAGGTATGTTTAAGCCTCCATGAATTGTATACTTTCTTGGCAAAGGACTTTCCCCTTGTACAACAGACTCTTCAGGCTCTGTTAAGTGGTTTACAGAAATTCCTCCAAAAGCTTTTTCACTATAACCAACTAGTCCAGCAGAAAAATCAACATAATTCGCTGTTTCACTTCTTTGTTCTTCTTTCGTCTGAAAAATAAACCCTCTTCGAGAATGAATTTGATCTCCAAAAGTTAATTTGCTCCAGTTTAAAGATTTTTGAGCCCAAGTAGCTTGAATTCCTGCTCTAATCGAAAATTTACGTGTTACAGGTATTACATATGAATATATTCCACTAACATTTGTTGTTGTAAGAGTTCCTTCTCCTGCTCTGTCATCCCAAACTAATAAACCAACACCTCCATTTAATGCATCTATATGCTGGTCATATGAAGCGCTTGTTGTTACAAATGAACCGCTAATTCCAGGCCATTGATTTCTGTAATTTAAAGAAACTCTTGGGCAATAATCAGCACCAGCAAAAGCAGGGTTTAAATAAAGAGGATTCGCATAGAATTGAGTAAATATAGGGTCTTGAGCAAATGAAGCATTTGCAAAAAACAATAAAGAAATTGCTGCAAGGCTTATTTTTGTTAATCCTTTGTTCAAAATAATAACTTTAAAATGGTTAGCTCTTTTTTTACAAAGAACCAAAAGTAAGTAAATTCATATTAGATATGAAAACATTTTTTTTTAATTGTTGCAACCCTAAAACACTTAATGTTATAATATGCTTATTTAAACTATTTATATTGGTATTTCATAGGGTATTTTAGCTATTTAATGATAAAAAATACTGTGACAGTAAAGTTCTGTAGCGCCTATTTTTTTTCTTCATTTTCAGTATTTAATTGTGTTATATGTATTTATGTTGGTTTTTTATTTTGAATTTATTTTAAATTTTAAAATTAAAGACTGTTTAGCCTTTTATTTTTATTAATTGATGAATTGATCTTTTTTTATAGCAATATATTGAGGTTGTATCCGTTTCTAGAGATAATAATTTTGTTTAATTACATTAAATAGTCCTAATTTTGTTGATAATATATGAGATGTATTAAAGCTATACTATTATTTGGATTATTCACACCTTTAGTGTTAATGTCTAAAACTATTTTAATAGATGGGAAGATAGAGTGGGCCGATAATTTGGTTATAAAAACAATTGATTTGACACAGAAAAAGCTGATGTCATTTGACGGTGTTCAATACAATAGTAGAAAAAATTATTTAGGTTTTTATTCAGAAATCATTTCTTTAAAAAATGAAACAATTACTAAGGTGAGCCTTGTAGATGCTCAGTATGTTGATGTTAAGAGTGGTGAGCTTATTGGGGTTTCTGGAGTCGATTATATTAAGGGGAGTATAGATTTATCTTATACTAACCTTACTCAGAAAAAACAAAATTATGGCGAAGTTAAATTTGTCCCGGTAATTTATAACTCAACCTCTAATAGGTATCAAAAACTGGTTAGTTACAAAATACAAATAGAGATAAAACCTAGAAAGATAATAGTATTAAATGATAAAACGTTTGGTAGTAATTCGTTATTGTCATCTGGTGATTGGTATAAGATTGGTGTATTGAAAGATGGCGTTTTTAAAATATCCTATCAATTTTTGAAAGGGTTAGGGTTGGATATTGATAATTTAAACCCGAATGATTTTAAATTGTATGGTAATGGAGGTAAGATGTTGCCAACTTTAAATTCTAATTTAAGAGCAGATGATATAGTGCAGAATGCTGTGCATGTTGAAGGTGCTGCAGATGGGGTATTTAATTCTGGAGATTATGTGTTGTTTTATGGTCAGTCTCCTAATTTCTGGGAGTATGATGGGGTTGGAAAGTTTAAGCACGAGATCAATAAATTTAGTGATACTACCTATTATTTCTTAACTTTTGGGAATACTGGAGAGCCTATAAAGAGAATTTCTAGTCAGGCTTCTCAGGCTTTACCAAACCAAATTGTGAACACTTTTAATGCTCACGAATATTATGAAAGAGATTTAGTAAACATTATAAAGTCAGGAGATAAGTGGTTTGGAGAGGTGTTTGATGTAAAAACCACCTATGACTTTACGTTTAGTTTCCCAAATGCAGACTTAACTACTCCAGTTCAAATTGATTATTCTGTGGTAGGTAGATCGGAGAGCCCTAATGCTTTTACTTTGTCAACTTTAGGTGTTTCTAATGTAGTTTTAATGAATAGTGTGAATGTGAATGCGTACGCTACAACCTTCGCTAGAATAGGGTATGGCTCTTTAATAGCTACATTAAGTAGTGATTTGGTTAATGTAGAGATTAGTTACAATAAACCATCTTCAGTTTCTGTAGGATGGTTAGATGAAATAGAATTAAATGCTCGTAGAGAATTAGTAATGCACGGGGATCAATTGTTTTATAGAGACATTAACTCTGTGGGGTTAGGTAATGTGTCAGAATTTAGATTGACGGGAGTAAGCGGTGGAGTAAATAAAATTTGGGATATTACAGATCCTTTTAATGTGAAAGAACAACAGAAATCTTTTGCTGGGAATACTTTTTCATATTCTTTACCTACAAGTTCTTTAAGAGAATTTGTTGCTTTTAATGCAAATTATGACACTCAAATTTTTGCGAAAGGAAAAGTGATTAATCAGAACTTGCATGCAATTACCCAAGCGGATATGATTATTGTTAGTCATCCAAATTTTTTAGATCAAGCTGCTCTTATTTCTGATTTTCATAAAGATAATGATGGGCTAAATGTTGTAATAGTAACACCAGAACAGATATATAACGAGTTTTCTTCAGGGTCTCAAGATATTGTAGCAATAAGAGATTTTGTAAGAATGCTTTACGAAAAGGCCTTAACTGCAAATGATTTACCAAAATATCTACTAATTTTTGGGGATGGATCATATGATAACAAAAATAGGGTTGTAGGGAATACAAATTTTGTCCCAACATATCAGTCTCCTGAATCAATGGAAGTCGTTGGTTCTTTAGTCTCAGATGATTATTATGGACTTTTAGATCCTGCAGAGGGAACATGGAATGGTACAGAGCTTGTGGATATTGCAATAGGAAGATTGCCCATTAAAACCCAAGATGAAGCAAACAATGTTTTGAACAAAATCTTAAATTATAATACGACTAGTTCGATGAAGGAGTGGCGTAATAACTTTGTGTTTATAGGAGATGATGAGGATAATAAACTTCATATGAGAGATGCAAATAGGTTGGCAACTATGGTTGATACAGGCTATAAAGACTTTAATGTAAATAAGATATTCTGTGATGCTTTTACTCAGGAGTCCACACCTGGAGGAACGAGATATCCGGAGGTTAATAAGGCTATAAATGCTGCCGTTGAATCTGGTTCATTAGTAATTAATTATACAGGACATGGAGGCGAGGTTGGCTGGGCTTATGAGAGAGTTCTTACGGTCCAAGATGTTAACTCGTGGAATAATACAAGTGCCTCTGGCTATCCACTATTTGTAACTGCAACTTGTGAATTTAGCCGTTTTGATGATCCTGCAAGAACGACTGCTGGCGAATTGGTGCTATTGAATCCAGGAGGTGGGATAGGCTTGTTAACTACGGTTCGTTTAGTATACTCATACCCTAATTTTATATTGAACCAAACATTTTATGATGAAGTGTTTACACCTGTTAATGGAGAGTTGCCAACCATAGGAGAGCTTTTTATGAGTATAAAAAATAATCCAAGTAATATTAGTGATAGAAATAATAGAAATTTTACGCTACTTGGAGATCCAGCATTAAGATTGGCTTATCCAATACATGATATTAAGACTACTAAAATCAATGGCACGAACGTTTCTTTAGCCGACACTATTAAATCACTAGGTAAAGTGAATATTGTTGGGGAGATTCAAGATCAGAACGGAAATAAGTTGACAGGTTTTAATGGAATAATTTCGCCTATAGTTTTTGATAAAACAAAGCAAATAAATACGTTAGATAATGATGGCGATGGTGTTTTTAGCTTTAGTCTTCAGACAAGCAAATTGTTTAAGGGAAAAGTGAGTGTTGTAAATGGGGATTTCTCATATACTTTTGTTGTCCCTAAAGATATTTCGTACAATTTTGGACAAGGGAAGTTGAGTTATTATGCAGAAAATCAGAGTGAAGATGCGAATGGATTTTATACAGATTTTTACATTGGTGGTACCGCGGATGATTATGAAGCGGATGATATTGGTCCAGAAATTGATCTTTTTATGAATGATGAAAATTTTGTTTTTGGAGGAATGACTGATGATAGCCCGATATTATTAGCAAATATTAGTGATTTACATGGTATTAATATGGTGGGGAATGGAATAGGTCATGATATCGTAGCTGTTTTAGATGATAATACTGCTGAATCTTTTGTTTTAAATGATTTTTATGAAGCAGATTTAAATAGCTATCAAACAGGAAAAATAGCGTTTCCTTTATCAGATTTAAAAGAAGGAAGACATAAGTTAACGCTGAAAGTATGGGATGTATATAATAACTCTTCAGAAGCAACAATTGAATTTGTAGTGGTTGATTCAAGGGATATCAAATTAGAGAGAGTCTATAATTACCCCAATCCATTTACAACATATACCGAGTTTTGGTTTGAGCACAATCAACCGGGTAAACAATTGTATGCTCAAGTTCAAATATTTACAGTGTCAGGAAAGCTTGTTAAGACTTTGGAGCAACATATATTAAATGAAGGGTATAGGTCAACTTCTATTACTTGGGATGGTTTAGATCAATATGGAGATAGAATAGGAAGGGGAGTTTATATTTATCGATTAAAAGTGAGAACTGAGAATTTTTCTGTAGCAGAAAAATATCAAAAATTGGTTATTTTACGATAGCTTACAATATAATGAATACCGTTCCTAATCAAAATTCTATAATTAGGATAGTATAAAAAATGTATATTTGCGAATTATTATAATAAAAAATTGATGAGAAAAATACTTGTAACCCTTCTGTTGGTAACCTTTTTAATGAATGTAAAAGGTCAGGATACTGAACTAAGTCAGGGTGCTTTGCAATTGAACACAATAACCACGGCAGTTCCTTTTTTGTTAATAGCACCAGATTCTAGAGCTGGAGCAATGGGTGATGTTGGAGTTTCCTCTTCGCCTGATGCCAATTCAATGCACTGGAATGTTGCAAAAATGGCTTTTGCAGAAAAAGAAATGGGGGTTTCAATATCATACTCTCCTTGGTTAAGAAGGTTGGTTCCAGATATTAACTTGTCATACATAAGTATGTATAAGAAAGTGGGCGACAAAGGAGCTGTAGGAGGGTCATTAAGATATTTTTCGTTAGGAGACATTAAATTCACTAATGATCAAGGAGACGCTATTGGTGATTTTAACCCTGCAGAATTTGCATTAGATGTTGGTTATAGTCAGAAGTTTGGGGAGCGATTCTCAGGTGGTTTAGCTTTTAGATATATTTATTCTAACTTAACTGGAGGTATAGATGTTAGTGGGGCAGATACTAAGGCCGGAAAAGCTTTTGCTGTTGATATCGGTCTTTTTTATACCAATGAGGAGGCTGAGATATTTGGACAAGATGCGATTTTCAATTGGGGATTAAGTATTTCAAATATTGGGCAAAAAATTTCTTATACAAATGATGCTGTTGCTGATTTTATCCCAATTAATTTAAGATTTGGTCCCTCAGCTACATTTTTACTTGATGATTATAACTCAATAACTGTATTAACAGATATAAATAAATTATTGGTTCCAACACCACCAATCTATGCTACAACTGATGGGGGTAGTCCAATATTAGATGATGACGGAAATCCAGTTGTTGCTGCAGGAAAAAATCCAGACGTACCTATTGTTACTGGTATAATGCAATCTTTTAGTGATGCGCCAGGTGGGTTTTCTGAAGAATTAAAAGAATATAATATTTCTGCAGGATTGGAGTATTGGTACAATAAGCAATTTGCTGTTAGAACTGGTTACTTTCATGAAGCTGCAATTAAAGGAAATAGAAGGTATATTACCGCAGGACTTGGTTTGAAAATGAGTGTTTTTGCAATTGATTTTTCTTACTTAATACCTTTAACGCAAGACAATCCTCTAGCAAACACATTCCGTTTTTCTTTGATGTTTAATTTTGATGACTTCAAAAGTCAAAATGAAAAATAAATTATGAAAATTAAAGTAGGTTTTGGGTTTGATGTTCACCAATTATTAGAGGGAAAAGATTTCTGGTTAGGAGGAATCAAATTAGAGCATACTAAAGGTGCTGTTGGTCATTCTGATGCTGATGTATTGATTCATGCAATTTGTGATGCCCTTTTAGGTGCAGCTAATATGAGAGATATAGGCTTTCATTTTCCTCCTACTGACGATCAGTATAAGGGAATAGATAGTAAAATATTGCTTAAGAAAGTAATGGCTATTATTGGGTCTAAAGGATTTACTGTAGGGAATATTGATGCTACTGTTGCACTTCAAGAACCTAAACTGAGCCCTTATATGGATCAAATGAGAGAAACATTGGCGCAGACAATGGGAATTGAAGAAGAAGATGTTTCAATTAAAGCAACAACAACAGAGCGATTAGGGTTTGAGGGAAGAGAAGAAGGAGTTTCTGCTTATGTAGTGGTTTTGCTCCAGAAATAGTTTTCCGATTAATACTTTTATTTATCTTTGTTTCTAATGGAAATCAAAAAAAACACTTCGTTAAAATCTTTTAATACATTTGGAATAGATGTAATGGCGACAAGCTTTGTTGAAGTCCAAAATATTGAGGAAGTAAAATCAGTATTATCAAATAATAAGCAACCCTTATTAATATTAGGAGGAGGGAGTAATTTGTTGTTTACAACAGATTTTGAAGGACTTGTAATTAAGAACAATCTAAAAGGAATTACTGTTGTTGAAGAAAATGATTCTGAAATTTATTTAAGGATTGGTGCAGGAGAAGTTTGGCATGAATTTGTACTATATTCTATAGAGAATGGCTATGCTGGAATTGAAAACTTATCTTTAATACCAGGTAATGTTGGTGCAAGCCCTATGCAGAATATTGGAGCTTACGGTGTAGAGGTAAAAGATGTGATTACAGAGGTTGAAGCCTTACATTTAAAAGATTATTCATTGAATACGTTTTCAAATGAAGCATGTGAGTTTGGTTATAGAAGTAGTGTTTTTAAGACTTCTGAGAAAGGGAATTACTTTATTACAGCTGTTACGTTTAAACTGAATAAGCAGGCAAAAGTAAATACCTCTTATGGCGCAATCGATAGTGAGTTAAAACGTCTTGAGATTGAAAATCCAACCATTAAGGATGTTAGTCGTGCAGTTATTAATATTAGATCGAGTAAATTGCCTGATCCAAAAAAAATAGGGAATTCAGGAAGCTTTTTTAAAAATCCAGTGATTTCTGAAGCTCAAAAAAATAAAATTTTAATAAATTATCCAGATGCACCAAATTATTCTCAACCCAATGGAGATTTTAAAATGGCTGCAGGTTGGTTAATCGAAAAGTGTGGTTGGAAAGGGAGGCGTATTGATAACTATGGAGTGCATGAGCTGCAGGCATTGGTCTTAGTTAATTACGGTGGAGCTAAAGGGAGTGATGTTTATAGTTTGTCAGAACAAATTATTGAGTCGGTAAACTCTAAATTTGGTATAATATTAGAAAGAGAAGTAAATATTCTATAAAATAATTCAAATTCAAAAGGCAAACCGAAAATAATTTATTAAGTTTGCAGTCCCTTAAAAAATTAAACAAAGGAATCATGGCAAGAAAAGGAAACAGAGTACAAGTTATATTACAATGTACTGAACATAAAGATAGTGGTAAGCCTGGTATGTCTAGATACATTACTACGAAAAATAAAAAAAACACACCAGACAGAATGGAGTTAAAAAAATACAACTCAGTTCTTAAAAAGGTGACTGTACATAAAGAAATTAAATAATTAAGAGTTATGGCTAAGAAAACAGTTGCATCGTTACAATCAGGAGTTAAAAACTTAACTAAAGTTATTAAAATGGTTAAGTCTGAAAAAACAGGAGCATACGCTTTTAAAGAAGCTATGGTTACTAAAGAAAAAGTAAACGACTTTTTTGCAAAGAAATAATCACACATTTGTGTAATTTTAAAGCTTCTTTCGTATTCGGAAGGAGCTTTTTTTATAACTATTAAGTAATGGCATTTTTTAATATATTTTCTAAAGACAAGAAAGAAAAGTTAGATGAAGGTTTGGATAAAACTAAACAAAGCTTTTTTTCGAAGTTGACTCGTGCCGTTGGTGGCAAGTCAACTGTTGATGTTGAGGTATTAGATAATTTAGAAGAAATGTTAGTACTCTCGGATGTTGGAGTAGACACAACGCTTCGTATTATTAAAAAGATAGAAGAAAGAATTGCTAAGAATAAATACTTAGGAACTTCTGAATTAAATAATGTTTTAAGAGAAGAAGTTGCTGCATTATTAGAAGAAAATAATGCGGGTAATGAAAAAGAGTTTACCATTCCAGAACAAGATGATCCTTATGTGATTATGGTTGTTGGTGTAAATGGTGTAGGTAAAACTACTACTATTGGAAAACTAGCCAATCAGTTAAAAAAGCAAGGTAAAAGCTTAGTGTTAGGGGCTTCAGATACGTTTAGAGCTGCAGCTGTAGATCAATTAAAGATTTGGGCTGAAAGAGTAGGTGTTCCTATTGTAGAGCAAGGAATGAATGCTGACCCAGCTTCTGTAGCATTTGATACATTACAATCTGCTAAAGCAAAAGGAACTGATGTAGTAATTATTGATACTGCAGGGAGGTTACACAATAAGATTAATCTTATGAATGAACTTTCTAAGATTAAAAATGTAATGAAAAAGGTTATTCCTTCAGCTCCTCATGAAATCTTATTAGTATTGGATGGTTCAACAGGGCAGAATGCTTACGAACAGGCAAAACAATTTTCATTGGCTACAGAAATTAATGCATTGGCAATTACCAAGTTAGATGGAACTGCTAAAGGTGGCGTTGTTATTGGTATTTCTGATCAGTTTAAAATACCAGTAAAATATATTGGTGTTGGAGAAGGTGTTGATGATCTTCAAGTATTCAATAAATACGAGTTTGTTGATTCTTTATTTAAAGACTAACAGGCAATGCCTGTCATAAGTATTGAAGTGTTTTCTTGAGATGTCATTCTGAACAGTATTCTTGCAAGAAATTTATTTCTTAGAAAATGAAGTGATGAATCTAATTTTTATAAGAAGAACTATGAAAAACCTACTTCTATTCATTTTCACTATCCCTTCTTTTCAAGTTTTCGCTCAAGAAAACAAAACGTAGAATATTGGTAGTTTTTCTCAAGGCAGAATCATTTTTTGGTTAGACGAAGGTGGTCAGCATGGTTTGGTTTTGCTAAAGAAGATTATCCATTATTAGTAATGTGGGATGCTAAATTTAAAACGGTTAAAGAAGGATTTGATTCTTCAACTCCAGAAAACCCTCTTGTTCTTTCTTTAGGTGATGGTCCTTATTCAGGAGCGTTAAATACAGCAATTATTATTATTGCTGCGTTAGGGTTTGGAGATGGTAGGCCATACGCTGCTAGTGTTTGTAACGTATTGCAGGTTACTGAAAATGAGGTTACTTATGGGGATTGGTATTTACTATCAATAGAAGAATTAAACCTAATGTATAAAAGCAGAAAGTTAATTGATAAAGTTGCATTAGCAAACGGAGGGGAAATTTTCCATCAAAAAGGAGATCATAAATTGATGGGGAATTATTATTGGTGTTCAACAGAGAACTATGATAGGAAAGCTATTGGGGTAGTTCCAAGCCATTCTGCATGGGGGCATAATTTTAAAAAAAGGACGAAAAACTTTCAAATCCCTGCTCGAAAATACATGACCTGTTCAGTAAGAGCAATTCGAGCTTTTTAATCCTTAATTTTGCTTCCTAAACAATGTTATGAGAAAACTACTCTTCATTTTATTGGTAATTGTTTCTTTTCAATTATCGGCACAGCAGAAAATTAATTTTAAGTCATCTGATGGTTTAGAAATTACAGCCGATTTATATATTGAGCATTCGGAAGAAGCTCCTATCATCATCTTATTTCACCAAGCAGGATGGAGTAGAGGTGAATATGTAGATATTGCGCCTAAATTAAATAAACTAGGCTATAATTGTATTGCAATCGATCAGCGTTCTGGTGGCGAAATAAATGGTGTTGTTAATGAAACTTATAAAAGAGCCAGGTTACAAAAGTTGAAAACAGAATATGTTGATGCTGAAATTGATATGATGGCAGCTATTAAATATGTAAAATCAACTTACTCGGAAGCTAAAAAACTGATTCTTTGGGGAAGTTCTTATTCTTCAGCTTTGGCATTAAAAATTGCTGGAGATGGCAGAATTGAAGTTGATGCCGTTTTAGCATTTGCTCCTGGAGAGTATTTTGAAAGTATGGGAGAATCACCTGATTTTATTCGTGAAAGTGCTGCGAATATTACAGTTCCAACATTTATAACATCAGGAAAAGCAGAAAAACAAAATTGGTGGAAGATTTATGAATCGATACCTGCAATAGGTAAGGATTATTACCTTCCAAAAATGGACGGCCAACATGGATCGAGAGCGTTATGGGAAAAATTTCCCGATCATAAAGGATACTGGTTAGCAGTTGAAGAATTTTTAAAAAGTATATAGTTTGAAAACAAAAACACTAAAGAAAAACAAGGTTAACGTTATTACGTTAGGTTGTTCAAAGAATCTATTTGATTCAGAAGTAACAATGACTCAATTACAAGCGAATGGCTATGAAGTTGAGCATGAGTCAAAAGATGATGATGCTGAAATAGTAATCATCAACACGTGTGGATTTATAGACAACGCTAAAGAAGAGTCTGTAAATACAATTTTGAGATATGCTGAGGCCAAGAAAGACGGTCAAGTAGATAAATTGTACGTTACTGGATGTTTGTCTGAAAGATACAAAGAAGGTTTAGAGGAAGAGATTAAAGAGGTTGATGCCTTTTTTGGAACACGTGAGTTGCCTAAACTTTTAAAGACTTTAAAAGCAGATTATAAGCACGA
>TARA_B110000459_G_scaffold91646_1_pt1 | contig 18732 bp, 15 predicted proteins | sample TARA_B110000459 | Tara Oceans TARA_B110000459 (sample SAMEA4398296) | marine metagenome | biome: Polar Biome; feature: [SRF] surface water layer (ENVO:00010504); material: water (ENVO:00002006), including particulate matter (ENVO:01000060) such as... | depth 5 m | reverse complement strand
AGGATGCTCTACCGCTGGAACAGCAGCTGATCTTTGCGCAAATCTAGTACTATCGGGTTATACAGACTGGTTTTTACCTTCAAAGAATGAATTGAATTTAATGTATCTAAACATAGGCCAAGGAAATGCTATGGGATTAGGAAATGTTGGCGGTTTTGCTATTAACTACTATTGGAGTTCTACGGAGGTCGATAACTACGGTGCGTGGGTACAGAATTTCACCAATGGTAACCAGGGCAACGGCCTTAAGTACTACAACGACGGCGTTCGTTCGGTCAGGGCTTTTTAACACCGCGAAGCAGCACCGTAGGTAATTCATTCATTTAACTATTTAAATATTACCGCGAAGCGGTCGATTTTGAAAAATGGCATTACACTGTGCAAAATCCCTCCAATTAGGAGGGGTTTTTTTGTGCATTATTTTCGGGTGTGGAAACAAGGATTATACATTCAAAGTTCGCGCAATACGTAGCTTTGTTATACAGCCTTAAGAATTAAGGAATAATTGTTATGTTTAAGCGATACCAAATCTGAGTGTACTATTTTGGTTTTCCACACGCAATTAACATTTCTAAATAATTTTTCATACCTTTGCACTTTATTAACCGAGTAAGGTTAATTGTTGGGGGTTGCCGAGATCTTTTATAGATAAATTACAAAATTTTTCCTTCCAGCGATTAACAACCTCCAAATATCGCAATACAACATGCAAAAATTTCAAGATCTTGGTCTTGATGCAGCTATATTAGATGCATTAGCCAAAAAAGGTTTTAGTGAACCTACGCCTATTCAGGAAAGAGTAATTCCTATTTTATTAGACCGCAGCAAGGATGTTGTCGGTCAAGCGCAAACCGGAACGGGTAAAACAGCAGCCTTCGGTTTACCTATCATTCAGAACATCGAAGAGAAAACAGGTAGAGTCCAAGCTATCATTTTGGCACCAACAAGAGAGTTGGCTGTTCAAGTAGCTAACGAAATAGACTCCTTTAAAGGGTCAAAAAGACTTCAAATTACTACCGTGTACGGAGGTCAACCAATAGACAGACAAATCCGTGAATTAAACAAAGGAGCCGACATTGTTGTAGGTACTCCGGGTAGAGTCATTGATTTGATCAAAAGAAAGAAATTAATTTTAGACGATGTGAAATATTTCGTGCTTGATGAAGCAGATGAAATGTTAAATATGGGTTTTATCGAAGATATCGAATTCATTTTGAGTGAGACTAAGGATGAGAAACAAGTCTTGTTGTTCTCTGCAACTATGCCAAACAAAATATTAAGATTGGCTAAGAAGTATATGAATGATTATGAATTAATCCATATAGAAAGAGCACAGGTTACAACTGATAACGTGGAGCAATTGTATTACGCGGTCGCTGCTAGAGACAAAATGAAAGTATTGGAGCGCATTTTCGAAATGAATCCAGACTTTTATGGTATTGTCTTTTGCAATACCAGAATGGGTACAGATGACGTAACGCGTGACTTAAATAAATTAGGTTTTGCTGCAGAAGCCTTGCACGGTGATGTGCAGCAAAATCAAAGAGAGCGAATTTTACAACGTTTCAAAAATAAGAAATGTACGGTTCTCTGTGCTACAGATGTCGCTGCTAGGGGGATTGATGTTAATGAGCTAACGCATGTCATCAACTATCAGCTCCCTCAAGATCCAGAGGCCTATATTCACCGAATAGGACGAACGGGTAGAGCTGGAAATAAAGGAACAGCGATCTCATTGATTGCCAATGGAGAAAAAAGACAAATGTCTATTATCCAAGGAATTTCTAAAGTTCAAATGACAAAGGTTGAATTACCTTCAGCAGCGGAAATGATTGATGCCAAAATGGATAAAATTTTCGAGCAAATTATGAGCAGTGAAATCTCTGAAAAGGATACGAATGTATTGAAGCTAGCAACTCGTTTAATTGAAGAAGGAGAGCAAGCAGATGTGCTAACCTCCGTATTGAAGTACTTTCTAAAAGATGAGTTGAAAGCGAAGAAATATGAAGAAATTAAGTCTCAAAGAAGTATTGAAAGTGATCCAAACAGCACCGATGTCCGTTTATTTGTTGCCAAAGGCAAGAAAGACAATATGGATAAGAATGACTTGGAGCAATTCATCATTGAGCAAGCTGGAATTCCAGCTAATGCATTCTTGGATACCTTCATGTTGGATGAGTTTTCATTTGTAACTTTAGAGAACCAGGATGCACAAACCGTTTTGGCTGCTTTTAGAAAAGTAACTAACAACGGTAAAAGTATGATCACCAAAGCGAAGAAACGTGATGGCGGCGGCGGCGGAGGTGGAGGAAGTCGCGGAGGTCGCCAAGGAGACTCACGAGGTCGTGGTGGTTCTGGAAGCGGAAACTTCAGAAGCGGTGATGGTGGAAGAAGAAGAGCCTCTGGAGGCGGAAGCGCATATGGTGGTCGTAGAAGAAGCGAAAGTGATAAAAACGCTGGTGGTCGCAGAAGAAATGATGGTGATAGTAGTTCTGGTGGCGATAGAAGAAGCAGTTCTTCTAAATCGAAGAGCGGTCATAATTCTTTCTTCGGCAAATCTGGAAATGATAAGTTTAAAAATGCTAAGTATTAGTCAACGAGCATTATTAGCGGATAAAATACAGGAGCAAATAAAACGGGTGGAAGAGAATGTAACTCAACTCAAAGAAGATACCCAACCAATTGCTCCTGAAAACTCGCTTGGAAGAGTGAGTCGGATGGATGCTATCAACAACAAAAGTGTTGCAGAAGAATCTTTACGCCAAGCAAAGAGAAGATTGGTAAGATTGCAAGAGGCTGCAGAAAATATTACAGATTCGGATTTCGGCAATTGCCAGCAATGCAAAGAAGCTATTGTTTTTGATCGATTGATATTCATGCCCGAAAGTCGGCAATGTATGCAATGTGCTCGGTAGTTTAACTCAATAGTAACAAACTTTACTTACTTCTTATTAGGGAAAATATTATTTTTATCAGGTGAAAAATAATCAAATTCGCTTAGTGGTCATCCTGGGGGTCGTTGCAATCCTTGGTATTGTTAGTGTCCAGGTCTATTGGTTGCGTAAAGCCTATGACATTAAAGAACGACAATTTAATGAAACCATCCATACAGCGCTGCAACATGTAGCGGAAAACTTAGTAGATGCTAATGGGGGTAATTTGGGGAATGAAGATGTTGTTAATCAACTCTCTAGTGATTATTTCGTCGTTAATATTAACGATAATATCGATGCAAACACCTTGGAGTATTACCTAAGGAATGAGTTTGAGAAGTTTCAGGTCAACTTAGATTTTGAATATGCCATTTATGATTGTAGTACAGACGAAATGGTTTATGGCAGCTATGTTAAATTGGAAGATAAAGGGGATGAAAAGCCTACCAAAGTATTGCCAACCTATGATGAATTCCCCTATTATTTTGGAGTTTTTTTGCCTACAAAATCTAGCTTCGTCATTAATAATTTGAGGCTTAGTATTGTTTTTAGTCTCATTCTTTTAATAGCGCTGGTGTTTTTTGGCTATGCTATTTATGTCATCCTTCAACAAAAAAGACTTTCAGAGTTACAGACAGATTTCATCAACAATATGACCCATGAGTTTAAAACTCCAATATCTTCTATTTCACTTTCTTCAGATGCATTGTTAAAAAATACAAGCATTAAAGAAGATAAGCGTTTAAGTAATTATAGTAGAATTATTAAGGAGCAAGCTGACCGATTAAATAGTCAGGTTGAACGGGTGCTGCAAATTGCATCCCTGCAGAAGAATGACATTGAATTGAATAAGGTGAATATCGATTTAAAACTTTTGATTGAGGGAGTGATACGAAGTACGGAGGTCAACTATAGTAAGAAGGACGGGAAGGTTAAATTTATATATTCAGAACAGCCCTGCTTTGTGCTTGCAGACCAAGTGCACCTCACTAATATTCTCTACAACTTATTAGATAATTCCTTGAAATATAATGACCATATTCCCAAAGTGGATATTAAACTCTCGAATAATGGGAGTAATTTTATTATCAGTATTCAGGATAACGGAATTGGTATAGAAGAGAAATATCGCAAACAAGTATTCGATAAATTCTACAGAGTGCCTACAGGAAATGTGCACAATGTGAAGGGTTTTGGACTAGGGTTGTACTATGTAAAACAAGTGGTTAATGAGCATGATTGGAAAATTGGCATAAAAAGTGAAGTAGGTAAGGGGACAAAGATTGAAATTGAAATCTTAAAGTAGACCTGGTTAAATTTTATAGCATGAAAGATGTTAAAATACTATATGTAGAAGATGATGAAGCCTTGAGCTTTATTACTAAAGATGAACTAGAGCAAGCAGGTTACGAAGTAAAGCATTGTGAAGATGGTGAAAAAGGTATTGCAGCTTTTAATCAGGAGCACTATGACCTAGCAATTCTAGATATAATGCTACCTAAAACGGACGGTTTCTCTATCGCAAAAGCCATTCGAATGAAAAATGAAGAAATGCCAATACTTTTTCTCTCGGCTAAATCTTTAGAAGAAGATCGTTTAAAGGGATTTGAAATTGGCGCAGATGACTACATTACTAAGCCTTTTAGCATGGATGAATTGCTTTTTAAGATTAAAGTATTTCTTAAACGAAAGCGTTTAGCCAATACTTATGAAAAGAAAGACTATCAATTAAGTACCTATCGTTTTGAACCCAGCAACTTGCTACTAACAAGGGGAGAAGAGCGCATAGAGTTGACGGCAAAAGAAGCAGATTTGATGGCGCTATTAGCTTCCAATCTAAATGAAACAGTAAAAAGAGAAGATATTCTTATTAAACTGTGGGGAAAAAATGATTATTTTTTGGGGAGGAGTTTAGATGTCTTTATTTCTCGTTTACGCAAGCACTTATCTTTGGATCAATCTATAGAGATACAAACCGTTCGAGGGGTGGGTTTTAAACTTAAGATCATGGCATAAAAAAAGTCTCCCAATTGGGAGACTTTTTAAATAAGATTTGGACTCAGTTATTTTGTTCCATCCATTAGTATCGTACCTGATAATAAACCAGCCATTGTCAAGGTTGATTGTAAATTGTCTTCACTCATTTTCGTGCCTTCTACAGAAAAAGTTAACTCTATTGGTAAAGGAAACCCTGCTACCTCCACATCCGTTTGGATAGTTGTAGTTGGTATGAAGTAACTGTCACCATCCGTTTCACCTTCGATAGAAACAGCTAGATCTAGCGGAATAGCTTGACCTAATACATTTCCTTCAACAGAAAGTTCAACGTCAATTCTAATTTTGTTTGGAGTGCCAGAAACTACAACAACGCTTGCCGTCGTGTTTCCACTTGAAGAAGATAAGCCACCTGTTCCAGTGTAATCTGTATCATAATCACCCGCAAATTTGGCGTTGGACGGAACATCACAATCTGCTCCTTCATATCCCATAGGACAGCCACCATCAGCGGTTTCACAAACACCATCTACGCAAGCATAGCCAGCAGGGCAGTATTCGTCTTTACAATCGTCTCCGCAAGAAACTGCTAAAAACATTAAAAGAAATAGGGGAATTAACTTTTTCATAGGTTTATTTTTTTTGTGAAATTAAGCTAAAAAAACCAATTGGCAAGAATATGATGATAGAAACTAAGCTAAATAACTTAATTTTGTTTCTCGTTTATGTTCTACAATAGAAAAGTTGCATATTATACTTTGGGCTGTAAGCTTAATTTCTCTGAAACATCTGCCATTAGTAGAAGTTTGAATGATAACGGCTATACGAAGGTCGATTTTTCTAGTGCTGCAAATTATTATGTGATTAATACTTGTTCTGTAACAGAAAATGCAGACAAGAAATGTAAACAAATAGTCAAACAAGCGAAGAAAACTAATCCAGAAGCAAAAGTCATAATTATAGGTTGCTATGCCCAGTTAAAACCTGACGAAATAGCGAAAATAAAAGGGGTAGATTTAGTACTTGGGGCTAACGAAAAATTTCGCTTACATGAACATTTAGAGGGTATTAAGGAGTCGGATGAGCCGATGATTATTGCTGGTGCAATAAAGGAAGTAGGCTTTTACTCAGAGGCGTTTTCTTATGGAGAGCGGACAAGGAGTTTTGTGAAAATTCAGGATGGTTGTGACTATTTCTGTAGTTTTTGTACCATCCCCTTGGCCAGAGGAAGAAGCAGAAGCTCATCGATAGATAAAACCCTTAGCCTAGTTAATAAAGTAGCCAATACGAAAGTAAAAGAAATTGTTTTAACGGGTGTCAATATTGGAGACTTTGGGAAAACCGAAGATGGTAAAAAAAGAAGCAGCGAAAATTTCCATCAACTGATTCAAGCACTTGACGAAATTGAGGCTATCGATAGATTTAGAATTTCTTCTATAGAACCGAATTTACTAAAAACCAATATTATTAAGTTTGTTGCTCAATCAAAAAGATTTGTTCCTCACTTTCATATCCCTCTGCAAAGTGGATCGGATAAGATATTGAAGTTGATGCGCAGGAAATATGATACAGATTTATATCGACGAAGAATTGCAACAATTAGAGCGGTCATGCCCGAATGCTGTATTGGGGTAGATGTTATTGTTGGATTTCCAGGTGAAACGGATGAAGAATTCATGAAAACTTATGATTTTTTGAATGATTTAGATGTTTCCTATTTACACGTCTTTACTTATAGCGAGCGCGCAAATACAAAAGCGCTTCAAATTGAAGATGTGGTACCCATTGCAAAAAGACGAGAAAGAAGTAAGATGCTGCGAATCCTTTCAGAGAAAAAGAGAAGAGCATTCTACACGCGATTTGAAAATACTTCAGCGCAAGTACTTTTTGAAGCGGAAAATGATGAGGGTACTATGTATGGATTTACCCAAAATTATGTTAAGGTTGGGGTGCCTTACCAAGAAGAATTAGTAAATACCTTGCAGCAAGTGCAACTTGGAGCGCTTAGTAAATCAGGAATAATTATTGGGAGCGTCTTGATGAAGGTTCCAAATTAAAAATTAAGAAATGCAAATTATATTTTTTAGAGCGTATGCTACTTTGCCAGAATTTTTTAATTCCTTGTTTAATACGGATATTATACCAGATATTCCGGTAAATACTTATGGCTTTTTTGTAGCGATGGGGTTCATGGTCGCGGCTTTTGTAACGGCTAAAGAACTGAGAAGAAGGGGAGCTCTTGGTATGATTAAAGATATACCAAGTAAGGAAGTTGTAGGAGCCAAACCGACCTGGAAAGATTTGATTTCCCCAATAATCATGGGTTATTTTATCGGAATGAAAATTATCGGTGCATTGATCAATGATCCTTCTTTGCTAACGCAAGGACAAAAAACAGTGAGTTACTTATTTTCAGGATATGGCTTTCATATTTATGGGGCAATTGTTGCCGCCATTGCGGCTGGATATACCTACTATACAATTAAAAAAGAGGCCTTGCCCGAACCTATCGAGAAAGAGTTACAGCTTAAACCGGAAGATTTAGTTGGTGAGCTGGTTTTCGTTGCGGCAATTTTTGGTGTGATTGGTGCAAGTGTATTTGAATTGATACAGCCTAATTCTGACATGACCTTGTTCGAGTTATTTAGCGATCCTATGAATTTTTTAAGTGGGTTAACCATTTACGGAGGACTTACCTTTGGCATTATTGGTGTTTCCATTTATGCATGGTATCGAAAGTTGAAGCCATTCATTTTGTTCGACTCTATTTCGCCAGGATTTATTTTAGCTATGGCATTTGGACGAATGGGTTGTCACTTCAGTGGAGATGGTGATTGGGGAATAGTTAGCTCTAGCCCTGCTCCAAGTTGGTTGCCAGAATATTTTTGGAGTAATCATTATGCATACAACGTGATTGGTGATGGGGAGAGGATTGCCGGTTGTATAGGTAAATATTGTACACAGTTAGTTCCGGGCGTATATCCAACTGCAATCTATGAGATTTTCATGTTTTTTGTCTTTTTTGCAGTTATGTGGAGCTTCAGAAAGCAATTTACGCACCTTCCTGGTTTTATGTTTATGGTGCTTTTTGTGGTAAGTGGAATCGAAAGGTTCCCAATTGAAATGATACGAGTTACGGATAGATTCCCTTCATTTTTTAATCTCTCACAAGCTCAAATTATATCTATTTGTATGGTCATATTTGGTGCTACAGGGATGATTTATCTTTGGAATAAAAACAAAACTAAACATCCTTTAACCAAGCATTAGAGTTTGGCAATAAAGAGCGTGCTAAAAAAAAGGATTGTTTTGTTTTTCAAATCCAATACTCGTCTTTTGACCATGTCCATTATAGACAATGGTTTCTTCAGGTAAAGTAAATAGTTGCTCACGGATTGAATGCAATAAGGCCTCATGGTTTCCACCTGGAAGATCTGTTCGACCAATACTCATAAAGAATAAGACATCTCCAGCAATTACAAACTTATCTTGCGCACTAAAAAAACTAATACTAGCGGGTGAATGTCCAGGTGTGAGTAGAATATCTAAAACACTATTGCCAAATTTAACTTGTTCACCTTCCCTTAAATACTTTTCAATACTTGGCGAAGGGTCAAACACGAATCCATACATTCGACCATGATCAATAGAAGCATCTAGGACTACTTTTTCACCTTGGTGAGCCTCAAGAATTAGCTTGTATTCCTCGGCAATAAAAGCATTACCACAAATATGATCTAAATGACAATGGGTATTTATAAGTCGAACAGGCAGTAGTTCATTTTTTCGAATAAATGACGTCAGTTGCTTGCGTTCATTCGCGGTATAACAACCCGGGTCAATAATAATACATTCCTTTGTTTCATCATACAGAATATAGGTGTTTTCTTGAAATGGATTAAATGTAAAGGATGCAACATGAATCATAATCTATCGTTTTAGTATGGTACCCTCAAATTTTACAAAATTAAATTACAGGAAACAAACTATTATCAGTAATTTTCGTTTTTAATCTACAATGAATTTTTCCTTGAAAAATATCTTCAACTTATACGTAGTCTTAGCGATTTTGTTTTGTTCAGGGGGAACCATGGCTTTCAGCCAACAGTCTCAAATTACCTTTGGTAAAAACAGGGTGCAGTATAAGGATTTTGATTGGCAATTTTATGAAACGGATAACTTCCGTATATATTTTTACCAAGGTGGTCAGGACATGGGTAAATATGCTATTATGGCATCGGAAAAATGCTTAATCGAAGTCAATGATCTATTAAATGTTAAGCTTGCCGAAAAGTTGGATTTGATTGTCTATAATGATATTTCCGACATGCATCAAACCAATATTGGTTTGGCAGAAGATGTGGAGTCGATAAGTGGTACTGTCCAGCTAAAAAACAATAAACTCTTTGTTTATTTTAATGGAGAACACAGCGATATAGATCGTCAAATAAAAGAAGGAATTACACGTATTCATATTGGCAAATTATCCAAAGGAAGTGGTTTCCAAGAAGTTATTCAAAATAGCTTGTTGTTAAATTTGCCGGATTGGTTTACAGAAGGCCTCGTGCAATATGCCGGCACGCCCTGGAGCACTCAATTAGATAACGAACTGAGGGAAGGCATCCTATCGGGAAGATTTAGTAATCTAAGTAACTTGTCTTCTGATGAAATGCGCTTGGTGGGTCATTCCTTATGGAATTATGTTGAAGAAGTATTTGGGATGGACGCCGTTGGAAACCTCTTATATCTTACCAAAGTAAATAGAAGTGTTGAAGATGGAATTCTATTTGTTACCGGGATGTATCAGGATCGTTTTCTAGAACAATGGTATTACAGCTATTTAGAAAAATTTAAAAATGAACAAGCCTTGTATGATTCTATCAATGAGTCATCGATCTTGCCACTTAAGAAGCATAAATCATTCATTAAGCATCAGGCGAAGTTAAGCCCAGATGGAAAGTATATCGCATACACCATTAATGATTTAGGTCGTTGGAAAGTCCAAGTGTATAACTTAGAAACGGAAGAAACAATAAGCCTAAAAAAAGGGGGATTTCGAACGACCTCCTTGGAAACGGATTTATCCAACCCTTTAGTCGCTTGGGAGCCTAAAGGAAAAAAACTAACAGTAATCTATGAGAAGAAAGATTTGTTTAATATCATTCATTATACCGCTGAGGATTTTAAACGAGAAGCAAAACCAAAACCTATGCGCAAATTTCAAAAGGTTTACGATTTCAGTTATGCGGAAGACAGTCGAAATTTATTGTTATCTGCCATGCAAATGAGCCAAATTGATATTTTTAAATATTACATGCCGACCAATAGGGTGACGAAGATAACAGACGATTTTTATGACGACTTACAACCAAGCTATGTGTCCCTAAATGGACGCAGTGGTGCTTTGTTTATATCGAATAGACCTTCAGATGAACTGGTTTCAGGAAGATTGGATACGATTTTACCAAATAGTACTTTCGATGTATTTTTCTATGATTTCAATAACCCCATCCAAGCTTTTTCTCAAATCAGTTTCACGCCTTTAGCAAATGAAAAATATCCGCAAGGGTTTACCGATAGTTCTTACACTTTTTTGAGTGATGCAAGTGGTATATACGCTCAATACGAAGGGACATTAGAAAGAACGCGCACAGCCGATAGGGTCAAGTATGTCTATACAATCGAAGAGGACTTAGGGGCGACCGATTCCGTGGTTCTTGATCAAGGAATTTTATTAGAGGATGCGCTCCCTTCGAAACAAACCTTAAAAGCAATCAAAAACCAGGAAATTGTTGCAGTATATAAGATGCAAGGAGCAAACCAACTATTCAAACAATACAATAGGAATATTGAAGAGCTTAGTATAGGGAAATTGGATGAATCTCAAGTAGAGCTTTTAAGTATAGATGGTGCGGTAGTTCTTCTCCAAAGTGATATTGATTATACCTATATCCGATCAACTTCAAGTACGAAATTCATGATTCGACTTAAGGATGAATTTGAAATTGAACAAAACAAGAAGACTTTTTCGACTAAGCTTTTGGAAGTAGATACCACTAGCCAAGAAGTAGAGAAAGCAATCATCTATCAAAGTAAATTTGATGGCTGGGAGACCCTGTCCGAAGCGCATAAGCGGGCATGGCTAAATGAAGGATCTAGTCTTGCACAAAACACGAGTGATGGATATAAGCTTAGTCGAACAAGACAGTATTTTATTAAATTTATGACCGATAATGTTTCGGTGGGTCTTGACAATTCTTTGCTGGTAAATAATTATCAGCCTTTCAACCCATCAGATCCAACATTTACTCAGCCAGGTTTAAATCCTATGCTTCGATTTGGAATTACTGATTTGTTCGAAGACCATAAATTATATGGAGGTATTCGTATGCCTTTATTTGGCAATCTAAATCCGCAAGTCAATGGTCAAAGTCTTCCTTTCAAGATTGGAATTTTCGAAAACATGGAGCTTTTTGTAAGCTATGAAAATTACAAAAAGAGGTGGGATAAAAGTCTTACATTTTACCACAAAAACTTAAGCGAGATAAGGAATATATTCTATCCAACGGTAAATTTAAATACGCTTGGTGTATTGAACACGAAAACGAATTTGGTAGAATCAAAATTTACCTACCCATTCAATCAGTTGAACAGCCTGCGTGTTAAAGTTGGTTTTAGGAATGATCGATTCATTGTTAAAGCTACAGATTTTCTGACTTTGAATACTGCAAATAGCAGCCAAAACTGGTTATATAATCGTGTAGAGTATGTGCATGATCATACCTTAGCCGTTGCGAAGAATGTGAAGTATGGTTTTAGAGCTAATGTATATTTTGAATTTCAAAAAGAGTTTCCAACGCGGGAAGACACCATTTTGAAACAGCAAGTGCAGGTTCCAATTTTTAATAACTCTTATTTAATGCTTTGGGGAGTGGATGCAAGGCATTATCAAAAGGTTTATAAAACCATAATTTGGGCCAATCGGTTTGCCTATAGTACCTCAATAGGTACAAATAAAATGGTTTATTATTTAGGTGGGACTGAAGGTATGTTATTGCCAGGATTCAATGAGAACAGTATTGTGAGTGCTGAAAACAACTATGCCTACCAAAGTCTAGCTGTTAATATGCATGGCTTTCAACATAACATTCGAAATGGGAATAGTTTTGCAGTGATTAATAGTGAATTGAGAATTCCCGTTTTTTCAACCTTTAGTCGTCGAGAATTAAAATCAAGTCTATTAGAAAACTTTCAAATTATTGGATTTTTTGATGTGGGAACAGCTTGGGAAGGGTTTTCTCCATTTGGTAATGGGAATATAGCCCAAGAGAATAGACAAAATTCGGTTGAGAATCCTACTGCAATAGCTAGACTAGACGTTTACAAGGAGCCTATTGTGATGGGCTTTGGAACAGGCTTTAGAATGGAATTAATGGGTTATTATATTCGAGCGGATATTGGTTGGGGCTATGATACGGGGAAAGTCAATAAGCCACGTTTTCAGTTTGCTTTAGGATATGACTTCTAGGGACGAGTAAATTATTGATAGGCAATCCCTTTTAATATTAAATTATTTATACTTTTACTTCACAAAAGGTAGATAAGAATGAAGAAGTTTTTTCAATTTGAGCTTTTTACTTGGAACGAGCATGTATTTTATTTTGGCAATGTTCTTCTTGCCGGATTTGTATTAGCCATCCTACCTCTTCTTTTTTTGCTGTTTAACAAGTTTATTCTCAATCCCTATTTCCGAAGAAAAGGTGTTGATCCGGGTCGGAGATATGCAATTGCACAATTGATTAAGTATGTCGTGTATACGCTTACATTTATGCTCATTTTTCAAAGTTTGGGGTTTAAACTTTCAGTCCTATGGGCTGCTGGAGCTGCTCTTTTGGTTGGAATAGGTTTAGGATTACAACAAACGTTTAACGATTTTGCATCTGGAGTAATTTTACTGATGGAAGGGACAGTCCAAAAAGGAGATTGGATTGAAGTAGGACATAATACGATGGGTGAAGTGAAAAAAATTGGACTTCGAACATCTTTGATTACAACTAGGCGAAATATTTCTATTATTGTCCCTAACTCAAAAATAACAGTAGATAATGTAATTAATCTGAGTCACAACAATAACACTGTCCGATACACTGTCGCAGTGGGCGTGGCTTATGGTAGTGATGTTCAATTGGTGAAAAGAGTGCTATTAGAATGTGCGGAAAGACACAGTAAGGTTCTTCCGGGAGCTTTCGTTCGCTTGGTAGAATTCAATAATTCTTCTATAGACTTTGAATTGTTGTTTTGGTCCAATGAATATCAACTAATTGAAGATGTTCGAAGCGATTTACGCTTTATGATTGATCATGGATTTAGAAGATATGGTGTCGTTATTCCTTTCCCTCAGAGAGATTTGCATATCAAAAACTTCCCAGCTACGATGAATGAACCCAGTGACACGCAAGCAAAAGGTAGCAAAGGTTAATACCTAAAAGAATAAAAACAGGTTAATCTTCAAGAAAGACCCCACAACAAAGAATATATACAACAGTAAGAAAAGTACTCCAAAACTTCGTGGAGTAACTTTGAAAAAACTTACTAAAACTAAAAGCAAAGTCGCAAAGAGCATAAGGGGGATTGCAAATTGATTAAATCCATCATCATCGACAAAGTAAGGTTTCTGACTGAATACACCCACAACTGTAGGTATTGCTAATACGGCTAGTAGGTTAAATATATTGGAGCCCATCACATTTCCTAAAACGATTCCAAATTGCTTTTTTCGCGCAGCAGCCACTGTAACCGCAAGCTCGGGTAAGGACGTCCCCAAGGCAACTACTGTTTGAGCAATCACATCGTTACCAAGCGAAAGCATCTGGCTAATGTTAGTAATGGCATCTATGGTGTATTTTGCGCCAAGCCAAACGCCGAAGCTACTCAATGCAAAAAGTGTGTATTCCTTTTTATGAATTATGGTTTTATTATGCTTAGAATGTTCAAAATTTTTGTTTGAAAACCAAACCACATAAACTAAGTATATCGCTAATAAAACCAGGCAAATTAATGCTTCAATAAGCTTGAATGATTTATCCCAAAGGAAACAAGCGCATAAGATGGTAGATAAAATAAGTAGTAAAAATTCTATCCTATGCTCGTCAAACCTGATAACAAATCCGGTGCTTATCAAAATTGCAATTCCCGTTATAAAAAGGATGTTACTTACACTTGAGCCCACGACCGTACCCGTAATAATATCTGGCTCACCACCTAAAATGGATGTTATGCCCACTGCAAGCTCGGGTAAGGACGTGCCAAAAGCAACAACTGTAGCTCCTATAATGAAGGCATGAATGTTAAACTTATTGCCTAATTTCTCAGCAATACAGACAAAGTAATCAGCCGATTTTAAGAGAATTATTAACGCGATAAATAAAACTACAAACCAAGCTGAGATAACAACAATAGGAGACATATAGCAAATTTAATCTAGAGGTAAGAAGGATATCAATGATTGTCTATATTTCACCCTGCTTCAGCAACAACTTCAGTTACTTGAGGAACCATTCTTTTCAGCATAGCTTCAATCCCATCTTTCAAAGTAGCACTACTACTTGGGCATCCAGAGCAAGCACCCTGCATAATTAAAGTTACAATACCATTATCAAATGACTTAAAAGCGATATTTCCACCATCCATTTCAACCGCAGGCTTTACATATTTATCAAGCAATTCGATTATCTGAGCATCGATGCCAATAACTTTTGCATTTTCAGCTTTAAGATTTTTTTGTTGTTCAAAAAAAGCTGGACTTACGATCTCTTTATCCGATAAAATATACTCCTTAAGAAAAGATTTCAATTCAAAACTTAGTTCAAACCACTCTTCCTCTGTTTCCTTTTTTGAAAGGGTAACAAAATCATTGGAAATAAATACACTATCAATATATTCAAATTCAAATAAGGCCTGGGCAAGAGGCGAAAGCGAAGCTTCTTGCACGCTTTTGCACTCTAACATTTCATTAGGCAATAAAACACTCGTAGACACAAACTTTAACATCTTAGGGTTTGGAGTGCTTTCTGTATAAATTTCAACAAATTTCACTGTCTCTTTTTCCATTATCATCAATTATATTTGCAAAGGTAATCCACAATTGTATAATATTGGCTTATTAAATATCATTTTATCTACCTTTGCACTTTTACAACTATGAGTGATTCTATAAAGCACGAATGCGGCATTGCCTATTTAAGACTTCTTAAACCACAGCAGTACTACATTGACAAGTATGGCACGGCCTCTTATGCCGTAAATAAGATGTACTTGTTAATGGAGAAACAGCACAATAGAGGTCAAGATGGCGCTGGCCTAGCTTACATTAAATTTGACACTCAACCTGGGGAGCAATATATTAATAGACATAGGAGCGTTAAGCAACAGCCTTTGCAGGATATTTTCAAAAGAGTATTTAAAGAGTTTAATGAAAAAACAAAGAATGTATCAAAAAGTCAATTGAATGCAAGTTGGTTGAAGAGCAATTTATCCTCAGCCGGCGAAATATTTCTTGGGCATTTGCGATATGGCACACATGGAGGAAACAGTATTCAATCCTGTCACCCATTTATTAGAAAGAATAATTGGAGAAGTAGAAATTTGGTCATGGCTGGCAATTTCAACTTAACCAATGTAGATGAGTTGATTAACTTCTTGGTTGAAATAGGACAGCACCCTATTCAAAAACGCGATACCGTCACGGTAATGGAAAAAATTGGGCACTATGTAGATCGGGATGTTCAGCGTATTTTTGACAAGTATAAAGCTGAAAATTATGACCACAAAACCGTATCTACTTTTATTGAAAAAGAATTGGATATAGAAAACATTCTTAGGATGTCTGCGAAGGACTTTGATGGAGGTTATTTAATGGCAGGTCTAGTAGGTCATGGAGACTCTTTTGTTTTGAGAGACCCCAACGGTATACGCCCAGGATACTATTACATAGATGATGAAATTGTTGTGGTAGCTTCAGAGCGTCCGGCAATTCAAACGACGTTTAATGTCAATTCTGATAAGGTTAAAATAATCCCTCCGGGTAATGCGCTAATCGTAAAAAAAGACGGGCAAATTTACTTGAAGGAATGTGTTGAACCCAAGGAAGTTCTTTCTTGTAGTTTTGAGCGCATCTATTTCTCTCGTGGCACGGATACTGAAATTTATAAAGAACGTTTGGATTTGGGTTATCGACTCACAGAGCGTGTGATGAAAGAGGTGGAATATGATTACGAGAATACCGTATTTTCCTTTATTCCAAATACGGCTGAAGTAGCTTTTTACGGTTTATTAAAAGGAATAGAAGAGCACATCAATGCACACAAACAAAAAGAAATTGAGAAAAATCCTGAAATAAGGGGTGCTGAACTTAATCATCTACTTAATTTAAGACCACGCGTGGAGAAAATTGCGGTGAAGGACGTCAAGATGAGAACTTTTATCACCGATGATGCCGCTAGAGATGAAATGGTTTCTCACGTGTATGATATTACTTATGATTCAATTAATAGAAATACAGACACCCTGGTCATGTTGGATGATTCTATTGTTCGAGGGACTACTTTACAAAAAAGTATTTTATCAATTTTAGATCGTTTGGGTCCAAAGAAAATTGTTGTCGTTTCATCTGCTCCTCAAATACGGTATCCAGATTGTTACGGAATTGATATGAGTAAAATGCAAGATTTTATTGCTTTTAGGGCACTATTAGCTCTTTTAAAAGAAAGGGGATTGATGGGTAAAATTGATGATGTTTACCAGAAATGTAAGCACGCTTTAAAAGAAGGCACAGCGAAAGAGAAAAACTATGTAAAAGAATTGTACGCCTTATTCACAGATGATGAGTTATCTGATAAGATCAGTGAGATTGTTCGACCAGAACATATTTTCTCCAAGGTGAAAGTTATTTTCCAAACGGTAGAGGGCTTGAATAAGTCTTGTCCAAAAAATTTAGGTGATTGGTATTTCACTGGAAACTATCCAACGCCTGGAGGCAACAAAGTGGTGAACAAGGCTTTTGTATATTTTGTCGAAGGTAGAAACGAAAGAGCGTATTGACATCAAAGAAGAAGTGAAGAAAGCTTCCGCATCCCATTGAAAGGTGAATTTGTATGATACATTGATAACTTATTCTGGAGCTATTTCTAAGGACAATCCATTTAACTCACTATTGATATTTATCTGACAACTTAATCGGCTGTTCTCTCTCACATGAAAGGCTTCTGATAACATGGCTTCCTCTTCAGCTTCCATTTCTGGTAATGGGTGAGATGATTCGATATAACATTGACAAGAAGCGCACATAGCCATTCCGCCGCAGATACCTATGGTACCCTCTTCTGCTAACTCGTATAAGCGAATAACCTCCATTAAATTCATGGATATATCTACAGGGGCTTTAATGCTGTGTGACTTGCCCTTTCTATCTTTAATCAAGATATTTATATCTGACACATTTAATTATTTATGGATTGAATGACTGGTTTTTTTGCTTCCTTTCTAGATCCATCAAAACCATTAACTCCACTTACAGTTGTATATCTAAAGACATTTTTCTTATCTGGATGTATGATTTTATGTGCGGATTGACACATCAATGTTGCCTCATGAAAGCCGCATAAAATAAGTTTCAATTTACCTGGATACGTATTAACATCTCCAATAGCAAAAATTCCAGGAATATTAGTTTGATAATCATAGGTGTCAACTTTAATTGCATTTTTCTCGACTTCGAGACCCCAATTGGCAATTGGACCTAATCGAGGTGAAAGCCCAAAAAGAGGGATGAAATGATCAGCTAAATGCTCTGTTTCAGTGCTATTTGTTGTGATAGTTAAACTTTCTAATTTATCTTTTCCACTAATCTTGGTGACTTCTGCTGGAGTTATGACATTGATTTTATTTTTATTTTTTAACTCACGTACTTTTTCAACCGAATCTAAGGCTCCTCTGAACTCATTTCTTCGGTGAACTAGCGTAACGTCAGCATCTATATTTGCTAGGAAAATACTCCAATCTAATGCGGAGTCACCGCCACCAGCAATAGTAACTTTTTTACCTCTATATATTTCAGGTTCCTTGATTATATATTCAACTCCTTTATCTTCATAAAATTCTAGCCTGTCCAAGATGGGTTTTTTAGGCTCAAAACTTCCAAGACCCCCAGCGATAGCTACAACTGGTGCGTGATGTTTTGTTCCTTTATTTGTTGTGACAACAAAAGTGCCATCTTTCTTTTTTATGATTTCTTCAGCTCTTTCCCCTAAAGTGAAACCGGGTTTAAACTGCTTGCACTGTTCCAATAAGTTCTTTGTTAGATCCCCTGCTAGTATTTCAGGAAAACCTGGGATATCATAAATTGGTTTTTTGGGATATATTTCTGAGCATTGTCCTCCCGCTTGGGGAAGGGTATCAATTAAATGACATTTCAACTTTAACAAGCCTGCTTCAAACACTGTGAAAAGTCCAGTGGGTCCTGCGCCAATAATTATGATATCAGTTTTAATCATCTATAAAATTCTGAGGGAGTAAATTTAGACTGCAAAAATACAAACTTATATAATTAATAGACTTGTTTGATTAATAATTTTGACTTTAAAACAGTTAAAATTATTCTTTTATCTGTCAATATGACTTTTTAAAGAGAGTATTTTGTTTTAACATATTTGTCATTTTTTAAAGATTTAAACCGAGGACATCACTATCCTAAATATCATTTCAACTTTAATAAAAAGTTAATTATTTTTTATAAAAGCTCAACAGA
>TARA_B110000459_G_scaffold39932_1_pt1 | contig 18747 bp, 33 predicted proteins | sample TARA_B110000459 | Tara Oceans TARA_B110000459 (sample SAMEA4398296) | marine metagenome | biome: Polar Biome; feature: [SRF] surface water layer (ENVO:00010504); material: water (ENVO:00002006), including particulate matter (ENVO:01000060) such as... | depth 5 m | reverse complement strand
GGCACATTTAGGCACAGAATACGGAGTTAGTCACCAGCCTCCGAAATCAAAAGGCATGAATATTAATTATAATAAGTTCATAAATGTTTACGAAGAACATTAAAGAAATAGAATAGTGAAACACAATGTCCGTAGGATTAGTTACGACCGCGCTTGAACGTACGAATTTAGAAGCACACGTCGATCTGTGTGCCGAGAGGTATCGGGTATTGGAAGAAAAAGTAAATAATATTGACAAACGGCTGGATGCCATGGCAGAGAACATGTATGCATTCAGGGATGAAACACGATCATCAATTGCGCAAATGCGTGAAGAAAACATTAAGTCAAACGCATCAGCTAATAGGATAATAATCACTGCCGCCGCAACAGTCGTGGCCGGTGTATTAAGTACTCTTGTTGTATTGGTTATGACTTAATAATCTTTCCCACATAAATACTATTATGAATTTAAATGAATTACATAATAGTACTGTAGTTGAAGCACAACTTGTATGGGCGAGAAAAGGTAATCAACTTACTCGTAAGTATCGATGTTCGGTCGGACAACGTGCTGGTAGATTAGTTTCTAAGCCTGGACAATGTGGAGCGCCAATCGACCTTAAAAAGCGTATGACATTAAGACGTACAAAAGCAAAATTTGGTCAAAAAATGGCAAGAAAAGCAGCCAAAACTAAAAAGTTTAATCCAGCAAGCAAGGCACTCAGACGCCTTAACAAACCAGCGAGAAGAAAATGAAAATATTTGAAATTTTAACCGAAGAATATGGTATCATTAATGATCCAAACGTAAACCGTTTTGAGTCTCCAAAGAAGCTAAGAAATCTTATGGGAAAGATCCGTGGCGTAGCTGGTCAAATACAAGATAGTGGAGAAGCTGAAGGCTATAATGGTAACCTTGCAAATGAAGTTCGCAGTTATGCATATGATGCAGGTGAATACATTAAAACTAGAGTACAATATAGTGATGATCCAGATAGAGCAAAACAACAACGTAATAATGTAAAATATGCCCTAGAGCAATTGAGTGATATTTGGAAAATGGCTGGCACATTAGATACCAAGTCAGGTTCAAACAAAAATAAAATGTTTGCTAATCAGGTTAGAAATGCATATTGGCCAGCAATGGAAATTTTAGACGCTTATGATTTTGTTCAAACTGAGGGATATGGTATGCGCAAAGGAACTGCAATGAGTAGAAGTGTAGTTAGTGCCAATACAAATATCAATCGTCGTACAAACGCACAAAATGCAAACAGTGCTAGGGAAACTGATATAGCTGTAAAAAGAGACCAGCGTAAAATTGATAGAAATGCAAGAGTGGGCGCAACTGGTGTGCCTATGAGAGCAATGCAACCGCCGGCGGATGTATAATGCGCAGTATGGTAACCAAAGGTGGAATACTTACCTGGATTAATATCCTTGAAAGTGAATTCATTGAGTCGCATTTTGATAACGATGAGTTACTAAGTAAGACTAAACTAGACGAACGTGAAAAATATATTGCGCAGACACTCGTTGGTAGAGGCGTACTAGACAAAGTGGTTAGTGGCGCAGATATCAATTATAAATTAAACATTAACAAAATTAGGCAATAATTATGAAAATGCATGAGATCATCAGTACACTGGATAAGATAGACCTAGCCGCTCATCGACTAGTTGAAACAGCACATCATGACATGGATCTTGAATTGGCTATTACTAGTAAAATTACAGAGAACAGTGTATCAATACAGCAATATAGAATTGATATTATATTAAATGAATTTGCTGGTACTTCCAAGAAATTTTATACTATTGTTAATACTGACACAGCGGAAATTGTATATGCTGAGTTAGGACTATTCGAAACTGCCCTTAGTATGGTGAAGAGATTATTAACTGGCAAACATTCTGGACTAGATGAATTGAAGTTACTGGACGATGCGTATAGTAACTCTTTATACGAAGTATACATGTACAAAGGCAAAGCTAACCGTGGCATTAATGAAGATGTAATGGTTGCTAAACTGAGTCAAGCCAAGTATAAATTACAAGACTCTAAACTAAAAATATTAAGAAAACTATAAATACACTAAAGGAATGGGAAAAATGTACTTAAATGATTTAAATTCAGCACAACACAGTGTGCAAAAACTAAACAAGGTTCTAGCTGATAGTTTCGACCACGAGGTCAATTTAGCTGAGATGAGCTTTGGTAGTTTACAAAAAATGCTAACGACAACCAATGCCAAAATACAGGCACTTAAAGAAAGTGATTTAACATACTGGGACAATCCACAGTACAATAAATTAAATCTTATTTCTCATACAATTTCAACGTATATTACAGAAATTGCTCCAGGTCGTTCAGATGGCAAACAGAAAAGAACAATGGAAAGTAAAATTATGGAATCAGATCTTGATCAAGCAGAAGTATTACTAGCAGCAAGAGAATTAGTTGATCAATTGCAAGACATGGCAGAAGATATTGCAAAAATGCAAGTACAAGAACTAATGCCAATTGTTGATACAATGAAAGACCAGCTAGGTTTTGAACAAGCTGAAGCATACAATACAGTTGCAGACGCCACATTAGGCGCATTGCTTGATGCAGTTAAAGCAGCAAAGACATCATTGGATGACGCCACACTTACTGCTGAAGGTAAACCTTCCAGTAGCCCAGCGCCAACTGAAATGTCAGATGAACCAGACATGGAAATGGATGATGAGTTTGAAGGCGACTTTTCCGCTGCTGGTGAAGAAAACCCAGTAGGCAGAGAACTCAAAGGCGAAAGTGTAATGAACCGTATGGAAAAGGATGCTTTGGCTGAACAAAAGTTTTTACAAAGTAAAGACAAACTTTTCTCTATGGTAAAAGAAGGTAAACTTTCACAAGAACAGTTTATTAATATTATTAATGAGTTTGATAAGGCAAAGTAATGAAGATATTTGAAGTCATAGCAGAATCATCAACCACTGATGAAATCGTACACTCAATTGAAGAGTTAGTAGTTAGATATAAAGCTAGGGATCTAACAAAGATTAGCACCCCAATGTTGCTATCTAAACTACATGCTATGAACTACAGTATTGAAATGGAAAGTCTACTAGACATACTTAGAACAATTAGTAGTGTTGGTGCTTCTAATGATAAAACTGTTACTCTGGATACTGCTATTCCCCAATCCAGTAAAGATCCAGAGGACGACACTGTTAGTAAACTAGCTAGTAAACAAATGAAGAAAGACATCAAATGAGTTATTACATTAATAAAAATGAAGCAAGAGCCACAGCTAGAAACGATTTAACTATCTTCAATGAAGTTCAAGCGTTAATGAAACAAGTAATAACTGATGCTGGCAATGGTTTATATCAAACAATTGTTAGTGATGGTACTACGATGACTGAAAGCACTCCGGTGATTTCGTTGGCAGGGACAGTTGAAAATCCAACTATTAGTGTTGGAAACGATACTCTAATAATCGCTGGACAAACAATTACACTTGGTACTAGTGGCTTAAACTTAAATGCAATTATGGCTGATATCAATGATGCACTTATTCCTGGACTTATAGCTGGAAAAGACAACAATAAATTTAGAATATTTTATACAGCGCCTGCGGCAACTACATGGCAAGTTGTTATTGGTTCTGGCAGCGCCAATGCTGCCCTAGGAATAAATGTAGCTGGCGGTACAGTTACAGCAATAAATCCTGACAGTATTATATATAACAATGTTTGGCAAGGCACAGGTACTGACAGAGCAAAAACAGACCAAATGAATCAAGTTATGAGTTATTTCACTAATCTAGGATATACTATTGATCGCCAAACAAATAGCCTTACTGGTAAAACATTCAAATGGGTTATTACTTATTGACAATTTAGTACATTAGTGCTATAGTCGATATATGTTAAAAATAACTCAACCTTATCCATATCAAGAATTAAAACGTAAAAGTGTAGAGGGCAAACGCCTATATGCTAACCCTTGGGGCGATCCTGTTCCAAGTGTTACTACTATTCTAGATAAAACAAAACCACGTGCTTCACGTGAAGCACTTAATAACTGGAAAAAACGTGTAGGCGAAAAGAAAGCTCAGGAAATTACTACTGAAGCTGCCAACGTAGGTACTATAATGCATAACATGTTAGAGTCGTGGAGCCTCAATGAGGAATACACTGGCACAAACATGCTACAAGCTAAAATGATGGCAGAAACTGTAATTAAAAATGTAGAATCTGATATTAATGAAGTTTGGGGCAGTGAAGTCAATTTATGTTACCCAGGGCTATATGCAGGTACAACTGACTTAGTTGGTATGTACAAAGGTAAGCCGACTATTATGGACTTTAAGCAAACTAACCGTCCTAAGAAGCGTGAATGGATTGACGATTATTTTATGCAAGCTGCCGCTTATGGAATGGCACACAATGAATTGTATGAAACAAAAATAGAACATGCCGCAATTTTTATGTGTAGTAGAGACTGTGAATGGCAATTATGGGAAGTTGGCCCAGAAGAATTTAAAAAATGGACAGAAAAATGGGCATTGCGGGTTGCAGAGTTCTATAATTTGTCATAAATATAGGTATAGAGGAAACGTAAATGGCAGATACAAGAATTAGTAAAATACAAGTCAGACAAGGAAATTATTCAGACCTACCTGTGTTAGATGCAGGTGAGCTAGGATATTCAAAAGATACTCGTCAACTTTTTATTGGTAATGACACAGTAAGTGTCGGCACTGGCAACGGTGTGATTACTGAATTTATTGTTCCTATTAGTTTAGGCAATCCTAATTTATTGACAGTTTATGTTGCCGGAACAGCGGAAGCATCAGCCAATTATTCAGTTTCAGGAACAACACTAACATTCACTAGTGCGCCAACTGGAGCAATTACTGCCAAATTTAATAATGAATTGGAAATTATTAATAATGGTGCTGCTCCCACTGCACTGTCATTAGCAGCTGGCGGAACTACCGCTGCAACTGGGTTTCAAGTTGACACCTTATCTTATAATGTAGTAATTATGGAGTACACACTTGAAAGTGCAGTTGGTGTTCGTGTTGGGCAAATTCGCATGGCTACTGACACTAGCGACAGCACAGCAATAATTACCGATAACAATACAGAAACTGCTGGAATTGGAATAACATTTGGTGTAGACATTGCAACTGCAAATACTATGAAATTGATATACACTGACAGTGATAATATTATATCAAAATTTAAATATACATATAAACTTTGGAACAGCAACTAAATCACGGCGCCTGGTTTGAATCCCCAAAAACTCGACTGAGTATGTGGAGACAGTTTAGAGAAAGTCTAGATACAGGCGATACACTTGAAGTTTGCAGTACAGTAGTTTCTTGGTGGAAATCTGCTCCTATCAGCAGTATGACTATAGATCCAGTAACATCTGGTAATTGGCCAACCCCTTGGGAAATGCTACATAGTGGAGACTTTTGTGAAAATAGTTTAGCTTTAGGTATGAGTTATACAATATACTATGCTAACCAGGATATTAAAAACGAATTAATATACGTAACTGATAAATTAAAAAGCACAGAGAAATTATGTTCACTGATAGGCAATAAACACTTGCTTAACTTTGATCATGGAGTCATAAGTACCTTACCATCCGAAAACATTGATATATCTTATCGTGTTAGCGTTGATGATATAGTTAACAGATAATCGCCACATGGGCAAAACACATATAAAATAGAGGATAGACATAACATGAGTGAAATTCAAGTAACAAAACGAGACGGCACTAAAGACACACTAGACTTAGAAAAATTACACAAGGTAGTATTTCATGCATGCGAAGGTATTAATAACGTAAGCCCAAGTGAAGTAGAAATTAAAAGTAATGTACAATTTTATAATGGTATTACTAGTAGTGAAATTCAAGAAACTTTAATTAAAAGTGCCGCCGACTTGATTACTGAAGAAACTCCAAACTACCAATGGGTAGCTGGGCGACTTATTGTTTATCATCTACGTAAAATGGTATATGGGCAATATGATCCTTGGCCACTAATTGATATTGTAAAGCACAACACTACAAATGGGTTTTATGATAGCGAACTAATTGGCTATTACTCAGAATCTGAATGGTCAGAATTAGAAGATCACATCAAGCATGATCGTGATGAAACTATGACATATGCTGCAATGGAGCAATGGAGAGGTAAATACCTAGTACAAAATCGTGTTACTGGAGTTATTCATGAAACACCACAAGTAGCTTATATGCTAATCGCAGCAACACTATTTGCCAATCATGACGCCTCCACGAGAATGAAATGGGTAAAGGGATACTATGATTGCGTTTCTACTTTTGATATTAGCCTCCCTACTCCTGTTATGTCTGGGGTCAGAACTCCGCAAAGACAATTCTCGAGCTGCGTCCTTATTGAGAGTGGTGATAGTCTTGATAGCATCAATGCTACTACTAGCAGCATCGTTAAGTACGTTAGCCAAAAGGCAGGAATTGGAATTGGAGCAGGTGCAATCCGGGCGCTTGGCAGTCCCATACGTAAAGGTGACGCCTATCACACCGGGGTTGTACCCTTTTATAAAATGTTCCAAAGTGCAACACGGTCTTGTTCACAGGGTGGTGTGCGAAACGGAGCGGCAACCTTATATTACCCTATTTGGCATCTCGAAGTAGAAGACCTATTGGTACTTAAAAATAATAAAGGTACAGAAGAGAATCGTGTACGCCACATGGATTATGGGGTTCAATTTTGTAAACTATTTTATGAGCGTCTAATTAGTAATGGAAATATTACTTTATTCAGTCCACATGACGTGCCAGGGTTGTATGATGCTTTCTTTGCTGACCAAGATAAATTCCGTGAACTATATGAAGCAGCAGAGCGCAAAACAAGTATTCGTAAGAAAGTAGTAAGTGCGACCGATCTCTTTAGTAGTTTTATGGAAGAGCGCAAGAACACAGGCCGCATTTATTTACAAAATGTAGACAACGCCAATGACCACAGTAGCTTTAAGCCAGATGTTGCTCCTATTAAGCAAAGCAACTTGTGTGCGGAGATTGACTTACCAACTAAACCATTAAATGACTTTAATGATGAAGAGGGTGAAATTGCATTATGCACTCTTAGTGCTATCAATTGGGGCAATATGCGAAGCCCAGCAGACTTTGAAAAAGCATGCACATACGCAGTACGTGGACTTGATGCGCTATTAACATATCAAAATTATCCTGTTAAAGCAGCAGAACTTGCAACAATGGGAAGACGTCCACTTGGTGTTGGTATTATTAACTTGGCATATTGGATGGCCAAGAATGATATGACTTATAGTAACCCTAATCTAGACATGATTGATGAATATGCAGAAGCATGGAGTTATTACTTAATTAAAGCAAGTGCAGACTTGGCAGCGGAAAAGGGTGCATGCTTATGGAATGATCAAACAAAATACAGTGATGGTGTTCTGCCAGTTGATACATATAAATCAGATGTTGATGATTTAGTTTCTCCACAAGAGAGACAGGATTGGGCAGGATTGCGTGAGCAACTAAAAGCAACTGGCATCCGCAATAGTACATTAATGGCACTTATGCCGGCTGAAACATCAGCACAGATTAGTAATGCTACTAACGGTATTGAGCCACCACGTAGCTTAGTAAGTGTAAAGCAAAGCAAACATGGTGTACTAAGACAAGTTGTGCCTGGTATTCATAAACTTAAAAACAAGTATGAATTGCTGTGGGATCAAAGTAGCCCTGAAGGTTACATGAAAATTATGGCAGTACTACAAAAGTATATCGACCAAGGCATTAGTGTTAACACAAGTTATAACCCTACCTTCTTTGAAGATGAGAAGATACCAATGAGTACAATGTTACAACACTTAATGATCTTCTACAAGTATGGTGGCAAACAGTTATATTATTTTAATACATATGATGGTCAAGGGGAAATAGATATTGACAAATTAAATGAATCAAGTAATATAACAGTATCAGAAGAACTAGAAATAATAGAAGATGCAGAATGTGATAGCTGCACAATTTAAGGAATAACATGAGCGTACTAAATTCAAATCAACGAAATAAACATATGGACAGTCTAATGTTCCTTGATCCAAACGGAGGAGTTGACATCCAGCGGTATGATACTTTAAAGTATCGCCAGTTTGATAAACTGACTGATAAACAGTTAGGATTCTTCTGGCGTCCTGAGGAAGTTGATGTAACCAAAGATAGTAAAGATTTTAAAGCATTAACTAAACATGAACAGCATATCTTTAGTAGTAATTTAAAACGTCAGATCCTTCTTGACAGCGTTCAGGGTCGTGCACCAGCTGACAGTTTTAACCCACTTGTAAGTTTACCTGAACTTGAGAACTGGGTAACAACGTGGACATTTAACGAAACAATTCATAGCCGTAGTTATACACATATCATTCGTAACATTTATACTAACCCTAGTATTATCTTTGATGAAATGATGGATATTGCTCCTATTATGGATTGTGCTGGTGATATTAGTAAGCACTACGATGATCTAATTGAGCAAGGAATGTGGTATAACCTACTAGGAGAAGGAACACATACAGTCAATGGTAAGAAAATTGTAGTAGACAAATATGAACTTAAAAAACTAATCTGGAAAGCTATGATGAGTGTAAACATTCTTGAAGGCGTTCGCTTTTACGTATCGTTTGCATGTAGCTGGGCATTTGCTGAATTGAAGAAGATGGAAGGCAATGCTAAGATTATTAAACTTATTTGTAGAGATGAGAATGTACACCTGGGTAGCACCCAAACGTTACTTAAACTGATGCCCAAAGATGATCCTGACTTTGCTCGCATTGAAAAAGAAACTCAGGACGAAATGGTACAGCTATTCGTAGATGCGGTAGATCAAGAAAAAGCATGGGCTGACTATCTGTTTAAAGATGGTTCAATGATTGGGCTCAATGCACAATTGCTTGGCGAATATGTTGAATGGATTGCAAACAAACGTATGCTAGCGGTTGGATTGCCTAGTCCATACAAGGGTAGCAGCAACCCGTTACCTTGGACACAGAAGTGGATTGCTGGTGCAGAAGTACAAGTAGCACCACAAGAAACTGAAATTAGTTCTTATGTTATTGGTGGTACTAAACAGGACGTAAACGGTAGTACATTTGCAGGTATGAAGCTGTGATAACACTTTACACTAAGCCATTGTGCAACTACTGCACAATGGCAAAGAGCTATCTTAACAAGCACGGATTTAAATTTGAAGAAATCCGTGCTGATAACAATCCAGAAGTGCGTAGCTTTCTAATAGAAGAAGGCCACCGCTCTATGCCACAAATTTATCATAATGGTAAACTATTAATACCAGGTGGTGGGCAAGCACTAGTACAACTTAAACCAGAATATATAAGAGAACTAATAGGAGATGAACAAATAGATGTTAGTGACTTCAAACTTTAAGAAAAATGATGCAATATCAATTAAACTTAGTACAGGAGAAGAAGTCGTTGCAAGATTTTATACAGACACTCGCGACGAACTTAAAGTAATTCGACCCAAGGTACTCACATTAAATCCAGAAAATGGTAATGCTATGCTTATTCCATGGTTAATGAGTACTGATGCAGATAATAATGATGTTGTTGTGATTCATAATAAGCAAGTCGTTGCCGTTGCAAAACCAAGTGCAGGACTTGCGAATAGCTATCTCAACAGTACTAGTTCACTTAAAATACAAGAGAATAAACCCAGTTTACTGATCTAATAAATACTTGCATGACAAATTATGTACACAGGAATAATGACGCACGAGCTTGCGGTGCAAGAACAAAAGCAACTAGCCCTAACGTTAGAGTTAATGGCGAATTTATTAGTACTGAAGGCAACACTAATACTCACGGCGGCGGTGCATTACGGGCTACAGAAACAGCAGGAAAAGTTAGGGCGAATGGCATACCAATTATTCTCCTTAACGATCCAGCATCCGCTGATAGTTTATGCCCAACTGCTGGCGGAGCGCATTGTGCCCCAAAAGCATCTAGTGCAAGTCCAAATGTTAGAGCAGGGAGTGGTTAATGGCATTAACAGATTTTACAGGCGGACTACAAAACGCTAGTGAGTATTTAGATACTCGACATCATTTAAGTAATACAACTGCATTGGGCAGTGATGCACTTCGTGTGGTTGCAAGTGCTGAATATAGCTTTTCCCTAAGAGAAATTCTTTGTGGGGTACTAGGTGGCAATGGACTTAAAATGCCAAACCTACAAATATGTATGAGTAGTAATATCTCTGCACTATTAAATTTACCAGGAATACAATCCGAATTATTTGATGCACTTGGTAGTCTCGATTCGTCGATGAATGATTTTATGGAACACACTAAGTTAGATAGTGTATTGGGTAGACTCAACGGTGTACTTGCAGAAGCACAGCAAGTGGCAAATTTAATTAACTTTTGCAGCGCACCAGTAGATCCAATTGCTATTCCAAATATGTTGGAACGTGCATTTGGTAGTTTCCTTGGTGCAGGTAAATCAATAGTAAATGATATTGGATCAATTGCTCCTGAAAATGTGTGTGCATGTTTAAGTCTTGATGGTGGATTTAACTCCAATGTATTCAACGGCGGCGTACTAGGACGTATTGCAGACAATATTGAGAACATTACTAGTGGAAATTTATTACAAAGTGAACTAGACGCTATTACGAATGACATTGCCAGTATTGGTAGTTCAATATCAGGTCTACTGGCATTTGAAAACAATATTAGTGGAAGTTATGACAGCGGAGGCAGTCAGTTTGCAACACCAGACGGCGCTTGCAACAGTGAAGTTGGTGTACTACATAATCCAACCAGTGGTAATATTGCAGATAATGCAAGATTGACAAGTAGCTTAAAAAGTTTATATGATAGAATGGCTGGATATCCAGTACAATATAGCTTGGGGAGCCAGTATGACTCTAATGGACAGCGTGTAATATCAGGAGACGTTGTTGAATATCCAAACATTTTTCACTTATTACTTGACCAAGAAATGCTTGATTTGTTGGATTCAATAGATGACCCAACGCCTGAAATTGATAACCAAATACCAGTATACGATTATTGCGGAAATATAATAGGATACACCAGTAACCTTAGCCAACGTGATGTAGAAATTAAAAGTAACGGTACAGTGCCTACTGCACCAAATAGTCCAGGCTACCTTGCAGGCGGATTGCCAACAAGCAGTAGTAATTTAACAAGTAATGGAAGTGACGTTACTGTTATTAATAATTTTACTAGTGGCGGTGCAACTTTATTCATTGTGAGTAGCGAAGCTGGTCAACTTGCACTGGCTACTAATACAAATGATCTAGTAGTTAGGTCAGACCAACTGGCCACTTATGTAAGATTAGATACAGCAACATATGTTAGCGGTACAATGGCTGATTACCAACCTAGTACTCCTACATTAAATCCGTTTGTTTCAGATTTAAACACAACTAGTAACAATGGTATTATTGTTAAAGATGGCGATGTTAGTCGTGCCCGGGCATTTGAAGGCCAAAGTGGACAAATTACAATCAATAACCCAACAGGACAAGGCGGTAATATAAAAGTAGAACTAGCAGAAAACGCTAGAATGCCTGGTACTGCGGCTATTAAAATACCAACTGGTTCTACTAGTCAACGTCCTAATACAGAAGTTGGTGAAATACGGTACAATACAGACAGTAACAGAATTGAAGGATATTTTGGTGATACTAATACTTGGAAAAGTATTGCATTACTTCCGGATATCCAAACAGCAAGTGTTAATAATGCCAACATTGGAACTGGTACTAAAATATTTAAACAGGCTGTAGGAACAGTACAACAGTTTAAATCATTATCTTCAGCTGGCGCGATTACAATTACAGATGGCGACCAAATTACTATTAGTGAGAATATTACTTCCAGTAATCAAGGATCTGGCGCTGGCGTATTTAAGCAACGTAACGGTAATGATTTACAGTTTAAATCAATAACAAGTATCGATAATAGTATTGCTATTACAAGCAATGCTGACACAGTTGATATAAGTGGTGATCCAAATGTACTTAAAGGAACATTAACAACTACAACTAACACAGTTACTGAAGTTTTATTTAATGCAGCATCAATTAATATACCTGAGAACAAAACATGGCTGTTTAATGCTTTAGTTTTAGCCAAGAGTGGATCAGAGAATCAAGGTTGGAAACTTGAAGGTATGGCACAAAACACTGGCGGCACTTCAGACAGTATAATTGGAAGTGTTAGCAAAGTATATTATCAACGTAATACAACAGACCAGCCACAAAATGTGTGGGACGCTATGCAAGCATATAATGCAGGCGATTTGGTAGAATATGATCTTAATGTATTCCAAGCTATTAACACAATTACAGGCGGCGGGGTATCTCCTGATCAAAACCCTACTGATTGGCAAGTAACTTATACTGGATGGAACGCCAGCGCAGATATAGCAGGCGCAAGTGGATTTCAAATAAGAATAAAGGGAGAAACAGGAAAAACTATTGACTGGAGCATACGATTCACGTATGTTGAAGCATAATCAATAAAAGTAATACTTTTTACTTGACAAGTAAGTCGTCTTACCATACAATCTTACTATGAAGATAATATGGACAGATGTCATGGCATATCTAAATATTTAGGCACACAGAAAGGCAAAGAACAATGAGGTCCAAGGATACCGGCGACGGTAGAAAAATAATAGCTAAAGTGGAGGTACCATTAGGCGTAAATGATATTGCAATTTATGCATTACGATACTTGTCAGAAATGGATGATAAACTCCCTTGCAAAACTGCTGATAGTAGTCAAAAACGTGAAATATTCAACATGGCTAAAGCAGCTATTCGAAATTGGGGGACAGAAGAACCCAAGTTATATATCACAAAACACAACAAAGATTTATCGCACTTCAGTGCGGTTGTTAAAAATAAATTTCCGGAGTGCGACTAATGAGCGATATTGTAGATTTTAAATTTGAAAAAGCCAAACGTAAAAGCGGCATTTCAGATACTGCATTAATTAAAGACATGATCGATAGTGGTTATGATCCGTGTAATAGTGTAGATGGTATTAATTATTTTAATGAACAAGAATTTAATAAAATCGTTAGTAGTGTTGAAATAGACGGGCAACTTGCCAACTGGTCTGATGAAGCAATAAGCCGGTTATATAAGGATATTATGGCAGCAGACCCTAGTGATGTCCTTCCAACAGTAACAGTTTCATTTGATCACCAACACCAAGATGTATACACGTTCAATACAGATGATTACAATAATGACTAATTCAGTACGGATAAAGATAATTAAGAAATCAATTGATAGTGATCTTCCTGATGATTTTCATGTAACTGAATATAAAAATGGCGTAGTAACTTCAGCCTATATCTTTAATACAATAACTGAAGCTATGGTGCATGTGCATGATTACATGAATACCGATTGACATGTGAATTTATTAAGTTATAGTAGCAACATAATTTTTTTAGGAGAAGACTATGTCAAACAACATGCCAGCTTTTATTGTCGTAAACCCCTGCGTAACAGGATTGCATATCTCAAAAACTCTTACCACAAAAGAATATGCACAAGCCCAGCAAATTTGGGGTTCACAAGCATTCGTAGTAGAAAAATTCTCAGAATCCTTGTACAACACACTGTATGCACAGTTCATTCAATCAAAAGAATTTATACATAATTTACTGCCTAAAATGAATTCACCAGAATTTATTGCAGCCCATCATAAATTTTATACAAAAGCAATGCTTTACCTTGACAAGTAAAATGTCTTACTGTATTGTGTATGTATATTGTTAGGAGACAATTTATGTCTAATCAAAAAGTACAACGTATCGGGTTTGCATGTAAGTACATGCACCCGGATCAAACACAAAAGAAAAAAGTACTTGACGAATTACAGCGTCCACTAACGGAACGTAGTACAACTATTACGTGGCTGAATAATCAAACCCGAGATGTAGCCGAAGAACGGTTATGGGATATTATGGAACACAACGGTGCATCAATGAAGCGTCTTGTGGAATATGTAGGAGGATTACCAGATGCCCTTAGGATGGTTAGGCTTGGAAGTAATCAGCTACCTGCTTATACTCAGTGTGATTGGAATTATTTTTGGCGTAAGCCGGATGTCAGACAAAGAGCGGCACAATTATATGGAACAGTGGGTGAAGTTGCACGTAGCCTTGATGTTCGCTTGTCTATGCACCCTGGCCAGTTTACTGTTCTTGCAAGCGATAACCCAGATATTGTAAATAGAAGTATAGAGGAGTTTGAATACCATGCGGATATCATCAGGTGGATGGGCTACGGTCAGAAGTGGCAAGACTTCAAGTGTAACGTCCACATCTCAGGACGCCAAGGTCCAGCCGGTATCAAAGCTGTCCTTCCAAGACTGTCTCCAGAAGCACGAAACTGTATTACTATCGAAAACGACGAAAACGCCTGGGGTCTCGAAGCTAGCTTAGAACTAGAAAAAGATGTTGCACTGGTTGTAGACATCCATCACCATTGGGTAAACAGTGGCGGCGAGTATATTTCACCAAAAGATGATCGAATTAAACGTGTAATTGATAGCTGGCGTGGTGTGCGTCCTGCGTGTCATTACAGTGTTAGTCGTGAAGACTTGCTAGTAGATCACAGCGCACAGACAAAACCCAACTATCAACAATTACTAGAATCAGGGTTTAAGAAAGCAAAGATGCGAGCCCACAGCGACAAATGTTGGAACAGTGGCGTTAACGATTGGGCATTGAGCTTCTGGGACGACTTCGACATTATGGTAGAAGCAAAGCACAAAAATTTGGCTAGCTCACAGTTGTATCAACATCACATTATGTCTAAAGACCCATTTACATCATATCCCAAAGCAGCATAAAGGAAAGGTACGAAATGACCACAATAAATTCAATGAGCCCGCTGGACAAAATAATGATAGATCAACTACGCAAGATATCACAAGAATATGAGCTTCCTAGTGTTGACACAATAGCCGATCGTATGCAACAGTTAGCAGAAATAGATTGGCGAGAAGTGGACCGGAGTATACGTTTTGCAGGGTTCCTCACATGAGAGGGTTATATGAATAATTCTGTTAGCTTACCAATTAAGTATAGTGAAGCTACGCCAAAGCAACGTAAACTAGTAAGAGAGCAATATGTTGATGAACAAGATGGCCTATGCTACTGGTGCAATACACCATTAAATGGAAAGGCACCTAAATTTATAACAGATAAGAAAGTTAATTGGAAGCTGTTTCCACCAGGATTCTTAAGAAACCCTATTCATTTACAACATAATCATGATTCAGACTTGACGGAAGGCGCAGTACATGCTATATGTAATGCAGTAATGTGGCAATATCATAGGAGATGATTATGGAACACACTTATTGGAATGGCAACGGTAAGTACCAAACAGAATACGATCGTTTGGTAGAATTGATGCCCAGCAGCGGCAAGTCAGAAACACTAGCAGGAGAGTTGATCCGCTGTGTAAGCAAACTAGGACATGAGCTTTACAACAACGGTATGGGCAACAACAGTTCAGGCGCAGTCAACATGCTTCGTAGCAAAGGCGCAATTGATGCAGCTACACACGCAACGATTTATCCACTTACTAGAGGCGCAATATACAACAGCGGCTACAACGGTGACAGCTTTCAACTTGCAGTAGAATCAGCAATAGATCAAACAATAGAGTGGATACTAGCTAACGATGCTGCAAGCACTTCTAATAGTGATAGTATGTTTAACTATGAAGAAGAAGATCAGCACTTTTGCGAAGAGTGTGGAGAAGAGATAGACAGCGCATTTGGCGGGCACCTATGTATTGATTGTGAAGATCTAGAGATGGCATGGGAAGAAGAATTAAATGATGATGGAGCATAATCATGTTGACAATATAGTATCAAATCTGCTATATTTATTTTACAGTAAACATACATACATACAGGAGATTTATTATGTGGCAAGTAGAAGCAAGTAACCCAAACGGAGACTTTTATATTAAGTCTACAATGAGTCAATCAGCATCACGTACACTGCATGGCAAACTTAGCAACAGTGGCGAATGGTCTATGGTCCGTAGCTTTGATATGGAATATGTTAAAGAACAAGCCGAAGCCGCAGAACGTATCCGTAAATTCGGCGGTAAATCGAGAGTTTAGATTTTTTTGGGAGGAAAAATTACCACCCGGGCAATAATGCCCCACTCAACATAAAGGAGACCCCCAATGAGTGAACAAATACAAACCGTCCTAGAGACAACAAAAATCGTAGCCAAATTCGCAGCTACGCTGGTGATTATGTATACCGGAATCTTTGTATCCACAAAGATGTGGGAAGCCGCAGGTGTACACGAAAGTGTTTCTGGAGTATATGGAGGAATGACAGTTTTTGTTCCATTTTTACTTTTTATTGTATTAACAATTGCTTGGTCACAAGCTAAACATATTGTTTGGAAACGTAACAATAACATTGAGTAACTAACTCAGAAGGATGTGCATTGTGTGCATCCTTCTTTACCTATAATTGGAGAAATAATATGAACACTGATAACAGAATTGTTGAAGATGAAGTTGCACGAATCAATGCCGTTACAGTACGAGGATCACTAGAAGAAATGATTCAACTTGATATGGAATCATATTCACAAGACGAGACTGAATATGCAGAAGCTCGTGGATGGTTGCAAACTGGTTTTAATGAAATGGAAATTGTCGAATAAAGGTTGACACCTTATATACGATAGTATACAATAACTAATAATAGGACAACTAATGGGCTTTAACACTAAAGAAGATATCACTACATGGGCAGTTAGTCAGATTAACAAGTACGGAATCAGACATCCGGATACATATTCAGCAACGGAGATTGTATATGTATGTCCAGAAATTCCCATGCATGTTATAGCTGACCATGTGCAAGTACGAGACGAAATGGAAATGGACGATGGCGCATAATACACACGGCTTTGAATTAGAAGAAAACGAACATGATGTAGTAGACAAAGTTTATTTAGATATTACTCCAAGGAAAGAGCCCACAGAGTGGGTACGTAAATTAAAAAACCAAGCTGGTGCCGAGGCAAAGACGCAGTGTACAGAGCATTATGCTTGGAAAGCTGCAGAATATATTGAAGATTTAGAAGCCCAAATTATAGAACTTACGGAAAAATTAGAAAGAACTGGCACTGAATGACATATGAGATTGAAACTATTTTTTATAACAATTTAGGAGGAGTTCGCACTAGGGAATTTGAATTGTTTGATACTCGTCAACAGGCGATCAAGCATATGCGTTACAAAGCATCCAAACGAGAACACCTGAAAAAACAAGGTGCAGTTAAAGAAGGATGTGTGAAGTTCGTAGATGACAGAGGCATCGTCAAAGAAGAAATTAAAATAGGTGCTTTGTTGTCTACATTTTGAAACTTAACTTAAAATGAGGCAGAACACAAATGAAATCAGTTTTAATAGTAGTATCCTTAGGGCTGTTATGGGCGCAAGAAGCATTTGCAGAATCCATAACACGCCCTGTTTCACGAATAAATCCAGTAATCATCTTTGATGCAACCGATTCCCCACAGGAGTATTGTTTGGCACTAAACATTTATTATGAAGCAAGAAGCAGTAACTTGGCTGACAAGGCCGCTGTTGCTGATGTGGTGATTAATCGTGTGCTTGATACTAGGTATCCCAATACAATATGTGAGGTAGTCAAACAGGGTAAACAACACGCTAACGGACAAATGAAACTTAACAAGTGCCAGTTTAGTTGGTATTGTGATGGTAAATCTGACACTCCAATGGATACGTCAAATTGGGCAGAAGCACAGCAGATATCATTTAATTTATACAACTTTGCTAACTATCGAGGAATTACTGAAGGCGCAACACACTACCATGCAGAATACATAAAAAGCCCAAACTGGACATCAGAACTACAACTAGTGGGTAGAATTGGTTCACACATATATTATCGGTGGGAATAAGATAAATACATGCATGGAAATATGTAATAACATAATAACACTGAATGAAGGGGGAACACTCTCCCTTCATACTTTTCACGGTAAAAGTCAGTAATATAGTGAAAAGGAATAAATTTAATGTATAATTATAAATGTCAAACAATACGTGTCGTCGACGGCAATACGGTTGATGCAATTATCGATCTCGGGTTTAATGTTAATATACACCAGCGTATAAAATTATATGGTGTATTTGTACAGGATGTTAAAAGTACTGACAGTAATATTAAAACCCAAGCAATACAATCAAAAGAAAAATTAACAAAACTATTAGGAAAAGAATTTGTATGCGAAACTATTATGAATAAACGTGGCAAAGCAGGAAGAATTATGGGAAGATTAAGTACCATTGATGCCGACGGAATTAAGATAGACGTTAACGATGTACTCATTCAACAAGGCTTCGCGAAGCAATTTGGAGAGTAAAAAATGCTACTAGGAATTTTAACATTAATAATTGCACTGGCCATTAGTGCAGTAGCCATCTACTACAGTGTAGCAGGATTGGTTGCGATATTCGCCGCCGCGGCAGTGCCTATTATAATTATGGGTGGCGCACTTGAGATTGGTAAATTAGTAACAGCATTGTGGCTACATAGGAATTGGGGAAAAGCAAAGTGGTGGCTCAAAGGGTATCTGAGCATTGCTGTTTTTG
>TARA_B110000459_G_scaffold35252_1_pt1 | contig 18785 bp, 11 predicted proteins | sample TARA_B110000459 | Tara Oceans TARA_B110000459 (sample SAMEA4398296) | marine metagenome | biome: Polar Biome; feature: [SRF] surface water layer (ENVO:00010504); material: water (ENVO:00002006), including particulate matter (ENVO:01000060) such as... | depth 5 m | reverse complement strand
ATTGCTTGTTCTTTTACAATAGTTACATTTTCAAAGCCATACGCTTTCAATGCTTGCGGAACTAGCTTGTAACTTGTTCCGTGGATAGGAGTGAAAACAATTTTTAAATCTTTTTGTTTTTGGATGATTTCTGGAGATAACGATACTTTTTTCATAGCTTTTATGAATAAACCATCCATTTCTTCTCCTAATTCTTCAATTAAGTTCTTTTGAGGATTGAAATTTACAGCAGCAATGTTGGTAATTTTTCTAACCTCATCAATTACATTCTTATCGTGTGGAGCAACCAATTGTCCTCCATCATCCCAGTATACTTTATACCCGTTATACTCTTTTGGGTTGTGAGATGCAGTTATAATAACTCCACCTTGGCAGTTGAGCTCTCTAATAGCAAAAGATATTTCTGGAGTTGGTCTTAGGTTTTCAAAAAGATAAGCCTTAATACCATTTGCTGACATAACATCAGCCGTTATTTGTGCAAATAATTGACTATTATTTCTGCAGTCGTAACCAATTACAATTTTAATCTCTTCTAAATCTCTAAACTGAGATTTTAAGTAATTAGCAAAGCCTTGAGTGGTCATTCTAACAGTATATTTATTTATTCTGTTGCTACCAACTCCCATTATACCTCTTAGCCCACCTGTTCCAAATTCTAAATCCTTATAAAAAGATTCAACTAAATCATCTGTTTGATGATCAATTAATCGTTGCACTTCAGTTCTAGTTTCTTGGTTATAATTAGTTGATAACCATGTCTTCGCTTTTTCAATTATTGTTTGATCTATCTTAGTTGTTGTATTTTCCATTTTCAGTTGTAAATAAAGGAAGGGTAAAGTTATTGAGATTTTTAACCCATTAGGTATTCGTCAATAGTTTGTTCATGCAAACTTTTAAACTGTCTTCCCAGTTTGGAATAAAAAGTTTAAATGTGTTTTTAATTTTATCCTTACTCATAGTTGAATCTTTTGGTCGTGGAGCAGGTAAAGGATACTCTTCTGTGGTGATTGGATTTATTACGCAGCCAGTCTTTGCTATTTCCATAATTTCTTTGGCAAAAGCGTACCATGTTGTTTGTTGTTCATTACTATAATGGTAAACTCCAAACTTGTTTATTACTGATTTGTCCTCCGTTTTTTTAATCATAACCATTAAGGCATTTGCTAAATCTTTAGCATAAGTAGGGCTACCATATTGGTCTGCAACTATTCCAAGTTTATTTCGTGTTTCAGCTAATTTTAGCATAGATTTCACAAAATTAGCATTGAAAGACGAGTAAAGCCAAGAAGTCCTAACGATATAATGAGCTTCGCAATTTGCTTTAATAGCAATTTCACCAGCTAGTTTTGACCTTCCGTAAACAGAAAGTGGTGCTGTTTTGTCTTCTTCAGTATATGCTTTACTACTTTTCCCATCAAACACATAATCTGTTGATACATGCAGTAAAACTGTATTTGTTCTCGCGCATGCGGTTGCTAATATTTCGGCTCCAGTTGCATTTACAAATTGAGCAGACGCTTCATTTTCTTCAGCCGAATCAACTGCTGTATAGGCAGCGCAATTAACAAGATAATTAATTGTATTTGCGTTTAAAAAAGTAGTTACTTCACTTTCGTTTGTAATATTTAGTGCCTCTTTAGAGACGAAAATAAAATTGAAATCAGCGTAATTTTCTTTAATCGATTTAAACTCAGAGCCTAATTGTCCGTTTGCTCCTGTTATTAAAATGTTTTTACTCATGCGTGATATTGATTATACAACCAGATTTTTTTGAGTGGTTAAATTAAATATTTACTGGAACCCTTACAAGAACTAGAGTAAAAAAATACAAAATACAATGATTTCTTGATTTATAGGATTTCATCCGATCTTACAAAGGAAAGTAGTCTTTAAAAAATTTGAATTAGAGCTGCCTTTTTGATTGCTCAAGATACTGCGTTAGATTATTGATAATAATCAAAATGAATACAAAACCGACAACAGTCAGAATCAAAAAATCCTTACAGTAAATGTCTGTAAGGATTTTCTTTTTCCTTTTGTTGCCCGACTAAGGCTCGAACTTAGACTCTTCTGTACCAAAAACAGATGTGTTGCCAGTTACACCATCGGGCAGTATCAAACTATTTGTTTGTTAAGGTCGGCAAATGTAGTAAAATATTTGTTTATCTAAAACATTTTTTCGAAAACTATTTTAACAATGATTAACATCCATATACAAGAAGTTCTGTAGAATTTCATATTTTCGTAACCTATAAAAAAAAAGATATGAATTATAAAAAACTTAATAATATAATTGGATGGGTTATCTGGCTGATAGCATCATTTGTATATATTTCTACAATAGAATCAACCGCTAGTTTTTGGGATTGTGGAGAGTTTATAGCTACTGCTTATAATTTAGAAGTAGGACATCCTCCAGGAGCACCATTTTTTATGTTGGTTGGACGGTTTTTTACTATGTTTGGATCAGGAGAGGTGGCTGGATATTCAATAAACGTATTATCTGCCCTAAGTAGTTCAACTACAATTCTGTTTTTGTTTTGGTCAATAACAATGATTGTTAGAAAATTAGCTCTCAAATCAGGAGAAATAACAGAAAGTAAAAGAATTGCCATTTTTGGTGCAGCACTTGTTGGTTCATTGGCTTACACTTTTTCAGATTCTTTTTGGTTCTCTGCAGTAGAAGGTGAGGTTTATGCAATGTCATCATTGTTTACTGCATTGGTTTTTTGGGCAATTTTAAAGTGGGAATCTGTAGCTTCAGAAAAGCACAGTACACGTTGGATTGTTTTTATAGCTTATTTGATGGGGCTTTCAATTGGAGTTCACCTGTTAAATTTATTAGCAATACCTGCGATGGTATTCTTATATTATTTCAAAACAAGAGAGTTAAACTTTAAAAACTTTATGATTGCTGGAGGTTTCTCTGTATTAGTTTTAGGAGCTGTTCAGTTTGGTATTATACCAGGTACAGTGAGTTTAGGAGCTCAATTTGAGTTGTTTTTTGTTAATTACTTAGGGCTGGGGTTCCATTCTGGATTGTTAGCATTTATATTCTTAGTTGTAGTGTTACTAGCAGCAGGACTTTATTATACGCAGAAGAATGGAAAAGTAGTTTGGAACACAATTCTTCTTTGTACAACTGTTATCTTAATTGGATATTCTACTTATGCTGTCATCATGGTGAGGTCAGCAGCAAATCCTCCAATGGATGAAAATAATCCAGAGAATGCGTTTAGTTTATTGTCTTACTTAAATCGTGATCAATATGGTGCTGCACCATTTTTATCAGGTCAGTTTTATAATACGCCTTTAGATGCAAACGAGCCTTATAAAGAGGGTAAGCCAGTTTATTATCAAAATAAAGAAACTGGAAAGTATGAGCAAACAAATGCTGGAGAAAAAACAAAACCAAATTACGATAGTAAAGCATCTGGGTTTTTACCACGAATGTGGAGTTCTCAATCACATCATAAAAGCCACTATGAAATGTGGAGTGGAGGTATTAAAGGGAAGAATAAAAGAGCTTCAAATGGAGAAACAATAAAAGTTCCAACATTTGGTGAGAATTTATCGTTCTTGTTTAATTACCAATGGGGGCACCTTTATTGGAGGTATTTTATGTGGAATTTTGCAGGCAAGCAAAATGACATACAAAGTACTATGCCGTCTGATATTAAAAATGGAAATTGGATGACTGGTATTTCAGCAATCGATGGAATGCGTTTAGGAAATCAAGATAAATTACCATTGAGTATGACTGATAATCCTGCTCATAACAAGTACTATTTATTGCCATTTTTATTAGGATTGATTGGTTTAGTGTATCAATTTTATAAAGATCCAAAGGATTGGTTAGTATTAGGATTATTGTTCTTTTTTACAGGAATGATGATTAATTTCTATACGAATCCACCATCCCCACAGCCAAGAGAAAGAGATTATGCTTATGTGGGCTCTTTTTACGTGTTTGCAATTTGGATAGCCGTTGGAGTGTACGCACTGTATGAAATGTTGAGCAAAAAAATGCCAAAAACAATTAGCGCAGTAGGTGTTTCTATTGCCTGTTTATTGTTGGTGCCAGTAGTAATGGCGAACCAAAATTGGGATGATCATGATAGAAATGGAATTTATACAGCAAGTGATTTTGCTAAGAATTATTTAAATTCTTGTGCTCCTAATGCTATTTTATTTACAAATGGAGATAATGATACCTTCCCATTATGGTATGTGCAAGAGGTTTTGCGTTACCGTACAGATGTTAGAGTTGTTAATTTAAGTCTGTTAAATACCGATTGGTATATTGAGCAAATGAGAAGAAAAGCTTGGGATGCTGATGGTATTCCACAGCGATTACCAGAGTCTAAAATTAGACAAGGAACAAATGATTATTTACCTATTTACGAAAGACCAGAAGTTAAAGGTTTTAGAGATGTAGATGAAATGATTGCTTTTGTAGCTGATGATACTCCTAAATCTAAAGTAGGTGTTGGTCAAGGAAGAAAGCAAGTGGATTATTTTCCAACAAAGAACTTTTCGCTTTCAGTTGATAGAGCAACTGTTTTAGCTAACGGTACAGTTTCTCCAGAGAATGAAGCTAGAATTTTAGATAAAGTTGAGTGGACAGTTAATAAGACTTACATCATGAAAAATGATTTAATTATTCTTGATATATTGGCAGCTAATGATTGGAAGAGACCTGTTTATTTTGCTATTACTACTGGAGCTGATAGTTATTTAGGTTTAACAGATCACTTTCAATTAGAAGGTTTAGCGTATCGTTTAGTTCCATTTAAAGCAAAAAGCTATGACGGACAAACTGGAGAGATTAATACAGATATTATGTATGAGAACTTAATGAACCAGTTCAAGTGGGGAGGAATGAAGGAAGGTGATTTATACATGAATGAGAATAACAGAAGAATGTGTATGAATTTTAGAAATAATTTCGCTCGTTTATCTACTGAGTTTATTAGAACAGGACAAAAAGAGAAAGCTGTTGAAGTATTAGATGAATGTCTTGCAGCTATTCCTGAAAGAAATATTCCTTATGACTATTTTATGTTGTCAATTGCTGAGAACTATTACAGGTTAGAAGAATATGAAAAAGGAAACGAAATTATGGGTTCTCTTGTAGATAGATATGAGAATGATTTAAGATATTATGTTTCTTTAAAGGGAGCGGCTAAAAAATCTGTTCAATCTGATTCTGAAAGAGCAAGGTATATTTTACAACAAATTATTATGATGACAAATGATCGTTATAAAGAAGCTGGAATGCAAGAGGGAATGCAAGATAGGTTTACAGGTATAAATAGTTTATTAATGAACCAGTCTAACTAATAGGATAAGATTATAGAACAATGAAGAAATTAATAAGAAATATTTTAAGAGGATTAGGTTTGTATTCTGCGGCTTTAGATGTAGAAAATAAAGTAATAACTGTATTTAAAAAGGCAGAAAGAAAAGAGTTTTATGCTGAATTTATTAAAGAAGGCGATGTTGTTTTTGATGTTGGAGCCAACAAAGGAAATAGAACAATTATCTTTTTAGAGTTAGGAGCAAAAGTTGTTGCTGTAGAACCTCAAAAAGAATGTTACGAGCACTTAACAAAACGTTTTGGTGATACAATTGATTTAATCAAGTTAGGACTTGGTGAAAAAGAAAGTACAGCTACAATGTATGTTTCAGGTTCTACATTGATATCTTCATTTTCTAAGGAGCATGTAGATGTAATGAAAGAAGATCGCTTTAAAGGAGCTGATTGGGGAGATACAATTGAAATTCAGATGACAAAAATGGATGTTTTAATTGAAAAGTACGGTACTCCTGCTTTCTGTAAAATTGATGTTGAAGGTTATGAGTATGATGTTTTAAAAGGACTATCTAAGCCATTGAAAGCACTTTCTTTAGAATATATTGTTCCTGAAAACACTCAGGTGTTGGTTGATTGTTTAGCGCACTTAGCGAAGCTTGGAAAGATAGAGTGTAATTTTTCTTATGGCGAATCAATGAAGTATAACTTACCTCAATGGAAATCAGGAGAGGATATGATTACTTACGTTCAAACAAAAGAATTTACGGATACATCTTATGGAGATGTATATATTCGTTTTATATAGTGCTCTAAATACAACTGTTGAATGAGTTATAGAAGAGACACTGATATTAAAAAAGCCGAAGCATAACTGCTTCGGCTTTTAGTATTGTTGTGTCTCTTAATTAGTATCCGAAGATCTCTTCTAAAGATAACTCTTTAACTTCTCCCATTTCTTTTAAAACATCCATCTTAACTAAGTCTTTGTTTCCAATAACTAAGTAAGTATAGTTTTTTCCAGCAATATTACTGTTAAAAAATGTTTTTAAATCAGCCAATTGAAGTGACTTGATTTGAGGGTAAATTTCTTCATTAATGTCAGAATCTCTTCCCATTTCTTTTGTCGATAAATACTTCCAAAATAAGCTAGAACGTTTCGTTCTTGAAGTTTCAATCTTCTTTAAAGCAGCCATTTTAGAATCTTGAAATTGATCCTCAACTTCTGGCATTTCATTCATTAACTCCATAATTGCTTTCTTGGCATCAGCTAACTTGTCAACCTGTGTTCCAATGTAAGCTCTTACGTAGTGCGCTTTGTTTGGTTTTCTTGGCGTAGTGTAAGCTGCATAAGCTGAGTATGCCAATGCTTTAGATTCTCTAATTTCTTGAAAGATAATAGAAGATAACCCACCACCAAAATACTGGTTAAAGACTTTAGTCGTTGCTGCTAAATCTTTATTGTAAGCTCCAGCATTAGAAAGCATCATTACTTCTGATTGTACCATGTCATAATCAACAAAGTAAACAACGTTTTTTTCCATTGTTAATTCTGGAAAATCTATAGCTACAATTAGTGGCTTTAACGTTTCTGGAGTTTTATGGTTTTCGTTTAATAAAGTCTTTACAGCCTCAATGTCCTTTCTTCCATAATAATAGATGTAGTGCTCATAAGAAGTAAGTTCCTTAATTTTTGCTACTAAATTGTTAGGATCTAAACCTTTCAATTCATCTGCACTTAAAATGTTTTTAATTGGAGCGTTGTCTCCATACATACCGTAGTTCATTAAACCACCATAAAGAATTGCGCCTTTATTTAATTTAGTATCAGCTCTATCTTTTAATTTGTCAGCAACACCATTTTCAAAAGCTTCTTGGTTTGGTTGAACATTTGCTAAAATGTGCTCAAAAAGTTTAATTCCTTCTTCTAAAGATTCATCTAATCCAGATAAAGTAACATAAACTCTTTCTTGTGCAGCATAAACGCTATAGCTTAATCCAAGTTTAAATAATTCTAATTGTAACTCATTAGCTGAATATTTATCAGTTCCTAAGTATTCTAAGTATTCAACAGCAAGAGCCATTTCTTTGTCACTATAAGAACCCATGTCTAAAATGTAGTTTAAACTAAATGTTTCGTTAGTTGTATTTTCTACATAATAAAGAGGCACACCAGATGCTAATTTGTCTTCTTTAATTTCAGTTTTGTAATCATCATAAACAGGAGTCATTCTGGTAGCATCCAATTTCTCAAACTCAGTTGCAAAAACAGAAGCAGTATCTCTATTTAAAGGAACCTGAGTAATTTGTGGTTTTTCAACTTTAGGATTGTCTCCCTCACCAGTTTCTTTATAAACAACTACATAATTGTTGTTAAAATATTTATTGGCAAATGTAACGATATCAGCCTTTGTTACTTTACTAAGCTTGTCGTTAGTGTTAACAACATCCGACCAGTTTTGATTCATGATAAAAGCATTGGTCATTTTACCAGCTCTAGCAGAATTGTATTGGTTACGCTGTTGTTCACTTAATTTAAAATCTTTGATAACTGCAGGAAGCATCCATTCTTCAAATTCTCCAGCTTTAATTTTTTCAACTTGCGCTAACAATAAGTCTTTTACTTCTTCTAAAGATTGTCCTTCTCTTGGGTTACCCGACAATTCAAATGTTGAGTAGTCTTTCATTGTTTGTGGACTAGAATATGCATCAAGTACTTTTTGAGCTTTAATTAAATCTAAATCAATTAATCCTGCTTGACCATTGTTTAATAAGCCATCAAATAAATTTAGCATATAAATATCTTCAGTCTCAATTCCTGGTAATCTATAACCAACGTTTACCCATTCAGCATCACTTCCTTTTACAGTAATAAATTCAGGTTCTGTTGCTTCATCTTCAACCGCAGCTGTAAATGTTGGAACTTCTTTAGATTCGTATTTTCCAAAATACTTTGTAATTAAATCGACTGTATTGTCTGGGTCTAAATCACCAGATAAAATAATAGCCATGTTATTAGGAACATATCTTTCACTAAAATACTGGTGAATTTTTTCCATTGAAGGATTTTTTAAATGCTCACTTGTACCTATAGTTGTTTGCGTTCCGTATTGGTGTTTTTTAAACAATGCTTTAGACATAGTTTCATAAGATAACCAATAATCATTATCACGAGATCTGTTGTACTCTTCGTAAACAGCTTCTAACTCTGTATGGAATAATCTAAGCACTAATTCATCAAATCTTTCAGATTCAATAGCAAGCCACTTTTCAAATTCATTAGAAGGAATGTCATTAATGTATACCGTTCTTTCAACAGAAGTGTAAGCGTTTGTTCCTTTAGCACCAATAGAGCTAATCATCTTATCATATTCATTCGGCACAGCAAATTTAGCTGCTTCTCCTGAAAGACTATCAATTTGATGGTAGATGGCAGTTCGCTCAGCTACATCTGTAACAGTTCTTCTTAATTCATATAAGTCAGAAATACGTTGCAATAAAACCTTCTCTTCTGCCCAATTGATTGTAGCAAGTTTTGAAGTTCCTTTAAAAACCATGTGCTCTAAATAGTGAGCTAAACCAGTAGCATCAGCAGGATCTTGTTTACTTCCTGTGTTTACTGCAATGTTGGTTTGAATTCTTGGTTCATCTTTATTTACAGACATGTAAACTTTTAAACCATTGTCTAATGTGTAGATGAATGTATTTAATACATCGTCCTCAACAGTTTCGTATTCATATTTGTAGGAAGCGTCTTTAGAGTTACCACCACAAGCAGCCATTAGTAGGCTTGTAATAATTACAAATGATAATTTTAATGCTTTAATATTCATTGTTCTATTATTAGGTTAAAATAAATGAATACCAAATGTATCGAAAAAATGTTAGAAAATTTAGGCGTAACCAACATCCATATTTAGGGCTTTAACAAGCTCTTTAAGTTGAGGATTGTTTTCGCTCATTTTAATAAATTTTTCTTGGGGTGTGTAAGCCTTTTTGGTTTTAAAGTCTTTGTTAATGGATAATTTTACGCCTACATCATAATTAGAAAGCTCTTTTCTTATAAAGTCTAAAAAGTCAGATTTTTGTGTGTCAAATTCATCATTCAAAGCTTTGTTTTCAATACGGAAGTATATAATGTTTTCTTTTAGTTCAGGAATTTCTTCAAAAATAGAGGCTAAACTGTCTTTTCCTTTTTCTTTAAGCATGGTTTTATAACTTCTTAAAGCGTTGGAAAATTCTACAGCTGTAAAATCTTTTTTTGGTCTGTTTCTAACATCTATTTCTACTTCTTTATCAGTCTCTTTTTTCTGCGTTGCAGGATTTATTGATATAGAATTAGCGAGCGAGCGAGTTGAGCTTCTTTTTAGTGTAGGCTTTCCTGTTTTCTTTTCATCAAACTTATGGGGAAGTACAGCGCTAAGGCTAGCTTTTGGTTCTTGTACAATTAAAGGCGTGCTTGGTTCTGGCACGGAGTAATTTACGACAGTTTTTTTAAGTGAAGCATCTAAAGCAGGATTCCTACTTTGCTCTGTTCTTGGACTTATTAAATTTCCTTTGTGATTAAAAGGTAAATTAATTATGGGCTTTTTTTTTTCAGCCATTTGGCTGTCGATCGAACAAAGTTGCATTAACATTACCTCTACAAGGAGTCGTTGGTTTTTACTTACTTTATATTGTGTGTCCGATTTTGTGGTAATGTTTAAAAAATGTATCAGCTGACCGGTGTTTGATGCTTTTGCTTGAGCAAGATATTTATCTTTAATTGTAGCTCCAACTTCTAGTAAAACAATAGTACTCGAATCTTGGCAAACCAAAAGATTTCTAATATGCTCAGCTAATCCGTTAATAAAGTTATGACCATCAAAGCCATTGTTTAAAACCTCATTGAACAAGAGTAATGAATCGCCAATGTTATTAGATAGAATTGAATTGGTTACCTTAAAGTAATAATCGTAATCAAGGATGTTTAAATTTTCAATAACATCTTTATACGTTATTGTTCCTCCAGAAAAACTAATAATTTGATCAAACATAGATAGGGCATCTCTTAATGCTCCATCAGCTTTCTGAGCGATGATGTGTAAGCCATCTTCTTCGGCTACTACTTTTTCCATTTTAGCAATTCCTGCTAAATGAGAAGAGATATCATCAATCTTAATTCTATTAAAATCAAAAATCTGACATCGAGAGAGTATAGTTGGTATAATCTTATGTTTTTCTGTAGTTGCTAGTATGAAAATAGCATGTTTTGGTGGTTCTTCTAATGTCTTTAAAAAAGCATTAAAAGCTGAAGAGGAAAGCATATGAACCTCATCAAGAATGTATATTTTATGAGATCCTAATTGCGGAGCAAAACTGACCTGGTCAATTAAATTTCTAATATCTTCAACACTATTGTTAGAGGCGCCATCTAATTCTTGAATGTTTAAAGATCTACCTTCATCAAAAGATTTACATGATTCACATTCATTACATGCTTCAATTTTATCACTAACATTGGAGCAGTTAATGGTCTTTGCTAAAATACGAGCGCAAGTAGTTTTTCCAACACCTCTTGGTCCGCAAAATAAAAAAGCCTGGGCTAGATGTTGACTTTTAATAGCATTCTTTAAGGTAGATGTAATAGAAAGTTGACCTACAACAGAATCGAATGTTGTGGGTCTGTACTTTCTTGCAGAAACAATATAGTTTTCCATGCCTTAATTAATGAGCAACAAATATAATTTTATTTGGGGGTTTGTTTTTTGATTTGATGAATTTATTTTTCAACAACTATTTACGTTAAGGATGGGAGTGGTATCCTTTAAGGCGGATCTCTGAGTGGAGCCGAAGAGTAAAGTTTGAAAGATGTAGCGAACAACCTGTTAAAACACCCTAATATAAAAGTTAATAAAATCTGAGGTGTCAACCATTTGTAAATCGATATTAATTTCTTACTTTTGCAGACCTTTAAAAATTGAAGGGATAACTAAAATTAAAAAAAATGACAAAACGTTATGAAACTGTCTTCATTCTAACTCCCGTTTTATCTGCTGAGCAGGTGAAGGAGACAGTTGTAAAGTTTAAAAAATCTTTGAAAGATGCAGGCGCTAAGCTTATGCATTCAGAAGATTGGGGATTAAAAAAATTGGCTTATCCAATTCAAAAAAAATCAACTGGTTTTTACCATTTGTTTGAGTACGAAATGGAAGGAGAAGGTATCGCTGATATGGAAGTGAACTTAAAAAGAGACGAAAAAGTAATGCGTTTCTTAACAGTTTCTTTGGACAAGCATGCAATCGCTTTCGTTGAATCACGTCCTCAGAGAAAAAAGTAATAATCCACTACTAACCCAAAAAAATTAAAAAGACATGGCTGAAAATAGCTCAGAAATCAGATATTTAACTGCTCCTGATATTGAATTAACGAGAGATAAATACTGTAGATTTCAAAAAAATAGAATTAAATATATTGATTATAAAGATGAAAAATTCTTATTGCAGTTCGTAAACGAACAAGGTAAGTTGTTGCCAAGAAGAATTACTGGTACATCTTTAAAGTATCAAAGAAAAGTTTCGCAAGCTGTAAAAAGAGCGAGACATTTAGCATTAATGCCTTACGTAGCAGATATGCTTAAGTAACAGGCTTTGCCTGAGTTATTTATTCTAATAAATAAAGAAATGAAAGTTATACTAAGAGAAAATAAAGAACACTTAGGGTTTAAAGATGAAATCATTGACGTGAAAAACGGATTTGGTAGAAATTTTTTAATTCCTAAAGGAATAGCTGCTTTAGCTACTCCATCAGCAATTAAAATGTTAGAGGAAAACCTTAGACAGAGTGCTGTTAAGAATAAAAAAATAAAAGATGAAGCTCAAAATACTGCGAATGCTCTTAACGAGATGGTAGTAGTTGTAGCTGTAAAAGCAGGAGAAAAAGGAAAGATCTTTGGTTCTGTAACTACAGTTCAATTAGCTGAAGCTATTGAAAAAGCAGGGCATAAAGTTGATCGTAAATACGTTAAAATTAAAGGTGACGCAATTAAGAGCTTAGGTTCTTATGAAGCTTCTATCAGATTACACAAAGATGTGTCTGCTGACGTTAAGTTTGATGTTGTTGCAACTGGTGCAAAGAAAAAATAAGCTACTAGCTTAATTTAAAAAAGCCTCAACTATATTAGCTGAGGCTTTTTTTTATTCGTAAAATCTTGTGAGACTGTATATTTTATTTATATTTGTAGCGTTGAAAATAGAGAGAATTAGTGGAGGGAACGAAAAGTTCCCTTTTTCTTTGGGATAAAAATGATAGGAAAAGAACAAATATTAGAATTGATCCAAGACAAACTGACTGAAAACAATTGTTTTTTGGTAGAGTTGGAGATTGGAGAAGGTAATGCAATCTCAATTGAGATTGATAGTTACGATGGAATTTCTGTTACAGATTGTATAGAGATTAGTAAAGTAATCGATAATAGTTTAGATAGAGAGATAGAAGATTTTGAAATGAATGTTTCTTCTGCTGGTTTAGATAAACCACTTCGTGTAATTGAACAATATAAAAAGAACATAGGAAGAGATGTTAAAGTTGTGCCAGTTGAAGGTATAGTTGTGAAGGGTGAGTTGATAGAAGTGAATGAAGAAGGAATAGTAGTAGAGCATTCTTATAAGGAAAGAATTGAAGGGAGAAAGAAGAAGGAAACTATTGTTAAGCAAGAGAAAATAAAATTTAATAATATAAAAGAAACAACGATAATTATATCGTTTAAATAACCAATAGATGGAAAGTTTAAGTTTAATAGATTCGTTTCAGGAATTCAAAGAATTCAAAGATATTGATAGAGCAACCCTAATGAACATTTTAGAAAGTGTTTTTAGAAGCACTATTAAAAGACAATTTGGAGATGATGAAAATTTCGATTTTATCGTAAATGTTGATAAAGGAGATTTAGAGATTTGGAGGAATAGAGAAATTGTTCACGATGGAGAGGTAGAGGATGGTAATAAAGAAATTTCTTATGCGGAGGCTATTTTGATTGAACCGGATTTCGAGATTGGTGAAGAAGTTTCTGAGGAAGTGAAAATGGAAGATTTTGGACGAAGAATAGTATTGTCGTTAAGACAAAACTTGATGTCTAAAATCATGGAATTAGAAAAAGATAATATCTACGCTTCATACAAGGATAGAGTTGGTGATTTAATTACCGGTGAAGTTTACCAAGTTTGGAAAAGAGAGATTTTAATTTTGGATGATGAAGATAATGAATTGATTCTTCCAAAAACAGAACAAATTTCTAACGATAGATTTAGAAAAGGAGATACTGTAAGAGCAGTAGTGGTTAGAGTTGAAATGAAAAACAACAAACCATTAATTATCTTATCAAGAACATCTCCATTATTTTTAGAGCGTTTATTCGAACTAGAGGTGCCTGAGATTTATGATGGTTTAATTACAATTAAAAATATTGTCAGAGCACCAGGAGAAAGAGCAAAAGTTGCTGTAGAATCTTATGATGATAGAATTGATCCTGTTGGAGCTTGTGTTGGAATGAAAGGTGCAAGAATCCACGGCATAGTTAGAGAGTTGAGAAATGAAAATATTGATGTAATAAACTATTCTGCAAATACAGAATTGTTTATACAACGATCTTTAAGTCCAGCAAAAGTAACTGCAATTAAATTGGATAGAACTAAAATGACTGCAGAGGTTTTCTTAAAGCCTGATCAAGTTTCTTTAGCAATTGGTAGAGGTGGGTTTAATATTAAATTAGCAGGTGAGCTTGTTGGTTTTGATATTGACGTGTATAGAGATGTTGATGAAGATGATAATGATGATGTTGCATTAGATGAGTTTAAAGATGAGATAGAAGGTTGGGTAATTGCTGAACTGAAATCTATTGGATGTGATTCTGCAAAGAGTGTAATCGAACAATCTGTTGAAGAATTAGTAAGAAGAACTGATTTAGAAATTGAAACTGTTGAGGATCTGATGAGAGTCTTAAAACAAGAATTTGAAGATTAATAAACCTAACGGATAGTTTATTAAAATATAATAAATACTTTAGTAGTATTAATACTGATTGAAAAGAGCAAAGAACAAATGGCTGGAGGAGTAAAAAGATTAAGTAAAGTAGCAAGGGAATTCAATGTAGGGATACATACCCTTATAGATTTTTTAGCGTCAAAAGGTATTACGGTTGAGAGCAATCCTAATACAAAAATTGATGCTGGAACTTACAGCATTTTACAAGCAGAATTTCAATCGCAAATTAGTGCGAGAGAGGAATCTCAGAAAGTATCTATTGGTACAGAAAAAGAAACGATTACCTTAGAACAAGTTCAAGGAGTAGTACCTGAAAAAGAGGTTGAGGTTATTCCTGAGCCAGTTATTGAGCAAATAGCTGAAGAAGTTGTATCGAAAAATATTGAAGAGATTGTAGAAGAAAAAGTTGTAGTTCCGACAAATAAGACTCCAATAATCGAAGAGGTTAAGGATTCTGAAGAGAGTGGAGACATAAAAGTTCTTGGAAAAATTGATCTTGGAAAAATTAATCTTAAGACAAGGCCAAGTAAGAAAAAGCCTGTTAAAGATGTGAAAGCTATAAAACCTAAGGGAGAGAAACCTGTTAAGGTAGAGAAGACTGTTAAGGTTGTTGAAGTAAAAAAGGAAGAACCGAAGAAGGCTGAAAAACTAGACCCAGATAGAAAGGCTCCTGAAGAAATTAAAACGAAATACACAAAATTAGAAGCTCCAAAAGTTTTAGGGAAAATCGAATTACCTAAGAAAATTAAAAAGCCTGTTGCATCATCTTCTAGAGATATTGATGCAAAAAAGAAACGAAAGAGAATTGTTCGTAAGGTTGATGTGTCAACTGAAAAGAGAAAACCATTTGTAAAAGGGAAACCGAAACCAAGAGGTGCTAGAGTTGAAAAACGAGCTGAATTAACTGAAGATCAAGTTCAAGCCCAAATTAAAGCAACCTTGGCTAGATTAACTGGCGCTGGTAAAAAGAAAGGTGTTAAACACAGGAAGGATAAAAGACAGGCAGCAAGTGATCAAGCTGATATCGCAGCAGAAATACAAGCAGCAGAAAAACGAGTGCTTAAACTTACTGAATTTGTTACAGTAAGTGAGCTGGCTAGTATGATGGATATTGGAGTCAATGATATTATTGGTGCTTGTATGAGCTTAGGAATGTTTGTTTCTATTAATCAACGATTAGATGCCGAAACATTAACCATCATTGCTGAAGAGCATGGATTTATGGTTGAATTTATTTCTGCCACTGAAGAAAACGAAGTTGATTTTGATATAGAAGATAAAGAAGAAGATAAAGAAGATAGAGCTCCAATTATTACGGTAATGGGACACGTTGATCACGGTAAAACTTCATTATTAGATTACATTAGAAAAGCGAATGTAATACAAGGCGAAGCAGGTGGAATAACACAACATATTGGCGCTTACTCTGTGGAAGTGAAAGATGGTAAAAGAATTGCATTCTTAGACACACCAGGTCACGAAGCTTTTACAGCTATGCGTGCTAGGGGTGCACAGGTTACAGATGTAGTTATTGTTGTAATAGCTGCTGATGATAACGTGATGCCTCAAACAAAAGAAGCAATCAATCACGCACAAGCGGCAGGGGTACCAATTGTATTTGCTTTTAATAAGATTGATAGAGATGGAGTTACTTCTGACAAATTGAAGGAAGAACTTTCTCAAATGAATATATTAGTAGAAGAATGGGGTGGGAAATTTCAACACCAAGATATATCTGCTAAAACGGGTCAAGGTGTAGAGGAATTATTAGAGAAAGTTATACTTGAAGCAGAAATGTTAGAGTTAAAAGCTAACCCTAATAAAAATGGTATAGGAACTGTTGTAGAATCAGAACTTGATAAAGGTAGAGGGTATTTATCTACTATCTTAGTACAATCTGGTACAGTAAATATAGGGGATGTTGTTTTAGCTGGAGGTTATTGCGGAAGGGTAAAAGCAATGTTTGATGATCAAGGGCGTAATATGACAGTTGCAGGACCTTCTACTCCGGTATCATTATTAGGATTGAATGGAGCACCAAATTCTGGTGATAAATTCCATATCATGGATGATGAGAAGGAAGCTAGAGCAATTGCTGAAAGAAGATTACAATTACAAAGAGAACAAGGAGTGAGAACTCAAAAACATATTACGCTTGACGAGATTGGTAGAAGATTAGCAATTGGAGACTTTAAGGAATTAAACGTTATTATTAAAGGTGATGTTGATGGTTCTATTGAAGCACTTTCTGATTCTTTACAGAAACTATCAACTGATCAGATTGAAGTAAATATTATACACAAATCTGTTGGTGCAATTTCTGAAACTGATGTTATGCTGGCTGCTGCTTCGGAAGCAATTATTGTTGGGTTCCAAGTTAGACCATCTGCTGAAGCAAGAAGAGTTGCAGAAAGAGAGCAAATTGATATTAGATTATATTCTATTATTTATGCTGCTATCGATGAAATTAGAGATGCAATGGAAGGTATGCTTGCAGCTAAAATTGAAGAGAAAATTGTTGCAACTGTTGAGATTAGAGAAATATTTAAAGTATCTAAAGTCGGAACTATTGCAGGTTGTATGGTTCAGTCTGGTAAGATTAGTAGAAACAGTAAGGTTCGTTTAATTAGAGACGGAGTTGTTGTTTATACTGGAGAATTAGGATCTTTAAAAAGATATAAAGACGATGCAAAAGACGTTGGTAAAGGATACGAATGTGGATTGAACATCGAAAACTTTAATGATATTAAAGTTGATGATATTGTTGAAGCTTATGAAGAGGTAGAGGTAAAACAAAAGTTGTCAACTGCTAAGAAAAATTAACTAGATTTATTAGAACTGCAAATTTGTAAATAAATAAAAAGGCTTGAGAGTAATCTCGAGCCTTTTTATTTTGAGTATTTTCTCCTGAAAAAGTTGACTTAATCCAGAAAAGCTATTTTTTAATTGTAAATTATTATTTATTGCAATACTTACCAATTAAGGAGTACCCTTTTGTAATTCCTAATTCACCAGCTTTACTTAAGTCTTTACAGGCTTGGTCGTTGTTTTCTAAAATTAATAAGATTAAAGCTCTATTGAGGTAAGCCTCAGCAAATGATGGAGATAAACTAATGGCTTTACTATAATCTTCAATAGCACCGATGTAATTTTTATTTTGAAATTTCAGATAAGCTCTGTTAAAGTAGGCATAAGTGAATTTCGGGTTAAGTGCAACACATTTGTCATAGTCTTTAATAACCATATCTAAACTATAGCTACTTGTTTCATCTTTCTGAAATATTTGATACAGCATATTTGCTTTACCAAAATAAGCCATATAGTTATCAGTATCTAAGTGTAAGGATTTATTGAAATCCATAATTGCTCTATCGTAAACACTTAATGAGGCATTAATAACTGCTCGTTTTAAGTACAATTCACCATTTCTATAGTCCAATAAAATTTGTTCGTTTAAGGATGCTAATTTGTTCTTTTTAAGTGTTTCATTAATCTCATCATTATCATTCAATAAAAAGTAAGCTGAATAAGAGTTGTTTTTCTTGTTCCACGAATCGATAATTCGTTTATGGTTGTTGGATGCCAATAAACTAATATAATAAGGACTAACTAATGCAATCTCTGTATTGGATATTTGGGCAACATTTTTATTATCTCCATTGCTAAATGAAGTTACTTTGGTAATGTTTAGTTCTTCATTTCTTTTTAAGCTATCAGTAATATCAAGTTTGGTATTATTAATAATTTCGGCTGTTTGCTTATCTTGATTTGCACCTACATAATCACCAATTTGTTGTTTTAAATTAGCTCTTAATTTATAAGCATCTACAAAATCAGGATAAATCTCAATTACCTTTTCAATATCTATTCTGGCTAATCTTAGCTTCTTTATTCGATTATAAATTATTGCTCTATTATAATAAGCTAATATGTTTTTAGAATTGAGTAGAATTACTTTTTCATAATCTGCTAAAGCTAATTGATAAGCCTCATTATCTGTATAAATTATTGCTCTATTGTAATATGCGGAGGTAGAATTAGGAGAAAGTTCTAAAACTGTATTTAAATCTTTAAGTGCATCATCCTTGTGGTCTATTTTAGTGTAAACCATAGCACGTTGAAAGTAGGCATAACTGTTTTTAGCATCTAAATGTAACGCTCGAGTAATATCATTAAGGGCAGAATCATAATGCAATAAATAATACTGAGCAGTTGCTCTTCGTACATAAGTATTGGCTTTTCTGGGATTACTTTTTATTATAATATTAAAATCGTTTATGGCTTTGTAATAATTTTTTAAACCCAACTCAGACATTCCTCTGATAAGATAAACCAATTCTTTGTTACTATAATAGCGCAGTGCTTTTTCACAATCATAAATAGATTCTTTATAATTATGAAGAGAGTTGTGTGTAATGGCCCTATTTAAATAGATGTCAGAATTAGTAGA
>TARA_B110000459_G_scaffold204124_1_pt1 | contig 18820 bp, 16 predicted proteins | sample TARA_B110000459 | Tara Oceans TARA_B110000459 (sample SAMEA4398296) | marine metagenome | biome: Polar Biome; feature: [SRF] surface water layer (ENVO:00010504); material: water (ENVO:00002006), including particulate matter (ENVO:01000060) such as... | depth 5 m | reverse complement strand
CTCTTGGGACAGGTATTGTGCTTCCTTCGTAGATAACTCTGCCACTAAAAGATAAGCGGTCGTCATTACGAACTCTACTCCCATCAGCCACTTCACCTACTCTTGGTTCACTGATATCTAGAATAGAGTAATCATCTGGTGCAATAATCAAATCATTTTCGACTCTGAAAGTATGTTCAATAAGTAATATCTTAGTATCTGTTGGAGAACCTCTCTCCTTGAACAATAATATTACATCACTCATTTCTTCATCTGGCCAATCCCAACCAAACTTAAACACGAAGTCAAGCATTATCAATGGTAATCCTGATGAATTGATTGTTTGAGTCATTTTACTGGACGTGGAAATTGAAATGTAATCACTTTCAGACCAGAAAGTATTATTCAACCCAGAATAGGAAATCCTTTGAGCATCGTTTTCTGGATTTGGTCCCTCAAAGTCAAACACAAGAGATATGTGTTCGAAGTCGATAACTGTGTTTTCATCAACAAATCCGAACGAGATAGTTTGAGTTTTGCCTGAGTAAACTGGTTGGTTATCAGAGTGACCTACCCATTCTAATCCAGTGAATACTGCCACTGAATCTTTACGAGTCACAAATGTTGCATCATCAAATTCAAAGCCATGTGTTGTTTGATAAGTTTGAGTTTCACCTTCAGAATCAATATACTCACTGTACATTCCGTTTCCAGCTAAATCAAAACCATCCCAGAAGTATGAAACTCTACCCATATTCGGGTTTCTTGAATGGTCGATAGTGGAAGAAAACCACTTGTTGGGTTCGTCGGTTAGATTCTCTACTTGAGTCACAACATATTCTTCACTATCTGCCAAACCATTTTTATTCAAATCATGATCTGCCTCGACCCAATAATTAAGATTCAAGAACATTGGACTACCAACTTCATCATTAACTAAAATTCGTACTTCTTGGTCATAACTTGCCGCTTCATAACTATCATCGATTGGTGTTGTATCTAATTTCAAAGGAGCTGTCGCATCAACTTTGAAAGTCCTTCTCCATGAATCATTAGGTAGAACAGAAAGTGAAGGATTCAATTCATTATAGGTCTGAATTTCAAATGTATATCCATCAGGGTTATCTGAATTAGGCATTGTCACAGGAATGAAAAACGTGCCATTGTTGTTCATCGTATCTCTGGCATTACTCTCCACCCATCCTTCACGCGAGATTCTAACATCAAACATGTTATCTAAAGGCGCATCTTGTGAATCCATATACCACATAGCGCCCTGGAAAAATACGGTTTCACCACCTGCTAGCCAGGAATTATCGGGAACATCTTCACTGACTACCAAGCCTGAATTATCACGAACTTTGAACCATCCAAGGCCGTAGGTGTGATTCACAGATAGAGCACCACTTGTCATCAAATCAACAGGCGAGAAACCATCTACACCACTATTATCGGTACAGTCTGATTTAAATCGAACTTCGTTTTGTTCAGGGAAGTCTATGTTCACTGAGAAACGCCAATGGATCTCTAAAATTCCGTTAGTTTCTGAAGACCATGAACTTGAATCAAGTTCAATATAATTATCAGGGTCATTAGGTAATGGAAATACATCCCCATTTTCCCATTCAAGAACTGGGTTAGAGCCTACTTTGGTCATCAAAGTCAAACTTGCTCGGGACATTGCTGAGGCATCGTCACCAATTACATGTCTAGTAACTACTTCGTATGGCTCAAGCCTTTGATGGAGGATTTCTCCTTCAGTAAACTCAATGTCCAAATTTACAGTTCGCATGATGTAAGTAATCGAAAATTGGTCTAATGCCAAAAATCCCGAACTCTCTGAAGACAGGTTGATTGGAATTATAACAAGTCCAGAACCTGTATCTGGGATTAAATTATTTAATGTCGAAATAATACTATCAGTCGGGTTTTCAGCAGTAACGGTTTGGGTTCCAACCAATACCCCATCCGCTAATGAACGACTCCAAACCTTTAGACCACCAATCAGTAATGCTGGCTCAGAAGGAGCATTGGAGTGTTGAGCAATTTTTAAGTCTGTAATGAATGGAGTTACTGCAGAATTAGAAGTAGTCAGTTGTATTCTAACACACAGATAATAGCTTGAACCTGAAATTGGTTTTGTAACTCCAGACTCAGTATTTGTCCATGTTGTCACCCCTGCTGACCCAGAGGTACATGAGGAAGATGAGGACGCTGCACCAAAATGAACTTGTATATTAGTCCCTGAAGGTGTACTACCTGTCCAATCTACAGTTGCAGCGACTGTCGAAGAAGTCCCAGAGCCAATGTACTGATAAGCATAGAAATATCCACTAGAGCGATATGTAGCAAAATATTCTATACCCACAGAATCAAGGATTGGGGAAACTCCTCCAGATGAAATCATTTCAACTTTCCAGTCTAATGTATTGCCGACTTGTGGAAATATTACTTGTTGGCCTGGATAAGCGTTTACCCAAGAAGCCCCTCCGTCATTAGACAACTCTAATTTCAAGTCAGTCCCGCTTGGGATACGTCCGATTAGAGTCTTGACTGTAACAGTATCAATTGATGCTGATAGCGTATATGTCCGTCCCACTACAGTCTCAGAAGAGATTGAAGTAGAATCAGAAAACTCAATTGAACCATCTCCTGAACTATGTATCTTTCTTGACGAACTACTACAGTAACTGGTATAATGACAAACGTAGAGTAACTTACCATCTCCTGATTCAGTAAGGCCATAATGACCTTTGTTATTCAATACCTCTGAGCCCATTAAGGTTGGCGATATTCCGTTAAAATTGAAGAAATAGTGCTTGCTAGGATATCCAGATGTAGATCTATCGTATTCATTATACACTATTGTTGGTAAATTAACGATTAAACCAGCACCATAACTACTGGTTATTCCTGCAGTAGAACCAATCGCCCATGTACCATTTACCATTGTTGGGTTATTCGGGTTTACCTCATGTAAATAATGGTTCGAAGATTGATAATTATAAGTCGAAAGATACATCTTACCCGTATTATCATCAAAGTCGACTCCGTTGATGTACCCTTGAGAACTAGAATACCAAGACTGTTGGCAATTCCAAGTTAGGGAGTTAGCCGTCTCAACGATAGACCACTTGTTGACCGTGTAATATGAATAGTGAACTGTCCAAATAGAGCCATTGTAAACAGTGGCATCATACATATTGTAATACAGAGCATTAGATGATGTCGGAGAACAACTACCTACATTGAAGTTCGCTGTCCCTATGTAGGCTCCTGTAGTAGAGTTTATTCTAAGAATTGTTGGCTGTTGACTTGGATAACTTGAACTATACTTCATGACCATGTACTCATCGCCATACTTGACAACTACTCCTACATAACCCCAAGAAGCACTACTAGAAACGGAAAAGTCTGAATATTTCTTTGATAATGAACTATATCCTTGGTCGCTTAATGCTATAAATTGACCAGTGAGGTTGTGGTCAGCATTTCCTAATGATGTAACATCGGCAGCCCTACCAAGACTATTTATCGTAGTTGTAGGATTTCCTTGTAATTCGAGTCCTTGGTTTTGAGTGTTTAGGTAGTATCGGTATCCACTAGAGAATGGCCTAGGGACATTACTTGAAATATATCCATTAGTATCTCCTTGACCTCCATAATCACTATTTGAAGTGAAATTCGTCCAAGAGGTTTGAGTTGCTTCGCCTCTAAATTTGAATGATGCATCTGTGACTTCAGCACCATATGGAATGGTTATTTCCCCTGCATTTACATCTCCTGATGCAGTGAAAGAGTGTTGGAAAGAAGACGTACCATCATCAAATTGAGATTGTGTTATCGAACTAGATGCTAGAGGCACATAAATCGAGAATAAAAATAAACTTGTCAAAAACAATGCGCGCTTCAATATTTCACCTCCGTCAAACTGTCTACAATACCCGATAGTGACAACCCATTTCAACTATACCCCTCAATGTTAGAACATTTGAACAAAGATGTCAAAGATAAAAACCAATGTGGGTAGTACGGGCGGAGTCTATTATGGGTCTAATTTCTAACATTTGGCAGAAACAACATGGAAGACAGTTAATGCTGAGTGCTACTGCTTTTGGCGCTTCTCTAATTCTGTTATTAGTAAGCGGATATCAACTTTTATTCCTACAAAATAATAGCGACTGGCAAGAATTTACTGGTGCAGCCATTGGCATGGCGGTAATATCTTCAATATTATTATTGATTATTACACCTGAATTTTTGAATTTGAAAGGTTATCAATCAACTCTTGAGGAATTAAAAGAAGTGGAATCATTATCGGAATTAAAAAGAAGACGTTCTGAAGGTGATGAGGCGGCAAAAGTACTAGGTTCTGGACATGCTGAATCATGGAATGAATTCTTGCAAGTTAAAGGCCTAAAGAAAATGAAATGAGGCGATTAATTGACTCAATCTAGCCCTGTTGGCAATCTGCTTAGAGAGATTCTATTAGCGGGAGCGATGATTGCAATCCTAGTCTTTGGGTTATGGGCTCATACCGGTTCAATGCCACCTCTTGTCGTTGTTGAATCATCTTCAATGATACATGAGGTTGATGGAGAAGTCGGTAGTATCGATGCTGGTGACTTGATATTAGTAAAAGATAGTTCTTTCGAAAGTATTGCTACTTTTGCAGAAGCATCAAACCCTACTAGTACTTCTTACGGACATGACATGCATGGAATGGCTGGAGATGTAATCATTTATCAGAAAAATGGAGATGTTGGAACCCCTATTATTCACCGTGCGATTCTAAGGGTTGAGGCGAGTCAAACACTAACTCCTGACAGAACGGTAAGTGAGCAAAGCAATAGCACCATGCATTGTCCAAACGGAGGAACTTGGGATTCAGAATCTATCGACCAAGATGGAGAATTAGGCACCTGTGTCCTAACTTGGAATGTCCCTGGAACAAATGTTAGCGACCAAGAAAGAATAACCATACACTTTGATGGAATCAATGCTGGATATTATGATTGCAAAAGATTGGCTCATGCAAATGTTGAACCCTTCCTAGTCGTTTGGGATTGGCAACCTAAACACGCTGGAATTATGACATTAGGTGATAATAATCAATGCTCGGTTGACCAAGGAGGATTAGTTGTAAATGGGTCCTCTGGAGTACATAGCGAATCAGGAGTGGCTGGCCCTGTTCGCTCTGACTGGCTGATTGGAGTTGCTGGAGGAGAAATACCGTGGCTAGGTTCTGTTAAATTAATGGCAAGTGGAGCTGGTTCTCCTGGAACAACATATGTTCCAAATTCCTCATTCTTTTACCTCGTAACTGTTATTGGAGGTATTCTCTTAGTTCCGCTTATGTTAGAAAAGGGAATGAAAAGAATAATGGAAAACTCCCCTGAAGCCTACCAAATTAAACTTGAACAGGAAATGTTTGATCATTCTTCTGAAGAGTGATTAATATCGCTAATTGCATCGCTCAAGGATAATTCTCCTTTGGCTACAAGTTCTGCTATTTCATAGGAAATTGTTAATTTACCTTTGCTACTTTTTCTACTTTGACGTTGGATTTCCTTAATTTGCCCCGGTAATGGTTTTATTTCTCGTATCTCCCAAACCCTAGTTCCTCGGATTGAAGCAATCCTAAGAGCTGATATAGAATGATTATGCCTGAGTAAACCTCTAGAGGTTTTAGACTCATCAACAACTTCTATATTCCAATTATTTTGAATACACATATTGATGATTCTATCTCTAATTAAAGGGTCGCCATTTCCAATTCTGATCAAAACTGACTGTGTGGTAATAGAATTAGATACAGAATAAATTCTTCCAGATATTTGTGCTATCGATTGTAGCTGAGCGACTCCTATGAATACTCCGTCGACAACCCAGGCTAATCCTGGGTAAGGACCCGGGTCTATGCCAAAAATTAGTTGATTAGGGTTTTCTAAACCTTTCAGAAGAACCAATGCAAATTCAATACTATTGTCGATGGTATCTATCGAGGTAGGAATCGCTTTTCCAATCGATTCACTTTCAATTATTTCATTACTTTCTGCAAACCAAATTATTTCATTTGAAGATAATTTTTCTGAAAGGTCAAGTATATCAAAAGTAACTTTTCTTGACCTTAAGGATTGAATTAATTTGTAAGAGAGTTGAAAGTTAGCAGTCCTAATTGCCAACCTTGCCATAGACCTTGCAATAGTTCCTGTTCAACAAACCTATCGACGCATGTTCAAACACCTAACAAAGAATAATCTTGACAATCTTTGTACCGAAGTAATCAAAAGCGCTTGACATTGATGTATATGCGTGGGTAGCCAATACGAACGCGAACTTAGGCAAGTTCTTGCCGGGACTCCAAAAGGAGTAGAAGCGGTCATTCGTTCATGTAATGAACAAGAGAAATTGAAGATGAGACTAATCTTCAAACGCCCGTTCCTAGTAGTTAGAGCAGCAGGCTCAGGGATGGAGGGTTCAGGAGACCTCTTGGCACTGAGAGGTGATTTATGCTTCCCGATAGAAGTCAAATCCTCGAAAAAAGCAAAATTCTATCTTTCAGGTAGAACTAAAGATCAATATGAATCGATGATTTACGAAGGTGAAAGATGTAATTTAATGCCACTTTATGCATATAGATTGAAAGGTGTCCGTGGAGACTCTTGGAGAATATTTAGAGTAGAAACTGAATCACTCTCTGGTAAATTAAGAAAATTATCTCCACTGATTCCAGCATTCCCAAAAACGAGGGGTGGAAAACCGTTTATGGACTGGGAACAGGGGATGAAATTGAATGACTTTATTGCTTTAGTAAGTTCTCAATCCGGTCTAGAGCCATTTAATTTGAACCAATTGAAAATTAGAAGTTCTCGAAATAAAACTACTTTTCCAAGCCAAAATGATAACAATTTAAACTTTAATGAAATTTCTAAACCACCAAAACAAGTCGATGTATTTGCTGAATTGGCAAGAAGAAAAAGCGTTTAACTAAAAGTATGGCATGAATATAAGGAATACTACCATACCCAAAAGCGCTAGTGAAGAAATACTCGATGCTTTACTAGAGATATGTTCTATCCACATTGGATTTAGATCCCCGATTTTTAACTTCTTTCCAATTTTTCGGAACCCCTTCAATATTCCTCTAAGAAGATCTCTAAACAAGTGACCTCCGTCAAATGGAACCATTGGAATAAGATTGGTAAAACCTAGTAAAATATTGACCCACATTAACCAAAAGAACAGGTTTGTCAAGAATAATAATCCTGATTTGCCAAGAATAGAAGCCAATCCATCATCATCTGCTTCCAGTAAAGATTCTTCAAATGGGTGCATGGAAACTCCTTGCAGTTCAAATGGAATGATCATAAGCCCAAGAGTATGGAATGGCAATACTAAGGCTTTTTGAGCTAAATTACCTTCTGCTCTGGGAGAAAGCGGTCCTGCAATACGGTCAATACCATAAGTTCCTTCGGAAATTCCTTCAATTCCAAGGAATGGATCTCCTTCTGATATATTCATTCTATCAAGATTAGATTTGCTCCATCCCATGTCAACATAATAGTCATACTTATCTGAAAAAGTAGCACTGAGGTTTTCTTTTGTACCATCTTGGTGTAAAACAGATATTACTACTGTATCATTAGCAGAATAATCCTCCATTACAGAATAAAAGCCTTCCATTCCTTGAATTTCTTTACCATCTATTGATTCTAATGTATCCCATGGTTGCATTCCTGCTTCATCAGCACCTTGGCCTTGAATTATACCTCTAACATGAATATTCTCATTGGAGGCAACAAACTGGCCTGCTAATCCACCAATTATTAGTAAGCAGAAGAAGGCAGCAAAAATATTGGTTGCTGGACCTGCAGCAAACATTCGCATCCTCTCTTTTGGAGGGGCATTCATGAGCTCTTCATACTGTGGCTCAGCAAAAGCGCCCAATGGCAATGGACCTAATTGTAATAGTCCAAAAGAACGAACTCGCATTCCATGTGCTCTGGCTTGTAGACCATGTCCAAACTCATGTATCACTAAGGCGATGACAAAAGATAGTGCACCCCATCCAAGGGGAATCATTGGATTTAATCCTGGAATAGCCACTAGTTCACTTGCTGAAGGAGGGTCTGTGGTCGGAGGATATAATATTGCTGAAACAAAAGCAAGAATCATCAGTAATCCTACTACGAGCATGGAAAACACACAAACCCAAAGTGATACTTCCCCGTAAATCCGCCAAAATTTACGTGGCTTGGCAGTTTTATCGAGTAATTTTAAGCCTTTATTGCTTCTAACCATCAAAATAATACCAAAAACTCTAGTTGCGTTCCACCTATCTAATACGCCATTTCGCTCCCAATTACGCAGTAGAATATACCAAACTAGGATTAAAACCAAAATTAGAGTCCAATCAACTTGGATTGACCCCCAACTTGCTGCCATGTGTAGTCCAATCTGTTCTTTACTTTCAACCTTAACAAAAAATGAACAAACTTCAAAGGGGGTGGGCTTGAGGCCAAATCATGGTCTCATACGAAGCTGCCATTGATTCTTGGTGTAGTGATACTTGGAGACAGGAACCTATATCCATCGAAGAATGGGTAGTTGATGAAGGGTTTGCCCAAGTTTTTATTCGACTCAAGAATAGTGTTTTGATTGTTGATTTCGCTATAGATGAAACTGGCGACTTGATTTGCCAAAACCATTTACATATTCCACAAGAACGTTGGAATCCAGGCTCGATTCAAGTATTTAGGACAAATGAAGGAAAGGTAAGATTTCGACATAGAAATTCTGAAATCATTCTCGCTGCGCATTTTAGAGCACCAGAATGGGGTCAATCACTACTGGAAGAATGGCTTATGTCTCAACGGGGTGAGGTTCTAAGGCCTAAAGATAAAAACCAAAGAATCGCTGCCATTAAACGAAATAAAGAGAGTATCAAAAGAAATCTAAATTCTGCATCTTTAGATTCTGCTATTATAGAAATTCAAATCGTATCTCATCGACTAGAATCTGCAGAAACTGGATTAAATCCTCACAAACTAATTTCGGATGAGTCAGAATAACTAACTCATTTTTACTTTGTATCGATCTCTACCATTTACGTACAAAGTAATACTTCCTGATGACGATACGCATATTGCTACACATTCTCCTAACTGAGAGATAGCCCTAGATGCTAGGTGTCTTCCACCTTCTCCTGATTTTGTAGAAATACCTGCAGGAACTTGGATGTATCTTCCAGCATCACTGGCAATTCCTTCTTTATTGAAGAAAATAGCCCCATCAAGCCAAGAAAATTCTGCAAATGTTTCATTATTATCTTTGTCTAGGATACTTCGTTTTTCAGAATTATGCCCCTTAAATGGATTTAGAACCAATGCTGTAGAATGTTTTCGAAGTATCGGTAAAGGGCCTATTGCGAAAATAGCACCGACTGAGTGCCCTTCTCTACCTCTACTCGCAATATGCCTTGCTAATTCCATAGATTTAGTAAGTACTTCCAATTCAATTCCAACCTCTTGTGCAAGATTAGCAAATCTGTTGGCATTGAGCATAGTTGTATCAATTGAGAATACACCGTCCACAGGTTCTGCAAGAACTACAAGGATTCTCTCACCTCTGGAGATTCGCCCCTCGCCTATAGCTTGTAGAATTAAATCATGTAATTGTGTTAGAACAACAAGACCCATGGAACTGAGGCTTTCTTCAATCATAGTTGCTTCTATTGTAGTTTCATTCAATGAATCAATTACTCTAGATTGACTTGTTAGAACCGATAGTTCGACGCCTTTAGGAATCACATCAGCAACCATTCGAATCTTACGAGTACTATTTGATAGCATCAATACGCTGTCATATGTACGTCTATCCGTTGGAAAACTACTGGCGACCATAGAAACGAGGTCGAGCATTATATCACCTATTCATTTGTAGTGTCTATGCCTGGCAATTGATCTTCTGATTCACGGTAAACTGTACGCATATTACTTATGAAATTACGTTCTTTAACCACTATAATAAATTCATTAAATCCTGGATCTTCTTCCCCATCTAGATGAGTAAGTATCACTTCTAAAGTAATTCTTGCGCCTTCTCTATGAGGATATCCAAATATCCCCATCGATAATGGTGGTGAGACGATTTTCTTGAGATTACCTATCTCTTTTATGGTATCAAATAAGTTGTGATAGGTTTGAGGTAGTAACTCACGGCGCGATTCATCTTGATTTGGTCTTCTACAATCAGGCCCAACTACGTGAATAATATGCTTGAAATTATCTTTCAATGCATATGGTTTTGTAACTACATTATTGGTAACTGCACAAGGTGGAGCATTGATTTTACGCATTTCTAAGCAGATATTCCTAGTTACTTGAGTCAACTCTTCTCCAGCCTTAGCATGAACTAAAGCATCAATCCCTTCTCTGCCAGATAAACGGTTGTTAGCAGGAGTAATTAGCACATCACCATCATGAGCCCATAAATCGCCACCGACAACCTTGAGGATTCCCCATTTGCATGTCCTCGCCATATAAAGTTCCGGCATCGTACGACCATGGAGGGCCGTCTTACTTATCAAGTTCGCTAAATTGTATAAATATTCAGCAAAAACAGTCATTTCTCTAACACCCGTACCTCGGAAGGTTTCATGTGCTGACTATCGATGGGAGTGATGAATACTATGGCAGTTGGATATGTATTAGTTAATGTAGCACCAGGATTAGAACTTGAAGTATATGAAATTATGAAAGGTTTTGAGCATGTCCAAGATATTACAGTACTATTCGGAGATTATGATCTTATTATCAAACTTGTAGCTGAAGATTTAGCGTCTATTGCAAAAACAGTAGTTGAGACCATACGTCCAGTTGAAGGAGTCATCAATACCAAGACTCTCGCTGGAGCCGATATCTAAAACCTCAAACAGGTATAAATTAAAACGCTTCACTGCTTGGTGATTTTAAAAAAATGGCTTTTCGAATGGGGTCTTGCGCTCTATATGTAGAGCAGTAAGCATGTTTTTTACCGACAATACTATATACTGCACAGGATGGACAGATATCGGAGGTTATCCAAAATGTCTGATAAAAAATACTTCGTCCTTATGGAGGGCGGAAAAGATACGAGCCAGGTTTTTGCAAGCAAACAACCCCGTGGAGCGGCACTAAAAGCTGCAACCCGCGGACATGAGACCATACGCCTACGTGAGCGTGGAACAAAGAGAGTCCACTGCTTTAACGGAAGCATTTCGATGGTTGATAAGCCAGCGAATGGCCCTGCTTGGCTACCTGATAAGATCAAGAAGGCCAATGTCAAAAAGACCGGTATTGAACACCTTTGAGTGTTCTAACCAAGGCCAAATTATGAATTAATGTATTCTGCGGAATGCAACTGCCCCTCAGGAGTCTTCGGACTCTTGAGGGGCTTTTTTAAATTTTAAAAAAATAACAATACCATACTTATTCCTCTGAATCAATATTGTTTTTTCTCTTTAGCCAATTGCCAACCCATAAAGCAACAATAATCATCAAAAATTGAGCGATTAAACGTAATACATGCCATTTGTCTTCGAAAGTGTTGCCTTCTAGAGGAACATCATTCAGCCACATATTTAGATTTGCCCAGTAAACAGCAACTAAAAACAAGGCTGTCAGCAAACCTGCATATTTACGCGTCTTAGGTATAATCAGTCCCAACCCTAGACCAATTTCCATTGCGCCTGTAACAAGCACCCAAAACGTTGGGTCCCCAAGTATTGTAGGAACTATTGGCTCAAACCAGGAAGGGTCTATGAAATGACTTATTCCAACATTGATGAAAAATACTCCAAGTATTAGTGAAGATATGTTTTGTGCCCAGATAATCCTAGTCATCGATTATCGCCTTTCAGTAACGTACTTTCTTCCTAGTCAATGTACGCCAAATTCTCTGGAGCGGGTCATAATACCTATCTACAACTCTTTCCTTTAATTGTATAATCGCATCATCTGTAATCTGAATCCCTGCAGGACAAACTTCAGTACAGCAACGAGTAATATTGCAATATTCTACCCCGAATTCCTTCTTAATTTCTGGAACTCTATCCTCAGTATCTAGAGGGTGCATCTCATATTGAGCAAGCCTTACTAAGTTTCTTGGCCCAGCAAAGTCGTCAAATAGAGCATGGTCCCTTAGTACATGACATGTATCGACACAAAGGAAACATTCGATGCATTCTCTGAATTGCTGAACCCTATCCGCTTCCATTTGATTGAATTCCCAGTTCATTTCTTTAGGCCCATTAATTGGCTTTATTTTTTTGGCAACTTCATAATTCCATGAAACGTCGGTTACCAGGTCTTTGATATGTGGAAACGCCTTCATTGGACGGATCTCAATGGCTTTACCTTCAGGTGTTTCAGCGACAACATCGCTCATTCTAGTCATACACATCAGACGTGGTTTGCCATTAATTTCTGCAGAACATGAGCCACATTTACCAGCCTTACAATTCCACCTAACAGCTAAATCTGGTTCTTGCTCATATTGAATTTTATGGACGCAATCTAATACCACCATGCCTTCATCTAATTCTAAACTATATTCATCCATCTTGGAATCTTCACCTTCACCACGAGTAATCAAGAAATCTTGCTTTCTACCCTTTAAAGACATTAATTTCCACCCCCTACATCTGCAGCTCTTTCAGAAATCATGTCTTTTACTTCCTTTATCACTTTTTGTAGGTCATCCCGCATTTCTTCAACAGATTCTTGGCGTATCTTAATCTCGCCATCTTCCATCCAAATTATATTCAGAGTCTTACCCCAATATTCATCTTCAGGAACGGGGAAGTCATCACGAGTATGCCCTCCTCTGCTCTCTTCACGAGTAATTGCAGCCAAAGTTGCAACATATGAAATATCGACCATATTTTTCAGGTCTAAGGCTTGATGCCAGCCGGAATTATACTTTCTTGAACTTCCCGGATAACAAGATTTTCTACGTTCTTCAAACTCTTTCAAGTCATCGATAGCCTCACTCAATTCTGATTCGGTACGAATGATTCCAACCTTTGCTTGCATCATATCGCGCATATCATCATAAATTAGTCCTGGATTTTCTCCACCTTCATTATTGAATGGTTCAAGCATTACTTTTATTGCTTCTTGTACTTGTAAATCCTCAATGGATGGCTGAGCTAGTTTTTCCGCTCGAGCAGCAGAAAATTCACCTGCTCTCTTACCAAATACTATCAGGTCTGAAAGTGAATTTCCACCAAGTCGATTAGCACCATGTAGGCCAGAAGCTGCTTCTCCGCATGCAAATAGACCGGGTACTGTAGTTTCTTGAGTCTCAGGATCAACTAGAACACCACCCATGACATAATGTGCAGTCGGACCGACTTCCATTGGTTCTTTTGAAATATCGACTCCAGCAAGTTCTTTGAATTGATGATGCATTGAAGGTAACTTCTTCAAAATCGCCTCTTCTCCGCGATGTGAAATATCCAAAAATGCGCCTCCATGAGGGGAGCCACGACCTGCTTTGACTTCTGAATTAATCGCTTTGGAAACTACGTCTCTTGTAAGTAATTCAGGTGGCCTCCTAACAGTTGCAATCTTACCCGATACCACTTCTTCTACCCATTGGTCCGATTCTTCAATAGTTTCAGCATGGTCACCTGCAAACATTTCAGGAACATAACGGAACATAAAACGCTCACCTTCTGAGTTGGTAAGTCTACCACCTTCTCCTCTGACCCCCTCTGTGACCAATATTCCTCTAACAGATGGTGGCCAAACCATTCCAGTTGGATGGAATTGAATAAATTCCATATCTCTTAGTTCTGCTCCTGCCCATAAGGCTAGAGCATGACCATCACCAGTATATTCCCATGAACCTGAACATACTGACCAACATCGAGTAATTCCACCGGTTGCCAGAATTACTGATTTAGCAGAAAAGGCATGGAAATCTCCGTCAACCCTAGTATATGCAACACATCCAGTAACTCTATCGCCTTCTTTGAGAAGGTGACGAACTGTGTATTCCATGAAAATATCAATCCCTTCATGGATTCCTCTCTCTTGTAATGTTCGAATTAATTCCAAGCCTGTCGCGTCTCCAACGTGAGCAAGTCTAGGAAAAGTATGACCGCCAAAGTTTCTTTGATTAATCAAATTATTTGGAGTTCTATCGAAAACTGCGCCCCACTGTTCGAGTTCTCTAACTCTGTCAGGGGCTTCTTTGGCATGATACTCGGCCATTTGCCAATTTGCAAGCCACTTACTTCCCTTCATAGTATCATGAAAGTGAACTTTCCATCCATCTCTTGGGTCAGCATTTTGTAATGCTGCAGCACAACCACCTTCAGCCATGACTGTGTGGGCTTTGCCAAGTAGAGATTTCGTGATTATAGCAGTCTTAGCACCGCTTCTAGCAGCCTCAATTGCTGCTCTGAGTCCAGCACCACCCGCACCAATTACTATTACGTCATATTCGTATTTTTTGTAATCTTCAGACATCTTTTTCACCTCAAATCACAAATAGCGCCACATCGCTAAGGTAGCCTTCACAGACTGCCAATACCCATAAATCACCTAAGAATACGAAGGTCAATGATGTCCAAAACCAAAAGCCATGAGACCTGTTGATTATCGAAATCTTCCCAAAAAGTTTACCTCTAATCTTGCTAACTCCAGTAGTCCATCTATCAAGAACACCACCTGCAAGATGCCTAAGTGCGTGGCATGAAGTGACATACATAGTTAGTAGGAATGCTTCAATACCCATCACGAAAGTTCCAATCGAGAATCCATAGCCATCATCAAAAGTCATAGTATGTGTAACATCCCACCACTTAATCAAAAGAATAATCATAGCTGCATAGAGGAAATATCGATGTAAGTTGTTGAAAATGAATAACCTCTTTTCGCCTTTATATCCGATTTTCTTACTGATATCGGGCTCATCCACCCAACAGGCTACTGGGCTTGCAAAGAAGGTGCGATAGTAGACTCTTCGCATGTAATAGCAAGTACCTCTAAAGCCAAATGGAATCCAAAGAATAAGTATTGCAGCGTTAACCCAAGAAGGATGATTCCAGGAAGAAAGGCCAAATAAGTCCCATTCTAAAATATTAGGAGAAAATATAGGAGATAAAACTTCACTGCCCTGTAATTCATAAGAAATCGTTCCATTTGTGGTGTAGATAAATAATCTCCAAAAAGTGTACAATAGCGCTATATTCAGACCAATCCCCATGATTAGTGGTTGAGTCCACCATCTGTCGATTCTATCTGTACGGCCCAGTCCGTTAATCACCGGGAGTTTTATGCCTTCACCCAAAGCTCTCACCGCCCGCCCTTAAGGGCGGACAATATCACGCTAACACCCGCAGTCTTTGAGGTTGATTGTCTTAGTTCGTACAAAGTTAAATCATAACTTAGACGCAGTATCCCATATTTCATCTAAGATTGTGGAATTAGCCCAGTAATTTTTAGATTGCCACATTTTAATCCCATTATCACCAATTAGTTGTAGTGTAGGTGTTGAAGGGTTACCATATGCTTCGTACAAACCATAACCAGAATCCTGTTCGGAAAAATAGGTTAAAGCAGGCGTATTTTTCTTGCCCATTACAATTTTCCATGGAGCATAGGATGATTCATTAGAATCTAACCCAAAGGCGTTCATTACTTCATCAGAACCTTCGATTCCGGACCATCCATGAATACTGACTACGGAAAGTGTAGATTCATTCAATGAACCATCTTCTAGACTTTCACGTATCAAATTAGTCCATTCGTGACAGCCGGAGCAAGATGACCCAACCCATAGTAATAGAACTGGTCCATTTTCTAATTCCTGTTTTAAATCGAAGGTAGGGCCTTGATCTTCTAATCTATCCAAGGTATCAGCCTTGAAAGTTAACCTTAGAGGTACATCCTCTTGTTTGTCACCGATTACTGACTGTGATTCAATACATCCAGGAATCAAAAGAATCAGAATAATTGTGACGACATAGAATCTATGCAACATGGCCTTCACCGGTTGCATTGCTCTTGGTAGAGACATTACTTACCTTCTTTACTTTAGGTTTCTTCATACCTGCAAACCAGTTGCTTAAACCGTTCCAATCCGGATCTAATCCCATATCTGCTAATACCAATTTACTACTGATTCGAGCACTTTCAAAAATAGTAGGAAGACCGCTACCTGGGTGAGTTCCACCACCTACAATGTACAAGTTTTTGGCTTCTTCAAAGCGGTTTTGTGGTCTTCTCCACAGCATTTGTTTGAGGTCGTGAGTGAGGTTAAACACTGCGCCACGATAAATATCTGAAGCACCCCAATCATCGGGTGTAACAACTGTCTCGGATACGATATGATCTTCAATATCATCATAACCAAGTTTAGCGAGTTGCTTGACGATAAGGTCTCGATAGTCTGCTTTGATGTCATCCCAAACAATAGTGTCATGCGTATTTGGCACAGGTACCAAAACATAGACAGTAGAGTGTCCTTCTGGAGCTAGGCTATCATCGGTGATGCTAGCATTTTGAGCATAAAAAGATGGGTCTTCCCATGTCATCTTGTGATTTGTGATATCGTGGAGGTTCTTCTCGTATGACGAAGAGGCATAGATTTGGTGGTGAGGCAGGTCATACATCTTGTCTACACCGAGGTAGAGCATGAAAGTAGAACATGAATATCCCTTCTTTTCGAGTTTCTTGTTAGACCACTTCTTTCTCTTCTCATCCGGTACAAGAGTTGTCATAGCATGTGCAAAATCGGCGTTGACAATAACCTTGTCAGCGCGAATTTCTTCTCCTTCGATACGAGCGCCGACTACATTCTTTCCTTCGTATATTAAGGAAGTAACGGGGGTACTGCAGCGGATTTTGACTCCCATTCCTTCAGCTAGTTCTCCCATCTTGGCAGTAATACTGCCGAGACCACCTTTGGCGTGGAAGATACCGTGTTCGTATTCGAGAAAAGCAAGAATAGTAAACAAAGACGGTGCATGAAACGGACTCATTCCCAAATACTTGGTCTGGAAAGACATTGCGAGTCGAACTCTTTCGTCGTCAAAATGCTTACTTAAGTCTCCTGCAACACTTGACCACGGCTTGAGGATTGTAGCAACTTTCATCGCTCTCTTGGAAAGTATATTGAGTGGACTAGTCCATGGAGTTTGCAAACATTGCTTGGAGAATTCTAGTTTCTTGCGGTTTTGTAGGACATACTTTTCGAACCCTTTTGCATTCTTGTCCCCTGCAAGTTCACGGATTCGTTCGGTCATCTCATCAAGGTCGCTGGTAGCATCGATGTGCCCCCCTGCCCCAAATACAAGTCGATACATAGGGTCAAGCGGCATTAGTCCAAGTTCTTTATGAGCATCGAGTCCCATGGCTTGGAAGATCTCTTCGATAACTTCAGGATAATGGAAGAAAGTTGGTCCTCGATCGAATGTAAAACCGTCCTTGTGGACAAGTTTTGTTCGGCCTCCAACTTTTTCTGCTTTTTCGATTATTGTGACGTCAACACCCGAATGTGCTAGCAGCATAGCGCTCGCTAGTCCGCCAGGTCCGGCTCCGACAATTATGGCAGTTGGTTTATTTGAATCTTCCATGATTTAATTGGCTCGGTCTCGGCATATAAAGAACAGTATTGAACCATATTTGGAAATAGTAGTTCGTGGATAATTATTAAACGACCAAAGGAATCTCTTGCTTAACGTTCTGAACTGTATTTCTTGCCGAAATAAGAGTACCTTCTACACTACCATGAGACATGAAATCCCCACAACGGAAAAAGCCATCATTATTCTCTGAATTAATTTTCCCAAAGAACGGTGAATCGGTCTCAGGAAGTGCATTTGTAATATGTTGAACAGTTATAGAACTCCAATTATGGACTTCGTCTCCATACCATTTCCTTAATTCAGACTCCACTTTTACTAATACCTCATCTTTACCATCTATGCCTAATCGATCACAGTTCTCTCCCAAAACAGTTACACAAACTAGTGACTTACCGATGGGAGAATAGTCGGATTGTATATCTGAAGGTACTGAAATGTACGAAATTAAATCATTCGAATTTCTAATTTCTGAATTTAGCATTATGTGCTTGCTTGTGAACGGTGATTTTTCAGCAGAAAAATATAGTGTCCACACATGTTTCTTGGATAATTTAGGTCTGTCATCATAAGCGATAACTACGCCGTCATATTGCTTTTCTTCACCATTAACTTTGATTGATTTAGGTGAAAGTATTTCAACATCTGAGTTAAGTTTTATAATTTCTTTCGGTATATCTTGAGCTAATAAATTAGGTATGGCTTGTATTCCCTTTTTTGGTAACACCATATCACCCTTTGACATAGTACGAAATACAAATTTGAATAATCTTTCATTTGTTCGAAGTTCAGATTCAAGAAAAATACCACTAAAAAGAGGATAAAAAAACCGATTGATAAATTTTTGAGAAAAGCCTTGATTACGTAGCCATTGTTCTGTAGTTAGGTCACCTTTGAGAAAAATCTCCTCAACGGACATCTTGGTTAACTTACGCCTCATTAAAAGAACTCTGAGCATATCAAAGGGAGAGGCAAAAAAGCCGAAGGCATCTTTTACGGAACTAAGCGGTCTACGGAAAGGATCAGAAAGTCGCCATATTCGGTTTCTTTTCGTTGAGGAACGCATAACAAGAGCGCCTGGCTCAAATGCTTCAGCGCCTAATTTCTCGTAATCAATTATACTTCTTGTGAACTCATAACCAGTCTGAAGAACATGAAAACCATGGTCGATTTGAAATCCTTCGATAATATCGGTTTTCATCC
>TARA_B110000459_G_scaffold158986_1_pt1 | contig 18854 bp, 18 predicted proteins | sample TARA_B110000459 | Tara Oceans TARA_B110000459 (sample SAMEA4398296) | marine metagenome | biome: Polar Biome; feature: [SRF] surface water layer (ENVO:00010504); material: water (ENVO:00002006), including particulate matter (ENVO:01000060) such as... | depth 5 m | reverse complement strand
AAACTTGCTTCTCGTAAATCTCCTAAAAGATGTTCAACAGAATCACTCCCATCGAAATCATTTCTTAATCCTCTACTCCATGAGGTAGAACGTAAATTTGTGTAACCTTCCTCCCATAGCATTTTAATTAAACGTGAACCTATAAATCCACTTGCACCTGTAACTAATATTTTATCTGTTTTTTTCATAATGTTCATATGTTCTTTTAATTCCTTGTTCAAACCCTATTTGTGGTAATAATCCGAATTTTTCTTGTATCTTAGTACTCATTCTTCTTCTCATATCACCATTGGGCTTTGAAGTATCCCAATTTATTTTTATTTCCTTATTACTAACTTTAGCAACAGTTTCAATCATTCTTTTGATTGATATCTCTTCCCCACTACCTAAGTTAGTAGTTATGTGTAATTTATCTTCAAAACATCTTATACATGCTTCTGCAACGTCATCTGCATAAATGAAATCTCTTGTTGGAGTTCCATCTCCCCATGCTTCTATTTCATCGGTTGCATTAAATACTTTTTTAATTGTAGCACCGATTGCAGTTGCACCATCTCCAAAATTATCATATTCTCCAAAGATATTTGCTGGTCTTACTATTGTCCAATCTTCCCAACCATGCTGTACTTTATATGCTTCCAAATATATTTCTGGTATTCTCTTACTCCATGATGGGAACCAATCATTTGGTGATGGAAGTGTTTTCCAAACCGTATCTTCTACAAATACTTCTGCTGGTTCGTATACACCAACTGAACTCATGAATACTAACCAACAATTATGTTTGTGTGAGTTTTCAATTATGTTTGTGTTTACTTTAATAGATGGTTCTAAAAAATCTAATGGTTTTTCTTTTGCTCGGATTGGAGACCCTTTAATTCCAAATGCATTTATTACACCATCAAATTTATGATATTCAAATAATACATCTACTTCCTCTCTATTTCGTAAATCCATTCTTTCAAAATGAAAATCTGTTTCAGATGGTAAAAATTTAGAATAATTGATATCAACACCAATTACTCGATAACCTCTTCTTATTAAACCATGTGTTAAATAGGTTCCAACTAAACCGCTACAACCTGTTACTAATATTGTTCCTAAAAAACTACCCATTTGCCTGTCCCATAGTGGGGATATTTTGATTTATATTTATAATAAATTACATCTTTTGGTATTTCTCTTTGAATACCACCCCAGGTATCTAACGTTGGGGTATTTGTACTTACACCATTATCTTCCACAACAAAATAAAGTGGTAAATCATAGTTTCGTGCATATTTGTGAACTTCATAAAAGATACCACTTTCAAACGCCATATCACCTAAGAAAACCCAAACTTTATTTGGACTACCTTTAAGTTTAAGTGATTTAGCAGCTCCTAATGCGATTGGTAATGTACCAGTTACAATTGCTGATGAATAAAACTTACATTCTTTATCAACAATAGTAATTGATTTACCATCTAATATTTTTTGTTTTAACGTATCAGGGTCTACACCATGTAAAAGTGCATGATAATGAGACCGCCATGTTGAGAATACCCAATCTTCTATTCCAATTTTACTAAATATTCTAATTAGTTCTTGCTCATTACCATTTGATAAATGTATGGGGCCTTTGATTTCGCCGTTTTCCCAATGTGAAATGATATTGTTTTCAAAATCAATCAAATCTTGTTTTGACCAATTTCCATCAATCCATCTATCTTCGTGATAATCTAAATTAAGAATCTTTTCCATTTGCATCTCTTTTAGAAATTATTGGATTAGTACAGGGCCACTCTATGTTGAATCTTTTACTATCCCATTTTATTGTTTCTTGTTTATCTACATCGTTAAATTCACCTTCGTATGCCATTTTATAGTAGAATATCGAATTCTTTTCCATTACATAGTGACCATTAGCAAATCCTGGTGGTATTAATACTTGTGTTTGTGTTGATGGTGAAAGTATATAAGTTTCCCAACTTCCATATTGTGGATTTTTATTTAAACTACCACCTCTAACATCTAAAACTACTAAATATATTTTTCCACTCATACATGAAACTAGTTTCCACGTTTTATCATCGTAGTGCAATCCTCTAAGTACACCTTCATCCGATTTAGAAAATCTATCGTGTTTAAATTGTAATCCATTATTACGTTTTTTTGCAGGAAGTAATCTATCGTAATAATCAGAATGATATGTAGTAGATATTTCACCACGCATTTCATGATAAACTGATGGTTGTATTATCTTAACACCACCTAATATCTCAGAGGTGTATAAATGAAAATCATTCCAATCTCTTTCTTTATAAAATATACTTCTATTTAATGCCATAACCTAATGGAAAATCGTTTCTATAATTTGAACTTAAATTACTTATCATTATTGTATAAGTTTTAATCAACTCGGTTATACCTGCTTCTAAGCTATATCTTGGTCTCCAACCACATGATTCAAGAAGAGCATTTGATACAACATAATCTCTCTTATCGGGATCTTCGTAATTATCATTATAGAAAATTTCAAATGAAGGAACTTGCTCTTTAATTGCTTCACATAATTGTTCTTTAGTAAGATTAGCTTCTGATAAACCTACATTAAATACCATACCACTCCATTTTTCGTATTGGTTTATCATTTTTCTAAATACCAATGCTACATCTCTGATGTGGATAAAGTTTCTTACGAATTTCTTTTCAAATAATACTATGGATTTATCTGTTAGGGCTTTGTAAACAAATTCGTTTACTAATAAGTCCATTCTCATTCTTGGTGAAGTTCCAAATACCGTAGCGAGGCGTAAAGAAATTCCTCCTATCCCAAGAACCTCTTTTTCTGCCTCAACTTTGGTTTTCCCATAATGGGAAATTGGGTTTAGTGGACTTTCTTCAGTACACTCCCCATCTTCTCCTATCCCATATCCACTATTCGTGTTCGGATAAACTACCTTCTTATCGTTTTCTTTTGCAATATCACAAATAAACTTAACGTGTTCGTAATTTATTTGAGTTGCTAATTCTTTATCTCTCTCACATGCAGGAAATCCAACGATTGCTGCGAGTGGAATAATTACATCATTTTGTAATACTAATTCTTTTAGTAATTCTTTATTACGTACATCCCCATTAATAAATTTAAAACTCTCGTAGTGTGAAAAATGTATAAGTGATGTTTGATTATACATCATACTATCCAAGATTGTAACGTCATGTCCACTTTCTAAAAAGTATTCTGTCATTACTGAACCTAAATAACCGGCTCCTCCTGTAATTAATATTCTTTTCATATAACCAAATTTTTATTTATTAAAATATTTAATTCTTTAAAAGTTTTTTCAAAATCTTGATTTCTTGAAGTATCGAGTAAATCATTTTTTGTTAAAAAAGTACTCCATAGATTTTTACTAAAGTTTTTAGAGTTCATACTGTTTAATATACCAGTAATTCCATCCGAAACGTTTTGTGGAATGTTCTCGTTATATAAATATATATCAAATTTTTTATTTATTGAATTTTTTACAGAAGTTGGTAAATTTGATGGTGCATAAAAAAGAGGCCAGGATACATCAATAAAGTATGGATGGATATCTAAACTTAGACACCAATCTACAAGTTCATCTAAATAAAATATATTTAAATTTGTAACTGTAACTGCAACATCAAAACTGATTGAATCTGATTTATACTCTAACCATTTGTTAATATTATCAGTTACATCATTCCAATCACCATGATGTCTTATATAGTTAAACCTATCTTCAGTAGCATCAATTGAGAATGAAATAACAACTCGTTTAAATTCTTTTAATATTTCAACATATTCTTCTTTGAATATTGTACCATTTGTATTAAAGTGCAGTTCTTGATTTTTGGAGTGGCCATCTTTAATAGATTTTCTAAGAACATCCCATTGTTTTTTTACTAACATTGGTTCGCCACCATACATATCAATATGTTTAACGCTTGAAATGGATTTCTCTAGTTCTCCCCAAAATAATGAATCATCTTCATATGATTTGTAATATTCTTTAATCCATTTTTTATAACTAACATCATCGTCATCACCATGTATTAATCGATGTTCATTGTACCATTTTATAGATGCCCCAACTGAGCACATTCTACATGCAAGATTACACGTATTACCTAAATTAAGTTCTAGGTATTTTAATTCAAGTTCTTTATTAAATTTAAATCGTTCATTATCATTTATTCTTTTACTTTTACCTGAGTTTTGTTCATCATTCCAACATCGTTTACATCCATCGTTTTGAATACCCTTTTCTAAATCAGATATAAGTTTTTTTCTATTAGGATTATTCATCATTTCGTTAAATGTATGAGTATCTGTTTTAATTAACTTATCATCTTCATCTTTAAATGCTTTTGATTCATCATAATAACAACATGGTGTTACTGTACCATTGTTCGCAACACGAATACCTTTATATGAATGTACACACTCTAATCCCATTATGATTTTACTAATTTAAAATTATCATATATTTTCATATATTTTTTTAATTTTTTTGAAATAACATTATCTAGATTAAATCCATCTAATACAGATACTTTTGGTGGTTTTACTACTACTAAAATAGTATTTGAATTATCATTAAGAATATCAAATGTTAATTCATTTGTTAATATTTTTGTATGATTTTTATAACGGTCTTTTATACTTAGTTTGTTATTTAATGTATTTTTTAACAGTTCCTTTAAATCTTTTTTTAAATATGTAAATGGTAAATATCCCATAGGAGTTAAAAAATCATATACAATATAAAGTTTATTCATATCTATCATAACTTTACATTTATCATTTTTGCCTTTGGAGTTACTTCATCAATACTTACTAATTCGTATTTAAGTGAGTTCATTCCATCAGATTTATAATCCCACTCACCTTGTTGCATTTGTTTTATATATCTTTTTTCGTTTCGAGCGGTGGTTTCTCCTTTTTTCCATTTCATTGTGCCACCAACTTCAACCAATCCCTCGTCTTCATGCTCTAAACAGAACATTCTACCTGGTACTCTATGTGGTACTGTTGTATATGGAATTTTTATATCTTCTTTTAAAAACTCACAATTTGAATTAATCCCGTCTCCATCTCCAACTTTGTTTTTTATTTTACCATCTTCAAAATCTAAATGAAAAATTAACCCATCATCGGTCGGTCGTTTTGAAAGTTGACCCACCTCTTCTTTTGATAGTGCTCTATTCCACATCTTTATATCTGCAATATCTCCTTTGAACCATTTTGCAACATCACTATCATCAACCGAAGTGGTTGTTCCTAAATAATATGGAGTATTTCCATATCTTTTTAAATGGCCTTCATATAGTTGGGGTGATTTAGTACCAGTTCCCCACCTTGCATCAGATTCCTTTCCATTCATGTAAAAGTGTATCTTTCCTGCATCTACAACTAAGGTAATCCATGCCCATTTATCTTCATATCGTTTCATCCATTGGTAAAGGTGTTTTCCTTTATTGTTCCAAAGTTGTGCAGTATATGCTCTTGAATTGTTATAAGAGATTCCCCAATCATATCCTGGTCTTCTGAGTATTGGGTATTCTACAAATCGTCTTTCTTCATCACCAATTAAATAAACAGGTACCTTATCTTCTTGTTGATATGCTCGTGTAAGTATAGATACAGTATGTTCTCTTGTTGTTACGTTTCTTAAACTTCTTGGTGTTGGTATCTCTACTTGAGAATCGTTTCCATTAAATCTCAGAAAGGAAATATCTTTTCCATCAAAATCCATATAGGTATCATCTGCATAACCTTCTAACACACATCTCCAAAATAAATCATCATCTTCCATTCCCCAATCCCAATAATCGTTAGAGTATCCATTGGTTTTTTCAACTTGTTCTTTTGTAAAAAGAATAGCACCACCAAAGTATTCTTCATACTTTAGTTGATAATTCATTTGTGATATTTGAGTAGCAATGTGTCTTGGTTTTCCGATAGGGTAGGAGTAATCACATCCATCTTCTGGTACCATATCAATATCATGCCATACTATGTAATCACATCCATCTTTAAATGCTTGCTCTGCAGCAATATTTTTCATTGCACCGCGGTTGAATAACTTATCATCTGTTTGGTGGCCAAAATACATACAGTAATCTATACCCTTGGAATCTAAATAATTTCCAATGATAGGTACGAACTCTTTTAAATGAGCTTCTCTGTTTCTATATGGTACACAAACTCCTAGTTTCATAACGAATCTGCAATAGCTTGTTTAAATTTAGTCGTACTCCATCCATGTGAACGACTTATCCAATGAATTAAAGTACCAAGTTCTTTACCTGTGTAATCTTTATCAACATAATCATCTCCTAAGAATCTTACATCAGGATTTATACTCTTAATTAAAACCAAAAGTTCTTCTTCGGTATTATAACTAAGTATTGTAGGATACACAAAGAAGTTTTCAAGTATTTCACTACGTTCTTCTACTGAAAGGACTGGTTTTTTCTTTTCAGGTCTTTCAATTGTAGGGTCATCATGTAAAAGTATGTAAACTTCTTTACAATTATCTCGTATTTCTTTAAACATTGCAACATAACCAGGATGTATTACATCAAAGTTACCACAAATTATTCCTTTTCTTGGTATTTGATTCATATTATTGGATTTAATGATTTATACAATTCTGGGAATATATCTTTCCACTTTTCTTTTCTAAAGGCATCTACTCGTTCGGTGGTATCTATAAAAACTTCTCGCTCACCGTTGTATTCTGCGTTATAATATCTACCAACTACATCATTATAATATTCATCAGATAATAACCCTCGTATAGAATCTAATTTTTCTTGTCTATCCTTTTTTGGAATAATGTTTGCCGATTGATATTCTGGTGCATGAACATGATTTGAAATTACTCTCTTAATCAAACCGCTCCCATCTAATTTAAAAATACCACGTTTTACTAAATATTGAGTAAGCTCTTCCATGTATAAAAAATTAAAAGAACTAAGTGTTTGTGTAATTGTATAATAAAAATTATGGTCGTTATATTCTGTAAGGAATTTCTTAATATTATCTATCGTTAATTTAAAATTTGCGTTTTTTCTAATATAATCATTTCTATCACCAAAATCATCAACGGATATTGAAATACCAACAAACTGAAAATGTTTTAGTTTTTCTAAAGCTGGTTTTATCTTTTCAAAATCGTAGTTAGCATTTGTAATATAAAATATTTTCATTCTACTTGCTAATCCATCTTCAATTAACCTATCCAATAACTTAAAGTGCTTTGGAACTAAAAATGGTTCCCCACCACTAATATGTAATTGGTCAATCATTGGAGAATGTTCTATAAGTGCATTATAAAATGTTTCATCCTCTACCCAATCATAGTTAGTATAACTTTTTGTTTGTAATTCATCATAATTACTTGGAAAATTTACTTCTTTTTTCAATTTCATAAAATCGGCAATCCAACTTGTTGAGGATTCCGCATTACAACTTCTACATTTTAAATTACAATAATTACCCAATCTAATTTCTACATTTCGTAAATCAACTTTTATAGTTCCATCTGGTTTTGTAGATTTATCAACATCGGTTCTATAAAATGAATCCTTCTGTCTTTTACTTTTACCTCCTGCAGATTCTACATCATGACAAGTTTTACAAGCAGGAGGAACTTCTCCATTTACCATTTGCTTTCTTATTTCTTTGAATGAATCAGAATTTACAATTGCTGGAATACCCTCACTAATGTTTATTTTTTCATACCCACCATCGGGTAAAATATTTGCTGCAGCAGATTGCCCATGCATATGATTGGATACACAACATACAGAGCACACCCCATGTGGATGAACACTAATATGTTTCCAAGGTAAATCACATAAGAATCTTGTTTCTTCCATTATTTTATATCATTGAGATTCATATTTTCCCAATCAGTAATACTCGTGTACCAATCAGCTAAATATGGAAAAGTTTCTTCGAAGTTTTCTTCTCTGCCTTTATCGAGTAAGTTTGTCATGAATTTAAACCCACGTCTTAACACCTCTACGTCCATCTGAGGGGTTTCATCCATAAATCTAAATATACTATCATACTTTGGTTTAATAGTCTCTCTTACCTCATCAGTCATACCTTCTAAGTGTTTTGTATATCTTTCTTTTATTTTTAATTTTAAATCATCTGGTATTATGTTTATGTGATAGTACCATGGGTTTGTTAAAACATTGTTTAATTGAATTCTGTAATGGGGGAGTCCTAATTCAAGCATTCTATCTATTAATTCTGGTATTTCCCATACTGTAAAAATACTTGTTGTTGCACTTATGTGAATATTGAAATCATGTTCTATACATTTAACTAAATTCTGTTCAATAGTTTTCCACTTAGTTCCATTACGAGAATATTCTGCAACCTTACCAATACCATCAATTGAAGCAAAAATTGAAACATTTCCATAATCACGTTCTTTAAACGGTTTCCATAATTCAAGATTATCATATTGTTTAAATTTTAAATAACCTAAATTAGTATTGTATCGTAATCGTACATCCAAATTACCTACCTCAACAAGTTTTTCTAAAATATAGTAATGCTCTTCCATTAACAAAGGTTCTCCTCCTGCAAAATATATTTCTTCCACATCATGGATAAATGTATCTAAATACCAACTTATTTCTTTTTTTGAATAATCATCTACATTTATGATTGCTTTGGGTAGTTCTGAACCTCCGAATATTTTTACTTCATCTTCGTACCATTTTGATGATAAAAAAGAACCACACATTCTGCATTTCATATTACATAAATTGGAAAATCTAAAATCCCAATATAGTAACTTAAAATCATCATTGTGGCCGTCTGGTCTAGTATTCTTTGTAATTTCAGGTATATGTTTTTCGTAATGTCTATTAGATGACGTTCTCGTAGAATCTAATCCATGTTCTTCTTGCTGAAAACACTTTCTACAATTATCATGCTTTCTCCCATCTAACATATAACGACGGAGTTCTTTCATTTTATCAACATTCCAAAGTTCTTCAAGAGTATTATCTTTTAAGTTACCAATCTCTTCTCGCCAATCGGTAAGACAGCATGGATATACGTTACCATTGGGCCATGTATTTAAATGTATCCATGGTAGAACACAAAATGATTCTGATATTTTATCACCAGGGTTTGATACTTTTTGATTATCCATTGTTTTCTACTTTTTCTATTGTTTTTAATGTTTTAAACCAAGATGTAAATTCTTTAGGCATATAATCTTCAATTGGCATTTCTCTTCGTATTGCGTATTGTTCTACAAAGGTTTTAAAATCATGATGTTTGTTTTCAAACGTATCGGTATCTTCATATGAAGTATCTACTTTTCTTAAATATTCTATAACTCGTTTAAATTGATTTTCTTCCCAACCAATCATATATTCTTTGTTTCTATTTAAAGCTTCTTCAATTTCATCTGCCAATTGATTTTTTACTTCTTGTGAAATAATATTAATTGATTGAAATGATGGAAATCTTAGAATATTTACAGACATAAAAAATTCTTCTTGGTTTAGAAAGTTTTTTCTCCAATCTATAATTTTATTCATAAACTCAGCTATTGACCAAATAGATAGTGCTGATATTGTCATCATTATATGAACTGAACGAATGTTTTCAGAATCATGTAATCTGAACATATTTTTCTCCCACGTATCCCACTCAAATCCATCTCGTACAAACTCTTGGTTTTTACCAATACATTCTGCTGAGGTATAAACATCCAATGATTTAAAGTTTTTACCAGCATCGATTAAGGTACCTATTCTAGCATCATCCATTATAAGATTTGAGTTTATTGAAAAGTCAAATGTTTCATTATCACATATTTCAAGTAATTGCCAAAATGAAGGGGAACGTAGTGGTTCTCCTCCAGATACGCGTAGTTCATGTAATCCATGTCTAATTTCTTTAAACCATTCATAAAATTTTGCGATATATGGATTTCTTTGATTTTTAGAACCATATGGCATTGCATGATGACCAGTGTTTTTGAAGGTATGACCACCTGATGTTTTCATGTTTTCATATGGCCCTTTAGTTGTAATGTCTTTATTCCACGTTGATGAAAATTCTGCGTTACAATAAGAACATGCTAAATTACATAAATTATCAAATGCTAACTCAACTGTTTTGGGAATTACATTCGCATCCCAAGGCATGTTTTTAATAGCCAATATATCTTCTTTTGTATATCTTTGTGTTTGATAAACTCTATCGGAATAAATACCACTTTCTTTTTTAGTAGCGTCTTCTACCCTCCAACAATAAGAACATTCTGCAGGTCGTTCACCTTCCAACATTTTCTTACGCTGTTCCTTTTTAAATTGAGTATTATGTAGTGCTGATTTATCGTTATCTAGTTCTTTTCTTGGAATTGAATGAGCAAGTGGATGATGACATGATGCAGTTCTACCATTTCCTAACCAAATAGATACATTATACCATTTTGCTGCACAAAATGATGTAGATATGGAATCTATAACTTTTTTAGTTTCTACTAAATGTGAGTTTGACATAACTTATAAAATTTATTTAGTTGAGGAAAGGTTTCCTTAAAATTAGTATTTCTTCTTTTATCATATTCTTCTGTAAATAAATAGAAATCTTTTCTATTTTGATTTATTTTATCCACATTTGGGGTTGTGTTCATATATTCAATTAATCGTTGAAGCTGGTTTATTTGTTCTTCTGTTAAATAACCTCGCTCATCCCATGATTTTGATTTACTTTCTACTATAAAATTTTCTACATTTTCTTTAAATGTATTTTTACTTAAATTATCTAAATTTTGTATAGATAAAAATTCAGGATACCTCAAATAATTAGTCATAAACTGAACTTTATTAAAATCAACATCTTTGTTATATTTTTCTCGTATGGTTAGTAGATATTTTAAAAAATCTATATATGTCACCACACTTGTTAAATTAACAGTGGTCATTATGGAAAATAAAACATTTTTTACATTTGATAATACCTTTTCACAATTATTTTCCCATTTTTTATGATTTGTTCCAAATCTAATATATTCATTATGAGCACCAGTTGCTTCTCCACTTGTAAATAGTTGCAATTCCTTTACTTTACCATCTAATTGATTAAACTTATCGATTAATTTATCAATCAACTTATCGGGTACCATAAGATTTGTATTTATAGAAAAAATTAAATCTTTGTTTGGGGTTTCAATTAACTCATCTATTACTTTCCAGGTATCTTTTGATAAAAGGGGCTCACCACCTGTAATTCTCAATGTGTGTAACTTTGGATAAAGTTCTGGCCACCATTTCCAAAATGCTTCCACATATGGATTTTTTTCTGTTTGTTTATATGGTATTTTTAAGTTATCTTTAAAGTAGTTTATATCGTTATATTTTGATGATGTCTTATATCCACCATATTTTTGTATTTCTTCCATCCAAGAAGAAGATATATCAGGTGAACAATATGCACATTTCATATTACACGTATTAGAAAACGAAACTTCCAAGTAACTTGGTTCAATATCTTGTGTTCTTTTTTCTAATATCTCATCTTTCTTTACTTGAGAAAATGAATTTGCTGATTTGTATATTCTATCTGAAATATACTCTTTACCCAAATCTTCTATCTTCCAACAATACTCACATTCAGAAGGACGTTGTCCTTTTAACATTTGTCTCATTTGCCTTTTCTTATACTTCGTATTGTGTAAGGCTTTATGATTCTGTTCTAATTCTTTTAGTGGTATTTTATGAGGGGTTGGATGATGACATGAATGATTATATCCATTTTGTAAATATAGTGTTAATTGAGACCATTTGGCTAAACAAAAACTTGATGATACTTCATCGAGTTCTTTCCTAATATCATTGTATAAATTCTTCATTCAATTTTTTACAATCATTATAAAAATTTGATAATTCTGGAAACGTTTTTGTAAAATCAGTTCCTCTTCTTTTATCATGGGCGGTTATAAAATTATAAAAATCTCTACGAGTTCTGTTTAAAGTTTCTTCATCATCCTCTTGGTCAAACCAATCTATTATTCTTTTAATTTTACCAATTTCAATTTGTGTAAACCCCAAGTAATGGTCTTTCCAATCTTCAATTTCCCATAGAGGAATTACAGTATGCATTGTTTCTGCTTGAGTTACAAATTCTTCTATTCGTTCCCTAAACTCTTTTGGTAATATTTTTACAGTTTGGTGGTGAGGATATCGTAAATATGCTGAATCAAGTGTTAATGCAGTTACCCAATGTCGGTCTGGTGAGTTATGTTCTGTTTTCATTTCAAAAACCCACTCTAACAATTCACCATAACTTAATACTGATAAAGCATTGAAGGTTGACATAATTGCAATTGATAATTTTTTGGTTTTAGATAATATCTCATCAACTCTTTCTTGCCAGACTGGAAAATCTAATCCGCTTCTTATATAATCTGCTTGTTTACCAAATGCATCAACCGATGTGAATATAGTAAGTTCTTTTATTCTTCCGCTTTCTTCTAATTCAATCATCTTTGCTAAAAACTTATCGTATATTTTATCAGGTATACCTAAGTTTGTGTTTACAGAAAGTTTTAGATTGGTGTTTGGGTTATCTGTTGTAAGAATATGCTCTACTACTCTCCAAAAATCAGGTGACATTGTTGGTTCACCGCCAGTTATTCTAAAGGTATCCATATCCTTATATAATTCTGGCCACCATTCCCAAAATGCATCTACATATGGATTTGATTCAGAATGTTTATATGGCATTTTACCATTTTCTTTTAACCATTCTAAATTACCAAAATTATCTGATGTTGGGTATGCTCCATGTTGTTTTATTTCTTCTACCCATTTAGATGAATATTGAGGTCCACAATAAGAACATTTAAAGTTACATGCATTTGAGAATGCAACTTCTACATATTTTGGGTTATAATCTTCTCTCCAACCCATTTCTTTAATTTTATCAAAATGGGGTTTTGACCAAGGTTCAAATGATTTGTAATGTCTATCTGAAAACTCTGGTCCACTATCTTCCACTTTCCAACAGTAATCACATTCATCAGGTCTTTCTCCATTTAACATCATCTTACGTTGTTTTTTCTTGTGTCTCGTATTATGAAGTGCTTTTGGATTTCTCTTTAACTCTCGGAGTGGTATCTTATGTGGAATTGGGTGATGACATGAATGAGTTTCACCTGTTTGTAAGTGAATTGTAACTTGCGTCCATTTTGCTAAACAGAAACCACATCCAACCTCATCAAGTTGTTCTCTAAAATCATATAACTGTCCTCTGTGGTCTATCATAACTCAATTGATATTTTTTTTATTTTTCTAGATAGTTCAATCTCTTCTTTATATAAATATTTCAAAGAATTTAATCCATCTTCTTTAATTTTTGTAAAATCATCACGAAGTTCATTATAGTATTTAATTTGATTTTTTCGTGTTTCTGCATGAACCCATTTATTTTCTATTGATGAGTTTGTCTTATGTTCTAGTGATTTAAATCTAGAATTTCTTCTACATGGTTTTGGTAAAAATGTATTAAACGATTCATTCGTTTTATATAAATAGATATTGTTTAATTTTACTTCATTTTCGTTACTTAAATCAATACTCGTTTTTGAGTTAGAAAGTTCAGCTAATATTTGAGTGTATAAAAATTCAGATGATTTAAATTTACCGAAATTTCGTAACTTTGGTTTTAAAGGGTTTTTTGTAATTTCTAAGATTTCTGATTGTTCTAATTCAATATCATATATTTCAACAGCTGCAATTAGTCCATAAAAGAAATCTTTATTTGTTTTTTCTTCACTAGCACTCCCAATAAATATTTTGTTTGAATCTAATTCTAAGATGGGGTTTTCCATTTTTATAGAATCAACCAAAACACCATCTACGTATAGAGATATAGTATTACTGTTACTATATGTCATTGTTAGGTGAACCCATCGTTCTCCAAGAATATCAGTAGTTATAGAATATGGTTTTTTGTTTACATCATAAGCCTGACAAAAGAATCTACGAAAGGAATTGTAAAATAATCCAATGTTGTGACCTGGTATAGATAATATTGGGAATTCATCGTATTCATCATTTTCGTCTATTTTTATATTAGAAGGTTTAACTAAAACTGTAATTGAAAAATCATCTTCTAGTAAATTAGATTTTTCTTGTTTATTTTTTATTCTTATGTAAGAATCTTCTCCTTTAAATTGAAATGCTTCGAACTCTTGAATCTTTTTATTTTCAATTTCTACTGTATCTAATTCTAAATCCGATTCTATACATCGTATTAATAAATCATCATCTTCAAATCCCCATCCCCAATATTCATTAGAGAAACCATTTATTAATTCAAAATCTTTTTTGTTAAACATAGTTACTCCACCGAAGTAATCAAAAAATGTGGTTTCGTAATCATGTTCTTGTAAGTGAGTTGCTAAATGAAGTGGTTTATCTGAATACGAATAATCTACATCTTCGGGTAACATATCCACATCATGGAATACGAAATAATCACACCCAGCTTCTATGGCATATTTATATCCTACATTTAGAAGTTTACCTCTATTAAAAGGTTTATCATCTAATTGTTCAATGATAAAGATTTCATAATCTAAATCTTTGATATAAGCTTCCATATGAGATACAAACCGTTTCAATTGAGTTGGTCTATCTCTGTAAGGAACTATTATACCAAGTTTATGCTTCAGTGTCTTCTCTTTCAGCATCTCTTGATGGTCTGTTAGTTCCGCCTTTAGTTTTTGTTTTGAAGAGTTGATAAAATTCGTTTAGGTACCATTCTAAACGAGATGACCATTCAACGAGACCTACATCTTCGTTATAATCATTTCGTTCTTCGAGTGCATCTGCTATTCTACCAAATGATTTAGCCATTTGTTCGAATGCAACAACTTTTCTCTCTTCTAAAACTTCTTCTTTTTTTGCCATAATTATTAAGTTAGAATTCTTATTAGTTTATATTCTTTTCTATCTTGTTTATCCATTATTTTGTATTTTAAATTAGATAATCCAATGTTTTTGTAATCAAGTTCACCTGTTAATACTTCGTTAAAGAAAATATCTGCATTTTCCTCAACATCAGGGTCATATTCATAATATCTTTCTATAATTTCATCATCTCTTTCGTGCGATAAACTTTCGTATTTACCATTTTCTCTCATTGGTAAATATATTTCTGAGGATAAGTTTATTTCTTCGGTGGTTACCTCTACATCACCTTCTACTTTTAAATGATTTAATGATGTCCCATCATCTAAAATAATTCTTTGTCTGTAAAGCTTATCAAACATATAAGAATTAGATAAATCTAAACCATTTGTATTTACCAAAGTATCTAAATTTTGTAATCCATTATAATATAAATCCTTTACAATATCTGAATTGGTTTTTGAATTAAATACCAATATAGATGATAGTGTTATGTCAGTATTTTTATCTGATATTTTTATACAATGATTTTTATAATCAAATATTTTAAAATTACTTTTTAATTTACTTTCAATTTTTTTGTTATTAAGATATAAAATAATTTTATCATCTTGTATTGCAAAAACTACATGATTCCATGTTTTTTTAAAGTATGGTAATAATATTTCTTTATGTGTTTCTGTAGCATCCCACACCTGTCCTATTACATATCTTCCATTTGATAAAAATATACCAGTATCATTACCTTCAAACGAAAATAAGTTTTTATTTTTTTTACTATCATCAGTATCCTTAAACCAAAGAGATATAAAAAATGGTGGTTTTGTAGAATCAGATGTAAATTTATTCATTACACCATATATTCTATTATTTCTTTTTAGTTGTAAAACATTACTTTTATGTACTTTTTTACTTTTTGATATTTTTACATTTTCAATTCTATATGGTAATACATCATCCTCATCAAACGTTTCATATGTTTTATTTAAATCGTGAAATTTTTCTAAATAAGCTCCACTTTTTTGTAATCTATATAATAAATCTAAATCAACAAATCCATAACCATAATATTCTGGCGAATATCCGTTTGCGTTTACAAAATCTTCTCGATTTATTAACACCACCCCACCAAAGTATTGTGGATATGGTAATTTGTTATCATGTATTTCAACGTTTGTTGCTAAATGTATTGGTGTTTCTGGAAATCCATAATCACAATCATCACTAACTGGTAACATATCGATATCGTGAAAACAAAAGTAGTTATATTCTTCATCCAATTCCTTTACAACAGAATTACATAACTTACCATAATTAAAGGGTCTGTCATCTGATTGTTCAGCAATAAAAATATCATACTCCACTCCCTTATCTTTTAGGAATTTGTGCATATGAGGAACAAATGTATTTAATTGTTCTTCTCTATCTCGGTATGGAACGATTATTGCTAACTTATCATTCATATTCTAACTATTTTTTTAGTTATCGTATCCCAGTGCTTATAATCAGAATGATTAGATGCTTTTAATTCCTCAATATAAAAATCTTTATTTGATACATCTATTTTATAATCATTTAACTGAATTGCTCTATACATTTTTTTATATTCTTTCCAAAAACTATATTCTTCCTTAGTTTCAGAAATTTCTTTTATTCTTTTTAAAACAGTAGAATCCCATTTGAAATGATGAACCTGTATAAAACCACTTCCATCTTGTAAAATATTTTTGTTATTAAAACTACCCACGGGGTATCGATTGGGATAAAATAAACTACCATACCCCCAAGTGTTTTTATTACCTCCTAAATCAACGTAATGTTGTCCAGCAGTTACATTTACTGAACCCTTCATTACACACACCTTGTTTGGACATGCGTTACTTAATGGGTTTCTAAAAAATCCACCAAGGGGGAATTCATTCCATATATCACTATCGTTATTTATAGTTGGAAAGGTTCCATCAACACCAATACGGTCAATAAAACCACCTGTTATGAATTCCCATCCATTTTCTTCACATCTTTCAACCATTTTCCTTAAAGGAATAGGGTAAACATGAAGCTCATCGTCGTCCGAAACCACCCACCATTCATTTGGTTTTGTGTTTTTTATTTTATTATATAATTCGGTTACCTTCTCCCAATTAAATTTAGGTTCTGTAACCACCATACATGGTTCTATACCAAGTTTCTTTACTTCTTCAAGTATTCCATCATCTTCACTCTGTCTGTACACTACAACGAAGATTTCATCTACTATTGATTCGTAGTGTTTCAGCATATGAGGAAGTAGAGTTGTATTATGTCCTACAACTGTAACTAAATTTATTTTTTGCATCTTTGAAGAATTGTAAAACCAGTAGAACTTGGTTTACTTTTAAATATTCCATTATTAAAAAGATTAAAAATTTCCCAATCTTTATCATCTTTTAATTCACTAATTAATTTAGAAGGTCCTTCTGCAAACTCATCGTGATGATTCTGGTCTGTAATATCTTTTGTTATTATCAATTCTTTTTCAAAAGATTCATCGGTATCGTGGATTGAAATTATTCCATTTGGTGAGAGTAACTTTGAATATAGTTCAAAATCAAGTTTTACATCCTCGTATGTATGTCCAGCATCTATATGAAGATAATCAATTTTAATATCTTCTTTTACAAAAAAGTTATAATACGCGTTTTCGGTAGTATCATTTATAATTCTTGGAAAAAACTTTTTTCTTAAATAAGAATTTTCATCTAACCAATCTACATTTCCACCAACTCCATTAGCAGCATCTACTAAAAATGTAACTCCGATATCTCCCCAATTGTAATCTCTATTTCCTTCGAAAATTTTAGAATCGTATAAATCAACTCTTGCTTGTGTCATGATTCGTGGAATAAACCCTCCTCCACTTCCTAAACATACACAAACCTTTGAACGAAGATAATGTATCAACGAATATACTAACAAACCATCACCCATACTATAATCAGTAGCACCATGTGTCCACCTATATTCAAGAGGAGAATGTTCTAAGTATTCCTTGCCATTATCATCTCGCTTAGTATATAAGTTATTGGTTATAAACTTTTTTATAAATTCTAAATTAAGAATATTCATTTACTGTTTTTAGTTATATAGCTTGTACCCCCAAACCCCCTACTTGTATAAGTATATAAAATTTAGTGAAACGTATATATTTATATAAAAATATATTAAAATAAATTACCAAAAGGAAAGTAATTGAGTAAGGATTTGGTCAGCCCAATCTTTTTTATTATCGAACCTTTTCATGAAATCTATTAACTTATTTCTTTCTTTTACTCGAGTTTCATACGAATCCTTAGATATTTGTTTAATACAGTCATCAAATTCATTTTTTGTACTTGCTCGATATTTGTAATCAATTTCTGGTGCCCAATCTTTGTTAATTATTGGTAATTTTCCATAATCAACCGCTTCAAATATGTTATATCCAAATGGTTCTCTGAAAGATGCTCCATGAAATATTCCCCAATCTTTACCATAAAACGCTTGTTTTATTTTAGGGTCCCATTGAAATATATCAACAGTAGGTAAGGTAAATGATGAAGTTTCTTTCAAATTTTTAACATCCCATTGTCCGGTCAACGCATATCCTTTTTTAATTCCATTCATCCAATGTAAACACTTTCGTGTTTCTGCTCTTGCAGCAAAACCAACTTCACCATTATCTACACGCGTAGTTAATTGAGCGGGTCCTTGAAATTCATAATAATTAGGTAAAGTATATGTATAATTTGGAAAATTATTTACTAATTGACTTTTGTTTAATCCAATCCAAATTCTTCTTTTACATGTCATTAAGAATTCATCATACCATTTAATATCTACTTTTGTTTGAAACTGTAA
>TARA_B110000459_G_scaffold48646_2_pt1 | contig 18923 bp, 15 predicted proteins | sample TARA_B110000459 | Tara Oceans TARA_B110000459 (sample SAMEA4398296) | marine metagenome | biome: Polar Biome; feature: [SRF] surface water layer (ENVO:00010504); material: water (ENVO:00002006), including particulate matter (ENVO:01000060) such as... | depth 5 m | reverse complement strand
GTAAATAGCAACAGAATATCCACCTGCAGCCATATCAATATCGTTAGCTGTCGGGTTATAGATTTCAAAACATTTGTTTGAACTACTTCCCTCAATGTACTCAGAAATAAATAACTCTTGACATGTTGGTAAGCAAGAAGCAGGTGCTGTATAAACCCCTGTTTCAGTATATGTGCAAGTTCCATCGTCTGAAAACACTGCAGTCACGTCAACAGCGACACCACTTGATGGCAAGCCTGATAAAGTAACCGTTTGAGGACTTCCTGTTACCGAGAATGGTTGACCATTTATTTCAATATTTCCTCCTGTAGCTGGAGGATCAGTATAGGTAACTGTTATATCAACTGAATATGTGTTTGTAGCCGGAACGCATGCTGTAGGTGTCCCTGCTGTAATTGTAGAAATTGAACAGAATGTTGCTGGTGATACATTTACAACACCTGGTGAGTACAATCTCCCCGCAGCCACAATTGTAGTGTGTAGGACAAAACTACCCGTAAAATCAGGATCTAATCCAATAGACTGATTACCCCCCCCTTCAGTTCCATTGTAAGTATAAGAGTCAATTGTTGTCCCAGCACTAGTTTTCAAAACAACGTCATCTCCCCCATTATTTAAGCTTAAGCCACTTGGGATTGCTGCCATGAAAAGTCCACCCACACCATTATAATTGGCGGCTGTTCCACCACCAAATACGGTCATAAATTCACCTGCAGGGATAACTGTTAAAGGAGGAAAAGTATGTTTAACACCACCACCATCTGACAATGTCGCACCCGAAATATCTACAGGCATGGCTTCATTGTTAAATAACTCCACAAACTCATCATTCGATGAACTATAAAATCCATCACCATTTGCATCCCCTGCTGGCAAACCTGCATTACTTGGATCGGCATGGATTTCATTAATGATAATGTCTGGAACCGGTGCTGTAACCGCTCCAGATAAAACAACTGTTTTATCTACAGCTCCTGCACTAGAAAAGGTAATAGATTCACTATAAGTATTAACGGCCAATACAGCCTTTAAACGTACGTATACTTTCAAAGCAGTATCTGCTAAAATTAAAACTCCAGCTGGAGGAACACCATAAGTAAGATTGTCTAAAGAAATTTCAAAATCTGTACCAGCAGTCATTGTAACTGGTCCAGTTATACTAGTCGCCGTAACTACAAAGCTATCAATAGCTGATGGCCCCATACTAACCTCATAATTTAATCCACTTATAGATGCAGGGCTAAGTGAAATAGTTGGAGTTGGCGGACCTACAACTTCTTCTAATCTTAAAAAATCATAAGCTAATTCTTCGTTACCTCCATCTGCGTGCATTTCAACTCTAAGGTCCAAAATAGAACCCGTTCCGGTTACAGTAGCACTAAATTCCTGAAAAGCTGGCCCTAGTCGATTGGTCCCATTTACATCAGCTTCACCATCGAATACCATATCTAAACCTATTGGTTCATTAAAATTATCTGCATACCTTTCGAAACTAAACCACATCAAATTATTGTAGCCACCACCATCAATTTGATAAGTTACCTTTATATAATCCACATTGTCGTACCCATTAGAACCAGGCGCATTCGCGTTGCCAGCTGCGAACAAGCCTTTAAAAGCTAAATTAGTTTTCCCTGCAATATCAATCCCAGTTATATTAATTATCTTTTCATCAACACCATCGCTATTTGGAGTATCATCCATATCCTCCCCAGCAACAAAAACAGACCCGTTTTGGCCAGAATAGTTACCTGAAACATTCGCTATTACTGAAGGCGTGCCTACAACTGAAACATTCGGCGCTGTAACCCTACCAAAATGGTCACCACTTGATTCATAAAAAACAGAAGATGGATAGGTCGCAGCATAATTTACGGTATTATATCTTACCCCTTCACCATCCGTTTCAAAATCTTCAGTCCAGAAAACTTGAGCATTTAAACCAATGGCCGCCAATGCAGACAGAATTGTAAATAATAGTTGCTTTTTCATAAGTTTAAATTTAAGTTTACTGCAAATTTAGCAAACTAGTGTATAAGTCAAATCACGTCAAGATTAAATTATCCACGATTTTATGTAAAAGAATTAACAATCTGTTGAGAAAGACTTGTATTAGAGAGGTAAAAAATTATTTTTTTGATTGATATTTATTCGTGAGAAATACGCCTAGAAGCACCAGTATAAAACCCATAACATGCGTCAAGCCGAGTTGTTCATTGTCCATGAAGCCCCAAAACATCGCCACAATAGGCATTAAAAATGTAACTGAGGAGGCATACAGTGCATCTGTTCTTTTTATCAAAAAATTGAATAATACCAAGGCTAGTGCGGTGCCAATTACACCAAGAAAGCCTATATAAAATAAAGACATAAACGCTTTTGGGTGAGATTGAAGAACTTGAAGAAAGTTAGTAGAAAACAAGATTATTAATGCCAAAGGACCTATTATGGCAAAGGTTAAAGCAGTCAGGGGTGCTGCTTTGACATGATTAAGTTTTGCTTTTAAAATGTTACTACTAAAACCGTAGCAGACTGTGGCCAATACCGCCATTAAGGCATAAAAATCTATTGATACTTGCATTTGACTGCCTCCTTTCACCACCAACATACCAGCACCAACCAGTGCGACCATTAAACCTATAATCTTGGCAAGAGTGGGTTTAAATTGAAAAAATGCCCAGCCAAAAAGCATAGTAAACAAAGGGGTAAGTGTATTTATTATACCAGTAACACTGCTATCCACATGAGTGATGGCTAGGGGATAAAGATATGATGGAATACCGCTTCCAATTATCGCGATAACAAATGCATACTTGACGTCCGTCTTGTTAAATGTTTGGATGGCTTTTGGAAGAAACGGAACTAAGGCAAGGAAAGCAAAAATAATACGGAGCATGGAAACTTGAACAGCGGAAAAAGAATCCAAGCCACGTTTCATTAGGATGTAAGAAGAACCCCAAATGAATGCCAAAATTATTAATAAGAGGATGTTAACTGAAAGGATTTTTTTCATCTTAATTAATGATATGCCAAAGCTTATCTTTCAGGATATCCAAGTTTTTATTGGTTACTGAAGAAATAAATAACATTTCAATATCCTCCTTTGTTTGTTTTTTGAATTCTTTAAGAAGCATTTTTTTCAATTCGTCATCAATTAAATCAGATTTGGTAATTGCCAAAATTCTCTCTTTGTAAAGCAGCTCTGGATTATACTTCTCCAGTTCTTTTTTTAATACTTTATAATCTTCTGCAATATTCTCCGATTCGGAAGAAATCATAAAAAGCAGACATGAATTTCGTTCAATATGTCGCAGAAATCTGACACCTAGACCTTTACCCTCTGCTGCCCCTTCAATAATTCCGGGTATATCTGCCATTACAAAACTTTGGTGGTCCTTGTAGGCTACAATCCCTAAATTAGGTCGCAAAGTGGTAAAAGCATAGTTTGCTATCTCCGGTTTGGCCGCCGTAATGGTGGAGAGCAGTGTAGATTTTCCCGCATTGGGCAAACCAACAAGACCAACATCAGCCAATATTTTTAACTCCAAAATAACCCAGGACTCAATGCCTTCCAATCCGGGTTGACTATAGCTTGGTGCTTGATTGGTTGCCGATCTGAAATTCCAATTGCCTAATCCTCCTTTCCCCCCTCGCATGAGCACAACTTCCTCACCATGCTTAGTGATCTCGATTAGCTGTTCACCCGTTTCAATATCTCTTGCTATTGAGCCTAAAGGCACCTCAATTATGACATCCTCGCCACTTGCCCCTGTTGCTCTAGCCTTTTTACCATTCTTCCCATGCTCTGCATGAATGTGCTTTTTATAGCGCAAATGTAATAAGGTCCAAAGGTTACTGTTCCCTCGAAGAATGATATGGCCACCACGACCACCATCGCCACCATCAGGACCTCCTTGGGCCACAAATTTCTCTCTCCTAAAATGAGAGGAACCCGAACCTCCATTTCCTGAGCGACAAAATATCTTTACGTAATCTATAAAATTTTGTTCAGCCATGAAATGCTTCATTTACCTTTACCCTATTCTAGGAATATTGCTCAGGTGGTTAGTCTATTGGATAAGTAATTAATCTATTATTTCATCGATAACCGTACAAAGGCGGTTAAAGATCTTTTCGATACTCCCAACTCCTTTTACTGCTATGTATTTGTTTTGCTCGTCATAGTAGCTTGCTACAGGAAGTGTTTTTTCGTTGTACACGTCTATTCGATTTTGGATGATACTTTCATCTTGATCATCAGCTCTGCCGCTATCTTTCCCACGATTTAGTAGTCGCTTTACCAATTCTTCATCATCAACCTCCAAAGCAATCATTTTGCTAATAGGAGAGTCCTTTTTATTTAAAAAGTCGTCCAAGGCCTCTGCTTGAGCAGCTGTTCTAGGAAAGCCGTCAAAAATAAACCCTTTAGCTTCTGGGTGGCTTTCAATTTTATTATTCATCATACTTATTGTCACTGCATCTGGGACAAGGTCTCCTTTCTCTATAAAGGACTTTGCTTCAATACCAAGCTTCGTATTCTCTCTCATGTGCATTCTGAATAAATCGCCCGTTGAGACGTGCATGAGTTGATACTTTTCTTGAAGCTTGACAGACTGTGTGCCTTTACCACTACCTGGAGGGCCAAACAATACGAGGTTAATCATAAGCGGTGTTTAAATCTTGAATTAAAACGTAAAAATAGTGATTTTGAAAGGGAAATTTTATACTTTGTCATCCTTTCGAGAAAACAAAATAAAAAACGCTATGAAGAAAGTAAAAGTTATTGATTTGTTTGGCATCAAATACGACCAAATGGAAACAAAAATCAACAATGAACTAGAGGCTATACAGCAAAGTGGCGGCAACATTATTGACGTCAAGTTAATTGGCGATAAACTAAGTCAGTGCTCTGTTTTTGTCTATTTTGAAGAATAGGTAATCAAACAATCTGATAGATATCTGGCAAATTTCTACCATAACCATCATAATCCAATCCGTAACCTACTATAAATTTGTTTGGAATGGGTTTGCCAATGTAGGTAATATCAAAGGAGGCTTTAAACGCTTCAGGTTTAAAGAGCAGTGTGCATAAGCTGAGACTTGCTGGGTTTTCCGCTTTCAAGGTGGGTAACAACTTGTCTAAAGTGTTGCCTGTATCAATAATATCTTCTACGATAATTACATGCCTATTTTCCAGAGAATCCATTAATCCAATGAGCTTTTTTACTGTTCCAGAAGAAGACAAGCCTTCATAAGAGGCTACTTTCACAAAAGAAATCGTGTTTTTAATGGTAATATTTCTCATTAAATCAGCAGCAAAAACAAATGCTCCGTTTAGAATGGCAATAAAAAGAACTTCCTTGCCTTCAAAATCAGCATTGATTTTTTCGGCTAGTTCCTTATTAATTTGTACAATTTCCTCTGCCGCCATAAACGGCTTAAATGTCTTGTCTTTTAACTCTACTAGTTTTCCCATATTACAGCGAAACTACTAAAACCTGTCCAACTCTCAAATTATTATCTTTCATATTATTCAATTCTTTAAGTTGCTCAATGGTAATGTAAAATTTGTTGGATAAAGAATATAGGGTATCTCCAACCTTAACCGTATAGGTCTTCACTTCTGCTTCTTCAAAGGGTTTGTCTATCTCAAGATCTTCTGGGGCTGCTTTTTCTTCCGTAGTTATTGGCTCGATAGGAAGATGTTGTTCCGCGTCAAATTGCTCTTTTTGTTTTTGAGCTTCTTGTTCCAAGACTTCGGCTGCATTTTTTCTTTGCTCCAATTCATCCAGTTCTTTTTGTACTTCCTCTGCTTGTTTCTTCGCTAATTCGGCTTCCTTCTTTAATTGAATTGCCTCTTCTTGAGCTTTCTTTTCCATTTGTATTTGCGCTTGTAATTCTCGTTCAATTTGCGCTTTAATTTTATTTTTTTCATCCAAAACATCACTGTAAGAATACGTTTTGGGAGCAGTATCTCTTTTCTTTCGAAGATAGATAGTCTCTCCTGGTTTAGCTTGTCGGTCAAATACCATTAAATTCTTTTTATATAGTTTGCTCAGTTTTATTCCATATAATTGAGCGATCTCCCACATCGTTTGCCCTTCCAGCGCAACATGACTAGGCTGAGTGCCTTTTATACGTTTCGGTTGTAAATAAATATATTGATCTTCAGTAAAAGTATATCCCTCAAAAATGTCATTGTACCCCATCAATACATTGACATCAATATTGTATTCATTAGCTACTTCTAATATTTGTCGCCCTTTACTCACAATGGTTTTCGACCTGTTATATATAAAAACATCCTTTTTATTATCGATGTAGTAGGAGTTTTTAGGAAGTAATACTTGAAACTGCTTTTCCTCATCTACCACAGCAGCGGGTGTATCTCTAATATCTTTTAGTCCCATCTTATCATATTGGGCCAGTTCGTTTCGTTCAATTAAGGAGATAAGCAATTCAGGATATTTAGGATTGGTGGCATAGCCGGCTTCCTTTAATCCTTTTGCCCAGCCTTTATAATCCGTAATCGATAGGTCGGTAAATAAGAATTTATATCTTGACCGCGATGTCAAAAATTCCGAGTGATCAGCAAATGATTCTTCTGGTGAAAGGTATACTCTAAAACATTCATCCTCCGTATCATCATCCATATAATACCCTTTTCCAGCCCAATCATTGTGACACTTAATTCCAAAATGATTCTTGGCATTGAGTGCAAGTTTTGAGTTGCCGCTTCCCGATTCTAAAATACCTTGAGCGAGAGTGATACTAGCAGGAATTTTATAGCTTATCATTTTACGTACGGCAATAGGATAGTATTTATCAATATACTCTTGATTAGACATGCGGTCTTGACCGTAACTTGATAAGCCAAAGCATATAAGCAGTAAGTGGATGAACTTCATTTTTTTCAGTTTAACATCAAAGGTAACTTTGTATATAGATGTATTTACTTTAATTTTTTCACATGTTTTTTGGATAAAGTTGAAAGTGTAAAGAAGATTGGACGGCTAATTGTATTATTTTTGACTAAATGTACGATTTAGTCCAAACGAAAAAGATATTGGATGAAGCCTATTTGCTTCACCACAACCGGGAATTCATAAAAGATGACCCGCTTCAAATTCCACATGAATTTGATAAGCTTCAAGATATTGAGATTATGGCTTTTTTCTCTTCTATTTTAGCTTGGGGGCAGCGGAAAACCATTATTAACAATTGCAGAAAATTAGTGCACCTTTTTGAGGGGAAGCCCCATGATTTTATTCTTTCCCATTCACCAGAAGACTTGAAAGCTCTTTTAGGATTTAAGCATCGCACGTTTAATGATACGGACTTATTGTATTTTATTGCCTTTTTAAAACATCACTACTCTCAATATGCTAGCTTAGAAAGTGCATTCACAAAAGGTCTGTCACCGAATGACCTAGATATTCGTGGGGCACTTGTGGGTTTTCATGATTATTTTACCTCCTTGGAGTTTTTCCCTACCCGAACGCGAAAACATATTGCAACTCCCGTCAGGAATTCTGCTTGTAAAAGATTAAATATGTTTTTACGGTGGATGGTGAGAATAGACAATCAAAAAATTGATTTTGGTCTATGGAAGAATATCCGCCCCAATCAACTGTTGTGCCCTCTGGATGTGCACGTTGAACGACAAGCAAGAGGATTGGGTTTAATTCAACGGAAACAGCGAGACTTTAAAACGGTGATTGAGCTAAGTGAAAACTTACGAAAGTTAGATCCAATTGATCCTATAAAATATGATTTTGCTTTGTTTGGAATGGGTATTGCGGAAAACTTAAAAAATTAAAATTCGACCTTAAATTTTAAGTTAACTCTTCGCTGACTTAAGAAGTTTGGCACAGCATACTGGCTGAATGTTCCTGTTCTTGGATCCAAACCATTGACCCATATATACGATACTGTATTATTAATTCCAAATAGGTTGAAGACTTCCAATGAAAGCCAAATCTGCTCCATACCTCCAAAAAACTTTTTAGGGATTTTACCATTTTCTTTCTTCTTTTCTACATCAAAGAGCAAGGCAGAGAAACCTATATCAAAACGCTTGTACGAAGGAATTCTAAAGGTATCCCTGTAGCGTTGATTATCGGGAGGGCCAAAAGGCATACCACTAGCAAACAGTAGACCCATATGTACTTTTAGGTAAGGGAATTTAGGAATATAGTCCTGAAAAAAAACAGCGAAACTAAGTCGTTGATCGGTAGGTCGAGGGATATATCCAGGAAAGACATTGGAAGAGCTCAAGGTATCTAATGTCTCGCTGATCACTTGCCCATTTGCCTCCACTTTTTCCTTTCGAACATCATAGTCTGTATAAAAATCATCCCGCACATCTTCTTGACCACTCATAATTGAAATACTTACCCAGCTTTCTGCGCCTTTCGCTAATTCGCCGTTGAGTCTTAAATCCAATCCTGCCACATATCCTTTCGAGTTGTTTTTACCAAAGTATCTAATTAAAACATTGTCAAACTCATAAGGCACTCCATCCCACATATATTTGTAATAGGCTTCTGTTACAAATTTAAAAGGCCTATCCCATGCTTTAAATGCGTAGTCTAATCCTAGAACAAAGTGAGCAGACTTTTGAGCTTTTAAATCCAGATTAAGCACACCTGCTAAATTCCGCATTTCCCGATAAAAAGGTGGCTGCATATATAAACCTGCTGCTGCTGTTAAAATGATATCTTTTTTAGTTTTAGGATTATAAGCAAACTGGGTTCGTGGAGAAAAAACCCATTCTTTATTGACATCCCAATATTGAAAACGAATACCATAATTCCAAGTCACTCTAGCGCTATCATCCAATTTCCAAGTATCCTGAATATATCCACTGTATCGATTGCTGTTTAACTCAAACGGCTCTGGTTTTAGCACCTCAAATATCTCAACCGTCGTAGTAGAATAAGGTAAGGAATAGCCCGAGGAATCTCGTCTTTCCCATTCACTTAATTTGTCAATAATCAGCTCTCGTTTATAGGTGAAACCAAACTTAACATCGTGTTTTTTCTTAAGATACTCTCCCTTGATTGCCGATTGGTAGATCCTTGTGTCTAGTACATTTCTAGCCCAATCATGAAAAGTTCCAGAGCCTAATTCTTGCTTGACTTCACCTAGGTTCTCATTCCCCGGGTCAGTTTCTACTTCTCCTAAAAAATAATCGCCAATAATATCAAACTTCTCATTTTCACTCATCATATATACCCCGGTCAGGTATTTTAGCTTGAGATGATTATTCACTTGATGGACCAAACTCAATCCGTTCATGAGGGATTGATATTGGTCATCCTCCTCTCCTTCATAAAACACCGTAAATCGACTTTGGAAATTGACCAATCCAAAATCAGTAGTTCGATCCTCCGGAATAAATGAGAAACGATTGCGGGCATAATTGAGTAAATACTCCACATGTATTCTCTCATTTATCTGGTAAGTAAAGAATGCTTGTAAATCAATAAAAGAGGGCAAATACTGCCCAGTGATATCTTGAGAGCCAAGAATTATTCGACTATTTTTATATCTAAAACCTGTAGAATATGTGAATTGCTTTGACTTATTTGTTCCCTCTAAGTGCACATTCGCGCCAAGCAAACTAGATTCTACCGAGCCGCCAAATTCCTTTGGGCGCCTATAATCTACATCCAAGACAGAAGCCATTTTGTCTCCATACTTTGCTTGAAATCCACCAGATGAAAACTTTAGCTTATCCGTCATATCCGGATTCACAAAACTAAGCCCCTCTTGCTGACCCGATCGAATCAAGAAAGGTCTGTATATTTCAAAATCATTGACATAGACTAGATTCTCATCAAAATTCCCGCCCCTCACGGAATAGGAAGAACTCAACTCATTATTTTTTTGCACCCCTAACTGAGTAACTAAATAAGTTTCTACTCCTCCCCCTACATTGGGAAGAACCGCAACATCTTTAGTTTCTATGATACCCGTACTAATCTCCTTTCGTTCTTTGTTTTGTTCTCCGACAACTGTTATTTCAATCTCTTTGATTTGAATCGTAAGATTTCGAACCAATACCTCACCATCTGATAATTTAACTGATAAACTTAAATCTTCATAATTAAGTCCTTGAATGCTAATTGTTGTTTTCCTATTGGCGGGTATTTCAAGCGAATAAAACCCGTCCAAATTAGTCAATGTACCTTTATTTTGTTCTGTTGAAACTACATTTACATATGCTGCAGGGCTTCCTAGATTATCCGTCAATACACCCTCAAGAACACCTATTTGAGTATAGGCAAGACTCTGTATTATACTAAAGATTAGGGATAAATAAAGGTGACTGAATTTCATTGTAACTCTAACGCAATTTGAGATGCAAAAGTATAGCTATTTATGCATTTAGTAAATCTGCAATATAGCCTTTTGGATTCGCTGCTTTGAATACCGCACTACCTGCAACCAAGACATCTGCACCCGCATGTTTTAAGGCAATACAATTTTCAATATTCACCCCTCCATCCACTTGTATAAGAGTAGATGTATTAGCTTCTTGGATAAGTTTCTTTGCTTCCGCTACTTTACTCACTGTCTCCGGAATAAATTTTTGGCCGCCAAACCCAGGATTTACTGACATGATTAACAAAGTATCTACCAAATGTAAGATCCCCTTAACCACACTGACAGGGGTATGTGGGTTTAAGGCTAAGCCAGCTTGAGCGCCTGAGTTTCTAATTTGCTGAAGTACACTATGTATATGCAGATTACCTTCGTAGTGAACAGATATGCCGTCAGCTCCTTTTGCAACAAACTCATTAATATATTTTTCTGGATTGACAATCATTAAATGAACATCAATAAATTTGGAAGTATTCTTTTTCACCGCTTGAAGCAGCGGGAATCCAAATGATATATTGGGCACAAAAACCCCGTCCATGACGTCAAAGTGAACCCATTGAGCATCAGAATCATTAATCAACTGAATATCTTTTTGTAAGTTAGCAAAATCAGCAGCTAGAATAGAAGGAGCTATAATCGTTGGCATAGTTTTATGTTAGGTTATACAAACAAAAATACGGCATGATAACTACTTCTTGCCGTATTTTTTAAACTAACTAACTAAAACTCAAAAATAATTGTATCCATAAGTCTTTTCTATGGAGTCAAATGCAACTCCTATCTCACTATTATCGCACCTTTTACCTTTTATCTCGCTTAATAGGTAAGCCTCTGCAATTGCCTTATTTAAGGTTAATTCTATACGTCTTCTTGCAAAAACTCTAAAACCATCATCATCTACAGCATCTATAGCTGCAAGATTTAATGCTAGTAATCCATAGCTAAGCAATTCTTCTCTACTAATATATTGATCACTTTTAGTCACAATACATAAATCGATTAAATCCTTATTGGTTTTTGCTAAACTCATTTTTTCTTCAAAATTGATATCACCTTGAGCAACTTGATGAGCTTTACCTAATCCTTCTTCTTTTGAAGATTGATTAGTGCTTATTAATTTTTCTGCAAATAAATTGTTGTATTGTTGAAAATCCATAAATTAAATTTTGTCGGTTCACAACTATTTACGCATGGCTTTCAGATTAGTTTCATTTAGACAAAAAAAAAGCTCCGGATGTCGGAGCTTTTTTTTGTCTATTTATCTATAAATTACTTATCTTCTCTAGGTATAAGTGCTTTTCTTGAAAGAACAAATTTTTGTTTCTTATCATCGAATTTTACAATTTTAACTTTCATTTCGTCACCTTCTTTCAAGCCTGCGTCGTCAATTTTCTCGATTCTTGCATGCGATAATTCAGAAATATGAACCAATGCTTGCTTACCTGGAAGGAATTCAACGAAAACACCAAAGTCTTTAATGCTCTTAACGACTGCGTCATAAATCTCACCTACTTCTGGCTTCGTTGTGATTCCTTTAACTTTAGCTAAAGCTATATCAATTGATTCTTGATCTGGGCCGTAAATTTGAACAATTCCAAAATCACCGTCCTCTGTTACACTTAAGGTTGAACCAGATTCTGATTGAATTTCTTGAATAATTTTTCCACCTGGTCCGATTACAGCGCCAATAGTATCTCCAGGGATCCTAACATTAATAATTTGAGGTGTGTGTGGTTTTAATTTAGCATTAGGTGCTGAAATTGTTTTTGCCATTTCCCCTAGAATATGCAGTCTTCCATCTCTTGCTTGCATTAAGGCTTGCTCTAATATTTCGTATGGCAGGCCATCAATCTTCATATCCATTTGAACAGCTGTAATACCTTTCTCAGTGCCTGTAACTTTAAAATCCATATCTCCTAAGTGATCTTCATCTCCTAGAATATCAGACAATACTGCAAATCTTTCACCATCTGTAATCAAGCCCATAGCAATACCAGAAACTGGACGTATTAACTGTACACCCGCATCCATTAATGATAAACTGGCAGCACAAACTGTCGCCATTGAAGAAGAACCATTAGATTCTAAAATATCAGAAACTATTCGAATGGTATAAGCATTATCTTCAGGTAACATGCCTTTGATAGCTCTATGTGCTAGGTTACCGTGTCCAACCTCTCTTCTACTTGTTCCTCTTGGGATTCTTGCTTCTCCAGTGGAGAAACTAGGGAAATTATAATGTAACATAAAGCCGTTCGTTCCGCTAAAGAATGCGCCATCAACTAACTGCTCGTCTTTTTTAGAACCTAAAGTCACCGTAGTTAAAGATTGAGTTTCACCTCTTGTAAATACTGCTGAACCGTGAGTCTTTGGCAAATAATCTACTTCACTCCAAATTGGACGAATTTGATCCATGCTTCTTCCATCCAAACGAATTCTTTCATCCAACATGGTTTCTCTAACACCTGCTTTTTGAGCAGCTTTGAAGTATTGGTTGATTAAAAATTTGTTGTCAGCAATTTCTTCTTCGCTCATCGTAGCCAAGAAATCTTCTTTAACCTGACCAAACAATTGACTTCTTTCCGACTTATTAGCCAGACCTTTAGCGGCTATTGCTTTGCATTTATCAAAAGCGAAATCATGAATTCTTTGTTTCAAGTCTTCATCTTTCTTTTCGTGATTGTATTCTCTTGGAACTCTATTGGTAGCTGCAGCTAACTCTTCCTGAAGAGCACATAACTTTTTAATTGCTTCATGACCGATTTGAATAGCTTTCAACATTTCTGCTTCGCTAACTTCTTTCATTTCACCTTCCACCATGATAATGTCTTTTGCTGTGCCAGCAATCATCATTTCCATTTCGGCGTCAGCCATTTCTTCGTTGGTTGGGTTAACAACAAACTCACCATTAATTTTTGCTACTCTAGCTTCTGCTACAGCGGCAATAAATGGAATATCCGAAACCATAATTGCTGCAGATGCAGCTAAACAAGCTAAGGCATCAGGCATAGTATCACCATCACTTGATAGCAATCTAAGTGTAACAATACAGCTTGCGTGAAAATCTTCAGGAAACAATGGTCGCAATGCTCGATCTACTATTCGGCAGATTAAAACTTCATGATCCGAAGGACGTGCTTCTCTTCTCAAAAACCCGCCCGGGATTGAGCCTGTTGAAGAAAAATTTTCTTTATAATCCACCATAAGTGGCATAAAATCGGCGTCTTCTCGTGCATCTTTTTCAGCAACAACTGCTGCTAAAAGCATGGTATCTCCAACGGTAACTACTACCGAACCATCAGCTTGTTTGGCTAACTTTCCTGTTTCTATATTTATAGTTTTGCCATCACTTAAAGTGACGGACTTATTAATTCCTAATTGCATAATCTGTTAATTATAAAAATGAAAGATGCCACCTAAGTGTTTTTGGGTGGCATCTATTAAAGTGATTTACTATCTTCTTATTCCGAGTTTTTTGATCAACTCTCTGTACTTCAAGATATCATTCTTAGCAAGATACGATAGTAATTTTCTTCGCTTACCTACCATTTTGGTAAGTTGCTTAGTGTTAGAGAAATCCTTTCTATTTTTCTTAACGTGTTCTGTTAAGTGTAAAATTCGCTCTGAATATAAAGCGACTTGTCCTTCAACTGATCCAGTATTTTCAGCGGCTCCGCCAAACTCTTTAAAGATCTCTTTTTTTCTTTCTGCTGTTACTTTTTCCATAACTATTTTTTTCTTCGTCTTTTTTTTATCGGCTGCAAAGTTAAGAAATTAATTCTTAACCATTACTATAAAGATTGCTAAGAAATTAATAAAATCAAGGGCTATAAAGAAATTGGATCCTGGCTATAAAAATTATCAAGTTAGGCTTTCATCAAGGCCAGAGCATTCACAATTTTCTCTTTTAGATCTTTTCTATCGGCAATGAAGTCTAAAAATCCATGCTCCATCAAATACTCAGATCGCTGAAAACCTTCTGGCAGCTCCTTTAAATTCATAGTCTCCATAATTACCCGTGGCCCTGCAAATCCAATCAATGCTTTTGGCTCAGCAATATTTAAATCCCCTAACATTGAAAAAGAGGCAGTTACTCCTCCTGTTGTTGGATCTGTAAGCAATGATATATAGGGTAGCTTAGCTTTGGCCAATTGGGTTAATTTTGCTGATGTTTTAATCATTTGCATCAAACTGTATCCCGACTCCATCATTCTAGCGCCACCTGATTTGCTAATGATTACTAGCGGACATTTATTTTCTATACAATAGTCAACAGAACGAGCTATTTTTTCTCCTACAACAGCCCCCATCGAACCGCCGATATAAGCAAAGTTCATTGCTGAAATCACGACTTTATTGCCCCCCATTTTCCCTGTAGCTACTTCCATTGCTTCAAAAGCATGAGACCGCTCCTCCGCTTCTTGAATACGCTGAACATAAGGCTTTATATCCACAAACTCTATACTATCCACTGGATAGAGGTTTTCAAAAAGTAATTTAGGCCGGGTATTTTCATCAAAAAACAACTGAAAGTAGTCTTTCGGACCTATTCTTTGATGAAAGTTGCAAGATGAACATACCCGCAAATTTTCCTTATGCTCTATTTGGGCTATGGTTGATTTACAGCTAGGGCATTTAAACCATAGACCTTCAGGCATATCTTTTTTCTCTTTAGCAGAGGTACGAATTCCTGTTGTTATTCTTTTAAACCAATTTGACATGAGTATTTTATTAAATTAGGAGTTAACCTGCTTGAAAAATTTTAGTAACTCCTATTAAGCGATTGTAATGTCTTTGTTTAGGTACACATCTTGCACCGAATTTAGCATTTTAATACCAGTATTTAAATCTTTTTGGAAAGCCTTTCTTCCCAAAATCAAACCCGTACCCCCTGCTCTTTTATTGATAATAGCAGTTTCAATAGCATCTCCGTAATCAGATTCTCCTCCTGAAGCACCTCCAGAATTAATCAAGCCAACTCTGCCCATGTAGCAATTAGCTAATTGATATCTGCACAAATCAATAGGGTGGTCTGAATTTAACTCAGTGTACATTTTAGGGTGTGACTTTGCAAAATCAATTGCCGTAAATCCACCATTATTTTCAGGCATTTTTTGTTTAATAATATCGGCTTGTATCGTTACGCCAATATGGTTAGCTTGCGAGGTAAGATCTGAAGCTACATGGTAATCCTTACCATCTTTTTTGAAGCCATTATTTCGGGTATAACACCACAGTATCGTAGCCATTCCTAACTCATGGGCATATTCAAACGCTTCCGCAATTTCTACAATTTGTCTCCGAGAATCTTCACTTCCAAAATAAACAGTTGCACCAATTGCAACGGCTCCCATATTCCAAGCATCCTTTATTGTACCAAACATAATTTGCTGGTACGAATTTGGATAAGTCATCAATTCATTGTGGTTTACCTTTACTACAAAAGGGATTTTATGCGCATACTTTCTGCTCACTGATGCCAAAACCCCAAAAGTTGAAGCAACCGCATTACAGCCGCCTTCAATCGCAAGTTTTACAATATTCTCAGGATCAAAATAATCTGGATTCGGAGCAAAAGATGATCCAGCTGTATGCTCTATACCTTGATCCACAGGAAGAATAGATACATAGCCTGTGCCACTCAAACGTCCATTATTGTGAAGCGCAGCTAGGCTGTTTAATACTTGATTACTTCGATTACTGTCTTTCCATACATCATCAATGAAAGAAGGATTAGGCAAATGAAGCCTTTCCTTGCTAATTGCAGGGCTATTAAAATCTAAAACTCTCTTGGCTCTTTCTTCTCCTAAAACCGCTATAATTTCTTGCTTCGTCATATTTTTTACATTAATTAATGAGCAAAAATAGACAAATAAAGATAAAACCACCCTTCCCTTTCCCTTATTCATCAGATTAAAAATGTAAAATAGGACGGAACAATTCTTTTTAAACATTGAATCTCTATCTTTGACGCTGAATAAATCATTCACTATGATTCGAATTTTAAGCATTTTATTTTTGGCCCTACTTGTGTCTTCCTCTTATGGGCAAACTGAACCGATTACTCAGCCTAGTAATTTAAATTTTTCCGGTATTAAATCCTATCGAGTAAGCACCTCATTTAGTAGTTCAGGAGCAGATGGCCATTTAGTAGTGATCAGTAAAAACCCTATTTCATTTAGCCCAACGGACAATGTTGAATACCAAAAAGGACAGCGGATTGGTGATATTAAAGTTGGATCAGTAGGAGGAGGAACTTTCACCTTCTTCAAAAATCTATTGCAAGAGAATACCTATTATGTAGCTGTATATGCCTTCAATCAGCAAGGCTCAAATATCAACTATAAAAGTGACTCCCCTTTAGAAGGAAGCATCACTACATCTGGAACTAATTATGGCAATTACTATGACGGTATAAATTTTTCATCCAGCAATGTGGTGAATGACCTAACCACCTTAATTCAAAACCATTCGCAGATAACCTACGGGCAGTTTGATGAAAACATCATAGCAGATTTTTTTGAGACAGATACCGTGGCAGCAGGAAGCACTCAAAAATATGTGACCTGCCAATACAGTAATGAAAAGAGATTGTATTCGGGGACATTTTCATTTACTACGCCAACTCCAAGATATAGTAGAGAACATCGTTTGCCTTTTTCTTGGATAAATTTTCAAGGGATTGCTCGCGCTGATTTTGAAGATACCGACGAAGGTTGCGACGTTCATGCATTAGATCTCGTGCAAAATAATGTAAACTCGGCACGAAGTAATGAACCTTTTGGTGAGGTGCAAAATGCTTGGACAAATTCTTATTTAGACTTTAAAATAGGTACAGATTTAAATAGTTTATTGGTAGCTGAACCAAAGGAAAATATCAAAGGCGACGTAGCGCGAGCTTTGTTTTATATGATGCTCACCTATAATGGTAAATACGGCCAAAATTGGGGTTTAGATAATCTACTGTCAGCGGCGGAAGACCAAGATCTTCAGGTACTCCTTGATTGGCACTACAATGATTTGCCCGACGATTTTGAGAAAACTCGTCACGAATATGTCTATGAGAAACAAAGCAATCGAAATCCTTTCGTCGACTTTCCGCAGTTAGTCGATTGCATTGACTTTTCTGATGTCACCAAACGAGCGAATTGTGATGTTAATGTTGGCATTGCTTCGCGAATTAAAAATGAGTTTGGCACATTTATATACCCCAATCCAAGTTATGGTGTTTTGTATATGGAAAATTTAAGAGGTAGAGATATAGTTGGTATTCATATTTTCAATTTAATAGGGGTAGAGCAGCACAAATACAATGTGGAAGCAGACAGTATTAATGTTGAAAAATTAGATAAGGGCATCTACATTCTTTCGATAGAAACAAAGAAGCAGAACTACATTAGTAAGTTTCAATTAAAATAGCTTCCAGCTATTCACATTTGGTTAATAATTTGATTTCGCAGAAGCCGAATAAGGTTTTATATTTGTGCTAAACAAAATTTAACCAAATGAAAAAAAATTACCTCTTATTTATAACGCTTTTAATAACAAGCTTTTCAATGGCGCAATCGCCCTGGATCAATGAAATCCATTATGATAACGCAGGCGGAGATGTAGACGAAGGCGTCGAAATAGCTGGTATTTCTGCAACAGATTTATCCTGCTATGCGCTTATGCTTTACAACGGAAGTGATGATGAACTATACGGAAATGGCAATGATTCTATTGTTCTTTCAGGAACAATTGATGATGAAGGGTGTGGTTTTGGAGCGGTTTGGTTTGGTTTGCCAGCCAACGGTTTACAAAATGGTGCTCCTGATGGCATAGGTTTATACAATCATTGCACAGGAACCGTTATACAATTCTTAAGTTACGAAGGTGTTATCTCGAGTGCCGGTGATGGCCCTATGATTGGATTGGCCTCAACAGATATCGGTGTTGAAGAAGGTGGAACTCACCCAATTGGTGGTTCTTTGCAATTAACAGGAATAGGAACCGCTTACAGTGATTTTACCTGGGATAGTACTGGAGTAAACTCTTATGATGTGTTAAATCCAGGTCAGTTGTTATGCGGAGCTCCTTCTGACACTACGGTTAATTTTAGTAGTACCTCGGCTACAACTACGGAAGGTGTTGGAACTTTTACTTTAAATCTAAACTTGAATCAAACAGTAAGTGCAAGCCAAACGGTAAATGTTAATATACTTAGCGGAACAGCTGCTAATATATCGAACATTTTCCCTGAAACGGTAACTTTTGCTGCTGGAACAAATAGCGCTACCTTGGTATTGACTTTAATAGATGATGCGGCCATTGAAGCAGATGAGGTGTATGAGTTTATTCTTGAAAATGGGGGAGGTTTAGCCATAGGGAGTGATAGTATTTTCACTTTAACTGCTGAAGATGATGACACGCCAATTCCAAGTTATGATTTAGCTACTGTTACTCCAGTGGATGCACTTGGTGTTCCTGATTCGAGTGGTTTAGAGTGCAAACTTTATGGTGTGGTAAATAGCCCTGAAAGAGGATTTAACAGC
>TARA_B110000459_G_scaffold93645_1_pt1 | contig 18993 bp, 10 predicted proteins | sample TARA_B110000459 | Tara Oceans TARA_B110000459 (sample SAMEA4398296) | marine metagenome | biome: Polar Biome; feature: [SRF] surface water layer (ENVO:00010504); material: water (ENVO:00002006), including particulate matter (ENVO:01000060) such as... | depth 5 m | reverse complement strand
CCAGTACTACTAAAGCTTGACTTGGATCAAGTGTACAAAGGTTTGTTATATTGTTAAAAGCGACTGTGCTACAAATAGTTGTATCAATTGGGCAAGTTTGCACGCCAACGAAAACCGTATCTGTTTGATTAACACATAAATTGCCTCCTGTTATCTGAACGTAATACCATGTTGAATCTGTAGGGCTGACATTTATAATGCTGCCCTCAACTGGCCCAAAACCACCTCCAATTGACTGCCATGTATATATTGCACCAATAGGACCGTTAGCGCTTAAGGGGGCGGTATCTCCTAAACATAGAACTGTATCCCCTGAAGCTTCAAAAGTTTCTGCATCACCAGTAACTGAAATGGTATAATCACAGATAGATCCAGAACTTCCATCTATAACTAAATAATAAGCCTCGCCCGGAATTAATGGACTTGTATTTGTCAGGGCCATGTTTAACTGTTGGCCATCTGACAAAGCACAATCGGAAACCCTTGTAAACAAATCAGTTGTTGTATTAAAATTTAGAATTGCGGCTTGAACACCAAAATTGATGGCAGACGGATTTGGGTTATATCCAAAAGCACCATAACAACCCAAGACATCAATTTGAAAAGTAATATTTGGCCCTGAAGCAATAAAATATACCCAGGAATTATTTTCAATCGTTCCGCCAAAAATCGTTGGGCAATTTCCTCCACCAACAAAATTAAATGGCTCATCTTCTGTATATCCACTTGTTGTGCCGCAAAAACCATCAAAATTACAAACAAAGGGAGCATTAGCAAAGTTATCTGCAGCAATAGGATTGGTCCCGCAACCCTGAGGAACGCACTCAATGGCTGCCTCCCATCCATCGCTATCAAATGCAGCATCAGATGTCCAATGAAATGTAATACAATTACTTAACGATGTAATGACTAAGGCATTTGATCCCGGATCTTGTGTTGAAGTTAGAAGCGCAATTAAGGTGCCATTAATTCCAGCTCCATCGTATACCCTTAAAGTGTCCCCTGCAGCTATTGCATAACCTGATGCATTTTCATTTGGATTAAATATAAATCGTAAAAATTCAGAAGTACCTGAGCAGAAAGTAGCGGTATAGTTTTCATTATTAAAATAATCAGATGTTCCCACTCTTGAATCATAAAATGTTCCAGAACATGTGGTTACAGTGCTCGCATTTATGTTATCCATTTCATAGATTTGAGCTTGTAAACTGCCAAAAATCAAGAAGATATTTATAAGTATTATTCGAATGTTATCATCTCTTTTATTCATAAAACAAATACTAATCAATTTAAAACAGGCGATGGTAGTGATTGCATGACACTTGCTTGAAGATAAATAGTGGTAAAAGAAAGTTTTAAAATATTAATCGACCCGTAAATATTTTGTAAAAATTGAAAAATATTATTTAAAAAAAGGATTAATAATGTCAATAAAGCAACATTTTTAAATTTTAATAATAATTATAATTACATGTTTTTCAACTATTTATAATCATAATTAGTTAACAATTAATTGAGTAACTTTATGTTTACTTTAGATGTCAAGAAAAAAACAAACATACCAATTAGTAAAAGCAATGTCCCGCGGAGAAAAACGATTCTTTACATTGTATGTGAGTAAATACGCCAAAAAGAAAAATAACAACATCACTCAGCTATGCGATATTTATGATAATCATTCGGAATGGAATGAGCCGCAGATAAAGAAAAGTTTAAGAAAAGAAAAATTAGATGGATTTACATCTGTATTAAACAATAGATTGCTCGATAAGCTTGTTACCAGTTTGAGGTTGCAAAGCACTGAAAATTTAATTGATCTAAGTATCAATAGATTTATTGAGGAGGCAAGAATATTGTATCAAAGAGAAATTTTTGATCTTGCTATCGATAAAATCAGAAAAGCAAAAAATCTAGCTTATTCATCTGAGAAATATGATAAGCTATTGGAAATTTGTAGCGTTGAAAAATTAATATTAGTTAGGGTTGTCAATAATCAGGAATTCCGAAAATTTTGCCTTAATTGCTCCAAGGAAATTGATGAGATCATAAAAATAATTGTAAATAAGAATGCATATCAAGAGTTAAGTGACGAGATGTTTTACCTCTATAGAAAATTAGGGGTTCCTAAAAATAATAAAGAAAAAAGCCTGCTTAAAAAATTAACTACTCATCCCCTTTTAAAAAATATTGAGCAGGCGAAAAGTATAAGTGCAAAAAGCAGTTTTTACTTTATTTACACCATATACTTTCTCAGCCTCCAAGAAAAGAAAAAAGCATTAAATACAATTGATAAACATCTAAAAATAATTGAAGGCAATAATCAATATTTTCGAAACAACCTTGACCAATGTTTATCGGCATTAAATAATGCACTCTATATTCATTCTGAAAATAATGATAAAATAGCGCTTTTTAAGACTATTGATAAAATTAGAAAACTTCAAACAGTCCATAAGATAGAAAACACCTATTTTAATCGACTTATTTTTGAGACAACATACTCCATGGAATTGGATTATTATATCAAAAATAACGAGTTGAAAGCTGCTAAGAATCTTGTGCCTGACATCATTCAAGAACTTAAGAAATACAGCAAATATGGATGGTCACTTGATCGTTTTTTAACGATGGCATTTGGTATTAGCCTTGTTTATTTTTATGACAATAATATTGAAGAATCTCATATTTGGACTGATAAAATCCTAGAATATGAAAACAAGAATAGTAACCTACAAATACTGTCATTTGCAAAAATCCTAGATTTAATTTTACATTATCAACGACACAATAAATCATTGTTACTGTATCGATCTAAATCGGTTACAAGATATCTTAAGAAAAACAACACTTTACATGAAATTGATAAGGGACTTATAAAAATGCTTCACCAACTCTCCGACAATAAAAACCCTAAAAAATATGTAACTATCTTTTTAAATTTATTTGCTCGAAGTGAAAATTCATATACTAAAATGTATTATTTGCATTACATAAAAATTGAAGCGCTATGCACCGCTTTGGAAAATAAAAAACAATTAAAAATCAAACAGTAAAGAATTCCTTTAGGATAAGAATAATCAAGCTAAGAGCTTCTCAACAAAATAATTGAGCATGTTTTCAACTTCATCATTTTCGTTATCCACGATTGATGCATCCGTCAATCTGGGTAAGTGTTGAGCAAAAAAAATGTGATTATTTGTCATTTCAAACAAGTTGGTTGCCAAAGTGTATGGATATTTGAAACTTGGATTCACCTCCATTATGACTGCAGAAACTGCATATGCCAGATCCTTATAACTTTTAAAAAAGCCTTTTGAATTTTCGGCATCTACATCCTTGGTATGATAAACCTTCATCCCTTCAGAGTTAACTATCCTCTGAAGCCTGCTTTCATTGACATATTCAACCAAAGGGTTTTCATTGGATGCAGCCACAAAAGAATGAATAATAATTCCAAGCTTCGCTTTGGAATTGGTAATATTCATCGTATTAATTCGGATGAGATAGTTAACCCATTCCCAATACCAATTGACTAGGTAAAGAAATAATATATGCTTATTGACAAAGTATCTATAAATTGAGGCCTCTGTGGAATTAATTTTAATCGCTAATTTTTTGAAAGTAAAGGATTCAATGCCAAACTCATCAATCAGTATAATACTATACTTGATAATATTTCTACCTAAATCAGAATCTTGCGGATCTCTCAGGTAAAGGCCCTCATTTAATGAGATTTTTATTCCTACACTCATGTATACTTAATTTTGAAAATAGTAAAACTTTAACCGATAGGAAAGCGACTAATGTTACAAAGATATAAAAGTTTAAATATTATTAATGATAGTATTACTATTATTAATGAAAGTTTAATTAAATTTGCGCTTGATTTTAAAAATATACATTAATGAATAGTAGTATTATAAGCCATCTCAAGAACGATATCCCAGCAAGTATTGTCGTCTTCTTTGTAGCATTACCCTTGTGTCTCGGAATAGCATTAGCTAGCGGGGCGCCATTGTTTGCAGGAATTATTGCAGGAATTATTGGAGGAATATTAGTTGGTGCCCTAAGTGGCTCAAAAATAGGAGTGAGTGGACCTGCCGCAGGACTAGCTGCCATTGTTTTGACATCAATAACATCCTTAGGAGGTTATGAAAACTTTTTAGTGGCAGTCGTTTTAGGTGGTATTATCCAAATTGTTTTCGGTATTCTTCGCGCAGGAGTGATCGGATATTACTTCCCCTCATCTGTCATAAAAGGAATGCTAAGTGGTATTGGAATAATAATTATTCTAAAGCAAATCCCTCATTTCTTTGGTTACGATACAAATCCAGAAGGTAATTTTGCCTTTTTCCAAGTTGATGGTCAGAATACTTTTTCTGAGTTAATTAACATGGTCAACTACATTCAGCCCGGTTCGGCTTTGATAGGAATTATTGGATTGGCTATATTAATTCTTTGGGATCAAGTCTTATCCAAGAAAGGTAGGTTCTTCAAGCTAGTTCAAGGCCCTTTAGTTGCCGTGGTAGTAGGTATTGTTTTCTTTCTCGTTACACAATCGAATCCGCTCTTAGCTATTGGATCAACCCATTTGGTTAGTGTACCAATACCGGACAGTATATCTTCATTCATTGGGCAGTTTAGTTTCCCCAATTTCAATGTGATCGGTCGATTAGATATATGGATTGTAGCATTTACTATAGCCTTAGTAGCTAGTTTAGAAACGCTGTTGTGCGTGGAAGCCACAGATAAATTAGATCCACATAAAAATATTACCCCTACTAACCGAGAATTGTTTGCTCAAGGAACAGGAAACATTATTTCTGGATTGATTGGTGGACTGCCCATAACACAAGTTATTGTGCGAAGCTCTGCAAACGTTCAATCGGGTGGTAAAACAAAAGCTTCAGCTATTATTCACGGTTTCTTGTTACTTATTTCAGTGATTATAATTCCTGGTTTATTAAATATGATCCCATTATCAGTTCTTGCAGCTATTCTACTCATAGTGGGTTACAAATTAGCCAAGCCTGAGCTGTTCAAGAAAATGTATAATTTGGGTTGGACGCAATTCGTGCCATTTATTGTTACGGTTTTAGGAATTGTTTTCATAGATTTATTGTACGGTATCGGTCTAGGTTTGTCTGTAGGTGTTGTAGTCATTCTTTTTAAAAGTTACAGAAATTCACACTTCCTGCATAAAGAAGCCACAGAGCAAGGCGATGGCGTAATGAAGATGACCTTAGCCGAAGAGGTTACTTTCTTTAACAAAGGAGCAATTTTAAATGAATTAGACAACTTACCAAGTAACTCATATTTGGAGTTAGACGTAAGAAAAACTAAGTATTTAGACAATGATATTATCGAAATTTTGGAAGATTTTGCCTTAAAAGCGAAAGAACGAAACATAGATATTAAATTAGTTTCCGAAAGAGGAATTATAGATAATCCTCCCAGCTATATCGAATTTTTTAAACTTCGGCCAAAACCGGAATTATTTTAAAGAAATAAACAAACCATATGAAAGCACATACTAAAGAAACCCAATCGAAGATGACCCCAGACCAATCTTTGAAAAGTCTTAAAGAAGGTAATCATAGATTTCAGGAAAATAAAAAAGCCAATAGGAATCTACTGGAGCAAGTTAAAGATACCAGTACCGGTCAATTCCCTTTTGCGACTATATTGAGTTGTATCGATTCAAGAGTTTCCTCTGAACTGATTTTTGATCAAGGAATCGGTGACATTTTTAGTGTAAGAATTGCAGGAAACTTTGTAAATTCCGATATCTTAGGAAGTATGGAGTTTGCTTGTAAACTTGCAGGAACTTCTCTAATCGTGGTTTTGGGCCATACGGCATGTGGAGCAGTAAAAGGTGCATGTGATGATGCTGAACTAGGGAATCTAACCGGAATGCTAGGTAAGATTAAGCCTGCTGTTGAGGCAGTTGTTGAGCCGAAAGACAAGGCACTACGTAAGTCTTCAAACATTGAATTTGTCAATCATGTTTCGACCAAAAATGTAGAATTAACGATAGCCAGAATTTTAGCCGAAAGTGAAGTATTAGCTGAAATGCAAAAAGAAGGGAGCCTTAAAATCGTGGGTGCTATGTACAATATAGCCAATGGAGAAGTTGTCTTTTATGAGTAATGCACCTGCCCTATATCGAGTATTCATTTTCCTTTTCTTGAGCAGTCTTTTTACACCAAGATTTGTACTAGCACAGGAAAGTGATTTTGGTAATTGGTTAATCTATATTGGAAGTAAAAAGGTCAAAAATAAGTTCAACATTCATCATGAAGTTCAATACAGAAACTACAATGCAGTTGGTGATCTCGAGCAGCTTCTATTGAGAACAGGTCTAGGATATTCGTTTAATGACAATAAGAACAATGCCTTAGCTGGTTACGGATACATTCTTTCTCAAAATTACAAGGGAACAAATGATAAGATATCCATCCAAGAGCATCGGATATATCAGCAGTTTACCGCGAAGCAAAATATTGCATCAATCATCTTAAACCATCGCTATCGATTTGAGCAACGATTCGTTGGTAAGGACTTTAAGCTTCGTTTTAGATACTTTCTGAGCATTAAAATACCACTAGCACCCAGAGACGCGGAGTTCTATCATTTCTATTTATCCGGATACAATGAAATTTTCCTCAACTCTCAATCAGCGGTGTTTGACAGAAACAGACTCTATGGTGGTTTAGGATTTAAAGTAAACGATATATTTAGTCTCGAACTCGGCTATATGAATCAGTTTTTTGAACAAAGCAGTCGAGACCAATTCAATATCATTACTTTCGTCAATTTTTAGAGTTGCAGGAATTCGAGAAATTTAAATTTTAGAGTAAAATGGCCTAAATTTAAATTTAAACTAGCATGACTATAGTCCAAATTCAATGCACTAAAAAGTTTTTAAATTTCACAAAGTCACTTTGTATTTACCATCGGAATCACTTACCTTTAGTGGTGTCCAGTCAAAGTTTTACTTGTGAGAATCATCATACTTCTGCTATCATCGATATTTATAATCATTGCTTGCTCGGATGATACCAATAATCAACATGCACAGGTTTCCAAATCCGGAGAAAAACACTCCGTAATTGCACTTCAATCTCACTGCCCTCCGGGTTTTGAATTAAATGACAATAATGAATGCATAAACAGGAATATGTATCAAATGTACAACTCCTCAAATGACAAAGGAGTTGGAGGTCTTCAAACAGGCTTGCCGCAAAATAGAGATGGATTTTCGCCTCAACAGATTGACCTGGGAAGATATTTGTTTTTTGATCCGGTCCTGTCTATAGATGGAAGTATCTCTTGTGCAAGCTGCCATCAACCAGACAAAGGATTTTCCGATGGCTTAGCAATAAGCAAGGGTGTTAAGGGCAAGCCTGTTCACCGATCTGCGCCAAGTATTTGGAATTCCGCCTTTATAGATAAGTTCTTTTGGGATGCTAAATCTAATACACTAGAAGATCAAATGCAAGGCCCTTTGTATAGTGAAAATGAAATGGGAAACAACCCCACAAACCTGCTTCAAACATTAAATAAACTAGAGAACTATCAAGCACTTTTCCTGGAAGCTTTCCCAGAAAAAGAAGATGAAGAGATTAGTCTTAATGAAATTTATACTGCGCTTACTGCATTTGAATGTTCGCTAATTTCTTTAAACAGCCCATACGATCAATATGCTCATGGTTATCATGATGCCTTAAATGAACAGGAAATAGAAGGTATGAATATATTTAGATCGTTTGTTGCTAGATGTGCAGAATGCCATACCCCTCCATTGTTTACCAACCAACAACTGGCCGTTATCGGCACTCCCGAACCTAAAGGCAGGCCGTTTGATAAAGGAGCAGAAGTTCCAACGGGTGATAAAACATTAAGAGGCAGCTTTAAAGTTCCAAGCCTTAGAAACATTGCATTAACAGCTCCTTATGAGCATTCGGGAGTATTTGATAATCTCTATGACGCTACTGAGTTTTATACCAAAGGCAGAGGGCACGCCGTGCCCGATAGTATAGATTTGATTGTACATTGGCATATTTGGGAACCACAACTCTCCGTTTATGAGATTGAAAGAATAGTTGACTTTTTACACACCTTAACCGATGAAAGTTTTAAGCCCCAAATACCTCAGGCTGTGCCTTCCGGTTTAAATTTAGAAATTTAGCTATTTTTGGTTCAAAAATTCGCCGATCGAAATTCATTCATAGATTTAAAAACTGCAGAAAAAACACAAGCACCATGAAAAGATTAAAAAAACTACTAGGCGCATTTCTTTTAGTTCTGATAGGTATTGGTATTGGTAAGTTTATCCTTGGGAATAAACCTAAGCAAGTTCTAGGTCCTACCTTTTTTGAGAGTGGAAGTTCTGGTATTACGAGTAATGGTGAGCCTACTAAAATCAAAGATGGAGCGAGGTATGAAGTAAAAGATGGTGAATCCATTCAGGCAGCAGTGGCTAAAGCAAATCAAGGAGATGTGATTTTGGTATACCCCGGTACCTATTCCGAAACCGTTTATATTGATAAAGACAATATCCGAGTTCATGGAGTTATAGAAAATGGAGAACGGCCGACTTTAAATGGCAACAAACAATTAAACGATGCATTTTTATATTCTGGGAATGGCATTACCATTGAAAACTTCAAAATTATAGATTACAAAGGAAATGGGATAATGGGTCAAGCAGGAAATAACTTTATCATCAAAAATAATTTAATTATTAATACTGGAGTTTATGGAATTTTTCCTCAATACGGCAAAAATGGTTTGATTGAATTGAATGTGCTTTCCGGAATTGAAGATGCCGCTATTTACGTTGGCATGTGCGATAATATAGATGTTCGTATTAATGAAGTATTTGAAAGTGTTGCAGGTATAGAAATTGAGAATTCTAGACACTGCCTTGTAGAATATAACTACGTTCATGATAATGCTGGAGGTTTATTAGCCTTCATCACACCTGGATTACCAATCAAAACTTGTGATGATGTGATTTTTAGAGGAAATTATGTTTTAAATAACAATCATAAGAATTTTGCAATCCCCGGGTCAGTTGTGTCTAAAATACCATCAGGAACTGGCATTTTGGTATTAGCAGCGGATAATGTAGTCATAGAAGACAACTTTATAATTGGAAATAAGTGCTTTGGTATCGCCATAACAGATCTTGAAAATGGAGGAATGAAATTTTCAACAGATGGTGGTTTAGATCCCTATCCAGATAATGCATCAATTCTAGATAATTACATGGCAAATAATGGCTATAATCCATCAGGAGCTATTGCCAAGCTAACTAAAGTTGCCATGCTCGATAAGCTGGATATCGGGTTTATTGGTGGAGGCAGCAATCATTGTATACTAAACCCTGGCAGGTATGTAACTTTAGGTCTTGGTTCTTTTGCACAATGTGAAGCAACATCTACGAAAGCAGTTAAAACTTATATGCTGCCTAATCCTGTTCCACCAAAAGATGTGAGCCAAATGAAAAAAGGTAAAATGGCTTATTATGGTATTTGTGCGGGTTGCCATTCCTACAACAATATAATTGTAGGGCCTTCTGTTGCTGATATTCAAATGATCTATAGAGACAATCCTGAAGGAATTGTTGAATACATTACCAATCCTATTCACAAGCGTCAAGATTTCCCTGAAATGCCCCCTCAAACGCATTTACCTGAAGATATAAAAATGGCGGTTGCAGAATATTTACTTAAAGTGACTAAATAGATGATTTTTTGCATCATCATACTATATAATTAAGCTCGTCAGACAGCGCAGACAAGAGGGTGGAATTAAGTATTACGAACCCCAATTCTCCCGATCCAAGCTCCGATACTGTATAGCTTCTGCTAAATGTTGGGGTTGAATATCTTCCTCATTATCAAGATCTGCAATAGTTCTAGACACTTTTAGAACACGATCATAAGCTCTTGCAGAAAGATTGAGTTTTTCCATCGCCCGATCTAAAAGAGAATTTGATGTTTCAGAAATTTGACATACCTGTCGGAGTTGTTTAGCGTTCATCAGCGCGTTGCTGTGGATGTTAGTATCCGTAAATCGCTTAGATTGGATTTGACGCGCATCAATGACGCGCTGCCTGACCGACTCACTCTTTTCTTCAAGTGTTTTAGCACTTAGCGCTTTAAATGGAACAGGAGTTACTTCAACATGCAGGTCAATTCGATCCAACAAAGGTCCGCTTATCTTGTTCAAATAACGTTGAACGATACCAGGTGGACAAACACAATCTTTATCAGGATGATTATAGTAGCCGCAGGGACATGGATTCATACTCGTGACTAACATAAAATTGCTTGGATAGGTAACAGTAAACTTGGAGCGAGAAATAGTCACTTGCCGATCTTCTAAAGGTTGTCGCATAACCTCTAAAACCGAACGTTTAAATTCTGGCAGCTCATCCAAAAATAGCACACCGTTGTGTGCCAGGGATATTTCTCCAGGTTGTGGACTTGTGCCCCCACCCACTAATGCTACATCACTTATAGTATGATGCGGTGAACGGAATGGCCGTTCAAATACCAAAGAATCTGCTGCTTTGAGCAAGCCAGAGACTGAATGAATTTTTGTGGTCTCTAAGGACTCCATCAAACCTAAAGGAGGAAGAATAGTTGGAAAACGCTTGGCAAGCATAGTTTTACCCGCACCTGGAGGTCCGATAAGGATAATATTGTGCCCACCTGCAGCAGCAATTTCTAATGCTCGTTTGATTTTGACTTGCCCTTTCACATCTTCAAAGTCTAGCACTGAACTATTTTTATTCGCCTCAAACTCTTGTCGAACATTCACTTGGGTAGGCTTAATTTCAACTTTACCATTTAGATAATCAATAACCTGCGGTAAGCTTTCTACTCCAATAACTTCAATATTCCTTACTATTGCCGCTTCCCGTGCGTTTGCTTTGGGAACAAGCATCTTAGTAAAACCTTCCTTCTGCGCTTGAATTGCCATAGGAAGAACTCCCCTTATCGCTTGAATTTCTCCATCTAAAGATACCTCTCCCATTATTATTGTCTTTGCAAAATCATTATAGATGATTTGATCGGTCGCAGCAAGAATGCCAATGGCAATGGGTAAATCATAAGCAGTTCCTTCTTTACGAATATCTGCCGGGGCAAGGTTAACAACTACACGCTTTCTAGTCATGTAGTATCCGTTATGCTTGATCGCAGTAGCCACGCGATGCCAACTTTCTTTAATTGCATTATCAGGTAGGCCTACAATGAAATACTTTGTACCACCTTGCACACTGACCTCAATTGTTATGGTGGTGGCATCCACGCCAAACACAGTACTTCCATAAGTTTTAACTAGCATATTCCTACAATTAGGCACAAGCTAAACATTAGTAAATCCTTGTAAGGAATCATTGATTCATACTGAAGTATGAATTACTAGTTACGGTGATGCAATTAGATTTATAAAAAAAGCCATCAGTCCTGTAATAAGGAATGATGGCTATCTTTAGTATCAATTATCAGATTTAGTAAACAATCACTCTTTTGACAATTTCATCAATTTCAATAAAATACACGCCAGCATTCCAAGTGCTTACATCAATACTGATTTCATTTTCGAAAGAAGTATGATAAACTAGCTGCCCCAAGGTATTCACCACGCTAAGCGCAGTTTCTTTGGCATTCTCATAATTTATTGTAAGCTTGCTTTGAACTGGATTAGGATAGATGAACAACTGAGTTGATTCACTCAAATCAGTAATCCCGACAGCACCCGTATCATTATTCCCCTTGTGGGTTGCGCCTTGGAAAACAAAATTCCCAGTACCATTTGGCACTCTGGCATATGCGATATCATCAGTCTGCATAAGGAATTCCATTTCATCTACAAGCTCATCCGCTGCATTGAATAAAATCAAGGCTTCCCCATCACCATTTAGTTTAAAGTTGGCGTGTAAACTACCTTGATTACTGTCCTCATCGGCCCAAATAATCACATATTCATCTGGCCCGATAGTCGTACCTGCTGGAATAGTAAATTTGGTGATATTAAACTGATTATCAGTTATATTCCATCCATCCAAACTGATGCTATTGGTCGACTTATTGTAGAGCTCAATCCAATCATCATATTGCCCTGCTTCATCAGTAGCTCCTGTTTTATTCTTAGCCATAATTTCATTAATCACAACTGATTGATCAGCAGCTTGAACTGAATTCACTTTATAAACAAATATGTTGTGCTCTGCTCCTTTAGGCATATAACTTGCCGTTTTTTGAGCATTGTTTGCAATTGCCTCTATATAATATCGAACGGTTGTTCCAGCAGGATATCCCATAATAGCTTCTCCATAAACGCCATCTCCTGCAGCACCATCATTATGCGCACCGTCGTCGAACATTTCAATCTTTGTAAAGTTCCCTTCCAATCCTGTTGCATAATATAACCAAGCAGAGTAGATTCCTAAATTATGGTTGAGTTCGGCTTTAATATTTACCGCTTCCATGCCATTGGGATTTTCCCAAAGTACGCCATTGGTTTCAAATGACGAATTTGTAATAACTGGTCCAATACGATTAAACTCATTGTTGTTGCTTAAATAATTATATCGATCGGATACAAAATCTTTCAGCTCATCAACACCATTTAAAAAGGCGTTATAACTATACAATTTTTTTGGATCCGATTGCACAGCTGCATCAATAAAGGATGCATACTCATCAATTTTAGCATGTGCTATTATTGGATCAAATGTTTCTTCCACTAAGGTTCTTAAATGCGCCAAATAACGCTGTCTTAAACCTGGAATGGCAAACAATCTATTCATCAAGGGGTAGTTTGCATTGTTTTCATTAAAGAAAGGAGACCAATTTACTTTGTTTGGATCCATAACTGAATTACCATCAAACTCCAAAGGAATCATTCTATTTGTTCCAATATCAAAATACAATAAATAATCCATTGTTCCTTTGTAAGCGTATCCATCATCATCAGTAAATAGAATTTCAGCGGCTAGAAACCAAAGTGCTCGATCAATATCCATAGTACTTGGCAAGTTAGCTTCCATATTGGCCAGCGAGCCATTATCTAAAATAGAACATGTATTGATTAAGTCCGTCCATGGATTGGCCACAGTTGAACTTTTAAGGGTATAATTATCTTCATAGTCCCCTTGATTTACTCCCAAGTAGTTCAATGCAGATAAACCCGACCCCCATTGGCCGCCACCGCCGCCACCAGGTCCACCGCCGCCTCCAGGTCCACCGCCGCCACCAGGTCCACCACCACCTGTTCCGAAAGTAGGACTGATTGCTCTCCACCTAGAACCCTTATCATTGGAAAACCACTCTCTAATAAACTCAGCATTTAACTGTTGAACGTTTGGATAAATTCCCCAGTCTTGTCCGTTTAAGGTTAACTGTATGTAGTTTCCTTTAGCCGCAGGAATATGATTTCGAATTGAATTTAGATAAAATACTTCTCTAATGAATGATTCATCTCCAAAGCAATTGTTAAAATTAAAAGTTTCGTAGCCATCGATATCTTGGCCATCAGTTATGAAATCCGTAGTTACATTAAATGATTTTTTGTCACCATTCACATTATTATATGAGGTGTTTCCTTTGAAGCGAACGCCTACGCCAGAGTATGTATCTCCCTTATAGGTCAATGAAGCTTCTAATTCTGTTCCTGAAGCTTTATTTGCTATTAGTGTATTCCAATAGTTGGCTTGTGTAAAAGTCAGTTCGACTGTTTCTAGTTCATCTTCTTCATAAAAATCGTTTGATTTATTTCCACCAGTATAAATAATATGTTCGGATTCTACATAATCCATTTCCGAGGGAAAGCCTTGTGCACTAATTACTAAAAAAGAAAGAGTTAAAATGCCTAAAAGTGATAATTTGAATATATTCATAGGGTTAGGTTAGTAATTAAAAATATTTAGACGACAAAGTTAAAAAAATCCTTCGCGGTAGTTCTAAAACCAATCTACTGGATCTAAAAAAGGGCAATGCTTACCAAAAACAATGGACAATATGCGATGATCGCTTCAGATATTATTGAGGCCTAAAACTATAGAGTTTAAAGAGAAGAAGAATTGACCTCTTTATTTAGATTCAGTAGAATCTGATTTAGCCTCTTTAAGCTTAAATTCTTCCTTTTTAATTTTTAAATCTTTGACATTATCAAACTCACGTTTAAATGACAATCCGACACCGGCCCGCGTAGTATTCGCTTGATTAAAGTAATCATAATCCGTATTTGTAAATGCTTTAATTCGGAAACGCCTGTTTTCAGTCAAAGCATATTCGATACTGGCATTCCCGCCAAAATAGGTCGTGCTTGAATTATCAACCCCCAACTGATTAGCACCAAAATCTACGTTCCCGCCAACGTTAACGGTTACCCTATCGTTTAAAAAACGAGTAGTTAATGCAAGCTGCAACTCCCTTCTCAATGACAAATCCTCTATAGACGTCAGGTTTGTAAGGTCTTGCTCATAATTTCGATAGTTAAAATTCAAGCTCACATCATCTGATAAATACGAAATCCAATCATTAAAATATCTTGTCAATTGATTAGAAACAAATTCACTTACCGTATTGGCTGCATCACTAGCATTAATGTTAAACCCTCCATTAGTAACCTGATCGATACTACTCAAAGGAGGCAGGAACTGATTCAGCACCAACAATCCAAAAACCTGTCTATTCATTTCATTCTCGTATTGCTTCAGTGTAAAGATTTTTCTATCTACGTAGTTTCGCAGCGTCGGATTTAACTGCTCAATTGCTATATCAAATGCAATATCTGGATTGTATAGGATTCCTGTTAATGAAAGTAATAGTTTTACGGGGACCCTATTCAAGGCTTCTCCCTTCAGCTGGTCATTTGTTGTTATGACCAAGAAATCCTCGATTAAGTCTTTGGGTGCTGCCCTTAAGTTATATACAGCATCCACATCTACTTGTGTATCTTCAATCCTCCCTTGGAAATTTATATTACTATTTGGTTCAATCCTAAATCGCTTATTGATGATGTTTTGTAGCGTAAATAAATACTCTCCATCACTTATCACATAGGAGCCATAGAACATTACATCCCCCTCTTTTGGAACATTAATTTTCACATTCCCCTCGCCTTTTACCTCTAAGACATCACCCGTTGTTTGATCCAATATGATTTTGACCTTACAGTCATTATCCATGTCCAAATCTAAATTTACGGTCACTCCTTTCACTTTTAACTCATCGTCCCGATTAATTAAAAACTCGGTCTCTTCTTTCTTTTTTTCTACAAATGTGTAAAATTCATAGGTGCTTGCATTACCTGATTCTGTTAGCGGTATTGAAATATCCGATTTCCCTTCACTCTCACCTTTGATACTAATCGTGACGTCATTTGTCCGTCCCTTAAAGGCAGCACTTCCCTTTAAATAAGCAGTCCCATAAAAATCTTGATTATCTTCTAATGTGGTATTTAACCCCATTACCTTATCTGATACGACATCGATATCAAGACCAAAATCTTTCAGGTTGGTATGGTAGACTCTTCCTTTTCCATAAGCTATATTACCCTCCATATCCGTAATTTTCAGCTTATCGCCCAAATTAATACCCTTCTTATCAAACAATACCCGCTGATTTTTAACATTATAGCTTGTTTTTAGAAAGGTTACTGTTGTGGTCACATCATTTATATCCAGATAACCCAGTAAATCAGGCTTGTTACGTGGCCCCACGAGGGATAAACTTCCCGACACTGTTCCCTGCGTGTTGTCTATATATAAAGGGATAAAATCTTCTATCGAATAGATTGCAAAATTCTTAATATCGAAATTTAAATCAAAATCATTCTTTGTAATTTCCTTTGCAAAAGAGTAGGTTCCATTAATATCAACTTCATTATCCTCCCCATAAAGATTCCCATTAAGCTTCACCTTTTTATTTGGCAAGTCCAATATTGCGCTTGCATTTAGGTTTCCTATTTGATAATCATTAACTTCTATATTCTCAACCATTAAATCACCATAAAAACCAGGACTATCATCAGATAAATCGACACTCACTCTTCCATTGGCTATTCCATTTAAGTCGATATCTTTTAAAGCCAAAAATTGGGTAAAGTCTTCAATAAAAATATTACTTAAGAAAATATCTGCCTTCTTTTCTTTAGCTCCTATCTCGAGATCAACAAGCAGTTCAGACATGCCATTGTATAACTTCAAATTCTTGGAACTAATACAATCACCAATAAGTATTTCATTGTCCTTATCTATCATCCAAAACTGATCATTTAAATAAATGTTGGAAGGATCAAACTCTAAAGTAACTCCATCATCCTTGGTAATTAAGTTTGCAAATAACTCTAATGATGAATTTTGAGCTCCATCTGCAAACAGCTTGAGGCTCAGTTCGTCTCTAGGACCATTTACCAAAACCGAAAAATCTTTAATAAATAAACTATCCTTCATATAGAATGAAGGAATTGATGAGATAACATCAAACGCGCCGTCATCAACATAAATGGTAGAATTAACATCTAGGGCACTGAAGTCCTTATATTGAACGACAGGTAGATTAACTACAGCCAACATGCTTTTGGTATCCGAATTAATGTTTCCATCAATTCGACTTGGTCTTAAAATTTTCAAATCTGGAACAAACAAACTCAGTAAATCCGGGTTATCCTTAATGTCTAGTTCAAACTTAATCAATTGTTCGCTTACGCTACCCTCAAAATTAGGGATTAGAACGGATCTAAAAGTATTTGGAATTTCTCCAAATTCAAATTCACCCTGAACACTTGCATCTATGTCTTGACTTAAGATTGAAAATTGCTTTTCTCCATTACTTAGCTGCTTGCTCGTTGCGTTTACATATCCTATATCGTAATTCTTGTTATCTCCACTAACAAGAAGGTCATTAATGTTTACATAACCAATTACATCATTTATACTTGATGCAGAAAAATCTGAATTAATTTTCGCTGACACTATCAATTGCTCTTTCCAAAGATTTAAGGCTTTGAGATCAACTCTGTCGACCTCCGCATCAAACTTAAAAACCGGTATTTCTTGAGTTGCATCAATCTGACCGTTAAAATTTAACGCGATATTTTCGTCATTAATGGACATTTTTCCATTAAAGAAATTGTCTTTAACTCGGCCATCAACTAGGACATTTTCGTAGGAATACCCTTTTATATCAATTTGTTCTACTACCGCAGAAACCTCAATATCAAGTGTTTTTAGCTTCAACCCTTTCCCTTTTCCACTTCCTTTTAAACTAATTTCTCCTAAGGCTTCCTCAATACCGAAATATTTCCCTAAACTAAATTGTTGCAAATCAAAGGTTCCTGAGTATGACGCGTTTTGCTTATTATCCAGCTTGAAATTCAAATCCGTATTGATAGAACCTAATTCCGATTTCAAATATCCCTGAGTTACAAAGTCATTTATAAAACCATCAAATTTACCTTTAAAGAAAAGTCTTCCCAGTTTATCAATATTTTTTGGCAAAGGTATACCCGGATATAAACCAAGAACATCGCTGTAGTCGGTTATCAATCTATCTACTTTACCACTTATAAAAGTTTGCTTAATATCGGGTAAACCATTCATTGAAAAACTCCCTTCAAACAAGCTATATTTACCCGATCTAATTTTCAAATTTTTGGAATTAAAGCTGCTAATTTTCCCGTAGATATTGCCTTGAATATTTATAGGGTAGTTAAACTTATAAAGAGTAGGATCAACAAAATAAGCGAGATCTGTCGAATGGATCAAACTAGGTGCCATTTGGATGTCAAAACGAACATCTTCGGTGAAATTTTTAAACCCATCGAATCCTGCATATCGAAATACCACATCAGACTCCAGTTGGCTATTGTCAGTATTAAGTTTTAGATCACGAAATTCTAAGGCCTCATTATTTATGATCAATTTTTGCTGAAGATTTGATAAGCTAAATCCACTTTTCTCATCAAATGACAGCCCATGAATATTTGTATACAGACTATCTCCAGTAATTAAAAGACTATTAGTATGTAAATTAATTTCACTTAAAGCAAGGTGTTTAGAGTCGATTCGATTTGAAATCAATGAACTATCACCATCCATATCCATGGTAAACTGACCATGATTGAGATTAAGCGTATTGCTATTAAGATTAAATGGTAAGCTTAACAGCATAGGCTGCTCTATTTTGACAAAATTGGGGTTTGGTGGTAATTTTCGATAATGAACTGAAGGGCAATTAACATCCATTCGTTCCAATTCAAAATTCATATCCCCAAACTTCATATAATTAAAGGAGACAAGGGTTTCATCCACCTGCGCTACCAAAGTATTTCCCGCATAATAATCAAGATAATTAATCCAGATATCTTTTAATAAAACATTGTCCATGCTTATCTCCCAAGGATCTGATGTTTTCTCTTTTAATAGCTTCGAACTTGCTTGAGGTAATTGTATTGCATCAATATTAAACAAAGAATCATTATGCGGTCTCTCGATGTTTAGATAAAAATTACTCACCTCAACTCGATCAAGATTAATGGTTTTTTGCAACAATGAAAAGTAACTAAGTTTTGCGTGAACACCTTCTATAAAAGCCAAGGTATCGGCATTCAAGTCCTCAATATATATGTTCTCAATATTAACAGTATTAAAAAAATCAATTTCTAATCGCCCCAGATCTACCGGCAATCCAAGCTGTTTACTTAATTGTTTTGTAGTAATCTTTGCTATCCACGTTTGAATTTTAGGAGACCTTAGACCAAAATATAAGCTTGTTAGCAAAAATACTATTAGGAACAATAGTATTAGTGCTATTTTTGTGAGCGATTTTAAAATTTTCTTTAGTTTCACTAAGCTTATTTATGAGTTACAAATATAAGTATAAACATGGAAGCAGATAACATTTGTATACTTGCCATAGAATCCTCCTGCGATGATACCTCTGCCGCTGTTATTAAAGACGGTAAAGT